>SXGT01429568.1_pt1 | contig 50215 bp, 39 predicted proteins | sample 3176221 | NCBI WGS metagenome assembly SXGT01 (sample SAMN11356862, study PRJNA531348) | freshwater metagenome | isolation source: freshwater sample F1-120 | place: China: Fuxian Lake, Yuxi | collected 2017-12-25
GCCGCCGCCGCCGCCGCCGCCGGCTGCGTTGTTGGCGCCGCCGTACCCGCCGCCGCCGCCGCCAGAGCCCCCGATCAAGGTGCCTTGCTCGAGGCTGCCCACGGCGAGTCCGCCGGCGCCGTGCGACCCCATGCCGATGCAGCTGCTCGCGTTGGGATGCAGCGAGCCCGCCGTGCCAGCGAACGCGTGGCCCGCGCCCCCGGCGCCCCCGCCATAACTCGAGGTTCCCCCGGGAACGCCGCCGCCGAGACCACTGCCCGCTGTACCGGGGCCCCCGTAGGGGCAGTCGCCGCCGTTCCCGCCGCCGCCGCCGCCACCCGCGCCTCCGGTGGCGTTCTCGTTGCCCGTGATGGTGTGTCCCGCCGCACCATCGAGCATGAGCGTCCCCGTGATGTTGACTGCGGCTTGGCTGCGAACGACCAGCGGGGTGCTGCCCGTCACAGTGACCGTGACGCCGCTGGGGATCGTGAAGGTGGTGAAGTCGTAATCGCCGCCGGCCAGCGTGGTGCTGGAGGCCGGGTTGAAGGGCCCGTCGCCGCCGTCACCGGCGATCACCGTGCCGTAGAAGCCGTTCTTCGCCCACGGATCGGTCGGCTTCGCTCGGAACCACGCGTCGGCCACGATGAACGAGGTGCCGAAGCCGTGCGTGAGGGTGGCTTTGCTGCCTGGCGGCACCGCCAGGAACTCCTGGCTCTTCGTCCGCTCCTTGAAGGCCGCGTCCACGTACGCCTTGTTGGCGGCGTCGCCCGGAGCTCCCGGAGCGCCCAGTGACGTGATCTTGTGACCTTCCGCGTCGAGGTCGCCCGTGATGCGCAGCTTCTGGTTCGACAGCGTGGTGATCGAGATGCCCCAACCCGCGAGGACGCCGTCCGTGGCGTTGTTGTCGAAGCTGCCGTCGATCACCTCGAGCCGCCAGGCGCCCTTGATGTTGGTGCCCTCATAGGCCTCGACGTCCCCGGTGACCTCCGGATCCGGCGGCAGGGTCAGCGTGAGGGTGGGGCCGGTCTTGGTCTTGTTGTGCAGGGTGATCGTGGAGCCGTCCGGCGGATACAGCACCACCACGAGCTCCCCGATGTTGGAGTGGCCCGTGATCGAGACCGAGACCTCCAGCTGCTTGGCGAGCCCCACGTCGGGCACGTCGATGGTGGAGCCGATCCCGAGGGGGTTGTTGTCCTTGATGGCGATTGGCGTGTCCGTGGACGTGAAGACGTCCTCGAACTCGGTGGAGATGAGGCCGCCCGAGATCTCGTCGAGCCCATCGGCCGGCAAGAGATCAGCCAGCGACGTGGCCTCGGCCTTGGTCCAGAACTGGCCGGACGCGACCATGCCGCTCACGAGCGCCGCGGTGACCGTGGGGGCGAGCTCGGCCGCCTCGACGCACGCCGTGCAGTTGAGGCCGAGCGCCACGGTGGCCACCGACGCATAGGGCACGGCGCCCACGACCTGACGCGGCAGCTCGGGCTCGGTGCCCACCTGGACGCCCACGGCGAGGCTGCCGGCGCCGGTCAGCGTGCCCAGGGCGACGTCTTTGACGATCACCGAGAAGACGCCATCCACCACCGACACGGCTGGAAACGAGCGGTCCTCGAGCAAGGCGGCGCCGTCGTAGAGGCGCAGCGTGAGCCCGTAGGTGCCGTCGACCGGGGCGCCGCCATCGTCCGCGCGCAGGACGCCTTGAACGGTGAAGTCGGCCGGCACGGTGGCGAGTAGGGCGGCCAGAGCCTGGGAGAACATGGCGAGCGCTCCTCTGGAGTCCCCTCGGGTCGTGCGCAGGAGCGACGGCCACGCGTCGCGGCCTGCCCCCGGTCTTCCCGAGTGAGTATCGAACGTTGCCCGGCACTATGCCACAGCGTCGCTCGCGAGTGATAGGCTCCCGCGATGCTCCGACAGACGCTCCCGAACGGCCTCGGCCTCCTCGTCCACCGAAACCCCAGCGCCGCGGCGGTCGCGATTCAGGTCTGGGTGCGGGTTGGCAGCGCCGACGAACAGGAAGGGCAGCTGGGGCTGGCGCATGTTCACGAACACATGCTGTTCAAGGGCACGGCCCGCCGAGGCGTGGGCCAGGTCGCCGCCGAGATCGAGGCCGCCGGGGGCGAGATCAACGCCTACACCAGCTTCGACCAGACCGTCTATCACGCGGTCCTGTCCGGTCGCTTCTTCGAGACGGGGCTCGACATCCTGGCTGATGCGGTCACGGCGTCCGCCTTCGACCCCGAGGAGCTCGCGCGGGAGCTGGAGGTGGTCGTGGAAGAGATCCGGCGCGGCGACGACACGCCGTCTCGGGTCGCCTCCAAGGCGTTCTTCCAGACCGCGTATACGCAGCACCCCTACGGTCGGCCGGTCATTGGCTCCGAGGCCTCGGTCCGCTCGTTCACCCGCGAGGGCATCCTGGCGTTCTACCGCCGCTGGTACACCGCGAAGAACATCGTGGTCGTGGCCGTGGGCGACCTGGACGAAGCCGCCGCGGCGCTCTCGATCGAGCGCGCCTTCGGCGGGATGCCGTCCGGCGAGCCCGGCCCCGACCGCGCGCCCGAGCCGCCGTGGACCGGGCTTCGCTTTCAGCGGACCCCCTCCCGCTTCGCGCAGGCGCTCGTCCACGTCGGCTTCCCAATCCCTGCCGACGGGCACCCGGACGTGGCCGCGCTGGACGTGCTGGCCTTGATCCTGGGCCAGGGCGACTCGTCGCGGCTCGAGCGGGTGGTCCGCCGCGAGAAGGGCCTCGTCAATGGCATCGGCGCGTCGGCCTACACGCCGCGCGACGCTGGGGTCTTCATGGTCTCGGCCAACCTGCCCCCCGGGGACGCTCGCGCGGCGCTGGAGGCGTCGTTCGCCGAGGTTTGGGCGCTGTCGCGGGAGCGGGTTCACCCTACGGAGCTCGACAAGGCCAAGACCTTGTTCGCGAGCCAACAGGTCTATGAGAAGGAGTCGGTGGGCGGCCAGGCGCGGAAGCTCGGCTACTACGAGCTCCTCGGCGGTGGCGTGGAGCGCGAGGCGCTCTTCCTGGCGGAGGTCCAGGCGCTCACCCCGGAGCGGCTCCGGGAGGTCGCTGCCCGTTGGCTCACTCCCGAGAGTGTCCTCGTCACGGTCCTCGCCAGCGCTGCCGCCGACGACGGGCTCGACGCCGACACCGTGGCCGCATGCCTCGCGGCGCCCGCCGCGCCTTCGCACCTGCCGGGCGTGGCCCTGCCCGCACGGGGCGTCCCTCCGGCTCGAGCTCCGAGCCTCACGCGCTTCACGCTGGGCAGCGGGGCGCGACTCGTCGTCGCCGCCGACCCCACGCTCCCGCTCGTGGCGGTCCGGGCCATCGCGCACGGTGGGCTCGGCCGCGAGCCGCTCGGCGGCTCCACACGGCTGCTCAGCCAGCTGCTCATGCGGGGCACCGCCCGGCGATCGGGCACTGCGTTCGCGGAGGCTGTGGAGTCCATGGCCGGGCTCATCGACGCGTCAGCCGGCCGGCACACCCTCGGCCTCCGGGGCGTCTTCCTGGCGGACCGCGCCCGCGTGGGCCTCGAGCTCTTCACCGAGGTGCTTCGCGAGCCCGCGTTCCTCGAGGCCGAGCTCGAGCGCGAACGCGCGTTGCAGCTCGAGGCCATCCGGAGCGAGGTGGACCGCCCGGCCCAGCGCACCATGCGTCGCGCCCTCGCGGCGCTCTACGGAGACCACGCGTACGCCGCCAGCCCCCTCGGCACGCCCGAGAGCGTGGCGGAGATCAGCGCGGCGGACCTCTTGGCGCTTCATTGGCGGCTCCTCGACCCGTCGCAGCTCGTCTTCGTCGTTGCGGGCGATGTTGATCCCGAGCACGCGGCCGAGGCGCTGGACGAGGCGCTCACGACCCGGTCGGTCGGCGCCACGTCCGTGTCCGCGCCCGCGGCCACCGAGGCGTTCAGGGTCGTCGAGTCCGGAAAGGGCGAGCAAGCGCACATCGTGCTCACGTTCCCTGGCCTCACGTTCAACGACCCGGATCGGCCTGCGCTGGACGTGCTCACCACGGTGCTCTCGGGGCAGGGCGGGCGGCTCTTCCTGGAGCTGCGCGACCGCCAGAGCCTCGCGTATTCCGTGAGCTGCTCTTCAGTCGAGGCGGCAGACACCGGGTTCGTCACCGCCTACATCGGGACGGCACCCGACAAGGTGGATCGGGCGCTGGAAGGCCTCACGTCGGCGCTCCTGGCCACAGCCGCCCACGCTGTCAGCGACGCTGAGCTCAGCCGCAGCCGCAACCACGTGGCGGGGACGTGGGAGGTGGCGCACGAGCGGCGCACCGCCCGCGTCGCCAGCCTCGCCGTGCAGGAGCTGTTTGGCGGCGTGTTCACCGATCTCTCGGGTTATCCAGCCGCCGTGCGCGGGGTCTCAGCGGCGGACGTGCTCCGGGTGGCGCAGCGCGTGTTCGATCCCAGCCGGCAGGTCACGGCCCTCTACGATCCCCGAGGCGCGTAGGCGGGCCCACAGGTGGCCGCTTAGTCGATCGGCTGGTAGTCCACGCCGACCAGGTCGAACTCGCGGCGGCCCCCCGGCGTGACCACGGAGATCGTGTCGCCGACTCGGCGCCCCATGAGGGCGTTGCCGACGGGTGACTTCCACGAGATCCGTCGCCGCTTCACGTCGGTCTCGTCCTCGCCCACGAGGATCCAGACCTTCTCTTCGCCGTCGTCTCCGTCCTCCAGCGTGACGGTGGCCCCGAAGCACACTCTCGATCTGTCCTGCGTGAGCGTGTCGACGATCTTGGCCTTCCCGAGGCGCTGCTCGAGGAACCGGATTCGCCGGTCCAGCTCCCTGAGCTTCTTCTTGCCGTAGATGTACTCGGCGTTCTCCGAGCGGTCGCCGTGCGCGGCCGCCTCCGTCACGGCGTCGGTGGCGCGCGGGCGGTCCACCGTGACCAGCCGGTGGTGCTCGTCGCGGAGGCGCTGGTAGCCGGCCCGCGTGATGTACGACGGGCCGGTGTCCTTCGGGCCGGGACCGAGGTGTTGGGGCTTGACCCCGGGGCGTGGGGTGGCCACTCAGGTGCGCCGCGGGGCCAGGATTTGCCTGCCCAGAGCCGACTGAATCAGCTCGCACGCGAGGCGGGCCGTCCGGTTCTCGTGGTCGCACGCTGGGTTCACCTCCACCACCTCCACGGCGAGCAGCGCGCGGGAGGCGGCCGCGAGCTCACAGACGAGGTGCGCCTCCCGGAAGGTGAGCCCCCCGTGGACGGGCGTGCCCACCCCCGGCGCGTGGTTGGGATCCACGCCGTCCATGTCGAAGCTGAGGACGAGGCCGGCGGTGCCGTTGGTGGCGCGCTCGATCGCCTCGTGGGCGCAGACGGCCATACCGCGCGTGTCGATCTCGCTCATGGTGTAGACCCGGATCCCCGAGCGCAGCACGTGCTCGGCTTCCTCGGGATCCACGTCGCGTGCGCCGATCACCGAGACGTTTCGCGGGTCGAGCGCCGGCTCTCCCGAGATCCCCGTGAGCTCCGGCGCGCCGTGCCCCAGCAGGACCGCCAGCGGCATGCCGTGGATGTTGCCCGACGGCGAGGTCTCTGGCGTGTTCATGTCCGTGTGGGCGTCTACCCACACGACGCCGAGGCGCTGTCCGCGTCGCCGCAACACCCGGGCCAGGCCCGACAGCGTGCCGATCGCCTGCGAGTGGTCGCCCCCGAGCACCACGGGGAAGAGGCCGGCCTCGACCTGCTGCTCCACGCGGTCTGCCAGGTCGCGGCACGCCTCGAAGACCGCCGGCAGGTAGCGCGCCGAGGGGTCGCCGGGGCTCAGCTCTTCGGCCCGCGGGACGCTGATGCGACCCACGCGCGCCACCTTGTGGCCGAGGCGCTCGAGGGACTGGAGCAGGCCCGCAACCAGGATCGCGCTGGGGCCCATGTCGGTGCCGCGCCGGCCGGCCCCGAGATCGATGTGTACGCTGGTGACGGCGACGTCCATTGCGCGCGTTCTGGCCCCGGAGGCGTCGGGTGTCAAGGAGGCTTGGGGGCCAGTGACCCGGGCGGCGTCTCTTGTCCCCAGGGACTCCCGGTGATGAGCACGGTCGGGCGGGATACAAAAACAACGTGTTGCGCGTGGCTCGGTGCTTGCAGCCGCGCCAACCCCTGGAGGACTCCATGGAACACGCCCCGCACAGCGCCGCAGACACGAAGCAGCCCGCGAGCTCAGAGACACCGGCAGCTGCCGCGTCGGCGGGCCGTGGCCTCGGCTATAACGCCGCGCAGAAGGCGTTGAGCCCACGGGAGCGTGGCGCGCAGGTCGCTGGGCTCGTGGCGCCGTTGGCCGAGCGGCTCTCGATCGACATCAATAGTGTGACGCTGCACGTGCACGGCGCGGGCACCCTCGGCGACGCGCTGGCTTATACGCGGGGCACCGATGTGCACCTGGGCGTAGACGAGAAGACCCTCGGCAGCCCCGAGGGGCAGAGGCTCATCGCCCACGAGCTCACCCACGTCGCCCAGCAACGGGAAGGGCGCGGCCAGGGAGTCGCGGTGACCACGGTGGAGGACTCGTGCGAGTCGGAGGCGGACTCGGTGGCCGAGCGAGTGGTTCGGGGTGAGCGACCCGCTGTGAACCTCAGGGCGTCACCCAGTGTGAGGCAGAACAAGAAGGCCGCGCCGAAGGTCTCGTCCCTGACGCCGGCCGAGGTTGCCGTGGCGGTGCAGTGGTACGGCACACGCCCGCACCAGTACACGAAGGCCGTGACCAAGCGCATCCAGGAGGCCGTGGGGGTTCGACCGGACGGCGACATGGGCCCCACCACGATTCGCGCCATCGCGGCGTGGCAGTCGTCCAAGGGGTTGAAGGCCGACGGTTACGCCGGGGCGGTGACGCTGACCGCTATGTTCGGCGAGGATATCCGTCGTAGGCAGCCGGCTCCGGTCGAGGGGCTCAGCGCGGACAAGGACGACGAGGCGAAGGCGGCCGGCGGTCTCCGTCGCCCTGACGGCCTCTCGCAGATTACGGAGACCTTCGGGAAGCCCGGAACGAACATCGGCATGTTCGCGATGCGCGCAGGGGCCGACGGGAAGATGATCAACGTGCCGGCCCACAAGAAGGTGGGGCCGATCTTCCAAGCCGTCTTTGCCGACATTCACAAGGACGGGAAGTCCGAGCACATCCACAGCTACGACGGCTGTTACGTCTACCGGACCAAACGGGCCAACTCGAAGTCCTACTCCACCCACGCGTGGGGCATCGCGATGGATGTGAACGCGTCCTCGAACCCGATGAAGAAGAACGTGAAGCCGTCCGAGAGCCAGAAGGTCATCGCGCCGTACTTCGAGCGTCATGGGTTCTACTGGGGTCAGGCCTTCGCCGACCCGATGCACTTCCAGTACTGCACCGGCTACTGAGCTCACGTTGGCCTCGCCCGCGGGCCGCCACAGTCGCCGCGGCAGCGGTGGCAATCGAGCCTTCCGCAGCCCGGGGGTGAGCGCGTAAGCTCGCGCGGCCGTGAGCTACGCCGTCAAAGAGATCTTCTACACGCTGCAGGGTGAGGGCGCCCGCACCGGACGCGCCGCCGTGTTCTTGCGGTTCGCGGGGTGCAACCTCTGGACGGGGCTCGAGCGCGACCGACCTTCGGCCGTGTGCCGCTTCTGTGACACGGACTTCGTCGGGCTCGATGGCCCCCTCGGGGGGCGCTACGACGCCGCGTCTCTGGCGGCCGCCGTGAGCCTCGCGTGGGGCGATCGCAGCGGCAAGCGGTACGTGGTGGTCACTGGCGGGGAGCCCCTGCTCCAGCTGGACGCGGCGGCGTGCGACGCCTTGCATCGTGAGGGCTTCGAGGTGGCCATCGAGACCAACGGCACCCTCCCGGTCCCCACCGGGGTCGACTGGGTGTGCGTGAGCCCCAAAGCCGGCAGCGCGGTCGTGGTCCGGCGCGGCAACGAGCTCAAGCTGGTGGTGCCCCAAGACGGCCAATCGCCGGCCGACTTCGAAGACTGGGACTTCGAGCATTGGTTCGTCCAGCCCCGCGCCGTGCCCGGGCCCGGTAGCGCCGGCGACGCCGCGCTCGCGGTCGAATTCTGCAGGGCCCACCCGCGCTGGCGGCTCAGCCTCCAGACGCACAAGCTCCTCGGAATTCCGTAGCCGGCCCTGGGACCGCCGGGCTGTCGTTCATGTGGTTCCGCTTCACAATGGCGCCGCGATCAACCGGATTGTGGGAGCCTGCCAGGGCGACTACGCTGCTCTTCGGCCCGCGTAGATCGGGCCCCAAATCAGGAGGACCGAGTGCGCACCCAGACCACCCACCTTCGCGCTCTTCGCGCCGCCGCCCAGGTCGCTCGAGCGGTGCGCCGAACCGTCCAGTGGCCGCTAATCGCGGTGCTCCTCCCGGCGTGCGCCGACAGCGCGGCGGGGACGACGGCGGCCTCGTCGGACGCGGTCCAGGGCCTCTTCGACGCGATCCTCGGCGGAGACGTCGGCGAGACCTCGAGCCCGGGTGGAGGGGACGTGGCCCTCACTGACGACGTGGCCACTGTCGAGGACGGGGCCACGGCCGAGGACGACACGTCCACGGCCTCCGAGGGAGACACCACGCTGGACGTGGCCGCGGCCGAAGACACCGAGTGGGTCTCCGTGGCCGACATCGAAGAGGCCGACGTGGGCGCTGCCCCCGACACCGGGACCGTCTCTCACGACGTGAGCGCGGTCGACGCCTCGCCCACGGACCCCGACGTGGCCGCAGTGCTCACCTGCTACGTGCCGAACGGCGTGGTGTGCACCACCGAGGCCGAGTGCGCGGCCGCGGGCAAGGTCTCGAACGTGTGTGTCGACGGCGAGTGCAACGATCAGGACCTCTCGAGCGAGGTCGCCATGGCCTGCTGCCAAGAGCAATACGACGCGGGCAACTTCGGCGTTGCCGGCTGCAACCCTTGGGGTCCGGCGGCCCCTCCGGAGGACCGGGGCTATCGCCTCGCGGACTTCCGTCACGCCGAAGCCGGTGGGGTGCTCTCGTTGGACGCCTGGGACACCGGGTCCACCCAGCGCCACACTCAGGTCGGCTGATGGCCCGCCTCGATCTCACACGACAGGCCGCGGCCGCCGGTTTCAGCCTGCCCGCGCTGGAGCTCACCGACGAGGACCGCGAGGCCGCGATCGGGACCTGGCGAGGGCGGATGGTGAACGAGCACATCTCTGCGCGCGTATTCGCGGGGCTCATCCCACAGATGATGGCGGCCGAGATCGACGCCTCCGCGCAGGCGGAAGTGGCGCGCATGATCGGTGAAGAGCTGAGGCACGGCGTTCAGTGCGCCGCGGTGGTCCACGCGCTCGGCGGCCAGGCCGCGGCCGACCTTCCGCCGTTGCCGCCCGTGGCCCAGCACCCAGAGGTCGGCCCCCTCGAGGGCTTCACCCGGAACCTCCTGTCGATCTGCTGCCTCTCGGAGACCGTGGCGGTCGCGCTCATCGGTCGTGAGCGGCTCGAGACCGGCCCCGAGAGCCTCGAAGCCGTCCTCAAAGCCATCCTGGCGGACGAGGTGGGCCACGCCCGCTTCGGGTGGCGGATGCTGGACTCGCTGGCGCCCAACTTCGACCGCGCCACGCGGGAGCGCCTCGGCGACTACCTCATCACGGCCTTCGCCCACTTCCGTGACCACGAGCTGTTGCATCTCCCCGAGGTCGCTTCTCCGTCTGCCCGGGCCGAGGCCATCGGAGTGTGCGACGGTCGAGAGGCGCGGCGGCTCTTCGCCGACACGGTCGACCGGATCATCGTGCCTGGGCTGGAGCGACGGGGCCTCCCTGGTGGCGAGGCATGGCGCGCGGCGCAGCGGCTGCCCAGCGCCGTCGTCTGACGACTCGCGCCCCCTAGCCCCCCCATGGCACCGCGGCGTGGACCTTTGCCGCGGCGCGCGGCAGACTCCAACCCATGAACGACGAACAGCCCCCTCTTCCCGTCCGGCGGCGAGGACTCGCTGGGGACCTCTGGGCCTACCTCCGGGTGCGCAAGCGGTGGTGGCTGGCGCCGATGCTCGTGGTCCTCCTGGCCCTGAGCGCCCTCGCGGTCTTCACGCAGTCCAGCGCCCTGGCTCCCTTCATCTACACGTTGTTCTAGCCGCGGCCCTCACGGTGCCCAAGCGCTGCGGGCGCTCCGCTTACCGCAGCACATCGGACAAGGTGAGCTGCGCCGGGTCCTCGGCGGGCACCGTTGGCGTGAGCCCCACGCGGCGCGCTGTGCCGTCCCAGCTGCCGGTCCATACGCCGCGCTCAACCACAGCCAACGCCGCGATCCTCTCGTCGTGGAGGCGCACCTGGGCCACCAGTTGCCCGGCGACGTCGTAGACCCGCAGCGCGCCGTCCAACGCGCCCACCGCCGCGCGGCCGTCCACGAGCGCCACGTCGCTCACCCGCGCCGGCACGGGGAACTCGAGGCGCCGCGCCCCCGAGCCGTCGAGCCATGTCACGCGGTCGGCCAAGCCCACGAGCAGCTCACCGCTGTTCGCGATGGTCGTGGCAACCGCGCCGGGGTAGGAGCCGAGGCCGCGCGGCGCCTCGCCGGCCTCCCCGACCTCCCCGACCTCCCCGACAACAACGTCCCCGTTCTCGCCCAGAAAGACGTAGCGTCGGCGATCGGGGCTCAAGTCCAGGTCCCGCGAGGGACCTGCGAGCGGAGCGCTTCCCGACCGGTTGCACCTCGCGCCCCGGACCCACCCCGCCACGATCAGGTCACCGTCGCTCAACACCCCGACGCGTCGGGAAGGCTGCCCGGTGCACGGGATCACCTCGGTCTGCCCGTCCGGGGACTCGGTCCAAACCCCCTGGATCCCACCCCCCACGGCATACAGCGAGCGCCCGTCGGGGCTGAGCGCCGCGGCTTTCACCACCTCCACGGAGACCCGGACCGTCCGAGGCGCTGCGCCGGGCCGCGCCACCATGACCGTCCCGTCCCCCAGGGCCAACGCCACGGTGTCGCCTCCGGTGGCGAGGTGTGAGACGCCCGCGCGTCCCGTGGAGAGGCGGCGCAGCGGTGCCTCCGGCACGGTCCAACGCGTGTAGCCCCGCTGCCCGAGGAGCACCAGCTCCTCTCCGGCCCACCGGACGGCGTCGGAGTCCACCCGAGGAAACACGTGCTCCGCCTCACCGGAGCCGGGCGCGAGCACCCGGGCGCCCTCCGCGGGTGACACCACGGCCATACGGCCTGCCCGCGACACCACGAGCCCGTTGGCACCTACGAGCTGAAGGCTCCTGCGCTCGACGGCTCCCGAGCTGAGTCCCAGCAACGTCAGGTGGCCCTTCACCGAGGCCATCGCCACCTCGCCGCTCGGCAGGAGGTCAAGCGCGCCACCCATCTCGTCGCGCTCGAGTCGCGTCGCCAGCGTGAAGGGCGCCACGTCGCGCGCAATCCGCACCAGGCGGCCGTCCTCGCAGATCACCAGGGCGTACGGTCCGCGAACCAGCGCGCGGTCTAGGAGGGTGGCGGGCTCCGTGAGCACTACGCCGCCCATCGACATGCTCCCGTCGCACGGTTCCACGGGCTCTGGGCGTTGCCCGGGCAGGAGCAGGGCGGCGCGGTCTCCCCACATCGCTAGTCCGGCCCCTTCGCCACCGACCAGGCGGTCGATCTTGTCGAGCCCACCGGTCGTCGCGCGGGCGACCGCGTCACCGCTGACCGGGTCGAACCAGTGCGTCGAGCGGTCGGTGCCCACGATCACCACGCGTGAGCCGGCGAACGCGGCTCTACGGGCGGTCACGGGCAGCACGGGTCCACGCTCCCCAGCAGGCAGCCGCCACACCGTGGTCGTGGTGGTGAGGCAGAGCCCCAGCGCCCCGTCGGGTCCGAAGGTCCACGTGGGGCACGGGGGGAGCTCCGTTCGAGCCACGCAACGCGGCGTCGGGCCGTCCAGCGCCATCTGTACCCCTCGAGCGCTCGCGTCCTCGCCCAGCGTTAGGGCGGCCCTGGCGAGCAGCGCGGCCTCCGGGTCTCGGCGGTGCTCCAGCGCCACCTCGGCGTGTGCGGCGTAGGCCACGACCAGGCTGGCGTCTGACGCCACACGGGCCCTGCTGGCGGCCCCTTCGGCGGCCAACGCCCGGTCGCGCTCGGCCACGATGCGCCGCGCGGAGACGAGCGCCAGCGCGACGAGCAGCGCGGCGGCCACACCGGCAACTCGCAGGGGAACGCGCCACGCCTTGACCAGACGGCGTGCCAGCTCGCCGGGCGAGTAGGGATGGGCCGAGACCCGCCGGCCGTCCAGATAGGCCTCGACGTCTTGGGCGAACTCCCGCGCCGTGGGGTACCTGTCTTCGGGTTGCCGCGCCATGGCGCGCCGGACGATCGCGGAGAGCTCGGCGGGCCCGGCCAGCTTCGCGACCAGGCCCGCGGCGGCCGCGTTCACGACCGACGCCGCCGAGCCGCCGCTGAACGGCGCCTCCCCCGCCACCAGTCGATACAGCACCGCGCCCAGCCCCCAAACGTCAGCGCGCGGGTCCGGTGCGCACCCCTCGCCCTGCTCGGGCGCCATGTACGCCGGCGTCCCTGCGCGGTCGGTGGGCGCGCCGCTTCCCAAGACCAACGGGCCGAGCTCGCGCGCCCACGCCGCGTCGGTCGGCGCCGCGAGCCCCCAGTCGACCACCTGCGTCTCACCGAGGTCGCCGACCATGATGTTTCGCGGCGTGAGGTCGCGGTGCACCACGCCCAGCCGATGGGCGTAGGCCACGGCTTCGGAGGCCGCGAGGACGTGGCGAAGGTAGCGAAGCCGACCCTCCAGCGACTGCTCCGCCGCCAGCGTCTCCTCGAGCGACCGCCCTCGAACCAGCCGCATCGCGTAGTACGGGGAGCCGTCGGGCCGAACGCCAGCGTCGTAGATGGGGACCACGCCAGGGTGGTCGAGGCGCGCCGTGATCCGCGCCTCGCGCTCCAGGCGTCCCGCTGCACCGGGCACATCGTCGCGCGGCGCCTTGAGCGCCACATCGCGCCGGAGGCGTTGGTCGTGAGCGACCACCACCAGCCCCATCCCCCCGGCGCCGATGCGCGCAGCTCCTTCGTAGCGCTCGGCCTCGACCGCCGCGAACCCGGCCGAGGGCTCCACGACGCCCGCCGCCGTGGACAGGGCCACTGGCGCGGAGAGCCAGGGTGTGGCGGGTTCGTCAGGTTCTGTCTTCGACGACATCGCCCTCACGAAGCACGAGCTGCACCTGTCCTGTGCCGGTGGTGAAGACAAGGTCGTCCCGGATCCCGGAGTTTCGCAGGCGCTGGCGTAGGCGCACAACCGCCATGTCGAATCGCGAGCGGCGCTGGTCTCGGTCGCCACCCTCGCCCCAGAGCTCCAGCGCCAGCGTCTCCCATGCCACCGGACCGCCGAACGCCGAGAGCTCGGAGATGAGCCGCGCGCCTACTCCCGACACCACCACTACCGCTCGCCCGGCGTGTAGCTCGACCGTGTCGTACCGCAGCACGAGGGTGAGCGGCCCGCCCTGGCCCTCCGTCGCCTGAGAGGACCCGAGCCGCAGCGGGACCGTGCTGGCGAAGAAGCGGCGACCCCTCACCTCCAGCTCCGAGCCGGCCGCCAGCGTCCGCACCACCCCGTCCGCGAGGCGCGCACGCCAGACGTTGTCTTCCCCCCAGAGCAGGGCGTCGGCGTCGGGTGAGAAGCCGGGGACGAGGCGCGGCGTAGGCTCGAGCACCAGCGCGGTCACGCCCTGCAGGACCTGACGGACGAGGCCGGGGCCCTCGAGCGCCAGGATCGTCTCCGGAAGCACGACTCGCTCGATGATGAGGCTGAGCTCTGACCCCAGGCCGACCACCAGGTTGTCTTTGAGCTCCACCTCGGCTGCGGGATGCCCGCCCACCGTCAGCCGGCCGCGCAGCGCCATGAGCAGCAGCTTCTCTCCGCGCTGGGAGACCAGCGCGTGGGCCTCTGAGACACGCGGATCGTCCAGAAATACCTCGGCCCGGCGGAGCCGACCCACCAGGTCCCCGTGCTCTACGGTGAACGACCGACCCTCCGGGTCCCGAAGCGTTGCGAACGCGCGCATCCCCGCGTTATCGCGCCGTTCCCCGGCTCACGTCCAGCGGCGCTCAGTCAGTGCAAGTACGGGGCCCGAACGGCAAAGCGGTGTCTACCGCGAGCCCGAGCTTCAGGACGTCGAGGTGGCCGGTGCGCAGGTAGAAGTGGGTCTCTTCCGGCGTGCCGCCGATGTGCTTCAGGTTGCCGGGTCCGGTCTCGTATCCGGCGGCCACCACAACGGCGCGGTCCGTCCCGGGGACGCGGAGGATCATCGGCGTGCCGCGCGGCGGTCGACTCTCTGAGGTCCAGTACATGTTCACGTACCAGCCCTCGTGCAACACGGGGAAGAGGCTGGGCGACCCGATCCCGGCGCCGTAGAACGAGCCGCCCTCGAGCGGCGCCCAGTCTTGAGTGCGGTGCATCACGAGGCCCGTCTCGGCTTGGGAGAGCGCGTAGTGGGCCTGGAGCTCCTCTGTGGACGTGGTGGGGAAGGGCGCCGGCTCCTCCTGGGTGACGAGGTGAGCCTCCATGACGATGGGGCCGGTCGCCGGCATCGCGAGGTGCTCACCCCCGTCTCCCACGCGCTTCATGATCCCGCTCTGCATCGCGCACGGCCCAGAGGACGGGAAATAGAGGCCGATCTGGACCGTGTAGGGACCCGCGAGGACCTCGCCGGACGACACGTAGGAGTCGACGACCACGTACACGATGCCCGGAGAGACGTCAGCGGCGGCGTGGCGATCGCCGCGCGCGAGGCAGGCGTCTCCCTGCAGCGCGCTCAGGAGGTGGACGTCCACGTCTACGCCGCTGCCATCGAACACCGCCGCGCTCAGGAAGCCCTCCTTCGGGACCTCCACGCGGAAGACGACCTCGGGCCCAGATTCGTCCGCGCTGGGCTTGCACGCGTACGAGCCGATCCCGGTCGCCCCGTCCAGCAGCGTGTTGCCAGTGGCCTCGAAGGGCAGCGACGTCACGCAGATCATCCCCGACGGGCACTCCGGTGTCACGTCCTCGACTGCCGCGTCCGGCTCCGCAGCAGGGTCCAGGTCGGGCCAGTCGTCGGCGTCGGGTACGGGCTCGAACGCATCGTCGGCCACGGGGGCCAGGTCGGGCGTGCCGTCAGCGTCCGGAAGCTCCGCCGGTAAGTCCATGCCCACGTCGAGCCACGTCGTGTCGCCCAGCGACTCGTCGGTGTCGCTCTCGGGCGCAGCCCCGGCATCGGGCCAGTCGAGCACCGTGGGCGCCCCGTCGGGGCTGGCCGCGTCCTGCTGTGCATTGGGCAGGCGCGCCCGCCCGGTGTCAGCGCCGCACGACAGGACGGCGCAGCAGCTCCAGATCGCGAGCGACGTGCGGCGCTCGAGGAGGCGGGAGAGGACGTACATCCCGCACGTGTTGCCCGAATCTTCCGTTCAGGCAACATCTGTTGCGCCGCCGGACGTGCCCGCGGGAGGAGACCATGCATGCTCACTCTGCTCACCTCGCTCACTCTGGCGGCGGTACCCACGGAGCTCACACTCCAGGGCCAGCTCACCAGCGCCGCCGGGCAGCCGGTCGACGGCACCTACGCGCTCACCGTGTCGCTCTACGGGGGCGCCGCGGGTGGGCCAGCGCTGGTCAGCTCCAGCTTCCCCGCGGTGAACGTGGCTGACGGCGTGTTCTCCTTGGTGCTCCCCGGGGTCGATCCGGCGCTGGTGGCCAGCGCGCCGTCCCTGCACCTGGGCGTCAAGATCGAGGGAGAACCCGAGCTGCCCCGTCAGTCCGTGCGTCCCGTGGCCACGGCCCTCGTGGCGGTCCGGGCGCTGGGGCTCGAGTGCTCCGCATGCGTGACCGCGTCCATGCTGGCCCCTGGCGCGGCCGTGGCTCCCGGGCCAGGCCTGATCCTGCTCGACGGCACCCTGGCCTTGGACACCTCGTTCACCGATGCCCGTTACGTCAACACGGCCGGCGACGCGATCACGGGCTCGTTGTCGGTGGCCGGGACGCTCACGGCGGGCACCGTCATGCTGCCGAAAGCCCAGTACGCCGCGCTGCCTCCCGCCACCCCGGCCAACGCCGGCCAGCTCGCGTTCGCCTCGGACCGCGGGCGCGTGGTGTTCTCGGACGGCTCCCGCTGGGTCGAGCTCGGGGAGATGCCGCCGCTCGTCTTGTCCATCTCGCCCACGCAGGTGCCGCCGAACCTCGGCACCAAGATTTCGATCGTCGGCAGCGGCTTCGCCGTTGGCGCCACCGTGTCGTTTGGAGCCACACCGGCGGCCTCGGTGGTGATCTTGAGCCCACAGCAGCTCGAGGCCACTGTGCCGGGCGGGCTCTCGAGCGGGCTGTGGGACGTCACCGTCACGAACCCGTCGGGGCTCAAGGGGACCCTGCCCAACGGTCTCGCCGTGGACGCCGCGCCCGGCTGGATCACCGGGGCGACGCTCGCGGGGATCACCGACTTCGCGGGGGCTTCGATCCCGCTCAACGCCACCGATCCCGAGGGCGGCCCGGTGTCGTACATCTTGGTCTCCGGGGCGCTGCCGCCGGGCCTCACCTTCGACGCCGCGGCAGGCCTGCTCTCCGGCGATCCCGTGGATGTGGCCGCCGCCACCAACTACACGTTCACGGTGGGTGCCGTAGACGACGCTCCCCAGCCGAACGTGGTCGAACGGACGTTTACGATCACCGTCAGTCCCGCGGCGGACGGGAGCACCAGCGCGCGCGCGGGCAGCTCCTGCGCCGGTATTCAGGGAGCGGGTTTCTCGAAGGGCTCGGCGGCGTACTGGCTGGTCCCCGTCACGGGCCCGCGGTTCCAGGTGTTCTGCGACATGGTGACGGAGGGCGGCGGGTGGCTCGACCTCGTCAGGACGATGAACCTGCCGGGGATCGACCTCGCCGCGTATCGCGATAGGTTCTTCATCACGAACAACAGCTTCGCGATCACCCTGGGCGTAGGGAACGCCACCACCACCGGCGAGCCGGGCTTCTACGTCATCAACCAGCACACGTCGTACTCGCACGTCGAGGGCTGCCACCTGAAGTCGGTGCTCCCGTTCTCTCGCGTTCGTCTCAGCTACCGCATGCAGGGCAACGACGAGGGGTATCGCTGCAACAGCGCCAACTGGATCCCGCTGCACGGCCCCGGCTACGAGGGCGGGCACGCCGGGTACCTCTCCGACTGCCCGGCCGGATACAGCTGTATCCAGGGGACCCCCACGCTGGACCGAGACGCGCCGATCAGCGCGACGTACTCGTCGGAGGCCGTGCCAGCGAACGCGCTCCTGACCTTCTCCGGCTCAGGCACGGGCTCGGCTCAGACGGGCAACTGTGCCCGCGATCCCGTGATCCCCGTGGCCAACCCGTGCACCTACTTCACCCGCCTGCTGCTCCGCTGACGCGGCCGCCAGCGGCTCGGGCGGGGGGCGTGCAGGCGCGCGGCCAAGCCCACGATTCCGGCGAATAATCGACCAACGGCAGCGAAAAAACGTGCTAGCGTTTCGGCTCCCCAGGGGTGGGGCCGAGCGTTGGTGGTGGGCCTCTCGCCCACGCCGCGGTGGCGCGTCTTGCGTCCGGTGCCCTGCTGTTGCCTGGCCATGAGTCGCTCTACGAAGGACCCATGACCGACGACAACGTCGCTGCGCCTTATCGAAACACGAACCCGACGCCGGTGATCCGCGGCCTGAGGACGGCACGCGAGCTCCTATACCGGGCCGGAGGCGTCTCAGGGATCAACCCGGTCGTCTCCCGCACCGCCTGGCGCGACAACCGGCTCCTCATCCTCTGCTACCACGGCATCTCGATCGCCGACGAGCACGAGTGGTCCGAGCTCTACGTGCCCCAGGAGCACCTCGAGCGGCGCGTGAAGTGGCTCCGCGCCAACCAGTTCAACATCCTGCCGCTCGACGAGGCGATCCACGCCATGTATGCGCGTCGCCTCCCGCCGCGCGCCGTCACGCTCACCTTCGACGACGGCTCCTGCGACTTCGCGTTGAAGGCCATGCCGGTGCTGGCTGCGTACCGCGTCCCTGCCACGGTCTACCTCACCACCTACCACGTGACGTCTCAGCTCCCGATCTTCGGTCCCATGGCGTCGTACCTTCTGTGGAAGGCTCCGGGCCGGACGTATACGGTGCCCGGAACTTCGCTCCGCCGCACCGCGCCGCCCCGGGATGATCGTGAGGCGCGCAGCAGGCTCCAGCTGGAGATGGCGGATCGCGCTCGGCTGACTGGCCTCTCAGCACAGGCCAAGCACTCCTGGCTCGTGACCCTCGCGGCCGAGCTGGACCTGGATTTCGACGCGCTGCTCGCGAAGCGGCTCTTCCACCTGATGTCGCCGGCGGAGCTCGCCTCGTTAGATCGGGACCTGGTGGACCTGCAGCTGCACACGCACCGGCACACCAACCCGGACGACGCCGTCCAGTTCCGTCGCGAGATCGATGACAACCGCGGCGCGATGCAAGACTACGTCCGCGACAAGCCGCTTCGTCACTTCTGCTATCCCTCCGGGGTATACACCGCAGACCAGGTCCGGTGGCTGGCCGACGCGGGCGTTGTCAGCGCCACCACCTGCAATCCGGGCCTCGCGGGTCCGGGTCACTCGCCGTGGATCCTCCCACGCCTGGTCGACACCCAGGATGTCACCGACGCGAAGTTCGCCGCGTGGGCGCATGGGATCGGACACATCATTCGTCGCTTCATCGGTGGCAAGGTCGGCTGACGCGGCGGCCACCGCTGCGCGCTCGCCGCATCGCGGCTCTCCCGGTCAATTGGCGGCTCCTTCGGCGGGTGGTTCTACGGCTTGTTCGGTCGAAGCCAGGGGGCTACGTTGCCACCGGATGGACGCGCTCTCCCAGCGGTGTGTGGCGGCGTTGTGCTTCGCGGGTCCCCTCGTGTGGACGGCGTGCGGGCAGCCCGCTGAGGTCGCGTGCGGCGCGCCGTGTTCGGACATGGTGTACCTTGGGCCCGCCACCCTGCTCATGGGCTCGCCAGCGGGCGAGGGCACCTCTCGAGAGCACCCCCAACACCCGGTTGTGGTCGGGGGCTTCTGGCTCGACAAGACCGAGGTGACCAACGCCCAGTTCACCGAGTTCCTCCGGGCTCAGGGGAACGTGTGCCACCACGAGGGCGTCGCGTACCCGTGCTTCGAGTGCTTCGAGTTCTCCCAGCAAGACCTGGGCTTCGACTGCGAGCAACCGGGCTTCCCCCTGCGGCAGAGCTGCCAGGACCGGCCGGGCGGCCCCTTTACCGCCTCTTGTGGGGATCACCCGGTGGTCCTCGTGACCTGGGCCGGGGCCCGGTCGTACTGCGCTGCCCGCGGCAAGAGGCTGCCCTCCGAGGCGGAGTGGGAGCGCGCGGCGAACGGCGCGGGTCCGTGGCGCCGCTTCCCCTGGGGCGATGGGTGCCCTACCACCTTTGATCACGCGGGCGAGCTCGAGGGCTGCGCAGAGGGCCCCTGGGGACCCGCGACGGCCCGGGCCAACTGCGCCGAGACCCACTGTAACGACGGCTTCGAGAAGACCGCGCCGGTCGGGACCTTCGGCGGCGGGGCGAGCCCAGAGGGCGTGCTGGACCTCGCGGGGAACGTGCTCGAGCGCGTCGAGGACTGCTACCACCACAGCTACGCAGGGAGCCCGCCGAGCGATGGCGCCGCGTGGCTCCACGCGTGCGACCCCTCGGTCAAGATCGCGCGCAGCAGCAGTCACATCGATCCGGGCGCGGCGCTGCGCAGCCGAGCGCGCACCGACGACATCGCGATCGACGCGGCCGACCCGGACGTGGGCTTCCGCTGCGCTCGCTCCGAGTAGCGTCGCCGCCGACCGAGAGCTCAGTTGTGGAACATGCGCCGGGGGTGGGTGACCTCGAGCGTGGTGGGCGTGACTTGGATCTCCCAGACGTAGACCAGTACCTCGTCCAGGGACACGGTCTCGAACACCTTCACGCGGTCCCCGGGCCGGACCTGGAGCGCGAGGCGGCTGCCCGAGCGGACCACGCGCTCGAGGTTGGGTCGTTCACGTTGCTCGATGGAGTAGACCCGGTCGCTCTGGACGTCGGCGAAGCCGTCTTCGCCGAAGCGCAGGTACACCCCCACCTCGTGCGTGCCGTTGCGCGCCACCAGGATCCCGAGGGGCTTCGGGGCCCACGCCGTGAGCCCCGAGATCTCCACCGCGACGTCGGAGCCTGAGGCGTCGATGGTCTCCACGCCCGCACCTGGCGGCCCCAACGACGCGAATGTGTGCCCTGCGATCAGTGGGCGGGCGAGGTCCAGCGCAAGCGTGACCGGCGGGCCACTCGCCGGCTCGATCGCCGGTGGCGGGCGGCGGAAGCGGCGGTCGACCAGGTCTCCCCAGAGGCCGCTTAGCCGCGCGAGCGGCTCGATGCGAGCGTACTGCTGGAGGAGGTACAGGCTGGGCAGCGGGCTGCCGGTGGTGACGTTGGCGCGCTCGAAGGCGTAGTACTCCGGTAGCTCTGGTCGAACCCGTGGGTACTTGGTGTAGAAGCGCGGGTCGTCGGGGAAGGTCCAAGAGTGTGCGGCCCGCGCGCCGAGGCTCAGCGCCAACGAGAGCCCCAGAAGCACCGCCACGCGCCTGCGGGTCGACACCCACGCGAAGCCCAGCCCGAGCGCGAGCACCAGGGCCGGAAACAGCGTGATGACCACCCCCATCTTGTTGGGGTCCATCCAGTTCTCGAGCACGGCCAACAACGCATAGAGGGGGCCCGCCCACATGAGGAGGGCCAGAGGCAACCTCTGCCGGCCGCGCGTCAGCAGCTGAACGGCGAGGGAGGCGAAGCCCAGAGTGGCCACAGCGACCAGCACGGACCCGAGGTGTGCGATGAGATTAATCGGGTAGTAGACCGCAGTCGGAAAGGGGTTGTACGGCGTTCGGATGACCTCGGCATACGCCGGGAAGTTGAACAACCCCGTGTAGTTGAACTTGAAGCCGAAGAGCTCGTGTGGCGTGGCGGCGAACACCTCGTCCACGAAGTGCTCGTGCTGGAACACCGACCCGTACGTGTAGTGGTGGTGAAGCGCGCAGGGCAGGGCGAACACCACGGTCGCGGCGCCGAACGCCACGAGGAGGCGCGGGCGAAGGCCAATGAGGAGCGCCGCGGTGAGCGCCATGCCGAGGTCGACGTGACGGATCCCGAGGGCCGCGCCGAACGCCAGCCCCGATAACGCCGCCACACCCACGCCAGCTCCTGAGGGCGGCAGGAGCGCTGGGGGCGTCGGGGGGCCCACGGCTTGTTGGCCCGCGCCGTCGGTCCCCCTCTCGGGCCGCGCCTCCAGCTCGGGGCGCAGCTCGACCAACAGGGCCAGGAACGCCGTGCCGAACGCGAACGCCATCACGTTCTCGTCCAGGATCACGATCTTCAGCACGTAGGGGTTCAGCACACCCACCAGCGCCGCCCCGAGCGCTGCCCCCGCCTTGCCCGTGAGGTGACGCACCAGGCGAAAGCCGAACAACATCGCCAGCGCCGGCAGCGCCGCGTAGACCCAACGGAAGCCGAGCGGGCCGAACGCCGCGACCGGAGGGGCGATCACGGCCGTGGTGCCGAGTCGCTGACCGGTGCCATGCACGTCGATGAGGCCCATGCTCGGCGCTCGGACCGCCTCTGGGGCACCCCAGTCGGTGGAGTTGACGGCGCCCTCGTCCACGCCGCCGTGAGGGTCGTACGCGGTTGCTGCCTCCGGCGTGAGCGCCTGCATCACCACGCCGTTGATGCAGCCGTACTGAAACTGGCTCCGGTCGTAGTTGAGCGCGTAGAGGGCAAACACGCACGCGGCTGCCACGAGCGCCACCCGCTCGCCCGCCCGCCGCGGCTCGAAGCCCAAGAGCGCCGCGCGCCAGGGTGAGTTGGGCGGTGGGCCACCCGCCCCCGAGCCGCCTCCCGTCGAGCGCATCCGCCAGGCGAAAGCAGCCAGGCTGAGGGCCAAGGGCGCTAACGAGCCGGCGATGATCCAGGTGGCGTCGATGAACGCCCGCGTCAGCAGCGCCACGGTGAAGACGGGGATGCTGACCAGCGTGACGGTGAGGAGGAGCGCGTTGCTCGCGCTCTCGAGGAGGCTGCCCCGCCCGCCCTGTACGAGGCGTGCGCAGACCCAGGCGGGAGTGGCGAAGAGCGTGAGACTGAGGAGGTCGCTGAGGAGCTGCGCCAGGAGGCTCACCGGCCGAGCCACTCCTGCCACGGCACGGCCCGCTCGAGGTACTGCCCCATGAGTTCATGGAGGTACGCGTCGGGGTGACCGTCCGACGGATGGACCCAGTGGTCGCGCGCCCTCACTCCGCCGAGGCCTCGTATCATGTCGAACGTGGGTATGCCGAACTTCCGGACGAGCATGTCGAGCAGGATGTCGTGGTACTTGCGGTGAGGGTACTGGTCGTATCCGTCGGGGATCGGGACCAGGGTGAACGCGAGGCGCGCTCCCTGGCTGTGAACCAAGGCCTTCATCTCCGCCAAGGTGTCCTCGAACAGATCCAGCCCCTCGTATTGGGGCGAGTAGATCCGCGTGAGGCCCTCTTTGACCTTCTCCGCGCCCGTGTCGAAGAAGGCGCGGTAGTAGGCCCAACGGACCAACGCCGATCGCTTCAGCCAGTCGTTGCGATCAACGAACTGCATCCAGCGCATGAAGTAGGGCTCTTCCTCAGTGTCTAACTGTATATCGTTATATACAAAGAAATTCACCAGGACGAGGTCGGGCGAGAACTGGCGCCAGCTCTGCCTGTAGTGGATCCACTGGGAGTAGAAGTTGGTGTTGGGCATTCCCGCGTTCAGGATCTCGATGCACCGGCCTGGGAAATGGTCCTTGAGCCGGCGCTCGAGCACAGCGAGGAAGGTGTCTTCGGCCGCGACGCCCTTGCCGAAGGTCATCGAGTCGCCGAGGCCCAGCACCCGATAACACCCTGCTGGCTTCTCGAGGGGATAGTCGTGCTCGTCGCGCAGGCCCAGGTTGTTGATACGTACCGGCGCGCTGCCGGTGATCCCCGTAGCGCCCGGCACGTACCACGCCAGCGTCAGGAGCAGGTCCGGATCCTTGGACCGCGTCGCATAGGTGCTGTCATCGTGCTCGAACGGCGTGAAGAACGCAGTGATCTCCTCGCGCATGAGCAGCCGGTTCGCCGCGAGCTCCGCGACGAGCAAGGTCACGAGCACCGACCCCAGCACCAAGCCGAGCCGCGCTGCCACAGCACGAGCAATCCGGATGAACCTTGCCACCACCAAGTCTTACCAGAGCCGCCGCAGCACGCAAAGCTCCGTGAACTCTTGTGAGCGACTGGTGCCACGTGGCCCTCGTGTTGCTGGCCGTCAGGGCGGTCGTTAGAGTCCCCGCGTGACGTTCCATCGAGTCGCCGTCTACGCCGCTGTCGCCGCAACTGCGGTCGCGGGTGGTGTGGCTTGGACGTTCGGCCGTGAGGCTCCTTCGGGTCCCCAGGCGGCGCCGCCGGCTGAGCACCCTGAGGCTCTGCTACAGGGCGGGCGCGCACAAACGAGCGAAGCACCCATCTTCGAGAACTGGGAGGACCAGCACTTTCCCTTCCTCGGCTTCGAGGCCGAGTCGGGCACGGCCACGGAGGTCCGCGCCGTGGCGCCTCGTGGCGCTCGTGAGCGCCCCGCGGATGACCAGGTCCTCATCCCGGCGGGGCCGGTGACGCTCGGTGATCCGGACCTGCCGGGATCCCGCCCACAGCGCGTCGTCGAGGTGGCCGCCTTCGCGATCGACCGCTACGAGGTCACCAACGCCCGGTATGCCGAGTTCGTGCGCGCGACGCAGCGCCGGGCCCCCTACGTCCACGAGAACTGGGCCGCGATCTACAACTGGTACAAGGACCAGCCCGCGCCCGGTATGGAGGAGATCCCGGTGGTGCTGGTCACCTGGGTCGACGCCGACGCGTACTGCCGGTGGGCCGGTCGGCGCCTCCCCACCGAGGCCGAGTGGGAGCGCGCCGGCCGCGGGAGCGATGGGCGCAGATACCCTTGGGGCAACCTGTGGGACTCGCGCAAGACCAATGTGGTCTCTCGCCTCAGCGGTCCCCTCGAGACCGAGGCCCAGTGGGACGCCTTCGAGGCCGCCTGGACCGGCTCCAAGAAACCAGAGATCCACCCGGTGGGCAGCCACCCCGACGACCGCTCCCCGTTCGGGGTGATGGACCTCGCCGGCAACGTGAGCGAGTGGGTCGCGGGCGCGTTCGTGGCGTATCCGGGCGCGCCGCCGGGCGACCGCACCCTCCTAGCGCAGGCCGGCGACCCCGAAGCCTCGACCAGCGCGGTCCGGGTGGCGCGCGGCAACAGCTGGGGGAACCGCGACTACAGCCTCCCGTTGGCCGTGCGCTACGTCTACGAGCGCGACCGCGTGGACTCGGTCATCGGCTTTCGCTGCGCCGCCGACGCGCCCTGAGCGCGGCCCGCTAGCGCCTCAGCGGTGCGACTCGGGCGAGAGCGGCTCGTGGCTGCACGGATCGTCGCGCTGGCCATGGCAGAAGCCGAAGGTGGTGGGATCGCCGTCGTCGCACGTGCGGCCGTCCTGGTACACGCAGTATCCATCGCTGGCGCAGGTCCCGAGCACGCACCAGTCGTCGGCAAGGCAGTCCGCATCGGACTTGCAGGGGATGCAGTGGTCGATGAACGTCCCCCAGCACGCGCCGCCGTCTGACGGCATGCAGTAGACGCGGGCGCAGGGGTTGCCGAGGTCGCAGTCTGCGTCCTGCGTGCAGTGGCAGTCCTGGTTCTCGTTGAGCACACAGCCGGCGTTCGGGTCGCACTCGGCGGGGCAGGAGTCGTCGTGGTGGCACTCGAGCGGGCGCCCCAGGCAGAGCCCATCGGCGCCCGTGTAGACGGTCCAGCAGAGGTCGCGTGTGCCGCAGCTCGTGCCGTCGGAGGGCAGGTACACGGTCTCTCCCGTCTCCGTGTGGCAGAAGTCCACGGTGTTGGGATCGCCGTCGCTCCGGGCGGGGCTGGCGCACTTCGGTGGGCGTACGGTCCAGCGATGGATGCACCCGCGAAGGGCATCCGAGCACGTGTCCTCGGTGGCCGGGTTGTCGTCCAGGCAGAACGGGACCTGCTCGGTGACGCAGACGGTGCCCGTACATATCGGCCAGTCGCAGAACGTGCCCGTGCAGTCGTGGTCCCCGGTGCAGGGCTCGCAGCGGCTGTTCTCCACCTTGCGCCACTCGCAGTATCCGCCGCGGCACGGACCCGCGAAGCAGGTGTCCCCGCGCTTCTCGATGCAGTCCGTGTTGGCCTTACAGGCCCGGGTGCTCCCCAATGGGTCGCCGCACCGGGCGGTGGCGTCCGTGACGCGGCACTGCCCCCCGCGACACTGCAGGCGCTCGCACGGGTGATCGGTGACGCAGTCCTGGTCCTGGTGGCACGCCCTGAGCCCGTCGCCGAGGTCGTGGCGGCACCCCGCGGGGTCACACCGATCGCGGGTGTGGGGGTCGCCGTCGTCGCACGAGCGGGGCGCGTGCCTGCAGAAGCCCCCCTTGCACTCTCGCGGATCACAGAAGGTGCCGGCGCACGGCGTACCGGAGTCGCAGCGGACACACTCGTCCACGGCGATCTTCATGTAGCGACAGGCGCCCTCGTGGCACCGGGCGTCGAGGCAGGGCGCCACCTCAGCGGGATAGGCGCAGTCGGCGTCCGCTCGGCAGGGCTTCGTACACAAGGGATCCGGGAGGTGCAGGCAGCGCCGCTGCGCCGCGTGCCAGCGATCGAGGGTGCAGGGATCGCCGTCAGCGCACGGCTCCGGCAGATCCACCGTCACCGGGTGCTTAGAGGGCCACGCGAGCAGCGCCACCGCGGTCGAAGCGACGAGCGCCCCGAGTCCGATGAGAGTGGCCACCTTCCGCATTACACGCCTCCGGGGCGCAGGATACACGGCCCGGGAGCCGGTGACAGCGCCGCCCCCGGCTGCTACGTTCCGGGCGACTGGTGCCTTTCAGGAGTGGCGGGGGACCACCGCCGCACCCGCCTCCTCGGGCTCCGGCCCCGTGAGGCACCCACTGCGGTGAAGGACAGACGTGCTCCTCCTCGGCCTGGGTTTGGCCCTCCTCCTGTTCGCGTGGACGCAGCTCCTCCCCGGGTATCTCGTGGGTCGCGCGCTGCTGCCCACGGCGCGCGGCGCCGAGCGCCTGCTCCTGACGCTGGTCGCCTCCCTCTCGGTCGTGCCGCTCGCGCTGTTTCTGCTGTCGTGCCTCGGGCACGTCCCCATGGACCGGAGCTTCATCCTGGCGGGCGCCAGCCTCATCAACGTGGCTGGGCTGCTCGCCTTTCGGCCCTGGCGCGAGCCGGACCTCGGGGCGCGAGACGTCGCGGTCCTCGCCGGCTCCGGCTTCGTGGCCACCGCGTTCCTCCTCTTCGGGTATCGCTCGATCGACGCCGGCGACGCGCTGACCACCATCCAGCACTGCCTCTACGTCGTCTCGTTGCACGGGATCGCCAACGACCCGAGCGCCGGGCTCCCGCTGTTCGACAACCTCAGCGACGACTTCATCCACTTCGTGATCCACCACGACACCGAGGGCCTCAACGGCTTCGTCTCGCTGGTCTACGAGCAGCGCCTCGGCAATGTCCCGGTGCTGGGATATCCGGTCGCCACGCTGGGGATGCCCGGTTTCCTCGTCTCGGCCGTCCACGCCAGCCTCGTGACGGGCTACGCCCTCTGGCTCACCGCGCGCGAGCTGGGCGTGGGCCGGCCCGCGGCGGGGCTGGCCGTGGCCCTCTTCAGCTGGGGGAGCCACGCCATCTCCGGCTACTACGTCAACGAGAACGCGTACGCGCTGGCCCTGGTCTCGGTGCTGATGTGGGCGGCCCTGCGGCGGTCCACGGACGCGCGCTCCATGGTGCTGCTCGGGCTGCTCGCGGGGCACCTCATCGGGATCCGCGACACCTCCAGCCTGTTCCTTCCCGCCTGCGTCGTGGCTGCGTTCTGGCAGCCGGGGCCGCTCATGCACCGCGCGCGACGCTTCTCGTTGGGCCTCACGTGCGCGATCGCTGCCGGGGCGCCCTGGCTCTGGATCAACGCCGTGGCGCTCGGGAACCCCTTCACCGACCCCAAGATCCAGGTGGACTCGGGCGGCCGCGTGGTCGAGAACGCGCTCCTCGGCTGGAGCTTCTTGTTCAAGCCGCTCAACTGGCCGTTCACGGAGCAGGTCGTACGCACCGTCTGGCTGCCCTTTCCAACCTTCGTCTGGCTGCCGCTCCTCGTAGGCAAGTGTTACGGGCAGCTCAGCGTCGCAGTGGCGGCGCTCGGCTCATGGCGCCTCTTCCGGGAGCCGCCGGACGGCCGCCGCCGCGCCTTCGTGCTGCTCGCCCTGTTCGCCGGTCCGCACTGGCTCGCCCTGTCGGCGCTCGAGGGGCTCGACTGGGAGCAGGTCACCTACATCCTCCCGGGGCTGGCGCCGCTGGGCGTGGCGCTGGCGGTGGGGCTCGAGGCGCTCTTCACCCGCGAGCGTCGCGGGCGCCACCTCGTATTCGCCGCCGTGGCGTCGGGGCTGGTGATCTCAGGCAGCCGCGCGCTTCGCACCGTGGACGCGCCGGTCGACATGCGGCTCCTCGCCGCGCCTTCCACCGCTGACAACGTGGCGCGCTGGCGCGAGGCGCCACCCCGGAGCGCCGGGGTCGAGCTCCTGGCCCAGCAGCTCACCACGTTCTCCCCCCTGCCGCTGCAGCCGGTGTGGCGCACGTCTTGGGCATGGCGCATGGCCACGGCGGTGGCCGCGATCGCGGCGCCTCCGACCGTGCCCGTGGTCGACGCCCTGCCGGTCTACCCGACGCAGTCCGCGGTGGTGCTGTCTGCGTTCTCGCAGGGCAAGAGCAAGCACTACGAGTTCGAGATCGCCGGCGGCCCCGTGCGCACCCAGGACTCCCCTTTCCGCACCGCGGTCTGGGTGCACACGCTCGCGTTCCAGCTGAAGGCCCAGCGCCTCCGCGTGCACGTGGTGCGCAACGAGGGGGCCTACGTGGTTGAGCTCACCCCGATCGGCGAGTCGACGGAGCTGCGGGACTTCACGTTCTGGCTCAACCCCTGGTACCCGCCCATCGAGTCCATCACCACCACGCTCGGCGGGCGTCCGGTCGAGGGGCTGCGGGAGCTGAGCTACGGGGGGCGGGCCGAGGATGGCGAGCGCCTGCTGATTGTCACGAACTATGGGCCCGAGGTGATGGACCTCGTGGAGGTGCCGTACACCGTCGATCCCGTGGGGCTGCCCACCGGCTGTGGGATCCTGGTGTTCCTCACTGGGGACGTGAACGGCCACCGCATCGAGACGTTCTCGCCCGCGGCCATGGACCTGCGCTGGCACGGTGAGCTCGAGGGGACGCTGCTGCTCCCGAAGAACCTCGTGGCCGACCAGCTGGTGTTGTTCAGCGAGCCGTACTGCAGCGATCACGTGCCCCAGTACGGCGACGCGTTCGGTGTGTATAGGGGCCGCCTCGACGGCAGCGAGCCGCTCCACATCCGGCTGGACGGGCTCTGGTCGTTCGAGTGAGTATGAAACGGTGAACGATAGCCACGAGCGGGACCCAGCTGCCCCGGCGCCGAACACGGCACACGCCGGGAGCGGCTCTCCAGCCGGGCCAGCCGCGCCTGCTCGGCGCCCGCGCGAATGGCTGCGCACCGTCGCCGCGGTGGTGCTGTTGGCGGGCGCCCTGGGCGCGTACGTCTGGTACCGCAGGTCTCAGCTCCAGGCCTCGCAAGCGGCCGTAGCGCCGGGAGAGATCTCGGTGACCTCCTCAGGGCCCGCGCGCGGTGGCTTGGGGGGGCCGGCGCACGACTCGCAGGGCGATGAGTCGGAGGAGGGCCCCGAGGGCTCCCCTGAGGGGGGGCGGCACGGCCACAAAGAGTCCCCGCCACCGGATCCGGCGAAGACCGGCCCTCCGCCTGGCTCGGCCGCGCGGACCGTCTGCCTCCAGCAAGCCACGCCCGGGCCGCACGCGTTGGTGGTCACCGGCACCACCAGCTTGGGCCCCTCCGCGGGAGCCGAGGGTGGCCCCACCGTGGTGGTTGCTACAGATGTCCCGATCTCGGAGTGGTCCAAGCAGAGCCGCATCCAGCTGTTCGCGCACGACGTGACCACGGGCGGCGCGTTCACGCTCCACGTGAAGGCCCGAGTACCCGCGGTGTGGATCTGCGCGCTCCAGACCAGCGCCTACCCCGAGTACGGTCCGGTGCACGCCGGCGTCTGCCATCCACGGACGCTCCAGGGCGCCGCGTCCTCAGACCCGCTTCGGCACGACAACGTCCAGCTCGAGCTGGCCCAGCTCCCAGCGTCCTTCTCCATGATGGGGTGGCCCCGGGTCACCGAGGCGGACGCGTGGCCTGGGACGGAGCTCCGGCACCTCGGGGGGAGCATCCGACAGGAAGGCAGCGAGTCGCAGCGGGTCTTCGTGGTCATCGCCACGGTCCCGCTGCTGGACGGACAACACGCGGAGGCCGGCCCCCTCGCGGTAGTGATGAGCGACGCCGCGGCGCGCTTCAGCGCATCGGTCCTCGCCGCCCCCGGCGACACGCTGTATGCGTGCGCGTTCTCGCTGCGGGCCCCTCCGCTCCGCTCAGCGCGCAGCCAGTGTCAGCCGGTGACGCACCCAGCCGCAGGCGTGGGGCAGCCCAACGTCGCAAATCGGGTGACGCTCGCCATCCGCGAAGATCTCGAGTTCAGCCTTGCCAACAGCGAACGCGACTACTTCAACTTCCTGGCGGGGTGTCTGAACTAAAGCGACCGGGCCTCAGGGTGCGTAGGCGCACCGGAAGCCGACGTCGAAGTCCGCCTCGGGCTCGTTGATCAGGTCCCCCCCTCGGAACGCTGCGCGCAGGTTCGAGCCGTTGTCGACGGCGCTCCCACCGGTGGCGACGCGCCTTCCCAGATCGCACTGGGTGACCCACGCGGAGCCGTCGGTGGGCGCGATGGCGCCATCCGGAGGTGCGAAGCCCTCGTGGAAGCAGTCTTCCACCCACTCCATGGCGTTTCCGGAGAGGTCGAAGACGCCGTCGACGCTCTTTCCGCCGGGGAAGCTGCCGACCGGCGCCATGAAGGTCCAACCGTCGAGGCAGGCGCCGGCCCCGCTCTCTTCGCAGTTGGCCAGGGCCCCGGTGGCCGTCCACGCATCGCCCAAACACGCAGTGAGGACGCCGCCGTCGTTGAAGTCCCTGGGGCAGTCATTTCCCCACGGGAAGCGTCGCCAGGTCTTGCCGTCGGCGCCGCCGGGACCGTTGGCCGCGCGCTTCCACTCCGCCTCGGAGGGGAGCCGCTTCCCCGCCCACTCGCAGTACGCGCGGGCGCCCGGCCAGAAGACCAGCGTGACCGGGTGGTCGCTGCAGTCGCCGTTCGAGGGGCCACCGGGAGCGCGTTGGCACTCCGACTTCACGTCCCACGTCCCGCAGTTGATCTTGCGGTCCTGATCGAGCTCGCCGTTCTCGTTGCAGTCGTAGCAGGAGTACTCGGCCCCGTCGTGCGGGCAGCTGTTGCCGTGGGCCTTCAGGAACTCCGCGAACTGCGCGTTCGTGACCTCGTGGGTGTCGATGTAGAACGCCTCCTCGATGGTCACCGGGTGCGCCGGCCGCTCGCGCTCGCGGCCCTCTCCGTCCGGCGCTCCCATGATGAAGGTGCCCGGCTCGATGCGCGTCATGCCTTCACACACGGTGCCGCAACCGCCGGGCGAGGCGGTGTCAGTGGTGGTCTCCGCCGGGGTCTCGGCTTCAGTGCCGCACCCGGTGACGATGCACGCGAGAACGCCCCACATTGCTTTATGTCGCACAGCTTCCTCCTTGAGGGGCGAAGCCTACGGGCGTCGTGGGCTCCGGGCAAGGCGCGCGACTGCTGTGGCGGTGGTCACAGGTGCGCGTTCTGCCGTAGCCTCCAAGGCCATGCGCGCTCTCGCCTTGTGCCTATGGATGCTTGCCTGCGCTGACGAGCTCGCGCCCCCTGCCCCAGCTGCGACGTCCGCGTGCCGCACCGCGCTCACCTGCGCCCTCTTGTGTGAGGGAGGAGACTGCCGGTCGGCCTGCTTCGGGGAGCTCGAGGAGCGCGACCTCGCCGCGTCCGCCGAGGCGCTGGCGTGCATCGACCGCGAGTGCCCCGCTGCTGCTGGCGCGGCCGCGCGCGGCGCCTGCGCGGCCGAAACCTGCGGTGCGGCCGTGGTCGGCTGCTACTTCCCGTCACCCCGTGGGACGGCCACCTGCGCCGCCACGTGGCGGTGTTTCGGTGCGTGCGGCGACAATGAGTCGTGCCTCGCCGACTGCGCCGCGGCCATTCGACCCGAGGAGGCCGCGGCCTTCGTGGACGTAGAGCTCTGCTCGGACCACTACGTCGCGTTCACCTGTGCGGAGGCCGGTGACGCGTGCGATCAGGAGGCGCTGTCCGGCGCTTGTGCGCCGGCTCTGCGCGCGTGCCTCGCGCCGGGGCTGGCACCCGAGGCGCCGTGGATGCGGTCATTCTGCACCGACGCCCCCAGCCGCTTCCCGCCCACGCCGGAGGCTTGCCTGATCTCCGTCAGAGAGGTGCTCGCGGCCTGCCCCGTCGCAGATGCCGAGGCGCTGGCCCGCGCAGGGGAGTGCGCCGCGGCCGGCCGCGCTGGCTGTGCCGCCTTCTCGCCGAGCCCGCTGTGTCTCGAGATCCTCGGCAGCCCGGGGAGCGCGCAGTCGCGCCTGTCTCTCCCGCCGTCGGTGTTTGACCCGGCGGGGGCCGACCCGAACAATCGGGGCCGGAGGGTCGCGTGAGGCGTAGGGATTTTCTTAGAGGCTTGCCCGCCGTAGGCGCCACCGCTGCCTGGGCGCGGTGCGCTCGGGAGCCCGCCCTCCTGCCGGCCGGGTACGACGGCTGGGGGGCCACACCCCCGGAGTACGCGTCGCTCATGCCCGGGGCCAGCCTCGTGCCCGACGGCGTCCTCGAGGTCTTCCTCATGGGGGGGCTGTGCCCCTGGGATACGTTCTACGTCGTGCCCGAGTACGGCCGCGCAGAGAAACGCCTCTGGTGGACCTTCCAAGAGGGGAAGGACAGCGTCCCGGAGGTCTTCTACGACCGCTGCGGGGTCTCCAGCGCCGAGGCGCTCACCTCGCCGTTCGGGGCCTCGGACTCCTCGGGAGTGCCCATCGCGCTGGGGCCCTGGCTTCAGCCCCTGCGGTCCCGTCCCGACATCCTCGACCGCATGCGGATCGTGGTGATGCAGCACCACCTGGAGCCGCACGAGGTCGCCACCCCGGTAGCGCTCTGCGGGCTCCCGAGGGGCCTCCCGCGCATGTCTGCCACCGGCGCTCACGTGCAACGGCACGCGCAGGCTCTGGCGGGCGGCCGCGTTGCGCCGTGGGCGTACAACATCTTCTCGTCCAACACGGAGATCGAGGCGCAGTTCGACATCGACGCCGCCGCCGCCAGCGGGCTCCACCCGGCGTCCGCGCGGCCACTCCAGATCCGGCTGGCCCAGAACAGCGCCTCGATGACCGCCCAGCTGCGGCGCGAACACCTCGGAGCGGCCCGCACCTCCGTGGACGCCGCCGTGCAGCACTACCTCGACCGTTACCGAACCAGCTTGTCGGGCGGGCGGGAGCTGGTGTCGCGCGTGGTGGATGACTTCGCGCAGGCGCGTTACTCGCTGGGCTACGGGGACCACCTCGCGGAGATCATCAAGCCTGAGCTGCTGGTCCCGATCACCGGCAGCTCGGCCTGCGGCTCCACCACGGACTTCGACTCCACAGCCACCGGCCTGCGCCTCGGGACTCACCTCCTCCGGCACGCCGAGAGCCCCGCGCGCCACGTCACCTACATCGACTCGGGGCTCGTCAACGCGATGGGGGCTGGGTACGACAGCCACGACTACCACGTGGTCGAGTCGTCCCGGAACGTCTTCCACCTGGCGCGGACGCTCGCCGCCACCATCAACAACAAGCCGGCCGGCGAGGCCGACCCGGCGAAGCTCGATCTCGACCGCCAGATGATCGTCCTGGCAACTGAGTTCGGTCGCACCCCGTATCCGGAGACCGGGAAGCCCCAAGGCTTGGATCACTGGCCATTCGGCTACGCGGTGGTCCTCATTGGTGGCCCCATCCGGTCTCGGTCCGTCGCGGGGGCCATTGGCCCAGACGGCGTAGCCACCCGCGCCTTCACGCCCGCCGAGCTCCGGGCCGCGTTGCTCATGGCGCAGGGGATCTGGCCGTTCACCGACGAGTCCTTCGCCATCGGTGACATCCGGGGGGCCACCTCCCACGAGGGGGCTGCCCGGATCCTGCGAGAACAGCTCCTCGGGATCCCGGCGGCATGAGGCGTCTCCTGCTGGCGCTGCTCCTGGTGGCGAGCTGCGAGGAGGCCACGGAGGTCGGGCCCGTGTCCGTGGCGCCGCCGCCACTGCTCGACGCCGCCCCGGAGGACGCGGGCGAAGAGGCCTTCGTTCAACGGGTGCTGCCGCTCGTCTGGGGGCGCCGGGCGCGCGGGGCGGCGGAGGTCCGGGTGCTCGCCGAGCTGGCGAGATCGGGCGGCCGAGAGCAGCTGGTGCGCGCTATGGCGCGGTCCCCCGAATACCTGCTCCAGCAGGAGCAGTTCTTGAAAGACACGCTGGGCGTCGCGCGGCTCGGCTTCTCGTCCAACCCGGTCTGCTACGGCACCGCGCTCCGCTCGAAGCCCACCGCAGACCTGGCGGCCGCGGTCCGCGACTTGGGCCCCTTCGACACCTCCACCGAGGCGCCCTTCACGCTGCTCGATCTGCTCCGCTCGTCGCTGGTGCTCGACGACCTCTCTCCGTTCCTCCGCGCCCACCTGATCGGGTCTCTCACGCGGGCCCTGGACGACATGCACCTCCTCGCCGCGCTGTCCCAGCGGAGGAACCGCGCCGAGCAGTTCATGTCGCGTTACGTGGGGCGACGGATGAGCTGCCTCGGCTGCCACAACTCCGACACGTCGGTGACCGACTCGCCTGACCCCGCGCTCGATCGCACGTGGCAGCCCAAGGGGTCCTTCGAGAGGGCGCTGTTCGGGCGCTCAGCAGGCCTCGCCGACGTCGAGGAGATGGCTGGCTTCTTCCGCCGCAAGGGCGTCCTCGCGGGCTACACGTACACGCACGACGACCTCGAGGAGCGCGTCCGGGTGGAGAAGGACGAGGGCGTCCTGCCGTTCGGGTGGGACCCCGCGTGCGGTGAGTTCCTGCCGCCGGACCAGATCCGCCCGGACGACGCGGTCCACCTGGACGGCACGCCGATCACGGCCACGTTCATCCACGACTACGGAAGCAACGCGAACATCTTCGCGCTCGAGGGGCACCTCCGCGCCGGCTTCGACCAGCTGCGGGCCCGGGGGCTCGTGGTCGCCGACACCGGGGACGTCAGCGCCGAGGCGGGGCTCGGCTGGCTGGTGGGGGCGTCGCTCGCGAACCAGCTCTGGTCGGAGGCGTTCGGCGCGCCGCTCACGCTCAGCCACGGCTTTCCGCGCAACCGCTGGCAGCTCGAGATCCTACAGGCGCTCGGCGACACCTTCGTCGCGGGCGGGTTCTCGTGGCTCGACCTGATCGTCTCCGTGGCCACGCACCCGTACTTCAACGGGCGCCCCAGCGAGAGCGCGGGGTACCGGCCGGTCTTCGATCCCTTCGAGGACGAGCACCTGCCCGTGGAAGACCGCCGAAACACGCTCGGCAACACGCTCCACCGCAGCAACGCGCGCGTCTTGCTCCACTCCGCCTACACCGCGATGGGCTGGCCGGCCGTGCCCGAGTACCTCATCTACTACATGGAGCCGTCGGCGCAGCTCCAGCGGACCGCGGGCGTCTTCCTGAAGCCGGGCGACCCGGGCTTCGGCGGCGTGAGCTTCCAGAGCCTCCTCGGCTGGGAGAGCCTCTTCGGCGCCTGCGCCGACCTCAACACGCAGGTGGCCTGCCCACTATCGCCTATCCTCGAGAACCCGTACGCCGAGGTGGCCACGGTCTGCGAGCTCTGCAACTCGCGGGGCGCGGCCTGCGACTGGGACGCGCGGTGCTGCGATGTGGCCTGGGACGCCTATTGCGGCGACTTCTGCGATACCGGCGACCCTGAGGTCTTCGACCTCGCCACCTTCCCGAGGCTCGAGCCGCCGGGGAACGGCGACCTCATTCGCCGCCTCCTCGACGCCGCGCCTGTCGGCGCGACCCTGGGGGACGCGGTCAGCGTGCTCAAGGACCAGCTGCTCGCGCGGCCGGGCATTGGGGACGCGGCAGAGCGCGCGGTCTTGGAGGCGGTGGCCGGTGCGCCCTTCGATGCCCCCCTCACGTCGGCGCTGGAGCCGGGGCTACGCCTCGTTTGCGGGGCCCTCCTCGCATCCCCGCAGTTCCTGCTCGCGGGCGACCCAGGTGCCACTCCGGAGGAGCTGAGTGAGGTGCCGGCCTTCACGCTGGTGGGTCTCTCGGAGGCCGAGCTCCGCGCGGAGCTCGAGGCGACGTTCTCACCGCCATAGGGGCGTGAGCGCACGGCTCAGGTCTTGATGCAGAACCCGCCCGCGCCGGCGGTGCACTCGCCGTACTCCTTGCACACGTCGGCGCGTAGGCAGTCGTCGTCGTCGGCGACAACGCAGTTGCCGTCGCGGGCCGTGCAGTGCCCCTCCGACTTGCACCAGAACGACCGCTCGCAGTCCGCGTCCAGGGTGGCGACGCAGCGCTGGGCATCGAGCCGGCACAAGCCGAACTTCTCGCACCCCACTGACCGCTCGCAGGCTGCGTCGGTGGCGGCGATGCATGCGCCCCCCCTGGCAATGCAGCGCCCATCCTGCGTGCAGGTGGCGGCGGCCTCGCAGTGGCTGTCTACCGCGGCGACGCACGCGTCTCCTGCCACCTCGCACAGCCCCTGCGTCTTGCAGACCGTCTCGCACGGCGTCGCCGTGCAGGCGTCCCCGGCGCACGCGCACGCGGCGTCCACCTCGCACGACTCTGTGGTGTCCGCTCCGCCCACGTCCGACTGGCACGCGCTGAGCACCGCGGCGAGGGCGGCCGCGACGCTAGCCGAGCCCGGCCAGCCCTTTAGAGGTCCGCGGCGCACCGGAAGCCGAGCCCGTCTTCGAGGAAGGTCCCCTCGAACGGGAACCGGGCGGCCAGGGGGGCCGCGTAGTCGCGGCTGAGGAACGCCACTCCCTTGGCGACCACGACGTCCGGCTTCTCGTAGAGCCGGGACTCCTTCGGGTCTCCCCCCTCGGGGGCCTTGAACCGGTCGGCCACCCACTCCTGCGCGTTTCCATGCATGTCGGCCACGCCGTACGGTGAGCGGTCCCCAGGGACGCTCCCCACCGGGAACATCGAGGGCTCCGACGGGAACGTGGTGGTGTCGCGCCACTTGATGTACGCGGCCTCATCAGCGAGGGGGCCGCTGATCCGCGCGAGCGTCATGGACTTTCGGCCGTCCCACTTCGAGCCCCACGGGTAGCGGTTGCCGCCAGGGCCGCGCGCGGCCTTCTCCCACTCGGCCTCGGTGGGCAGCCGCTTGCCCGCCCAGCTGCAGTAGGCGAGAGCGTCCTCCACGCTCACCAGGACCACCGGGTAGTTGGCGCGACCCTTCGGATACTGGTTCTCCCGCCACGACCACGGACCGGCCCACTCGTCAGCGAGCTGGGGCTGCGGGTGCTGGGCCGCGTCGATGAACTTCTTGTACTGAGCGTTGGTGACCTCGTAGCGGTCGATCCGGAAGCCCTCCAGGAAGACCCGCCGCTCGGGCCCGGCGAAGGGCAACGTGGGGTCGCCCATCGTGAACTCGCCGGCCGGGATCACGGCCATGTCGTCGATGGGGAACTCGGGCGTCCCCTTGGGCGTGAGGTCCTTCACCTCCTCGGGTGGCGCCGGCTCCGGGGGATAACCGAGGAACGGGTGGTGCTCGTAGGCCCAGTTGCTCTCGATGAGGGGGTCCTCGGGCTCTGGTCGCTCCTCGGGCGGCCGAAGGAGCTCGACGGCGCCGGGAGTGCTGCGGTTCTCGGGGACTGGGGGCTTGGAAGCGGCCTTTCCGGTGATCCAGGTCCGGACTCCGAACCCGGCCCCGACCAGGCCCAGAATCACGACTATCGGTGTGACCCACTCGCGCATGCGCTCGCATCAAACCGCCTCGCTTCGCCTTACACAAGCCCAGCGGTCCCGCGTCCTGCGCCCCCTGGTGGGTGCAACCCATGCGGCCGCTGGTTACAGTGCAGCCGTGGCTCGTTGGTCCCTGATCCTGCTGCTGTCTTGCGGCGCCCCTCCCGAGGAGCTGGCGGGATGCCGCTATCCGGTGGCGCCGGCCGAGCTGATCCGTGTGGAGCCCGGCGCCCCGTGCCGTGACGGCGCCCGGCCACCGGGACAGTTCGTAGACGCCGCCGAGCTGCTCGGGATTAACGTTGTCCACGAGATGGAGGTGGTGGATGCCTCCGGGTGGTACGAGGTGGACGTGGCCGGGGGAGCGGTGGCCGACCTCGATGGCGACAACGCCCTCGACCTGTTGTTCGCGAACGCGGGCGGGCGGCTCACCGCCTTCACCACCGGGGGGCGCGGGCCGCTCCGTTATGTGCGCCGCGAATACGACATCCTCGACACCCGCGGGCTGCTGGTGGTGGATCTCGACGGCGACGGCGCTCGGGACGTGGTGGCAACCCACAGCGACAGCGGCGTATGGCTCCGGGGCGACGGGAAGGGTGGTCTGGGCAGCGCGGCGCCGCTGGTGCCGGGCCTCGACGACCGCCTCGAGGCTCAGGTCTTCCTCGGCGCCTGCGCCGGCGACCTGGACGGCGACGGCCACGTCGACGTCTACATCGCCAACCACGAGGTGGAGCCCGGCTTCGAGTCCGAGCGACGCGGGGCCTTGCCCGGCTTCGGCCCCGAGTTCTTGGTCAAGGGGAGCTGTTCCGGGCCGTCGGCCGACCTCTCTGACCGCTTGCCGAAGACCCGAGTGGAGGACAAGACCTTCCTGGTCACCCTGGTCGACCTCGACGGGGATCGCGACCTGGACCTGTACGAGACGAACGACCAGTGGTCGCAGAAGGCGCTGGGCCTCGACCCCGACGACGACGAGAAGCAGGGGAACCGGCTCTTCGAGAACACAGGGGCGGGCTTCGTGGACGTGTCGCGCGTCAGCGGCGCGGACGTCGCGGTCTCTGCCATGGGCGCCGCGGTGGGCGACTACGACAACGACGGGCTCGTGGACCTCTACATCACCGCAATGCTCCCCGAGGCGAACGCGCTGCTCCACAACGACGGCGGCCTCCGCTTCTCGGACCGCACGGCGGCGCTCGGGGCGGACACCCTCACCGCCGAGCACGACGTCGCCTGGGGCGCGGTGTTCCTGGACGCCGATGCCGACGGTTGGCTGGACCTCTTCGTGGCCCACGGCCACAACCTCGACCCGGTCGCCACGGCGAACCCCGACGAACAGAAGAGCGTGTTGCTCCTGAACCGCGGCGGGGCCGCGTTCGAGCCGGGCACCGCGGGGCTCGACGGAGTGCGTCACGCGCGCTCGCCGCTCGTTGGCGATCTGGATCGTGATGGCTTTCCGGATCTGGTGGTCACCAACGCGGGCTCGGCCCCCCACGTCTACCTGAACGGCTGTGACTCGCGGCCGTGGCTGTCGGTGCGGCTCTTCGGCGGTCCAGGCAACACAGACGGCGGCGGCGCGCAGGTGGTGGTGCGCGGCGGCGGGATCGAGCAGCTGCGGCCGATTCTCCTCGGCGGGGATGGCGTCTTCGGCTCGTCAGCGCCCGAGGCGAGCTTCGGCCTGCCCGAGGGCACCACCGTGGTGGAGCTCGAGGTGCGCTGGCCGTCGGGGGCCACGCAGGTCTTTCCGGGGGTTCCGGTCCGGCACCTCGTCTCCGTGAAGTCGCCCGGGTAACCCGCGCCGCCCTCAGGCGTAGTGACTGGTGAACTTACCGTGCCGAGGGAGGTGCGGTACTTACGGGGCGTGCTCGATCCCGCCCAGGAGGCCCAAGCGGACGCCGCGATGGAACGGTACGCCCAGGGCGATGACGCCGCCTTCGCTGACCTCTACCGGCTGCTCGGGCCGGAGCTGGATCGCTTCGCCATGGGCCTCACGCGGCACCGCGCGCGAGCCGAGGACCTGGTTCAGCAAACTTTCCTGCAGCTGCATCGAGCGCGAGGGCGTTTCCGCGCCGGGTCGCACGTGGCGCCCTGGGCGCTCGTCATCGCACGCCGCCTGGTCCTCGACGACCTTCGCCGCCTGCGACGCGAGGGGCCGCTGCCCGAGCACGATCGCGCCGATCACGAGACCCCCGAGGATCTCGCCGCGGCGCGCGAGCTCAGGGCCACCGCGGTGCAGGCGCTGGATCGCCTCCCCGCCGCACAACGGCAGGCCTACGAGCTGGTCCGGGAGGAGGGTCTGAGCGTGGTGGAGGCCGCAGCGGCTGCTGGGACCTCCGTCGGCGCGCTCAAGGTGCGCGCGTTCCGCGCATACGAGGCGCTGCGGGCGGCGCTGAGGGGCGGGACATGATCAGCCTCGAGCGCTTGCTGTCCGAGACCGCCCGCGTTCCGTCCCCGACCCGGGCGCAGCGCACACGGTTCGTTCTGGCTGCCCTGGTCCTGGGCGTGTCGCCGGCGCTGATGATGCTGGTCTCCTCGGGCTCGGCCACTGTCACGGCGCTCCTGAAGCTGCTGCTCGTCCTCGCCGTGACGGCGCCCATGGTGGTGCTGACCCTCCGCCTGGGGTCTTCGGTGCCCCCGTCCCGGGGGTTGCGTGCTGTGGTCGTCCTCGTTGCGCCTGCGGCTCTCTTGGTCGGTGGTGCGCTCAGCTCGCTGCTCGGAGCGCCGACGCTGTCGGTGGACCCGCTCCATTGCCTCATGCACGGGTTTCTCGGTGCCTTGCCACCGGGGATCGCGCTCTGCGCCCTGGTCTGGCGGGCGGATCCCGTCCACACCGGCACCGCCGGGGCCCTCGTGGGCGCCACCGCCGCCACGGCGGGCCAGCTAGCGGTGATGGTGTTGTGCCCGGATGCGGGCGCCGTTCATGTGCTCACGGCCCACGTCGGGGCGGTGCTGGCGGGTACGGCGGTCGGGATGGTGCTGAGCGCCGCCCTGGGGCTGCGGCATCTCCCGTAGTCTTTTAGCCCTCTTCGTCCCAGAAGAAGAAGACGTCTGGCCCTTGTCCCAAGGCGGCCGTGAGGACCTCGATCGGGTCGTGCCACGGGAGATCTTCGGGAAGGTTCAGGTCCTCGGCGGCTTCTGGCTCCTCCTCCAAGATCGCCTTCAGGTTCTCGTAAACCAGAGGGCACCCCTCGTAGACGCGGCGTGCCAGCGCCCGGAGGTTGCGGGGCGGTTGAATGAACAGGCCGCCGACCGCGTGGGCGGCGATGGTGGTGATATCGATCGGGTCGGTGGCCGTGATCCCGCGCAAGAACGCCACGATGTCGGCCGTGCTGGGACCCGGGACGCCCCGGACTCCGAGTCGCTCGATGACCGCGAAGGGGTCGGGTGTGTCGGCGAGGCCGACGACGTACTCGTCCTCGCCGGTGGGCGGCTCGTAGAAGAAGAGGAAGGCGCCCTGGCGGCGCACGCTCTCCCGCTCCGCGAGGACGTCGTCGGGATCGAGATCGGGGTCCACCGGGAACAACACGATCCCCGCGTCGGGCCCGAGACCGGGGGGAACCACTGGATCCGCGCCGAAGCGCTCCGAGAGGTCGTGAACCAGCCTGTCGAAAGGGGTCATGCGTGGGGCCTTTGAGAGCGGGTCACAGCGGGCGCCAGGCCTGCCGCGGGACCGAGGGTTGGGGGCCGGGCGCGCCGGCGCTGAGGACGTAGAGCGCGCGGCGATTCCGCGCCTCTGAGGTCTCGTCGGGGGTTTCCACGGCCAGTACGGACTCGCCGAAACCCTGGTAGTAGATCGGCAGCTTCAGGCCGTTGGCACGGAACCATGAGCCGATCGCGCGGGCGCGCTGCTCGGACAGCTCCTGGTTCGAGCCGTGTGATCCGACTCGGTCCGTGTATCCGGCCACGTACAGCTGCAGCTTGATGAGCCCGCCGTACCGCGCCACCTTCTCCGACAGAAGGTCCAGCGTGTGGCGCAGCTTGGGCACTTCGCTTGGCCGCACGGCCCAGCGGCCGCTCTCGAACTCGACGTCTTCGTGGGGGATCTCCACCTCGAACGGCGTGATCTCCACGCTCACCCAGAAGTTGAACGCGCTCCACAGCTTGACGTCGATCTTGAGCACTGCGATCCCGGGCGTCTGCGCCCACTCGATCTCGATGGTCTCGCCTGCGGCGATGTCGACCTCGCGCACCCCCTCGTCCATGACCTTCCCGTCATCGCCCATGACGCGGTACTCGATCTTGGAGCACGGCTGGTTCAGCCGCGCAGTGAGCCGGCGGTTCTCGAGGTCGACGTCTCTCTTCGCGAGGTCTGCGGCGATCTTCGGGAAGACGTGCGTCTCGAAGGTGAGGGTGAAGGTGCCGGACGAGCCGTCGGCCCACGTGACGTTGCCGTTCGCCGTCCACTGGGCGGCCCCCACGCCCTGCGTGAGCGGGAGCTCCTTGCGTTGCCCCACGCCGACGGGGCCGGCCTTCAGCGTCTGGCGCGAGGGCCCCTCGAGCGCCAGTATCACCTTGGCGACGCCGACGCTGGGCATCAGGACCACGGCTGGGCGGTCACCCACCTGGACATTGGCCTTGATGGTGACGCCAAGGTCGCCCACTTCGTCGGCTCCAGCGGCCAGCGGGCCCGTCAACAGCAGCAGGAGAAGGGCAAAGAAGCGCATGGGCAGCCAGTATGAGGCGTGCTCAGACCGTCGTCCATGGTGCTGGGATCATGAGCCGGCGCGATCTTGTCGGCGGGCGATGCTCCGGCGCGCGATGCTCTCGACGCCCGAGCCTGCCGGCGCGTGAGGGACGCTTCCTAGAGGCCCAGCATCGCGGAGGAAGGTTGTTCGGGCGGCTGGAGTCGAACCCGTGCCCACGCTCCGACCGCACCTCCGCGCGCCTCAAGCTGCCGCAGGACGGGTGAAGAATCGTCGAGGTTCTCGGCCACCCAGGCGTCGAGCGCCTCGGTGGACATGCCGCCCTGAAGTCGGTGGCGGACGTGCGCCTCGACCTCGTCGGCGCCAAGCCGGAAGAGCTGCAGGAAGGTAGAGGCCTCCGTGGCGGCCGGGGGCGCCGCGACAAACCCTGTGAGGATCCCCGCCAGCTCATCAGCGAGCTCCTCGAGGGTGAGCCCGGGCACCAGCGCCGCGCAGCGGTGAGCTTCGGCGGCCTGCAGCTGACCGTCACCGCCCGGACCGAACTGCCGGTGGATACACTCCCAGGCATCGGCCCGCGTCCGGACGGGGGCCTCATCTACGCCGGCCCCCGCCGCCGTCGAGGGGACGGCCTCCGACAAAACGGCGATGCGTCGCTCGAGGCTCTGGATCTGGACGCGGGTTACCCCGAAGGCCATCGCTCCGGCCACCGAGGCGGCGATTCCAGCGGTGATCACCGTTCCCATGGCGCGACGCCACCAGCGCTCTCGCCGCGCCACGGCCACCATCGGGTGGTCGTCGTCCGGGTCGAAGGCGGCTGCGCGCCGAAACTCGGGGTCCATGGCCAGCGACTCGAGCGCCTTGCGGAACACCGCCGCGTCGGTCACGGGGTCCTCGCCGTCCGGCGAGAGCCGATGCAAGAGGAAGTGCGAGAGGCTCTCGGGATAGTTCTCGAGGAAGCTCGTGGGCGCGGCTGGCTGCCCCGTGTACGGGAAGCCGTGGACTGGAGGCCTCCCGGTTGTGGCGTGGTACAGGATGTAGGCCAGCGCGTGGACGTCTTGCCGGTGCAGCTCTGCGATGGTCGCGCGCGGCTGTTTTGGGCTGATCCCGACGAGGTCGCCGGCGCCCGGCGCCGTCAGGCCCAGGACGAACACCCGATTGTTGTCGACGAAGATGTCTCGGGCCTGCAGGCGGCCGTGGCCGAGCCCCTCCGCGTGGGCGGCCTCGAGCACCCCGACGAGCCGGCGGAACCAGCGCAGGACCTCGCGCATCGGGCGGGCCTGGAGCGATTCAGCCAGGATGGTGTCGAGGCCACGCCCGCGAGGGATGTCCATGACGAGGCCCGGCCGGTCGGCGTGCCCGTCGCCGCCCACGACGATGCGTTCGCGGACGTGGGCGATGGCACCCGTAGACGCCAGGCGGCCGGCGGCTTCCAGCTCGCCCTCGTACCGCGCAGCGTAGAAAGCGACCACCTCGGGCACGAGCCCGGGTTGCAACGTCCGAAGCCACATGTCTTCGCCGTCCCGCATGCGCTCGACCAGCACGAGGAGCTCGTGCTCGGACGACGTCACGGTGCGAATGATGCGGTAACCGGCGTATACGCCACTCAAAGCGGGTAGCGGGCTGCCTTCGCTGCCTTGTCCCGAGGGCTCGGCGCCGAACGGAGGGGGAGCGCCGATGACGGTAGAGATGGGGGGAGCGATCATGTCGTGGAGAACGAACCCAAACGGGTTAAACTCAAACGACTAATTCCCGGGTTTCTTCGGGCCGGCGGGCTTCCCCGCCTCCAGGGGCGAACAGATGATGCCCACTCGGTCGATGTAGAGCCCCGCGGCGCCGCGGAAACCGGTCATGACGTAGCCCTCCGGGCAGAGGTGCTGGAATGGGGTGCCGCCGTCGCCACCCGCCGTGGGCGAGTTGAACGTGTTCTCGCCGATGGTGACGCCGCCTCCGCCTCCGCCTCCGCCGCCCTCTGTAGCCACGGCGCGCTTCAGCTGCTCGACCGTGAGCCCGTCGATCCGGGTGCTGTTGTCGGCCTTCTCCGCCACGTAGGCGAAGCCAGCCTTCTCGGCATAGTCCACGGTGCCGCCCGCCTGCGCTTTGCCCGGCTGCTCGATCCCCTGCTTCCGGATCACCTCTTCCTCGGAGCCCTCCGCGATGAAGCGCTCTCTGACGATCTCGGGCCCACCGGTGATGCGGACGCCCACGTAGAGCTGGTCGAGGCTGACCGAGCCTGGGATGACCTTCCGCCGCCCGAGCTCGAGCTGGTAGACCCCGTTGTCTACGGCGACGTAGTGCGACTCGCTCCAGACCGCCTGACCACCCTTCGACTTCGAATAGAACGCGAAGGTGAGCGGGAAGACGCCGCCGATGGGCGCCGAGCGCTCATCGAGCAGCTTGCCGGAGTACACGAGGATGCGGCGCTTGGCGGCGGCGGTGGACGCCACGAGCACCACGAGGACCAGGATGGAGACAAAGCGGATCATGGGCCCTTTAATGCGGCTCACTCCGCCGCCTGTCAAAGCACGCGCCTCCGTCACGGCGCCTCGCAGCTCGACAGGCCCTGGATCCACTCGGTGATCAGCCCCACGGCCTGCTCGTCTACGACGTGGCTCCCGAGGCTCGGCATGCGGAGGTCGCCCAGCGTCTTCATGCGCAGGAGCAGGTTCGAGGCCTCCGGGTTGCCAGGGGCCAGGAGCCGCTCGTTCGGCACTCCGAAGAACTCCTTGGACGGCTCCGTGTCGCATACTCCGGTCTCGTCGAGGGGCGTGGCGAAGCGCAGGTCGTGCTCCACTTGACCGAGCCCGCCCGGCCGGTGGCACGTGGCGCAGTTCACATCCATGACCGCGCGAGCGCGTGTCTCCACCGGGACTGAGGTGTCGGCTGGGTCCGGAAAGACCAGCCCGCGCTGCGGCGCGGCGGCCAGGATCCCGAGCTTCTCCCAGAGCTCTAGCTGGTTCCCCGTGACCGAGCCCAAGGTCGCTTCGCGGTCGAGCTGCGCGGTGCTCCAACCCAAGAATCGCCCAGACGCCTCGTTGTGGCAGGTGAGGCAGTCCGCTCGGCTCGGGAAGTGCCAGGCCCGTGCCTCGGCGCCGAGCTGGAAGTGGCGGACTGCGCCGGAGTCCAGGAGCTCGGCGTCCGTGCCCTCATCGTTCCACCGGTAGCCGAAGACCCGTACGCCCGCCTCGCCCTGGATCACGAAGCGCGTCTCGACCTTCAGGGGCCCCTCGGGCGTGTCGTACACGAAGGTCTTCACCGTTCGCGTGCCGACCGGGAGGGTCCAAGCGCCGTCCGTAGGCGACAGCTTGCCGCCCGTGGGGAGCGCGAGGTGCCGTACCGAGCGCGCTCCGTCGTGCCAGAGCGGCGTGTTGACCGTGTATTCGAGGAGGCCGTCCGCGGGCTCGAGCGTCTCCAGGTTCTTGAAGCACCCAGTCTCGGAGAGGCGCCGCGGGAAGGCGGCGCGCGGCGTCACGGGATCCCCCGCGGCGACCACCCGGTAGATCTCGCCGGAGGACGTGTTGAACGGCGAGACGTGGGCCAACAGGAGCTCTCCGTCCTTCGTTAGCCCGAAGGTGGTCACTTTCTTCTCCGTCTCGCCGAGGTCGGTGACGACCGCCTCGCCGTCCCCACCGAAGCGAACGGCGTACATCGTCCCCAACACGTAGTCGGCGTACACGTACGACCCCACGAAGCCAGGCAGCTCTTTACCGCGATACACGAAGCCGCCGGTGACCGACGCATGTCCGTCGTTGTGTGGGTACTCCGCCACGGGGAGGGTGAGACCCTCGGGGTTGCAGTCCACCTCCGGCTTGTAGCAGGCGGAGCCCTCCATGATGTTCCAGCCGTAGTTCTTGCCGCGCTCGATGATGTCGATCTCCTCCCACTTCTTCTGCCCCACGTCGGCGGTCCATAGCAGGCCCGTGAGCGGATCGAACGCGAAGCGCCAGGGGTTTCGCAGCCCGTAGGCCCAGATCTCGGGCATCGCGCCGTCCACGCCCACGAACGGGTTGTCCTCTGGCACGCCGTAGTTCTTGCCGCCGCTGGGGTTGTCCACGTCGATCCGAAGGAACTTCCCGAGCAGCTGGCCCAGGTCCTGCGCCCGGTTATCCGGGTCGCCGCCAGAGCCGCCGTCGCCCATCCCCACATACAGGTAGCCGTCGGGGCCAAACCCGAGCTGCCCGCCGTTGTGGTTCGTGTACGGCTGGCGCACGGAGAGAAGGCGCAGCTCGCTGGTGGCGTCGACCATCCCGTCGGCGCCCACGATGAACCGGGAGACGAGCGTGGTGAACTTGCTGTCCACGGTCCCCGTGTAGTTCACGAAGACGTAGCGGTTGGTCGCGTAGTCGGGGTGGAGCACAAGGGAGAGCAGGCCTCCTTCGGGCTTGGTCGAGTCCACTCGCTGCGAGATGTCCATGAAGAGGCCCACATCGGCGCCCGAGGCGGTGGGGTCGTCCGGCATGGTCTTCACCACGCCCTTCTTCTCCACGATGAGCAGCGTGCCGTCGGGCAGCGTGTTGATGTGCACGGGATAGTCGAACACGATCTTGTCGAACGCGGGCTCGAGCATCACGGCCCCCGGCGGCTCGGGGTCCCCATCCAGCCGGCACGACGTGCCGTACGCGGCCGGCAGATCGCCGCAAGCGGGACAGGCTCCCCCGCAGCCGTCCGGTGAGCAGACGCCGTCCGTGCACGCGGGCTCGCAGGTGACGTCGGGGACGTCCAGCGGCGGGATGTCGGGCGGCGGGATCGGGACGTCACCCGCGTTTGGCACGTCCGTCCCGCGGGTATCGCCCGCCGCCACGGGTTCGTCGGAGTCGTTGCAGGCGGCGAGGAGCGCGAGGGACACAGCGAGGTGGAGACGCGACACGGTCACTCCCAGGTGATGAGGCGCACGCCAGCGCCATGAGACGAAGGGGGACAAGGCTCCAAGGTGAACCGAAGGATCCCCTTGAAGGTGCGCAGCCCCGGGGCGCGGAGCGGACACTGCTCGTCGCCGCCCTCATAGAAGTTCCACTCTGGGAGCCGCATGGCCGAGCGGGCTGGCAGCGTGAGGCAGCCGTGGCCGATGGGGGACTGGCGCGCGTCGCCGGGCGGACAAGCCGCCGCCACGCGGAGCTGGAAGACCCGCGTCCACGTGCCGTCGCCGTTCGAGCGCTCCACCGGCATCGCGTCCCGCACCGAGATGGGGACGTCGGCGCGGTTCTGCACCACGACGCTCAGCGTGTTCTTGCCGAAGTAGTGATCTTTCGCGGTCAGCACGATGAGCGGCCGCGTGGGGTCGTTGGCAGGAGGCACCTGCAACGCAAGGGAGAGGAAGAGGAGGGCGCCCACGCGCCGAGTCTAGCCGGAAACGCTCAGCCGCCGCCCTTCAAAGCTTCGTCGATCGCGCCTTCGAGTTCCTCGTAGTCGACCATGCGGCCGTTGACGAAGAAGGTGGGCGTGCCCTCGAGGCCCGCGGCGTCGCCCTCGCGGCGATCCTGCTCCACCATCGTGGTGGCCGCGGCCTTGGCGCTCTGCAGCTTGGCCATGTCGGCGCCCGACTCCTTCGTGAGCTTCTCCACCAGCGCGTCGTCGAGCTTGTCCTGGTTGGCGAAGAGCAGGTCGTGGACCGCCTCCCACTTGCCCTGGGAGTGCGCCGCCACGGCGAAGACCGCGGCGGTCTTGGCGGCCGGGTGGAACTCGAGCGGGAACTGCTTGTAGACGATCCGCGCGCCCTTGCTCTTGACCAGGTTGGCCACCTTGGAGGCCACGGTCTTGCAGTGGGGGCACTGGAAGTCGAAGAACTCGACCACGGTGACCTTGGCCGAGGCGGAGCCGATGGAGGGCCGGCCGGTGAGCGAGAAGTCGTGCTTCACCGTGAGGCGCTTCTGCTCCTTGAGCAGCTCCTTCACCACCTGCCGCTTGGACAAGCCGCGCTGGATCTGCCCGACGGCGTAGTTGGCAAGCTTCGGCGCCGTGGCGCAGGTGGCGCTGTCCTTGACCGCCTCCATGAGGCTGCGCGGCTTGCCGCACGGGTCGAACTGGGCATCGAGGATCTCGACCAGGAGTGCGACCTCAGTGTCGTCGAGGTCGCCGAGCGAGACCCCCGGCAGCTCCGGCCGTGCCGCGGAGGCCGGACCGGATTGACAGAGGATGGCGAGACCGATAACCAGCGCGACCGCGGGCGAAGTGATGACGGTACTTTGGGGCCGTTTCATGCGCGCGGTCTTACTTCCGGCACCCTCACGAGTCAACGCCATCCCATGCCCTCCTCGGTCCTAGTCGCGTTAGGGTCCAACCTCGCCGACCCGCCGACCCAGCTGGCCTCGGCAGTCGAGGCGCTCGGTTCGGAGTTGCGCGAGCTCCGGGTGTCGCGCCCGTACTGGACGGACCCCGTCGGCCCGGTAGACCAGCCGCGTTTCCTCAACGCGGCGGCCGTCGGGCGTACGGATGCAAGCCCCGAGGCTGTCCTGGAATTCCTGCAGCGGCTCGAGGCGCTTCAGGGCCGGGAGCGCACCACCCGCTGGGGGCCGCGCACGCGCGACCTCGACCTGCTGCTCTACGACGACGTGGTCCTCGCCTCAGACACGCTGGTCTTGCCCCACCCAGAGCTCCACAAGCGGCGCTTCGTCCTCGAGCCCGCGTGCGAGCTGGTGCCCCACTGGCGTCACCCGGTGCTCGGCCGCTCGCTCGCGGACCTGCTCGCGGAGCTCCCCCAATGAGGCGCTCCTGGGCCGCGCTGGCGCTCGTCCTCGCGTGCGAGCAGGGTCAGCGGCTCCCCGGGAGCCCGCCGGTCGACCCCCGCCACCCCGCGCTGGTCAGCCGCTTCGAGCCCATGGAGCTAGCGATCCACCCGCTGGTCGAGCACGCCGACTACGACCGATGGGAGGCGGCCGTCGAGGCCCGCGGCGGCCCGCGCTTGGTCCACGCGCTCTACCAACAGATGCTGACGAAGCAGCGCGGCACCTCGCGCACCTTCATGCGCTGGGTCCACTACGCCCACGAGAAGGGCCTCGGCGACGAGGTCACCGACCAGCTCCGACAGCTGGTCGACGCCCTCGCGTCTCGAAACGACGCCGACAGCGATCCCGACATCCTGTTCATCCTGGGTTACCTCGGGTGGGTGCGCCTCATCGGGGACGCCGGCGAGCCGCCGGCTCCCTTCGTGAACGCCCGTGGAGCGGACGCGTTGGTGGGCGTGGTGCGTAAGTCCTGGGAGCCGATGGTCAAACGCTTTCCCGAGTGGGTCGGGCCCCACGGGCTCACCACGAAGGACGTGGCGCGGTGGAACGCGTCCCTGGTCCCCGCCGAGTCGCAGCCTCCGCAGGCCACTACGGCGCCTGAGCCCCCCGCGGCGCTCGGTGGTGTGCTCCACCGCGTCGGCGAGAAGGGGGCCAAGGTGGCGTGTGAGGGGCTGGACGAGATCGTCGCTGGGCTGCCGCAGCGCACGCCGGCGGTGCTGGCCTCCCTGGGCGACGTCTACGCGCTCTGCGCGCTGGAGCGCGGCAACGCTCCGGGGGCGCTGGAGCAGCTCGGGCGAATGCTCGAGTTCCGAGTCGCCGGTGGCTACGGCGCCGTCCTCGCGCGCGTCGGCGACGCCGCCCCAGAGGCCGTGCGGAAGTTCAAGGAGAAAGCTGCCGCGGTGCGGGTCGCGGACCCGGCGTTCGCGCGCAGCACCGGCCTCCCGTGAACGGCCTCGGGCGCAAGCTCGCGCTGGGCCTCGTGCTCGGCGTGGTGGTCGTTGTCGTGATGAGCGTGGCCAGCGACGCCCGCGCGCTCGGGGCGTGCCTCGGCGCGTTCGACTGGCCCCTGTATGCCGCGGTGCTGGCGATCACGGTGGCCGGTTACTCCGTCCGATTCGTGAAGTGGCACGCGTACTTGAGGGTTCTTGGGCACCGGCCGCCGGTCGCCGACAGCCTCCTGGTCTTCCTCGCCGGCATGTCCATGGCGGCCACGCCCGGGACGCTGGGCGAGCTGATCAAGGCGGTGCTGCTACGCGACCGCAGCGGCGTCCCGGCCGCTGACACCGCCGCCGTCGTCATCGCCGACCGGGCCACGGACGTGCTCGCGTTGGTGGTGCTCTCAGCGAGCGGGGCCCTCGCCACGCAGTACGGCGGCGTGGTCCTCGGCCTCACGCTCGGCCTCGTCGCGGTGTTCATCGCCGTGGCGTCCAGCGACCGCCTCTCCGCCGCGGCCCTCGGCCTGGTGCGCAGGATGCCGAAGGGCGAGGTGATCGCGCCGAAGCTCGAGGCCCTGCGGCGCGCGACCGTGGCGCTCGTACGGCCCGGGCCCCTGGCGCTGGCCACCGCGCTGAGCGTGGTGGCGTGGGCGGGCGAGTGCTACGGGCTCCACCTCATCGTGGGCGGGCTCCCCGGCACCTCCCCCGACCCGGCGGCCACCAACTTCGTCTTCTCGTTCGCCACGCTGTTCGGCGCAGTCTCCATGCTGCCCGGAGGCTTGGGCGTGGCCGAAGGCAGCATGGCCGGGCTGCTCCACGGCGTGTTCCACGTGGTCCCCGACCTCGCCACCGCCACTGCGGCCACGCTGCTCGTGCGCTTCGCCACGCTGTGGTTCGGGGTCTTGGTGGGGTTCGTCGCGTGGGCGGTGCTGCGCGCCAGGCCGCCCGTGGTGGCGGCCGATGGGCGTTGACACCGCCGCCGTCACCTTGATACCCCTACGCGCCGGTCCGTCCGCGGACCGAAGATGCGTGCGTAGC
>SXGT01374547.1_pt1 | contig 50178 bp, 36 predicted proteins | sample 3176221 | NCBI WGS metagenome assembly SXGT01 (sample SAMN11356862, study PRJNA531348) | freshwater metagenome | isolation source: freshwater sample F1-120 | place: China: Fuxian Lake, Yuxi | collected 2017-12-25
GCCGCAATCGCTGCCGGCTGCCGACAGGAATCGCTCGGCGTCCTTGAGCCGCTCGGTGAAAATGGCGGACGAGAGTCCCTGCGGGACGCTGTTGTGGATGGCGATGGCTTCGTCGAGCGCTTTGAACGTCAGAACGTAAAGTATTGGCGCGAACGTCTCGCACGAGACGATGTTCATCCCGCGTTTTGCTCGAATGATCGTCGGCTGCACGAAATGTCCTGGGCGATTCACCCTTCCGCCGCCGCAGACGACCGTGCCGCCTTCTTTCTTCGCTTGTTCCACCGCGGCGATCATTTGCTCCACTGCTTTTTCATGAATCAGCGGCCCCAGCAGCACGCCCTCCTCGGAGGGATCGCCAATCGGTACGCTGCCGTAGGCTTTCGCCAGTTTGTTAACGAAGGCGTCCGCAGTCGATTCATGAATAATGAGCCGCCGCAATGTTGTGCAGCGCTGACCGGCTGTTCCGACTGCAGAGAACAGCACCGCACGCAGAGCCAAATCCTGATCAGCCGACTCCGTCAGGATTAAGCCGTTGTTCCCGCCAAGCTCCAGCAGCGAGCGTCCCATCCTGCCCGCAACGACGGCCCCGACGCTCTTCCCCATCGCCGTGCTGCCCGTAGCGGAAATGAGCGGCAAGCGAGAGTCTTCCGCCATCCATTCCCCCACGTCGCGGTCCCCAACGACGAGGCTGAAGACGCCGGAGTAGCCGAGCGGCCGCAGCACTTCGTCCACGATGTTCTGCACGGCAATCGCCGTCAGCGGCGTCAGGTGCGACGGCTTCCAGATGCACGTGTCGCCGCAGACGGCAGCCAGCATCGCGTTCCAGGCCCAGACCGCGACAGGAAAATTGAAGGCTGTGATGATGCCGACGGGACCGAGCGGATGCCACTGTTCGAGCATCCGGTGGTTGGCCCGCTCGCTGGCGATGGTAAGGCCGTAGAGCTGCCGCGACAGCCCCACCGCGTAGTCGCACATGTCGATCATTTCCTGCACTTCGCCGGCCCCTTCGCTGCGGATCTTGCCGACCTCCAGCGTCACCAGCAGCCCCAAGTCCTCTTTGTGCCGCCGGAGCGCATCGCCGATGAGCCGCACCACTTCCCCCCGGCGCGGCGGCGGCACCAGTCGCCAGGACTCGAACGCCTGTTTCGCCACGGCCACGGCCCGTTCATAGTCCGTCCGCGAAGCTGACCGCACGCGGGCAATGACCTCGCCTGTCGCCGGATTGAGAGAGGCAATCTCCGCTCCGCCGGGCTGGGAAGCGAACTCTCCGGCAAAGACGCCAGAGTTGACCTCGCGAATTCCGAGGCGAGTCAAAACGTCGGCATACAACGTCGATTTCATGCCCATTCCCTTTCCCTTCTCAAAACGCCAGCCGGACCCGCGTTCCCCGACTGGTCACCCCCCGTCGGAGCGGATTTATTCATGATTCAGAGCATTTGTTTTTCAAACCTCACGACGATTCACATTTATGCAACCCATGAAAATACAATAACTTGCGATGATTCATGTCGTCCTAACCTTGATTCATGCCCCAGTTCTTGATTCATAAAAAGCCACTGATGCGTATCCGTGGATGGAAACAGGTTTGACGCCGCGTTTCGGTCGCCTCGCTGCCAGGTTTTTACCACCCACAGGCCGAGCCCAAGGGCGGCAGACCGTCCCCCCCGGCATTCTCCATTTTTAGGGATCTCCTGTTGTCACAGTCAATACTTAGAGACAATTTTCTGCAAAATATTTCCTGAAATGCCAGCGAGCGACTGGAGGTAGGCGGCAGGCGCAACGTCTCCTGCCGTAATTAAGGTCTTGACTCGCACTGCTCATAATTAGATACTTAGCCAATCGTCTAAATATTATCCCTCCGCCAGCGAATGACCAACAACGTCTTCAAAGCGCTTGCCGACCCGACTCGCCGGGAGATATTGCGCCTGCTCGGAAAAGGGGAGATGTCGGCTGGCGAATTGGCACAGAAATTCGACATGACCAAGCCGTCGATGTCGCACCATTTTTCCATCCTCAAAGAGGCGGACCTCGTCACCTGTCGGCGGGAGGGGCAGCAGCAGATTTATTCCCTGAACACCACCGTCGCCCAGGATGTCCTTGCCTGGCTGTGGGACCTCTTGGGCGACAAAGCCGGGCGGAGAAAAACGCCATGACACGTCTTTACATCATCCTATCCCTTCTGCTCACGACCGCGGCTCTTGTCGCGACGCTGATCATCTATCCGCAGTTGCCGGAGAGAATTCCGATTCACTGGAACATCCAAGGTGAAGTGGACGGCCACGGCGCGAGGATTTGGTCCTTGCTGACGCCGGCCATCTTGATTGGATTCCTGCTGCTGTTCTGGGCGATTCCCTGGCTCTCGCCCAAGCCGTTCGCCGTGGATTCGTTCCGCTCGACTTATTGGTTCATCCTGCTGGTGCTGACAGCCATGTTTGTGTATCTGCACGGGCTCCTCATGTGGGCGGCCTGGTCCGGCAAGGTAGACATCACGCGGGCCATGCTGGCGGGAATGCTGGTGATGTTCTGCCTGCTCGGAAACGTGCTGGGCAAGGTTCGCCGCAACTTATACGTTGGCGTGCGCACTCCCTGGACGCTGGCTAGCGAACGGGTCTGGAATGAAACCCATCGGCTGGCAGGAAGAACCTTCGTCGGCGCGGCGATCCTCGGCCTGCTTGCCGTCGTGCTGCCGGTCCCGCTCCCAGCCGTGATCATCACGGTCGTCGCGTCCATGATCGTCGGATCGCTGGTCCCGGTGGCCTACTCGCTGATACTCTACAAGCGGCTGGAGAGGCGCGGCGAGCTCGACGTAAACGAGAAGCCAATGGGGTGAGCCACTTGGGGCATTCCGCGAGTTCACTCCCCCCGCTGCCGCTTCCGCCGCAGCAGGTGGTGGTAGTGCTGGGCGAAGCGGTGGGCTTCGTCCCGGACGTATTGCAAGAGCCGGAGGGCGAAGGAGTGGCGGCTGAGGCGGAGTGGCTCGGACTGGCCGGGGAGATAGATTTCCTCTTCCTGCTTGGCGAGCGAGAGCAGCGTCGGCGGCGTGATTTCCTGGTCCCGGAACGCAGCCAGGGCGGCGCTGAGCTGCCCTTTGCCGCCGTCGATCAGCAGGATATCGGGAAAGACTTCGTCTTGATCAGCGAGCCGGCGATAGCGGCGGGCGATGACCTCGTGAATGCTGCGGAAATCGTCGATGCCTTGCACGCCGCCAATCTTGTACCGCCGGTAGCCCGGCTTGAACGGCAGGCCGTCCAGAAACTGGACGACGCTGGCGACCGTGTCGCCGCCGCCGAGGTGGGCGATGTCCACCCCCTCAATCGTTCGCGGCTGTTCGACAAGGTTCAGGATTTTCTTCAGGCCGGCGAGTCCTTTTTTCGGATCGATGTAAAAGACCTCGGGCTGGGCGTGAGTGTCGATGTCGCCGCGGCGGTCGAGTGACTCGAGCATTTTGATCTCATCCCGCAGGCGGCCCGCTTTTTCGAACTCGAGCAGTCCAGCCGCCTCTGCCATTTCCTCCTTCATTTGCCTGAGCAGCTTTGTCTTCCCCCCTTCCATGAACGTAATCAGCCGCTGGATGTCGTGCTTGTATTCTTCCTTGCTGATGCGCAGGTTGCAGGGGGCGGTGCACTGCTTGATGCTAGCGAGCAGACAGGGACGGAACCATTTCCAGCGCTCATCGCCGTCGTCAATGTCCAAGCTGCACGTCCGGAACTTGAAGATGCGTTGCAGCACCTGCATCGCTCCGCGGAGTGCCCCGGCGTTGGCGAACGGACCAAAGAGGCGAGCTCCCTTTTCCGGCGGCTGGCGGGTGACTTCGACGCGGGGAAAGTCCTCGCGGACCGAAATCATCAAGTACGGGAATGTTTTGTCGTCCTTGAGCTCCAGGTTGTACTTGGGCTGGATGTCCTTGATCAGGCGGGACTCCGTGAGCAGGGCATCGACGTCGCTGTCGCATTCGATATAGTCCGCATCGGCGATTTCCTGCACCCATTCGCGGGTGCGGAATTCCACTTTCGCCCCGGCGAGAAAATAACTCCCCGCCCTGCTGCGAAGGTTCTTCGCCTTACCAACATAAATGACCGTGCCGGCCGCGTTCTTCATCAAGTACACGCCCGGTTTCCGGGGAAACTCTCGCACCTTAGCCGCCGCCCGACGAAAGGCGAAGTCCCAAGCGGCTTCGTCCGTGTTCCCCTCGGCGGCGGCATCCAGCGCGGCATCGACGAGGGCGGAATCGGGCTCGGGATCGATGGGCTCGGGCGGCGCGGACTCAGCGTCGAGGAGAGACTCTTCGAATTCGTCAGAAGCTGGCATCCTGTTCGTTCACCTGGCGCTCGAAGCCACCAACAGCTCAAACCTCCAAAAGTCCCCTTCGTAGGTGCGCCGTTGCAATGAGAAACGGCGTCCAAACAAGGGAGAGTTGCTCCAACCACCAACTCGGGGCTGAGCGACAAAGCCTCTCTTGCCTCGGACCAGAATCTGCAGGTCTGTTTGATCCGTTTTGCGCGCGTCGACAATCCAATACTCCACAACGCCGGCGCGAAAGTATTTCTGTCGCAACAAGACCGTGTCCTTCTGCACCGATGACTGGGAAATGATTTCCAGCACCCAGTCCGCAGAGCCTTCGAGCGCGGAACAGTCGTCACCAAACTCATCCGGTATTCGCTTGATTCGCCCATCGCGAATGGATTCACGACTAATCAAGGATGCGTCCGGCATGTTGGAAAGCTCAGCGGCTTCGTGAACAATAAGTAGTCCGTCGGGAAAAAACAAACCCATGTCCTGCTCTTCAATTAACTGGCTCATGGTCCGATAAATTGCCTGTTTGACACTGACATGTGAGTCTGCTTTTTCAGGGTTCATATCGACGATGATTTCCTTTCCAATCAAGCAGATTTTGGTCTTTTCCGGAAAGGCATCTGAGCACGCCCATTGGCAAAAGCCACGAAAAGTCAATGCGCTCTGAGGAATAGAAACGGCCGGCAGCTCGATGGCACACAGCTTGGAAACGGTGTTAGGGACTTCAGCGATCACGATTGGGGATCCTATTTGGACTTGTACAGGCTTTCGACCATTATACCGCGATAATCTCGGAAGTCTTCACCTTTCAGGCCCTTTCCGCATACGCCTTCAAGTCCCCCTCGAACTTCGCCAGCCGCTCTTTCATGGCCTGCTTTGTCTGCCCCAAGTTCGCAAGCTGTTCGGCGGGGACGTAGGTGAACATGTAGAACTTGACCTTGGGCTCGGTGCCGCTGGGGCGGACGGCGATGTAGTTGTCGCTTTCGGCGAGGTCGAGGATGACCATGTCTCCCTTGGGGGTAAGGTTGGCATAGTCCCGCACTTGCTTCACCGCCAGGCCGCCGAGCGATGTGGGCGGCGAAGTGCGGAAGTTCTGCATCAGCGTTTGCATCCGGGCCATTCCCGCCGAGCCCGTCATGGTGACGTTGAGGAGCTGCTCGCCGTGATAGCCGTGCTGCCAATAGAGGGAGTCGAGCTTTTCGTGCAGCGTTTTGCCGGACGCTTTGACCTGAGCCGCTAGTTCCGCCATTAGCATGCAGGCGACGGCGGCATCCTTGTCCCGGACGTGCGTGCCGACGAGAAAGCCGTGCGACTCTTCCGTCCCGAAGAGGAACTTCTCCGGCCCGGCCGCATCGATCTGCTGGGCGATCCATTTGAAGCCGACGTGCAGATTGTCGAAAGTTTTCACGCCATACGAGTCGCCGATGCGGCGGATCATCTGGGTGGTGACGAGCGTCGTGACCAGGTAGTGCTCTTTCGTCAGGCTCCCCGCTTTCTTTCTCTGCTCGCAGACGTAGTCGGCCAGGAGCGCGCCGAGCTGATTGCCGGTGAAAGTGGCCCAGGGAGACCTGCGGTCAGGCGTTTCGGCGGGGTCAGGAGACCCGTGCCGAACAGCAGGAGACCCGCGCCGAACGGAGAGCGGCGCGGCGCAGCCCATCCGGTCGCAGTCGGGGTCCGTGGCGAGGATGACATCGGCACCGGTTTCCTGAGCCCGCGTGATCGGGGCGTCGAAGACGGCTGGGTTTTCGGGGTTGGAAACGTGGCCAGGACCATTGGGAAAATCGCCGCTCCGCTCGCGATGCGGGGCGAAGACTTCAACATCCTTGAAGCCGTCGACAGCGAGAGCCGGACAAACGGCGGATTCACCCACGCCGTGCAGTGGCGAGAAGATGATTTTGAGGTCCCGCGAGCCCGGAAACGCTTGGCTGGCGACGGCTTTGGTGAAGGCGGCATCCACTTTCTCGGTGCAGAAAACGACCTTTCCTTCCTTCACGGCGGCTTGAAAGTCCGCCTTCTTGATCTCGGCCGTGCTCATCACTCGCTCGACAATGGTCTTGTCGTGCGGCGGCACCACTTGTGCGCCGCTCGACCAGTAGACGTTCACCGCGTTGTCGCGCGGCGGATTGTGGCTGGCGGGGACCATGATGCCGCAGGCACATTTTTTGAAGCGGACCAGGAACGACAGTTCCGGCGTGCTGCGATAGTCATCCAGAAAGTAGACCTTAAAGCCATTCGCCACCATGATCGAAGCGCACAGCTCCGCGAAGTGCCGCGAGTTATGCCGCGTGTCGTAGGCGATGGCACAAGACAACTCATCCTTCGGAAGGTTCTGTTCCAGCACGTAAGTCGCCAGTCCCTGGGCACTCTCGCCAATCGTCCGGTCGTTGATCACATTGCAGCCAATGGGATACATCTTGCCGCGCCGGCCGCCGGTGCCGAAGGGAATGATGGTCCAGAACGCGTCGTCGAGCTCTTTCCACTTGCCGGCTGTGATGTGCTGGGCCACCTGGGCGGCGTACTCGCTGTACCGCGGTTCGGTCAGCCAGGTCTTGATATTCGCGGCCGCGGCAGGCGTTACTTTTTTGGCAGTGGCGGCGAGGTCCAATTGCAGCAGGGTAGTGGCAGCGTCGAAATGGACAGACATAGAAAGCAAACCTGCGAAATGGGACTGAAAATGACCACGAAGGAGCGCATTTTACGCTGGCCACCAGAATAGCGGCAGGGCGCAGCAAAAACGCGACTTCGACTCGGAATTCGGCTTACTCCGCCATGTCTTCGGGCTTGGGTTCCGGCAGGAAGAAGCTGCCGAGAAAGGCCAGCACAAGAATGATCGCGGCCGCGGTTCCGGCTGCCAGGCCCATCGCTCCGGGGGGTTTGATGGCTGTGGCGTCTCCGAGGAATATTGGAAAGAACACGAGCGTGGTCAGCGCGTTGGCCGCGGTCCCCACCATTCGCCCGCCGACGTTGGCGGCAAACCCTTCGCCCGTGCCGCGAAGATGGACTGGATAAACCAGGGGCAAATAGTTTCCCCAAAAGCTGAACTGGGCGACGATCAAAAAGCCGGTGACGAAGATGCCGATCTTCAGCAGCATGATATTGTCCGTGTGCAGCGCCGAGAGAATCCCCTCGGGTGTCTTTCCAGCCGCGGGAAACAGGAACACCAGCGGCACAACGAGCAAGGCGGGAACCTGAAACATCCGCAGCAGATTTCGCCGGCTTAGGACAATCATCGCTAGTCCGGCTAAAGCAAATCGTCCGATGAGCCCGCCGAGCTCCTGCCAGAGTTGCACGTCCTTGACCACCGTCTGCCGCTTCTTGTCGAGATCTTTGAGCTTGGTGGAGAGCGCGACTGCGCCCTTAGCTTCCTTGCCCTGTTCCTTGACAAGCTTTTCATAATCCGTGCGCATCTTGGGAATCGGACCAAGTTCCTTCACCAGCCCCGGCACAATCTGCGGCAGGAGTTGAATGGCGCCAAACGCCACGCCGTAGCTGCACGCAAACAAGAATGCCGTCACCAGAGTGGCCCGAAGATGGGAGGGTTGAAACAGCTCGCCAATATTGGGTCGCCTCAAAGTCCCCTTGGTCATCTTCTCCTGCCAGACGGGAGATTCTGGCAGGAAGGGCCGAATGATGATCAGCGGCAGCGCGGGGATGACGCCGGAGATGAGCGTGTAGCGCCAGACCAGACTCTGCGTGGCCGGATCGAACGTCCCGAAGATGGCCGGCAGCAGGTCGCGGTTGGAGTTGATTGCCCAAAACGCCAGAGTCACCAGTAGACCACCTACGGAGGAAAATGCCTGCGTAAAGCCGAGGACGGCTTCGCGTTGCTTGGGATTGGGAAAGAGCTCGGCGAGCCAGGCGACGGCGGCGACGAACTCCACGCAGACGCCGATGAACGTCGTGCAGCGGAGCACCAGCAGCATCATCGGGCTGGTGCTGAAGCCCGCGGCCAGGGCGGAGAACGCATAGAGCAGAATGCTCCACGTCAGTACCCGGCGGCGGCCGAAGCGGTCCGTCAAATAACCTCCCAAGAGGCCGAACGTGCCGCCGCAAATGGCGCTGGCCCACATGATGTAGGTGTTCCAGTTGGCAATGGCCTTGAAACCGCTGTCCGTGTAAGGATCGACATGCAGCAGCTCCGCCAGGGCCGGCGGCGCAATCAGCGGCATCATCAAGAGCTCGTAGATATCAAACGCGAACCCGATGGCGGCGATGACGCAGATCAGCCACTGGGTTCCGGTCAGAGCGGGAGCGGGCACGGTCGAGTCGAATTTGCTCATGGGCTTCTGGCGATTAACGAAAATCGACTGGCTGGAGAATCAGGCGGGAGCCTGGCAGACCAATCGTCCGCCAAGGCCCCGGCATTGTAGCTGCCGACTTACACAGCCACCAGCAAGCGCGGGGGCAAATTGTGGCAGGCAAAAGGCACTCTTGTCGCATAGAATGGGCGTGCTCAGCGAAGCCGTCATTCATTCCGAGAACCAACGAGAGCTATTCATGCACTATCTCATCGCTTTGACGCCCCCTTTGCTGCTGATGTCCGCGCTCGTGGCTTCCGCGGACGAGCCGCCAGTTCGACTGTCGCTGATCGAAGTCGCCAAAGACAGCTCCGGCTTCGTCGCGAAGGATACCGGCAAAAAATTCGTCCCCTGGGGTTTCAACTACGACCATGACGAAGAAGGCCGGCTGATTGAGGATTACTGGGAGAAGGAATGGCCGAAGGTCGAGGCGGACTTTGCCGAGATGAAGGAGCTGGGGGCGAATGTCGTGCGGATGCACATCCAATTCGGCAAATTCATGGAAGCCGCGGATAAGCCCAACGAGAAATCGCTGGCACAACTCATGAAGCTGCTCGCCTTGGCGGAGAAGACGGGGCTCTACATCGATCTGACGGGCCTGGGCTGTTACCACAAGCAGGACGTCCCCGCCTGGTACGACGAGCTAGACGAAACAGGCCGCTGGAAGGCGCAGGCTTCCTTCTGGAAAGCGGTCGCCAAGACCTGCGCCGAAAGCCCCGCAATCTTCTGCTACGACCTCATGAATGAGCCGGTGGTTCCCGGCGGCAAGCGGAAGGAGAAGGACTGGCTTGGCCCGCCGTTCGGCGGCAAGCACTTTGTGCAGGTCATTACTTTGGACCAGGCGGAGCGCAAGCGGCCCGACGTCGCCGTCGCATGGACAAAGCATCTAGTGGCGGCAATTCGCGAAGTAGATAAGAAACATCTCGTCACGATCGGCCTCGTCGACTGGAGCCTCGACCGTCCCGGCCTCACCAGCGGCTTTGTCCCCGACAAAATCGCCCCCGAGCTCGACTTCCTCTGCATCCACCTCTATCCCGCCCAGGGAAAGCTCGCCGAGGACCTCGAAACGCTGAAGGGCTTTGCCAAAACCGGCAAGCCGGTCGTCATTGAAGAGACCTTCCTGCTGAAAGCCCCGCTCGACGAGTTCGAGAAGTTCCTCCTAGCCTCCCGCGAGCACGCGGACGGCTGGGTCGGCTTCTACTGGGGAAAGACGCCAGCCGAGCTGCGCCAGGGAAAGACCATCAGCGACGCCATCGTACTGTCGTGGCTGGACTGGTTCGAGAAAAATGGCCGGGAAATGCGGGGAGAATGAGCCGCGAACTGGGAGGGGGACGGCAATACTCCGTGCGGGTTCGCTAGCTGCATCGGAGGGGTTCCGGAGCCTTGCGGCCCGAACCATTCCCCATTTTCTCGCGTAATTCAGGGGTGTTAACGGCCGAGTTTTCTTCGGTCCGCCACGTTGAGCGCTGGCCAGAAACCTTTATACTGCTATAGCTTGCGCGAGCCGGAGGAGATGCCGGCTCGCTTTATTGGTAGCAGGACGGAGCGGAGCTCCGACCTTCGAAATAAGCCATCCGCACTTGGCAGGCTGGAAGCCTACCCCACTTTCGCCGGAACCTGACAGCAATGACCGAAAAAAAGCCCACTCCTCACTCCGGCGTTCCCATGATTGAGGCCATCGGCCTCTCCAAGTTTTACGGCATTTTCGCTGCCGTGAAGAGCGTCAGTTTTACCGTGAATCAGGGGGAACTGGTGGCGTTTCTCGGCCCCAACGGGGCCGGCAAGAGCACCACGATGAAGCTCCTCACCGGCTATCTGGCCCCGTCCGAAGGGACGGCCAAGATTGCCGGCCACGATATGGGCTCGGATCGCCTGGCGGGCTCCGCGCGCCTGGGATACCTGCCGGAAAACGGCCCGCTCTATCCCGACATGACGCCGCACAGCCTGCTCAGCTTTTTCGCGGATGCGCGGGGAATGAAGTCGAGCTACAAGCGTGACCGGATTGATGCCGTCATCGAGCTGTGCGCCTTGGAAAGCGTGGTCCACAAGCCGATCGGCAAGCTCTCCAAGGGGTTTCGCCAACGCGTCGGCATGGCCCAGGCCCTGCTGCACGAGCCGGACGTCATCATCATGGACGAGCCGACCGCCGGTCTCGATCCCAATCAAATCGCCGAGGTCCGCAATGCCCTCCGCAAAATCGCCGTCGAAAAGACCATCCTCCTCTCCACCCACATTTTGCAGGAAGTGCAGGCCATGGCCAGCCGCGTCATTCTGGTGAATGAAGGTCGGCTGGTGTACGACGGCCCGGTGGCGGGTCTCGATCCGCAAGGTCGCGGCTTGGAAGCGGCGTTCCATTCGCTGACTGCCGCCCCCGTTTAGTAGGACTCTCCCGCTCGATTCCTTGTCAATGACGACGAAGTGAAGATTATGTATAACGCGTTGGTTTCCGTCCTGTATCTGTCGCTCTACAACCTGGGCTTTGTCGCGGTCTTGCTGCTCGGGTTGGTCCCGCTGGCCATCTTCCGTCCGGCGGCGTTCGCCATCATCAAGCGGAACCTGGTTGGTTATTTCAGCAATCCCACGGGTTATGCCTTTTTGTGCGTGTTCCTGGTGGCGACTTCCCTGGCCTTGTTCTGGACGGATGCTTTCTTCGCGAACAATTTGGCCAACCTCGATCAGCTCAATATCTGGTTTCCCTACATCATGCTCTTTTTTATCCCCTCCATCACCATGAGCTTGTGGGCGGATGAACGGCGACAGGGGACGGACGAACTATTGCTCACGCTTCCCGCCGAGGATCTTGACATCGTGCTCGGCAAGTTTGTGGCGGCCGCGGGAACCCTGACCGTCGCGCTCCTTGTCTCGGAAGTCGCCACGTTTTCCTTCCTGGGTTTGCTGGCGGATGGTGACGTCGATACGGGCCTGTTTTTTGCGACGTATATGGGCTACTGGCTGATGGGTCTGGCCATGCTCGCCCTGGGGATGATTGCCTCGTTCCTCACGACCAATCTGACCGTGGCATTTATTCTGGGCGCGGCCTTCAACGCGGCGCTGGTCTTTTTGGTGTATGCCAACGTGATCTTAACCCCCCGGCTGCAGCCACACCTGTTTTCCCGCTGGAGCCTGAGCGAGCGGTTTGACGACTTGGGCCGCGGCGTGATTAGCCTGTCTTCACTCAGCTATTTCGTGTTGATCATCGCCCTGGGCGTTTATCTCAGCATCATTCTCGTCGGCCGGCGGCACTGGCTGGGAGGACGGGATGGCAAGTCGATGCTCGGACACTATCTGGTGCGGGCTTTGTCGCTGGTGCTCATTCTGGTCGGAGCGAATGTCCTGTTTTCCAATCACGATCTGATTCGCAAGGACTTTACTTCGGAGCAGGTCAGCTCGTTGTCGCCGGATACCCGCAAGATTCTGACCGCGATGGAAAACAAGCATCCCGTCCGAATCGAAGCATTTGTCAGCGCCCGGGTGCCGGAAGAATTCGTGCGGGTCAAATACAATCTCGTCTCCATGCTCAAGGAGCTCGAACGGAACTCTGGCGGCAAGGTGGTCCTGCAACTCAACGACAACCTCGAGGAATTCAGCAAAGAGGCAGCGTTGGCGGAAGACCGCTACGGCATTCGCCGGATGGCGGTCCGTACGGAGACCCGCGGCGAAAGCCGCCAGGAGGAGTTCATTCTGGGAGCGGCGTTCACCTGCGGCGTGGAGAAGGTTGTGGTCCCCTTCTTCAGCAGGGGCATTCCCGTGGAATACGAATTGGTCCGGTCCATCGCCACGGTGGCCCAGCCGCAGCGAAAAAAGCTGGCGGTCGTCACCACCGACGTCAACCTCAGCGGCGGGTTCTCGTTTGCGGGAGGCCAGGTTCAGCAACTTCCCAAGCAGGCCATTTTGGAAGAGCTCGAACGCGAATTCACCATCGAAACCGTGGATATCAACACTCCGCTGACCGTCTACGACGAGGATGGCAAGCTCAAGTTCGACGCGATGATTGTGGTGCAGCCCTCCACGCTCTCACCCCCGCAGCTCAATAATCTGGTCGAGGCGATGAAGGCCGGCCAGCCGACCGTCATTTTGGAAGATCCCTTCCCGATGATGTTCCAGGTCGTGGGAACCAGCGAGGACAAGCCGTCCCAAGGGGGGATGATGGGGATGGGTGGTCCGCCGCAGCCCAAAGGGGACAGCTTCAGCATGGTCTGGAAGGCCCTCGGCATCGAGCCGCTGGCGGAAGTGCAGATTGGCCAGCTTCCCGGCAAGATTGTTTGCCAGGGATACATGCCCTACAAGCGTTTTGGCGATATTCCCCCGTGGGGGCCGTTTGTCTTTGTTCGCTCGGGAGATGCCGGCACGTTCAACCCCAAAGAGCCGGCCGTCAAGAACTTTGAAGAGGTCTTCTTTCCCGTGACGGGTGGAATCCGAGAGGCTTCCAACCTCAAGGACCTCAAGCTCACGTTCACTTCCCTCGTCGAGACGGCCGACAACCGCAAGGATTCCGGAACGGTTAACGTGGAAGAGGCCCGGCAGTACTTCCGCACGCAGGACATCCAGCCCATTTTTCAGAAGATGGATGTTACTCCCAGGCGGGGCTACACCCTGGCCGCCTGGATTCGGGGCGAAGCCGGCGAAGCGGCAGACTCCAAAAAGGACGACAAAAAAACAGCCGCGAAGGACGAACCCAAAAAGGAAGGCAAGGCTGACGAGAACTCCAAAAAGCCGCTCACCAAGAAGCCGCTGAGCGTCATCTACGTGGCCGACATCGACCTGATCAGCAACCAGCTCTTGGGAATGCGAACAGAAGGGGTCGAGCAGTTCCGCTGGGACAACGGTCCCTTTGTGCTCAACCTGGTCGATGCCGTCGCCGGGGAGGACCGCTATCTGAACATTCGCCAGCGGAAAGCCAAGTACGCCACGCTCCGCCGTATCGAGGCGGAAGCCCAGGTGGCCTATGACAAGGAAGAAGAGGCCCGCAAAGCCGCTCAAAAGAAATACGACGAGGCCGTGACCAAGGAAGACGAGGCGATCAAGAAGATCGAAAAGGAAGCAGCCGATTTGCAGGCCGACTATAAGAAGCGTGAAGATGCCGGCGAACAAATTGACAAGAACGAGGAGCAAGAGAAGCTGCGCCTGTTGCAGTTCCGCCTGTTGAAGGCGGTGGCGGCATCCCAGGAGACCAAGCAGAACCTCAAACTCGACCTGGAAAAATCCAACGACAACATTCGCCGCGACCGCCGGCAATCCGTCGCTCGCATTCAAACTATCTACAAATCACTGAGCCTGTTCATTCCCCCCTTCATTCCGCTCTTCGTCGGCGGCGTGGTTTGGGTGCGGCGCTATATTCGTGAGCGAGAAGGAATTTCCAAGACGCGGATGAAGACGTAACACGGTAAACGAAGAAGAAACTGAAGGGGGATTACCGCGGAGAACGCGGAGGGGCGCAGAGGAAGGCAGGAGAGGAAATGGCAGCGAGTAAAGCTATGAGAAGACGGACAACCGCCAATCAAGTAATCCTCTCCTCTCTCTCCGCGCACCTCCGCGTCCTCCGCGGTTATTCCCTCAGTTGCCCTTGTCTTTGCACTGATTTTTAAGTCGCAATACCCATGAACGAAAACATCAAAACACTGATTTTCGCCGGCATCGGCGTGGTCTTGGCCGGCCTGGCATTTGCCACTCTGCCCGCTCCCAGCAAGAACGTCATCGACATCAAGACCGGAAAGGTACTTTTCGAGTCCTTCTCCGATCCCGCCAAGGCCGCCAGTCTAGAGATCACCCGCTACGACCAGGACAAGGGAAAGGTAGAGTCCCTCAAGGTCGCCAAGTCGGGGGGCATTTGGACCCTCCCCTCGCACGGCAGTTACCCCGCGGACGCTCAGGATTCGCTCAAGGATGCCGCCGGCAGCCTGCTCGGAGTGAAGGGGCTGGGACTGGCCACGGAGTTTCCCGAGGAGCACCATCTGTTTGGCGTGCTCGACCCCACGCAAAAAGTCGACGATTCCAAAAAGAAAGACGTCGGCATGCTGGTGGTGGTTGGCGATGACAAAAAGGGTGAGCTGGCCCGTCTGATTATCGGCAAGCCGGTTAAGGATACTCCCGGTCAGCGTTTCGTCCGCATTGCCGAAGGGACGACTTTCACCGACCACGTCTACGTGGCCAAGATCGATATCGAGAAGCTCCCCACCGATTTCAATAAGTGGATCGAGCAGGATCTGCTCAAGCTCAATCCCATGGACGTCCAGCGGATCAAGCTCATGGACTATTCCGTCCTTAAGGAGGACGGCGCCTATCTGGCCGAAAAGCGGATGGAAGCCGCCGTGTCGTGGGACACGCTCCAGGCTCTTTGGAACCTGGACACCTTTCAGATTTTCACGCAGAACCGGCCGCACGACGCCGCCCTGGGTGACGGCGAGGAGCTGAACAAGCAGAAGCTCGACGAACTGAAGGCCGCCATCGATGAACTGAAAATCGAGGACGTTAGCCGCCAGCCCGCCGGACAAGGGGACAAGGATCCCAAGGTCATGGAAGCCATGGTGAAGAAGGGTTTCATTCCCGCCAAGGACCGGCTGTACAGCACCAACGGCGAGGTGCATGTCGATTTGAAGGACGGCGTGCGCTATGTCCTCAGGTTCGGCGACATCGCTGGCGTGCAGGCCGGCAGCGACGGGAAGAAGCTCAATCGCTTCCTCCTCGTCACCGCCGAGCTCACCGACGACGTTCGATTGCCTCCTGTGCTAGAGCCCGAGCCGGCTGGGCCGGAAGCTCCTCCCGCCACGCCACCCACAACTCCTCCACCCGCGGAAACTCCCAAGCCCAACGGCGGAGCCTGCCAGGACGAGCCCAAGGCGGAAGCGACTAAGGAAAAGTCCAAGGCCGAGGACGAACCCGCCAAAACCAAGAGCGAGCCTGGCAAGACCAAGGCCGGTGCCGAGCCCCCTCCCAAGCCGGTCAAGCCCGTTGTTAAGCCGAGTGCTGCCCAGTTGGAGCTCGACCGCATCAAGAAGGCGAATCAGCGAAAGCTGGATGAATACAACCTGAAGAAAAAGAAGGCTAACGCCAAAGTGGCCGAGCTGACCACCCGCTTTCGTGATTGGTATTACGTCATCTCGGAGGATACCTACAAAAAAATCCGCCTGGGACGGACCGACATCATTCGCGAAGGAGCCAGCGCCAAGGAAACCGGTTTTGGGGTCGATGCCTTCCGACTGCTGGAAAAGCAAGGCATCAAGCCGCCACCTCCCGCGCCACCCGCTGGCGGCCGTGGACCGGGCGGACCAGGCGGATTCCCTGGTGGCGGATTGCCTCCTGGCTTCCCGATGTAATGCAGTTCTCTCACGCCGTAAGCGGACATGGTGGCATGCTGAGAGGACAGGCTACTATTGGGGCAGCGCGCCGGAAATAGAACACCCACCTCTGCAAAGGCTGCAGAGGAATGCAATGGTTGGACAAGTTGGCCGCTCATCCCTCGGTGGAAGTGGTGGGTAGCCTAATTCTGCGGGCTGCCTGGGCTCTTCAGTGCTTCAAACTGCGGGGAAGTCAAAAAGGTACTTTCTGGTCCTATGAAGGTAGAATGACCGGTCGAGACCACTCGCTGTTTGTCGGTGTAACGCCTAGTCGTTATCTAAAATGGGTAGGCCATTTGCCCGTGGCAGCTCGGCGGCTACCGACGGAGGGAAAACATGAAGCGCACCGTTCTTATCGCTTGTCTGCTCTGTCTGGCGACCACAAGTCAGTGTGCGGAGCCACCTTCGTCAATCGAGAGCTACCGCAAGCTGAAGTTTCCGCCCAAAGAAGAGAATTTTGAAGTGGGTTGGAAAGACCGAGTGGTAGCGGACTATGAAGTCATCAATTCGGCGGACTTGCCATCGTTGCGGGCGGCTCTCAAGGACAGCGATCCGTACGTGCGGGCCATTGCCGCCTATGCGCTCGGCGTGCGGAGCGATCAGACCTCGGCCGATGCGCTCGCGGAGCTGGTGAAAAACGACAAAGAATACGTGGTTCGCATCCGGGCCGTCGAAGCCCTCGCGCTGCTCAAGATGAAGCCCGAGGTGATCGAATCCGCGAAGAAGGATCCCGACCCAGGCGTGCCTTTCGTCGCCAAGCTCGTGGCTGGCCAGGTCAAGAGTGAATACGACTTCGCTGCGGAGATTCGCGAGGCCTATGCGGGCGGGATCGACCCTAAAGCGATCGGCTCGGCCGCTATCGGGAAGCCTGCCCCGGACTTCACGGCCTTGGCCCTGGACGGAAAGTCCTTCCAACTCTCTTCGGTCCTCGGCAAAGGGCCAATTGCCATCTACTTCACCGCCTTCGATGGCTGAGGCGGCTGCATGCACGAGCAGGCGCAGTTGCGCTTGAGGAAAGACGAGGTCGAAAAGCTGGGCGCGGCAACCTATGTGGTGATCTCACTGGATACGCATCGCACCCGGGTCTTCAAAGAGGAGAACTGGCTGCTCGGCGGCGGCACAGGGCCATTCGGCAAGGAAAAAAGCCTGGTCTTCGCCACGCCCCTATCGGACCCATCCGGTCGTGCGTCCGCGATTTACGGCGTTTCTCGCCGCGCCTTGCGGTGGGGGAGCTGGGTGGAAAACTATCCGCACTGGTTTGTTATCGACCGCAAGGGAATTATCACATACGTTTTGAAACCGACGTTCGCGACGCCGACGGCTTACCAAGACGATGTCGACCATGTGATCAAGGAACTTGAAAAGGCGGCGAAGTAGGTCGATCCCGCTCCGAATTTCCTTGGCCCTTCCGGACACGGCCGACCTGGGCACGGGACAAGGCGCAAAAAGCTGCCTGCCCTTCCTACTTCACTACCGTAAAGTACGTCTGCACCGCCCGGTCAAAATGCTCGGGGCGCATCTCGACGGGGAGGCCGTTGTAGACGCAGAAGTTGCGGACTTGGAACAGCAGGTCGCGAGGCTGACAGCGGCGGAGGGGACGGTTGATGGGGCGGTAGTGCTTTTCGATCAAGTAGTCGACGGCCTCGGGGCGGAACTCGCAGTGGAGCTGCTTGGCGATGAACGAGAAGAGCAGGTGAAACTCTTCGCGGGTCGGGTCCTTCACTTCCACCTTGTAAGGGATGCGGCGGAGGAAGGCTTCGTCCGTCAGGCTGCTGGGGTCGAGGTTGGTGGAGAAGATGATGAGCTGGTCGAAGGGGACCTGGATTTTTTTGCCGGTGGCGAGCGTCAGGTAGTCGCAGCGGTTTTCCAGCGGCACGATCCAGCGGTTGAGCAGCTCCTGCGGGCTCATCCGCTGGCGGCCGAAGTCGTCGATCAGCAGACAGCCGCAGTTGCTCTTGAGCTGCAGCGGGGCTTCGCCGACGTTGGAGCGGCTGTCGTGGCGGATTTCCAGGTTGTCCATGGTGAGCTCGCCGCCGGCGATGACCGTGGGGCGGCGGACCTTGACCCAGCGGCGATCGTGTTCGGCCGACTTGAGGATGCCGCTGCCGGCCGCTTCCATCGGCTCGTGGTAGGCGGCGTCAAAGAGCTTGAGGAACTGGCCATCGTCGGTGATGGCGCGGGGAATCCAGATGCTTTGGCCAAAACACATGGTCATTCGTTTGGCGAGGGTCGTCTTGCCGTTGCCGGGAGCCCCGTACAGGAACAGGCCCGCGCCGCTGTTGACGGCGGGGCCGAGCGCATCCAGGAAATGGGGTTCGACGGAGATATCGGAGAAGGCTTTTTGAAGCTGCGCCTTTCGAGGAGCCTCGGCCCGCACGGACTGGGCATCGACCGAGACTATGTATTCGTCCAGCGGCACCGGTGCCGCGCCGATATAGCTGCACTGTTCCAGCGCCACCTTGGCCCGCTGACGGCCTTGATCCGTCAGCGTGTAAACATAATCGCCGAGCTGCGCGCTGCCGGTATGTACAAACAATTGCCGCTGGCGGAGCGACTGATAAATCGGCTCCAGGATGGGCATTGGCAGGCAGACGTTGTCGGCGATTTGCCGGCCGCTGGCGGAGCCGATCAGCAGCACGTACTTGAGCATCAGTGTTTCGATGAGGCTGGCCGTGAGGCCGGTCTCCTCGATCGAGTGCGGCTCCGCGGGACGAAAAGCGTCTTCGCTGAGAATCGACGCCAACAGACTGCCGGCTGTGCCCGGCAGTGACGAAGAACCCGTGGACGAACTCGAAAAAGTGGCCGCCGTCATAATCGCTATGCTCCGCAAAGACGGAACTACGTGCCTCTCTTGACCCTGGAGAGGCTGCGCCGTCCCAATAGCATAGGTCGCAAAGCGAATGCGGGCCTTTTCTGAGCCGACGTTACCTAGGGCGGGGTAAATGCGCATTGCGGCGCGAATTTTTTGATAAACTCGCGGCCGCTGGAAGTGATCATCGTCTCGCTGTCCGCGAACATCGTGAGCTTCCGGCAGACCTTGAATGTCGGCAGGCAGTTATCCGAGACGCGATTCCCTTTCAGCGTGAGAACCTCCAAGCCGGACAGACCGGTCAGTTTTTTGGCGCCGACATCCGAAAGGAAATTCTCGCTGAGATGCAGCACGCGCAGTTGGGAGTGCCCCTTGAGAGCTGCCACTGTCTGGTCCGACACGTGCGCCCCATAGAGAGTCAACTCTTCGAGCTTTCGATATCCCTTCAAAGCGTCGAGTTCCTGCCCCACCAAGCTGGCGGCCGCGTTGAGGACTCGCAGCGAAGCGGCCCAGGGCACTTTGCGAAAGCCGCTGCCGTTAATCTTGGTGGAATTGATCGACAGTTCCTCAAGGCGAGTCAGGGGCGCCAGACCGGCGATGCCTGCATCGTTGATGGCCGTCTTATTGAGATTGAGAACCTTGAGGTTCGTCAATTTGCGGAGGTGGCTTACGGCGTCATTGGTTACACTGCATCTCTCCAGCGATAGCACCTCCAGAAGGCGTAAATTGACAAGGGGCGCTAGGGCAGTATCGCCAATGTGGGTACAGCCGGTGAGGTCGACCAGGAACAGATTGGGAAACTTGGCAACTTCCGCGAGGCCCGCATCGGAGACGCGACTGCCGGCCAGGTTGCACTCGGTCAGGCGAGCCCGGGATTCCTCAGGCAGTGCTCCGAGCGCTTGCAGCATCGCGTCCGTTTTCGTTTCCGGCGCCGCCTTTACAAAGGCATCGATCAACGAACTGGGATCGGCGGCCGTCGGCGTGGGCGGGGGGGCAACTGGGTTCGCTGCGGGAGGAGCAGTAGGCGTTGAAGTAGGAGCAGCGCCGGAGTTCGCTGTCGCGGGGACATTCGCGTCGGAGCTCGCCGCAGGCTGTTCTGCCTTCCCTTCGATGCTCTTTTGGATGTCCTCCGCCTGCTTCTTGCCTTGTTCGACAAGATCCTTGGCATGATCGCAGCCGGATAGGATCAGCCCCGCCAGCGCAATCAAAGCCGCTAGGGAATTACAGGGTCGCCCGAGAGAATGTGGACTGGACATGAGTGGCTCCTGAAAGAGTCGCCGGATGAAGGATTTGATTCGGGCAGAATTGTAAACTAGCGACCTGAAAATGAGCGTAGCGAGTGGCGCGGGGGTTTGGCAAGCGAAAATCACGTTGCGTCGACCCTAGCGCCTGCCGCAACCATTGTGGCAAGTCGCTTTACGCGGCGCAAGTCCCTGGCCCGCCCCACTTTTCGCTGTTGGAGATAGGGGGCTTGATACGTTACATTTCCGCTTCGGATTGCCAGTCAACTCCCGGTAAAGGAATCCACCGATGGGGCTCCCCCTCCACGAAATCGCTTGCCTCGTCGATGGCCGGTTGTGCGGCGCGACCGACTTGGAGATCACCGGGGCCGCGACCATCGCCACGGCTCGTTCCGGCGAGATCACACTGGCCGACAGCACTAAGCTGGCACCGCAACTTTTGCGCTCGCAAGCGGCAGCCGTGATCGTCCCCGAGGGCTTCGAGCCGGCGGGCATCCCGTTCATTACGGTCAGCGACGTGCACGAGGCTTTTGCCAAAGTCGTCCGCCATTTCCGCCCGCAGATGCAGCACCGGCACATCGGCGTCAGCCATGCGGCGAACATCAGCCTCTCCGCCAGAATCGCGCCTGACGTTGAGGTCGATCCCGGCGCGAACATCGGCGACCACGTCGAGATCGGTGCCGGCTGCGTCATCCATTCCGGCGTCTGCATTCTCGACGGCTGCCGCATTGGTGAAGGGGTGACCATCTTCCCCAACGCCGTGCTCTATGAGAATACACTCGTCGGCAACCGGGTCATCATCCACGCCGGAGCCGTTATCGGGGCTTATGGCTTTGGTTACTCCCTCGCGGGGGACCGGCACAAGCTGGGGGCTCAACTCGGCTACGTCGAAATCGAGGACGACGTGGAGGTCGGCGCTTGTACTGCCATCGACCGCGGCACTTACGGCCCGACGCTCATCGGCCAGGGAACCAAAATCGACAACCACGTGCAAATTGCCCACAATTGCCGGATCGGCAAGCACAACCTGATCTGCGCCCACGTGGGGATCGCCGGCAGCGCAACCACCGGTGACTACGTCGTCATTGCCGGCCAGGTGGGAATTCGCGATCACACCCATATTGGCGAACGAGCTGCTCTCGGCGCCCAGTGCGGCGTCATGAACGACATCGCCGCCGGACAACGAGTCCTCGGCTCTCCCGCGATTGAAGAAAAAGAGGAGTACCGAATTCTGGCCGCCATGTTCAAGCTCCCCGACATGCGCAAGAAATTGATCGATCTCGAACGTAAGCTGGCAGCACTGACCGGCAGCGAAGTCCAGCACTCCAAGGATGCGGCCTGAATGTGGGGTAGGCTTCCAGCCTGCCCAGTAACAGCCAGCGGGCGAACGTATGAACATGCGATATTCCGCGGCTTACTTCGTCTGCCTCGCGCTCTTTGTTGCGACCTCCGGCTGTTCCCTCGTCAGTCACAAAGTTGGCGTTCCAGGAATCGGTTCCGTCCAGCGTCTTGATATGCACATTCTGGGCAGCCCAACCCCGCTAACGTTTTACACTTATGCGGTCGACAAACGACTCCCCTATGTCATCACTGGCGTGGTGTTCATGCTCGCATTGGCAATGACCCTTCTCCTCATTCGTCGAATTCGCCGAAGTCACATCCCGCGGCTGCTGCCCTTCGCGCCCTATGTCCAGCACTAATCCACCCCCCATCGGCCTCATCGCCGGCTGGGGGCGTTATCCCGTCGTCATCGCCCAGGCGCTTCAAGCCGCCGGCCACACCGTCCACTGCGTCGGCCTGAAGAACCATGCCGACCCACAACTGCGAGAGATTTGCGACGGATACTATTCCTGCGGCATCGCCAAAGTGGGGCACCATATTGGCTTCTTCCGCCGCCGCGGCATCACCCAGGCGACGATGGCGGGAAAGGTCTTCAAGCACAAGGTCTTGTTTGGCCGCTGGGGCTGGCTGTCGCTGGTGCCGGACTTGCGGACGTTCAAGATGTTCTTTCCACTGTTCATTGCGGGAAAGGACGACCGCCGCGATGACACGATCCTGACCGTCATCGTCAATGAGTTTGCTCGCTCCGGAATCGAGCTCGCCCCCGCTACCAACTTCGCCCCAGAACTCCTTGTGAAACAGGGCCTCCTTACCCGCCGTGCACCCACCGCTGCCGAGCGGGCCGACATCGAGTTCGGATGGCAACTGGCCAAAGAGATGGGCCGCCTGGACATCGGCCAGAGCGTGGCCGTGAAGGGACGGGCGGTCATCGCCGTCGAGGCCATCGAAGGGACCGACGAATGCATCCGCCGGGCCGGTCAGTTTTGCCCGCACGGCGGCTTCACCGTCGTGAAAGTTGCCAAACCCCAGCAAGACATGCGGTTCGACGTCCCCACCATCGGCATCGGTACCATCGAGTCGCTGATTGCCGCCCGCGGCAAAGTTCTGGCCATCGAAGCGGGCAAGACCATCGTCATCGACCAGGAAGCGGTAGTCCGCCTAGCCGATGAGCATGGAGTTTCTGTCGTTGCTCTAGAAGACGGGCATTTTGCTTGAATGACCAATGTAGGAATTCCGACATTGGTCATTGGTCATTAGGACTTGGTCATTTGCCCGCCTCTACTTTCCGCCCGCAGAAGCAGCCGGCAGCAGTTTTTCGATCAGGTCGCCGATATCCTTGGCGTTTTGCGGTCCGCTGCCGACCCGAATCAGGCGGACTTTGCCTTCCTGATCGATGAGGACGACGTGCGGAATGCCGGAAACGGCATAGTATTCCGCCAGCGGCGATTCCTTCTTCTGCACAGCGAAACGATGATGCAAGGAGTGATGTTCGGCGAACTTGCCGAGCATTGCGTTTTCATCTTCTGGAGTTACCTTGTCTGGCGAACGGGCCGCCTTGCTGGTGTCGTCGTTCCATTTGAAGTTGTAGTACTGGGTAAGCCCGACGATGACCAGCCCCTTGTCCTTGTACTTCTCGTTCCATTCCTTGAGATGCGGGAAGGTGGCGATGCACGGGCCGCACCAAACCGCCCAGAAGTCCAGAAGCACGACTTTCCCCTTCAGGTCTTCATCCTTCAGAGCCTCGCCGTTTACCCAAGACGTGATGTGCTCGCTGAGGGGGGAGGCAGTCTTGCCCACCAGCTCGGCCAATTTCTTCGCCCCTTCCAGCCGCCGCTCGATGGAAGTGAAACCACGCAGGGCAACCGTTACCTGACGCTTGACTGGATCTTCTTTGGCGTTCTCTTCCACCTTGGCCAGCCTGGCGCGAGCCGCTTTAAGCAGTTCGTCCGCCTTGGCGGGGTTGTCGCCCATCAGCTTCATCACTTCCAGCGTTACCTTTTTTCCGTACTTCGTAACGGCGGCGATATCGTCCGCGTCGGCATCGAGCCGCTTTTCCAAATCGGCGAGCGGGATCCGCTGAATTTCAATCTGATCAAGCTGGTTGGCGGTGACAGCCTTGGCCTGCACGAGCAATTGCTTCGCTTCGGCTTTGTCCGGCGTGAGAGCGTCGAGTTCCGCCTTGAGATCGGTCAGCTTTTTGATGGCCTCATCTGGCTTGGAATCGGCCAGTTCGCCGGCCGCCGCCAGAACTCCGTTGACAAGCGCGATGATGGACTGTGTGTCATTGGGATCATCCTTGAGTTTTTGCGAGGGCGACTTCTCCGCGGTCTTGTCGGCCGCAGCGCCGGACTTCTCCTTTTTCGGCGTGTCCTCGGCAAGGGCCGGTGAAATCAGAAAGCAAATGAGAGCAATGGGCAACAGAAAGCGAGACATGTCAGAGGCTCCAGAAAAGTGACCGCGACCGCCTTTAGCAAAGCGGGGGTAGGGAAAGGGGTGGGGAGGTGCCGGGCAATCCCTATTAGATTCTCGCGAATGACTGATTACAAGCGTCACTCCAGGCGAAAGACCACATTCGACTATTATGAAGGCATGAGTGAACCCCTGGCTTATCTTAACGGTCGCTACCTCCCCTTCAGCCAGGCTGCCATTCCGGTGACGGATGGAGGCTTTGTGCAGGGGGTGACGGTGGCGGAACAGTTGCGGACCTTTGGCGGCAAGTTGTTCCGCCTGGAACAGCATCTGGGCCGGCTGGCGCGGTCGCTGGCGATTGTGGGAATTGAGCTAGGGATGCCCGTCGAGAAACTGGGGGAGATTGCCCGGGAATTAGCGGAAAGGAACCACGCACTGTTTGGACCGGGGGATGACCTGGGCCTCTCGATGTTCGTCACTCCGGGGCCCTATTCCACGTTCTCCGGCGGAGCGGCAACCGGCCCAACCATCGGTCTGCATACCTATCCGCTGCCGTTCCAACTTTGGAAGGAGAAGTATGAGCGCGGGGAATCGCTCGTGGTGACGGACGTCATGCAAGTCCCTGCCACCTGCTGGCCCACCGAGCTCAAGTGCCGCAGCCGGATGCATTACTACCTGGCGGACCAACAGGCTCGCCAGCGAGAGGCGGGAGCGCGGGCCTTGATGCTGGAAGAGCGGGGATTTGTGACCGAAGCCTCGACGGCGAATATCCTAGTGTACTACCGCGATGTTGGACTGGTGTCACCGCCGAAGGAAATGATACTGCCGGGAGTGAGCGCGGCGGTCGTCGAGGAATTGGCGAAGAGCCTGGGGATCCCATTTTCCTTCCGCCCGCTCACAGTGGACGATGTCGCTGCCGCGGAGGAAGCCCTGCTGTGCAGCACCAGCCCCTGCATTTGGCCGGTCACGCGGCTCAATGGCCGGCCGATTGGGGACGGGAAGCCAGGGGAAATCGCACGCAGTTTGTTGACGGCGTGGAACAAGCTCGTGGGCCTGGACATCGCGGCCCAGGCGGACCGCTTTGCCGCGCGCGGGTGATTTTCGGTCTACTCATCATCCAGCAGCGGAAAACCGCCGAAGAAGGGGGGGTATTCTTCGCGGGCCGAGAGATCGGGCCAATCTGCATCGTCCGTTTGCTCGTCCCCCAGCCACTGCTCGGTGGCGAACTGATCAAGTGTGAAGTCGTCGTCCAGCAGCCGCTCGGTTGGCCCGTGCTGCCCATGTTGCCGGTGCAGCTTCATCATCAGGGAAGCGATGTAGGGATCGGCCCACGGCAGCAGGTCGCGCGGCCAGGTTCCTTCGTTGCGGGGTGTGACGTCGTCCAAGTCGGGAACCTCCAAAACCTGACAGCGAATCGGGGGACCGTTCATGGCAATCTTCCTTGAGCGGGGGAGTGGTGACGCGGGTTGCCCCGGTTAGAGCAACTGGGGTGCCGATAGGTTCGCCCAGCGGATGGAAGGGCCGCATCCGCTACGAGAGCCACGAGTTAGCGTTACTAACGCTACTCCGCTAGCAAAGTGCAGCGCGCGGTAACTCCTTCAAACATACGCCACTTATGTGCGGCTGACGGTCACCACGCGCAGATCGCACACATTGGTTTGCGTGGGGCCGGTCTTAATCAGGCCACCGGTCTGCTCGAAAAACGTGTAGGCATCGTTGCGGCGGAAAAAACCATCAGGATCAAGATTCAAGCTCCGCATCCGAGCGACGACCTCCGCGGAAAGCATCGCCCCGGCGGCATCGGTGGGGCCATCCTCGCCGTCCGTGCCGCCGGAAAGGAGCACGATTCCCTCCGCCGCTCTTTCGTCCGCTGTCATCAGCCGCTCAAGCGCCGCCAGGACAAGCTGCTGATTGCGGCCCCCTTTGCCGCGGATTTCCGGAGGAGCCAGCCGAACGGTCGGCTCGCCACCAGTAATCAGGCAATCGGGTCCGCTGGATGCTTGCATGGAGAGGGCCATTTCCGCCAGATGCACGCCGACCTCCTCCGCTGCCCCTTCCAGTTTCGTTGCCGCTTGCATGGCATGCGAGTATCCCCGCCGTTCGGCTTCGATGCCGGCGGCGTCCACGGCGAGCGCATTGTTGCCGATGACCAGGTTAGTCACTGCGCAGCGAATCGGTCGCTTTCCTTTCTCAAGACTGCCCTCGGCTGCAGCGCTTTCCAGGTGCCGATAGATCGAATCGGCAACATTCCGCGCCGGGTCGAGCCGCTGCAAGATGGACAATGCTGCTTGCGGGGAGCTCGTATCCTCCACCGTTGGCCCAGAGGCAATTACGTCCAGCGGATCCCCAATCACATCCGAAATGATCAGCGTGATGAGCCGCCCCGCCCGGCAGGCGCGTGCCAGCCCGCCCCCTTTGATGCGGCTGAGTTGCTTGCGAACGGTGTTGAGCTCCTGGATGTTCGCGCCGGCGGCGCTCAAGTGCCGCGTAAGGGCGATTTTGTCCGCCAGTGAAACGCCATCGACAGGCGCGGGAAGCAGTGCCGAGCCGCCGCCGGAAAGGAGACAGAAACAAAGGTCTTCTGGCCCCAGCGCGGCGACCGTTTCCAAAATCCACTCCGCACCATAGACGCCATCGGCAGTTGGCTCGTTGATTCCAGCTGGGCGGGAAGACCACAACGTGATCCGCGAGAGCTTCCGCCGGCAATCCGCCGGGATATTGATCCAGCCGGTGAATTCCTTTTTCGCCATCAGCGTCTCGCCGAGAGCCTGCTCCAGCCCAGCAGCCATGCCGGCTCCCGCTTTGCCCGCGCCGACAACCGCAATCCGCCGAACGGGCGGCAGATCAATCGGCTCATCGCCGACGAGAAGCTGGCTGCCGGCAACTTGTACGCATTCGCGCACCAGCCGGTCGCTTCGGACGGCATCAACGCCGGCGTGCCAGATGGCAAGGGCATCGCTCTTCAGCTGCTCCGCGGTGCGGCTCATGCCGTGGCCCTCACGCGGAGTACGCTCAGCCATTGGCCCGGCTTGTCGACCGTCATCTCTCCCAGACTGTTCGGCCCAGCCGCACAGCAAATCAAGCCGGCCAAATACTGCTGGCCACCTCCTTCAAACTTGCCGGCCACACTGCACCAGGGCGTTCCCCTGCCGTGATCGCCGGGGAGCGCTGCGAGATTGAAGAATGCCTGCAAAAATCCCTGCGAGCTGAGTTGATTCGGCCACACCACCACCTGCGGCTGATGGCGGGAGACGATTTCTGGCAGCCCAGGAAGCAGATATTCGAGGGTTGCCGTCAATTCCATCGGCGATGGAATTTCCCCTCCCCGCCCCACCGGCGCTAGAACCATCACCGCCAGTCGCACTGGCGTGCCATAGAATTCCAGTTGCAGTCCCTCTTTCGGCGGCGAAGAAAATGGTAAGGCCGCCACGTCAATCGCCAACTCGTCCTGGCGACTGGGCGCAATTGCCCCCCGCTTGCGGAACAAGCGACGGACCAGAAACAGCATTGTTCCCAGGCACAGGGCCAGTGCAGCTCCCACGGCCACGAGCGCGATAAGCCGGGTTTCTTCATTGGCAAAGAAATCGAGTCCCGGCACCGGAGCAACGTCGGCAAAGAGCATCCGTTGAATTTACCATGAATCCAATTCCGGCTGCACACTTCCGCTCCCTGTCAGCTAGTTGAAAATCGGCTCTCTGGGTATGCTTTCCCTCAGGAGTCGCACTCACGCCTGCGAAGAGTTGTTACTTAACCGGAGGAACCACGGATGATGCTGCACCCTCGATTTTCAGCGGCCTTGCTGGCCGTTCTTTCCGCGTTCATTTTCCATGTGGCTCAGGCGGCGGAAGACCCGCCCAAGCTTAAGGCCATTTCACCCAATACCGTCGCACTAAAAGTCGGCAAGCTCACCATGAAGGACGTTCCCCTCATCCCTCGCAAGGCGTTTTTTGGCAACCCCGAAAAGGCCCGTCCCCGGCTTAGCCACGACGGCAAGCTGCTTGCCTATGTCGCGCCGCTGGACGGCGTTCTTAACGTCTTCGTCGGCCCAGCGGACAAACCGGATACCGCCAAGCCGGTGACGCATGACAAGCACCGAGGCGTGACCAATTACAGTTGGGCCTACACGAGCCAGCACATCGTCTACACGCAGGACAAGAATGGAGACGAGGACAATCACGTCTATTCGATCAACCTCAGCTCGGGGGAAATCAGGGACCTGACGCCCATTGAGAAAATCGCCGCCCAGATTGAAGGCGTCAGCGAGAAATTTCCCGAGGAAATCCTGGTCGGCATCAACGACCGTGATGGCCGCGAGTATCACGATATTTACAAGATCAACATCGTGAGTGGCGAGAAGAAGCTCCTGCAGCTCAATCCGGGCCTCGCCGGCTTCATGGCGGACGACGATTACAACGTCCGCTTCGCCATGAATTTTCAGCCTGATGCCAGCACGGTGCTGCTGACCCCGGACAAGACGGCGAAGGAAGGCTGGAAGCTCTTTCAGAAAATCGAAGCGGTCGATTCAATGACTACTTCTCCCGCGGGTTTCGACAAGACCGGCAACATCCTCTACATGATGGACAGCCGCGGGAGAAATACCGCGGCACTCAAGTCACTGAATTTGAAGACCGGCGAAGAAAAACTCGTCGCGGAGAATGCCAAGGCGGACATCGGCGGCGTGCTGGCCCATCCGACCGAGAAAACCATCCAGGCGGTCAGCTATACCTACACCCGCACGGAGTGGCAGATTCTGGATGAAGCGATCCGCCCCGACCTCGACTTTCTCAAGACTGTCGCTGACGGAGAGATTCAGATCACCGGCCGGACGCTCGATGACAAGCGCTGGACTGTGGCTTTCCTGATGGACAACGGCCCGATTCGCTTCTACATCTACGACCGCGAGCCAAAGAAAAAGGCAACTTTCCTGTTCACCAGCAACCGCGAGCTCGAAAAGCTGCCCCTGGTGAAGATGCATCCGGTGGTCATCAAGTCGCGGGACGGGCTGGATATGGTCTGCTATCTCACGCTGCCCAAATGGGCCGACTCGGATGAAGACGGCGTTCCCAATGAAGCCCTGCCGCTAGTGCTGAACGTGCATGGCGGACCCTGGTCCCGCGATGACTGGGGCTATGACCCCGAGCATCAGTTGCTCGCCAATCGCGGCTATGCGGTGCTGGCGGTGAATTACCGCGGCTCAACAGGCTTTGGCAAGAACTTTATCAATGCCGCCAACAAGGAATGGGCGGGCAAGATGCATGACGATCTTGTAGATGCGGTGAATTGGGCGGTGGAGAAGAAGATCGCCAAGAAAGACAAGGTCGCCATCTACGGGGGGAGCTACGGCGGCTATGCCACGCTCGTCGGCCTGACGGTTACGCCCGATGTCTTTGCCTGCGGCGTGGACATCGTCGGCCCTTCCAGCCTGGTCACGCTCCTGAACAACCCGCCCCCTTACTGGATGCCATTCATGCCCGTCATGAAACTGCGGGTCGGCGACTGGAAGAGCGAGGAAGGAATCAAATTCCTGGAATCTCGCTCGCCGCTGAACATGGTAGACAAAATCAAAAAACCCCTCCTCATTGGCCAAGGGGCCAACGACCCACGCGTGAAAAAGGCGGAGGCAGACCAGATCGCCAAGGCGATGACTGAGAAGAAGATTCCTGTCACTTACGTCCTGTTCCACGACGAGGGGCACGGCTTCGCCCGGCCCGAGAATCGCTTTGCATTCTATGCCGTCACCGAAGCCTTCTTGGCCCAGAACCTCGGTGGACGCTATCAGCCAATCGGTGACGCGTTTACCGGAGCCGACTTTGCGATTCCGGATGGCGAAGAAGGAGTGCCGGGAGTGAAGGAGGCGCTCAAGACCTACACGCCCCCCAAGAAGAAAGAGCCGGCGAAGCAGGATTAGAATTCTTCCATGAATCGTTACCGCGAAATTGAAGTCGCCGGTTCGCCACGGGAACTGGGGCGACAGATCGGCGAGGCGGCTGGTGAGGAGATTCGTGGATTCTGTGAAGTCGCGCTGACTTTAGTCAATAAGGCGGTGCGTGTCTCGCCCGCTTCGGCGGAGGCCGTTGCCGCGAAGGCATTTGAGTATGCCGAGCGCTACTCGCCGGACATGGTCGAGGAGCTAAAGGGGATGGCGGAAGCCTCGCGGGTTCCCGTCGAAAAAATCATGTTGCTCCAGGTCCGCAATCAGCTCCAGCCGGAGGGGGATGCCGGTTGCACTTCGCTCGCCCTGAATGCGAGGGGACGCGGAAGCAGCGGGATCGTCGCCCAAAATTGGGACAACGATCCAGAGCTGCATCCGTTTACCGTCGTCCTGACCCGTCGCCCTGCCGGTAAGCCCGCAGTGATGACCGTCACGCAGGCAGGGCTGATCGCCTATATCGGCTTCAATGAGGCGGGCATTGGGCTCTGCCTCAATACCTTGCCTGCTCCGTCCCGAACCATCGGGGTGCCGCACTACTTTACCGTCCGCGGCATCTATGAAGCGAGTTCGCTGGACGAAGCGGTCGAAGCAGTGCGGCGAGCGGAGCGGGCCATCCCGGCCAATATCATGCTCTCCACGCCCCAAGGTGCGGCGGACTTGGAAGTGACGCTGGAGAGCGTGCATGTCTTGCGGGACGATGCGGCGGGGGGAGTCACGCACGCCAACCATTGTCGGCATCCGGAGTTGGCGGCCATCAATGGGGAGTTTCCCGAGCTCATCCAGTCACACGACCGGCAACGACGGATGGACCAACTCCTCGACCTGCCGCAGCGAAGTCCGGATCTGGAGGAAGTCAAGAAGCTGCTCCGCGATCACGAGGGATATCCACGTTCGATTTGCCGCCACACGAATGACGACCCCAAAACGGGATTCTGGGAAACCGTATTCTCCGTCATCATCGAGCCGCAATCGCGGCGGATGCACGTCAGTCGAGGGACGCCGTGCCAACACCCATACGAAATGTATGCCCTAAGTTAAGACGAACTGGCGCGGTCGTGTCGCCTCATTCCTTCTTTGCCTTTTTAGACGCCAAGAATCCCACCAGGTCGTAGAATTCCTGCGGCGTGACGATCTCATGGACGTTGGCCGGCATGAGCGAAAGGTCGGTCTTTTTCTGCCGCTCGATGCTGGCTTTGGGGAGTGTGAATTCTTTGCCTTTGTTGTCGACGAGGACGAGGAGAGCTCCTTCTTCACGGCGGACTAGGGCGGAGACGACCTGGCCGTCATCGGTCATGAGGGTGGTGGTGCGAAAGGCGACGTCGACGTTGCGGTTGGGGTCGAGCAGATCTTCAATGAGCCGTTCCACGCCTCGCAGGCCAATGCCGTCGAGCTGCGGGCCGATGACGAATCCTTTGCCTTCGATTTGATGGCAGGCGGCGCAGTGCTTGGTGAAGAGGGCGGCTCCGCTTTCGAGGTTGGTGTTCGCTTTGGCGTATTTCGCTCGGCGCTCGGTGAGGAGCCTTTCGATTTGTTCGTTGACGGAGGGCAAACTGGCGGTTAGCTCGGCAACTATTTTCTTCTGGTCGTCGCCGGCGGCCGTCTGCATTTTCGTGCTGACGTTGGGAGAGGTGAGCAGTCGCGGCGAGAGATTGCCGGAGTTGACGAGGGCCAACAGTGATTCGATGCCGTCTTTGTCGCCGGCTAGAATTTCGGCCATCGTCGTTTGCAGGCGGTGCGGCACTTCTTTGACGGCGAGTTTCAACGCTTCGTCGAGTTTCTTGGCGTCGCGACCGGCGATGGCTTCCCCCAATTTGGGACGGAGGTTTTCCGCGAGGATCGGATCGCCAATCACGGCGACTAGTGCTGCAGCCCTGCTGTCGGGGTGGAGGGCAAGGAGCATCTGGCCGATTGCGCCGCGGGCTGCGCCGTCGGTGTTGGTGGCGACGAGGATTTTCACGAAGTCGCCGCGGAGGGACTGGAGCTTGAGCTTGCCGGCGATTTCCGCGGCAGCGATTTGATGCTGGGATTGCTTGCTAGGGTTGAGGCCGGGGATCGAGAAACGGCCGACGGCGAGCCAGGCGTAGCCGGAGGCGGTGTCGCCGTCCACGATTTCGATGTAGCCGGTTTTGTCTTTGTGCTGGCTTAAATCCCACTGGATTTTCTGAGCCGTATCGTTCCGCGGCGGGGGCGAGGAAGCCAGGATTTCGCCTGTCTTGGCGTTCTTGAGTTGCACGAAGTTTTTCTTCCCCAACGGCAACGACGGAATGGTATCATGCCCCGCGCACCAGAATCTGAGCTTCGCCGGCAGAGGAAAACTGCTACTGCGATAGATGCCGGTCTTCTGCTCTCCCTTGGCGAGGCTATCGAAGAAGAACGAGTCCTTGTCTCCGTCCTGACTCACCCGTTGTCGCAAGACCCAGGGGGATTCGCTGGCGGGAAGCCCTTCGACGGGGTAGTTGGTCCAGGGGATGGCGTTTTCTTTGTCGAGGGAGAGGAGCGTGCGAGCCAGCTCTTCTCCCCAGGAATCGAGTTTGGGACTACGAGAGTTGCGCTGGTTTAGCCCATCGGCAATCGACTTAAGCATGACGACTTGTAAATCGACGCTGTCGCTCGATGAGGACCGACAAATGTCAAGGAGTCGGTTGACGTTCTCGGCACTAATAGCACGTGCGAGTCGGCCGACATCGAGCTTGGTCAGGTCTATGCCTTTCGGCTTGTCATGCAAATAATCCAGCACAAACTCAGCTGCCCCCTCTGAACCGCTCAGCCCGGCAATTGCCGCATATTGGTCAAGCTGCGCGGGAAACTTACTCTTGATACTCACGTATTCTTTGTGACCGTCATCGGCACCCCAAACACCCATTGCATCGCGGATCCCGTGGCGCAATGCCCGATCCAACAGCCCGTCATCGATAGCTACTTTTGAATAGGCTTCGCAGAGCGGCTTAAACAAAGGGGCGCTAATGCATGCTTCAGCCGCGGAACGTCGAACTGTCGGGTTTTCGTCGGCGAGCCCCAATTCGACGGCCCTCATCCCGCGATAAGTAAGGCCGTCACTCATCAATAGTTTCAGTGCCACCGACCTAGTGCTGCTCTGGGTATTTTTGTCTTGAAGTACCATTTGCACATCCCCAGACTCCCACCAAAGGAGGCAAAACAAATGTGTCTGTTGCCGACTGGTCAATTTGGTCTTCCACATTTCATGCAGATCGGAACGCGTGTAGTTTGTCCAAGCCACATCTTTTAGCCAATGCTGCACCCTCAGCCGCTGCTCCAAATTCGGCTGGTCAAGCTGCCCAATCAACTCCTTCACGCTCATCTTCGTCAAATCAACCGACCCTGGTTTTCCGGCGGGCTTCGTCCCTTCGGCATTCCCCTTGTAGGCCACTCGCCAAATCCGCCCGCTGGTCCGGTCCCGTCCAGGATGTGGCAGCGGGACTTCGTAGTGGCCGATGATTCGGTTGTAGAAGTCGAGGATGTACATCGCACCGTCGGGGCCGATGTGGATGTCCACGGGGCGGAACCAGGGGTCGCTCGTGCTGAGAAAGTCCGGCTGCTCGATGGCTTTGATCGTGCTGCCGTGGTACTCGGGCTTGTTCTGGTTGATGCGGCTGGTCATGACGTTGCCGCTGAAGAATTGGCCGCGATATTCCTTGGGGAAGTTGTCGCCGGTGTAGGTCGTCAGGCCGCAGATGGCGGTGCTGCCGTGCAGGTGGTCCATCATCGGCGGGACGAAGCCGAGGCCGTCGTCCGGCTTGCCGAAGCTGGGGTAATAGCCGCCGCGGAGAAGCTGATAGATCGGCTTGCTGTGGCAGTCGGCGGTGAAGATGTTGAACAGCTCGTCAAAGCACATGCCGAACGGGTTCACCTGCCCATGCGTGAAATGCTCGATGCGGCTGCCGTCGAGCTTGAAGCGGAACGTGTTGCCGCTGTTGAGGTGGACCTCGTTCCCGTCCTTCCCCTTCACATGGCTGTCGTTGTTGAAGCCGTGGCAGGCATAAACCCAGCCATCGAACCCGCGGCGGAAGGCGTTGCAGTTGCCGTGGACGTCGCGAGTGTGATCGAACGGGCCGTAGAGCTTCGTCCGCTTGTCGCACTTGAGGTCGCCGTCGGTATCCTCAAAATGCCAGATGTTCGGAATCGACCAGGCAATACAGCCCCCCTTCCACGGATAAATGCCGATCGGGATGTTGAGGCCGTCGGCAAAAACGGTCACCTTCTCGAACCGTCCGTCGCCGTCGGTATCTTCCAGCACCCGGATGCTGTCCCGCGCCGGCTTATCGAGCGGAGCCGCATACGGATACTCCACCGAGCACGTCAGCCAGATCCGCCCTTTCTCATCGAACTGCATGTTGAGCGGCTTCTGAATATCCGGCTCCGCGGCGACGAGGTTGATCTCAAAACCTTCCGGGAGCTTGAACTTTTTCTGCTCCTCTTCCGGCTTGAGCCACGGGGTGGTGCGAACGCCGAGGGCGAAGGGGTCGTCCTGGGCTTGAGCTAAAGAAAAGAGACAGGAGACAGGAGACAGAAAACAGAAGAGGAGTGCAAGGTGCAGAATGCAGAGTGCGGAGCAAAGGCGGAGCATAGAGCTGGATTTCCGGGAAGGGATGGTTGGGATCTGCGGGATTTGCCTACAGGTCATGATATTCCACCCGCAGGTGCGCCGCTAAGTGGTGGACGCCCATGCTGCCGCCCTTACGACCGGACTAACCGTAAGTTCGCAGGCAAGCCCCATCCGAAATTTGTGCGGTTGAATTTTGAAGCTCGACCTATGATTTCCCGGGCGCGGGCGAGAGCTTTCTCGCGCTGTGGAATATGGAAGTTGCTTAGGTCTCGAGATGGCTGGGAAACAATGCTGGCCGCAGCCGATGCTGCGAATGGATCGCCAATGGTTATGCGCGAGCAATTAAACAGGGTCTTGCTGGTCGATGATGACCAGGCGATGCGGCGGCTGATCTCCAAGTGGTTGGAATTGGCCGGCTACCAGGTCCAGACCGCCGAGAATGGCCGCGAGGCGATCGCCATCATCGAGAAGGAACGGCCACAAATCCTGCTCACGGACTGGGAAATGCCGGTCATGGATGGTCTGGCTCTGTGCCGCTGGGTGCGAGCCCAGCAGCAGAACAACTACATCTACACCATCCTGTTCACTGTCCGCACGTCGACTCCCGACATCATCCTGGCGCTCGAGGCCGGCGCGGACGACTTCTGCAAAAAACCCCTCGACCGGGATGAGCTGATGGCCCGGCTGCAGAGCGGCGCGCGGGTGATCGGGCTGGAACAGCGGCTTCTGGAGCTGGCATTGAAAGACCCGCTCACGGGACTGTTAACTCGCGGAGCACTTCTGGAGCTGATGGGAAAAGAGCTCGCCCGCAGCCGGCGATCAAGCGTAGGCATGGCCTGCGTGATGCTGGACATCGACCAGCTCAAACAGATCAACGACAAATATGGCCACGCCGTGGGAGACGAAGTTCTGAAGGCCGTGGCTCAGCTCCTGATCTCAAACGCCCGAGCCGGCGACTTGATCGGCCGTTTCGGCAGCGAGGAATTCTGCGCGGTATTGCCGGAAAGCGGGGAATTCGGAGCGGCCCAATGGGCCGTACGGATGCGCAATCTCATCAAGGCCCTGCGGATTCCGCTGGAGGGGGGCGGCCACCTGAGCATCTCCGCCAGTTTTGGGACCACCGAGCGGCGGGAAGATACCCACACCATCGAGCAGCTCGTGGACATGGCCGAGCAGGCGATGCTGGTATCCAAGCGATCCGGCCGCGACCGAGTCACGGCGTTCGGCGCGATTTCCTCGCACCAGCATTCGGGACACGACCAATCTCCCGCCGAGCTCTTGCAACATGTGCCCGCGAGGACCGTGATGAGCCTGGTGGCCTCGCTCCAGTGCGACGACACTCTAGGCTCGGCCAGCCAGTACTTTCTCCGCTTCCGCATCGGCTCCGCTCCCGTGGTGGATGCCGACGGCAAGCTGGTCGGCATCTTGTCCGAGAAAGATGTGATGACGACCATGCTGCGGCCGGACTGGTGGATGCTGACCGTCGCCGATGTGATGCAGCGGAACGTCGTCTTTTACGACGAAGCGACCCCCGCCATGGTGGTTTATGAGTTCCTCTGTCGCGTTACCATCCGCGGTGTGATCATCGTCAAGGATGGCAAGCCGACCGGCCTCATCAATCGCGGCAGTTTGCTGCGATTCTTCAGCAATCTGCAAGCCGCGAAGCAGGGTGATGGAGTCACTGCCGAGGCGACCGCCGCAAACCAGGCGATCGCAGCGTTGACGGGAAGAATCACACCCAAGCAGCGCATCAGCCACCTCGTCCGTTCCGTCGCCTCCGAAGCCGCCGACCTGGCTCGCCGAGTTCACGGCACGTCCAGCAACTTGCTCCCCTGCGTCGTCGGAGGGGCTTCTCGCTTGCAAGATTTGGTCACCGATCTGCTTGTCTTCGCCCGCTTTGCCGACGAGCCGTGCGAGGACGGACTCCTGGCCGAAACGGCGATTGAACAGTTGCCCGCGGCCGATGCCGACTTAATCACCAAGACCAGCCACATCGAAACCGTCTCGCCGATAGCTGAGCCAGCGCCAGCGCCGCTATAAGTTAGAATGGGACTAAGATTGCTCGCCTACCTCTGGGCCTCCCCCTGGACGTTATTCGGACTGTTCTGGGGAACCCTCACCCTGCTCACCGGCGGCCGCGGGCAACGGGTGCAAGGAGTACTCGAGTTCCACGGCGGCCTGCCCGCCTGGCTCCTCCGCCGCGCTCCGCTCGCCGGCGGTGCCGCCGCCATCACCTTTGGCCATACAGTCCTGGCCCGAACCCAGGATGACCTCGACGCTTCCCGCTCCCACGAGCGAATCCACGTCCGCCAATATGAGCGCTGGGGCCTCTTCTTCATCCCCGCCTACCTCCTCTGCTCTCTCTTGCTTCTGCTCCGTGGGCGAAGTCCGTACTGGGACAATCCGTTTGAGAAAGAGGCTTACGAAAGAGATGAGAAATAGGCGACAATGGTGCCGTACACTCGCCCGCAGATTTCCCACCCCGCCCAAGCCGTGAAGAACCCAAAGAACAGAAACGTGAATGCCAGGATGGCGGCGCGCCACGCGGGAATGCGGATACTTGCGGGAAGGCCAAGGCGGTTGCGGTAGAGAAGGATGCCGGAGTAGAGGAACATGACAGCCCCGTTGAGGGCGGACGTCCAGACGAAGAAAGTTTTGGCGTCGATCACATAGCCAAACTTTTCCGCCACCAAGACGCCGGTGCCGAGGAAGATTTCGCCCCATAGGAACCAGTAATAGAGGCGGCCTTCGCTCCAGCGGGGGTTATCCCGGAGCCAGGTCACCTTGACGAGATCCGTCGAGATGCGGCTGGCGGCGTCGAGGACGCCGAACTCGGTGGTGAAGAGGATGGCGACACCCATGATGAGGAACAGGAATCTGGCCGGTTTGCCGATGAGGCGGACAAGCCCCTCGGTTTCCGCCCAAACAAATCCGAGCCCTTCCTTATATTTGGCGGGGTCGACAGTGAGCTTGCCCGAGGAGTCGAAGAAGAGGATGTAGCTGATAAGCGTCAGAAGCATCAGGCAGACGATGCAGGTGAGAAAAAAGCTGACGAAGTGTTCCAGGCCCGCGGCGGACCACCACTTCTTCCAGCGTGCCAGGTTGGCCTCATCGTGCGGAAAGTGATAGCCGGTCTCCGAGATAGCTTCCTCGTTGCCGGTGAGCGGACTGGTGATGCGGCCGAGGTGGCTCCCCATGCCGTATCCCTTGTCCTTGATGTAGTTGCTTTGCGAGAGGTTCATGGTCCCGCCGGCTCCGGCAAAGGCGAGAGCGCCGAGCAGGACCATGGGGGTCAAAGACTCATCCATCGGCGGCCGGAAGTGCGGGTACCCGAACGTCACAGTGGAGCTGATTTGCGTGACGATGGCGTCGGGGCGGAGGATCGTGAGCCAGGCAGCAATGCCGACGACGATGACGATGATGAGCAGGACCAGGACGAATTGGACTTTTTCGACAGTTTCATACACCACGGGCCCCGCCGTCAGGATGATGCCGCAGAGAAACATGGTGGCGATGGCGATGTAGGTGTCGAACGGGCCCGCTATGAGACTCCCTTGCTCATTGAATGTCGGGCCAACGATCAGCCAGCCAATGATTTGCGATGCTCCTTTCGACCAGGCGGGAATCATCCACGGCAGCACGTTGAGCAGCAGAAAGATCCACGCCCACGAGCGGCTGAGGCGGACAAAGCCGGCGACGGCCGATTCGCCGGTGGCCAGGGTCCAGCGCATGATTTCCATGTTGAGGAAATACTGCATCACCACCGCCAGGATGCACGCCCAGAAAAAAACGAACCCACAGCGGAACGTAATGTAAGGCCAGAGAATGAATTCGCCGCTGCCGAGCGCCAGCCCCGCCAAAATGATGCTCGGCCCAATCATCTGCCGCAGCGGAACCGGCTCCGGCATCTGCCGCAGGCGTAGGGGCGGCAGTGTGCCGGCAGGGATGACGGAATCGGGGATGAGGATTTCGGTGGGAGAAGCTGAAGCCATGGCACGCACGTCGAGAGAAAAAACTAGAGCGTGCTATTGTAGAGGAATTGGAAGAGCGACGTGCGCATTCGGAGGCCAGCGTGGCCAGAATCTCCACGCCATACAGTTGCAATACGATGTCTTGAAAGTCGCGAGTGGTCATCCCCTTGGCGTACAGAGCGAGAATCTTCTCGTCGAAGCCCGGCACGTGCCGCTGATACTTGCCGATCAACTGCGGCTCGAGCGGGCCGTCGCGGCCTGGCTGGAAAGCTCCGTTGCTCGCTGCTCCGCTCGAAAACGTAAGTCCGCATCCATGCTTCAGTCTCCAATTCAGAAAGAGGTGCTAAAAAATACCTGATTCTGCTAGCTGGCACACGTTTTCTTACAGGGCCTTTAGCGCGGCACCTCCTGGCTGAAAAGCAAATCAGGCGGAAAGATCGAGGGGATCTTTCCGCCTGATATTGTGTTTGGATGGAGTCAACGGGCGACCAGGTCGCGGGAAGGCTACCGCATGAGACCGATCGACATGACGCCACCAATGAGGCTCAGGTCTTCGGTGTCATTGCTATCGATGCCGCTATAGTACTGAGCTTCCCAACCCAATCGTGCAAAGCCAATGCCGCCGATGGCGAGTGGCCGGTTGTATTGCAGGCCGAGCTGGATTTCGGTGACGAATGCCGTGCGGTCCTCATGAATGTGGGCGTCGTCGTCATGGATCATCCTGCCAAAGACCATCGACTCGCGGGTAATACCGTAAAGCGACCAGTTCTCATTCACCGCGCGAGTGATCTGGGCGGAAACCACTGGGCCAACGCCGTGGAAGGCGACTAAATCCCAATCTTCACGGAATGACAGGTAACGGACGCCGCCGCCGACCATCACATTCCAGTTGCATATGTTGAACGTGTCGGTAACTTCAGCGTCGAGGTTGTTGATATCCAGCACCTCGCGGGTCGGAGAAGTGGTAGCAGCCACACCCGACCGTTGAAAGTAATCGAAAGCGCTCAAGCGGACGCCCAGGCCATCTTCCCGCTGGATGCCAAACCAGCCGCGGAAACCTGAGCGGTAGTTGAAATCATCGTTGTTTGCATTCTCGCTGGTAAATGGCTTGAGGAAGACCAATTCCGCTCCGCCGAACCAGCCGCGACGGCAGCAATCCGCGCAGTTGCCGCCGGAGGGAAACCCACAACGATCGCCGCAACCGCCGTCGCACTTGTTGTCGCCACAGCCGCAGGAGGCCGCGCCGTCGCTGATGTTAGTGGTGGAAATGTCATAGGAAACGGGGCTGGCCGCTTCCTGGCCGCGAACCAACCAGCTGGTTTCCTCGGCATTGATATAGCTTTCCGGGGTAGGGAGACGGGTCGTCTCTGCCCGAGCGTACGACACTCCGAGGCCCATCAGGCCTCCGGCGACTAGCATTGCGGCCTTACAAAACCAGGACTTGCGCATGAAATAGTTCCTCCTTGAACTGGATTATCGGGACATCCGTTCCCACCTCGAAGGACCACTCACGCACGGACTCGCGCCCGAGAGGTCGACATGGTTGTAACATCGATTACGCCATTAGTGAGAATGAGGGCTATCCGAACCGACGGGCGCAAGTCGCGCAATCGTCAAATCTTCACACGGAATTCCTTGGGTTGGACCGTGAAGTGGCGGGCGAGGCAAAAAAACAGGCACGCGCCGGAAAGGTCTCCAGTGCGTGCCCTGTGAATGTCAACTCAAGCTGCGCATGCTAGCAGCCTTGAGCGTTTTTACTTTTTCGCCAATTCCGCTTCCAAGGTCTTAATGACTGCCGGATCATCCGGAGCGGTGTTGGGCTCGAAACGGGCGACGACCGAGCCGTCGCGACTGATCAGGAATTTCTCAAAGTTCCACTTCACTTTCCCCTTTCCCTTGGGCTTGGCGTCGGTGGCCGTGAGGTACTTGAAGAGCGGGGCGGCACCTTCGCCATTCACCTCGACCTTGGAGAACATGTCGAATTTCACCTTGTAATTCGTTTCGCAAAACTTGACGATCTCGTCATCGCTCCCCGGTTCCTGCTTGCCGAATTGATTGCAGGGAAAGCCCAGGACCGACAACCCTTCCTTGCCGTATTTCTCATGCAGGGCTTCGAGTCCTTCGTACTGTGGTGTCAAACCACATTGGCTGGCGGTGTTCACAATCAACACTACTTTTCCTTGATACTTGGATAAATCCACTTCCTTGCCGGTGATCGTTTTGACCTTGAAATTGAGGGCAGCGGGCACTTTCTTCTCCTCGGCTTCGGTGGTGCTGACGCACGCGGCGACAACGCCGGCAAGCAAAACACTGGTCCACTTGGACATACATGTCTCCTGAGAAAAATGGTAGGGTTCCTGGCGGGAAATTAACTTCCGTATTCTACCAGTCGAATCCGCGCGGGACCAGTTACGCTACCCGGCGACGGTGAGAAAAGTCCGCGGCCCATTTCCCGTCATGGGATGGAAAAAATTCTTACGGTCCTACTTCTGCCGGGAGAACTTCCACCTTCACGACTCGCAGGCGCCCGCCTCGTTCCATGACGACCTCCAGGGGGCTGGGAGAAGCGGAAATGAGCTTGCTCAGTTCGTCGCCATTGGCAAAACGCTGGCCGGCGAGGGAGTAGAGGCGATCGCGTACTGCCAGTCCAGCCAGGGCGGCAGCGGACCCAGGAATGACTTGCGTCAAGATGGCGCTGCCGGGTTCGGCAGGGTCTTCTCGCCAGGAAATGCCGACGCGAATGGGGCTGCCGCGAGGAGTGACGACAATCTCGAGGGGCTCCCTTTCTCCCTCGCGTTCGATGACGAAGGTCTTCTTACCCGTCGCCGCCAGCAGTTGCAGCCGCAACAGGTTCTCGTCCGCAATGGCCGTACCGTCATATTTCACCAGCCGGTCTCCCGCGCGCAGTCCGGCGGCTTCGGCGGGGGAGCCCGGCGTTGGTTGCAGCAACACGATTTTTAGCTCGCTTCCGGCAGCCCGCTGCCACGGCAGCCCAAACCGGGGCTGCTGCACTTCTTGTGGCTGGTCCATGCCCTGGTGGTGCAATTCCGATTCCTGGCGAGACGCCTCGCGAAACTTGCCAAGATCCTCGCCGTCGGCAAAGCGCAGCAACGTTTGTAGAGTCAGTCGCGTCACCTGCTGCATCCCTTCCAGGTTGAGAAGGTTGGCGTCGTCGCTGGGACGATGGTAGTTTTCGTGCAGCCCGGTATGGAGCATCAGAAATGGGATTCCCTGTGCGAAGAACGGATGATGGTCGCTATCGGCTTTCACGTTCCAATTGAAGTCAAGTGTCAGGTCAGCCGCCGCATTCGTTTCGCACAGCATCCGCCGGCTGCCAACGAGCGTCCGCGAACCATAGACTTCCAACCGCTGATTCTTGAGCCGCCCGATCATGTCGATGTTGAGGCACAGCGCAACTCGCGATAGCGGCACGGTCGGCCGGCTGATCCAGTGCCGTGAGCCGATGAGCCCCGCTTCCTCCGCATCCCACAGAACAAACAGAATGCTCCTCTTGGGAGGCTGCGGCAAGTGCTTGACGGCATCAATGATCTCCAGCAGGCCGCTCACCCCGCTGGCGTTGTCGTCCGCCCCATTGTGGATGTAGCCGATAGGGCCATAACTGTTTCCCTTCCGCCCGTACCCAACATGGTCATAATGGGCACCCAGCAGAATCACCTGCTCCTTCAGCTTCGGGTCGCTCCCTCCTATCATCCCCAGAATGTTACGGCACGAGCCGTTGAAAGACTGAAAATACGACCGCTCCTCCCCTGCCGCTGCCAAACCCTGCCGAGCGAATTCCTTGGTCAGGTAATTCGCAGCCGCCTGTCCCCCGCGACTCCCCGCTTCGCGCCCCTCCAGCGTATCGTCGGCCAGAAACTCCGCGTGTTTCCGCAGTTCGTCCGTCGTCACCGACGCCACTGCCTTTGCCAATTCAACCGCCTCGACAGCCAGAAGCGATTGGCTTTCGCCGCCGCCAAAAGTGGCACCGATACTCACCAAAATGAGGCTGAACCTGAACGCTGGCAGTGATGTCATGCTTTTGATTGCCTTAAACCGCGCTGCGAAACTGCGACCGAAGCACGGCTTGCGGGTGTGGCCATGATTCGTCACAATTCTAGTCGATAATTCAACCGCAGGGAGTCATTTTTGTGGTCCGCCCGCGGCGGCCGTAACTTGGCTCCGCCGCAAACCTTGGGAGAGGTGGCTGAGTGGTCGAAAGCGCCGGTTTGCTAAACCGGTGTACGGGAAACTGTACCGCAGGTTCGAATCCTGTCCTCTCCGCTTTAGCCATTGCCCGCGTGACGTAAGTTGTTACCACGCGGGCAGTTGCGTTTCTTGGCATCGCCAGAAGTTGGCCGTTTGTAGCGGTTTTTGTAGCGGTTTGTAGCGCTAAACCTCTCTGAACGGAGCCAGTTGTGGCCAAGAAGCTCTCGTCCTTTCGTGTCGGTCGTGTCCGTGCTTTCCTGCGCGGCCAGGTTTGGTATCTCGCTTACTTTGAACAGGGGCAACGTCGCCAGCCGCGGGTCGGTCCCGACCAACTGGCGGCCCGCGCGATGGCTGCAGAGATCAACGGCCAACTGGAGGCCGGTGCCCCCAGCGCCCTGGGATTCCAGGCGATTGCCTTCCCAGCGCTGCGGCATCGCTGGCTCGACCACCACGAGCATGTCCGCCGCTCGTCCCTCAATACCATTGGGAGATACCGCAGCGCAACGGAGCATCTGCTCGACTTCGTGGCGACCGTCCGTCCTCTGAAGAGGGTATCGGACCTGCACCCTATTCATGTGGAGGAGTTCATTCGCCACCTGCGGTCATGCCGGGTGGCTCCCAACGGCCACAAGAACTCCAAGAAACGTGTCCTCCGCGATTCGGGGGTAAAATTCGTGCTGGAAACCTGCTCGTCCCTGATGAATTTCGCCCAGCGGCAAAGGCACTTGCCTCCCTACACCGAGAATCCCTTTAGGGTCGTGGAGATCAATCGCATCCCCATCGAAGACGCCAAGCCGGTCGTGGCGTTCAGCAGCGAGGAGCAACTTTCGCTGCTCACATTTTGCGATGAATGGCAATTGCCGCTCTTCGCAACGCTGCTGTTCACGGGCTTGCGGCCTGGGGAGCTAGTGCATTTGCTGTTGCCGAACGATCTGGACCTGAAGGAAGGCTGGCTGCGGGTCCGCAATAAGCCCAAACTGGGGTGGCAGGTCAAGACTCGCAATGAGCGGGACATTCCGCTGGTGCCTGCCCTGTGGCGGTTGCTTGGCCACGCCGTCGGGGACCGCAAGTCGGGTCCTGTCTTTCAGCAGCGCCGCGCTGCATCAGGCCACCAGGCGCCGCTGGTTGATTGTTCGCTGCGCGAACTGGAAGCACAGGTCGAGCGACGATTTACGAATGCTTCGCAAAATGAGCCGAAGGATTCATCCGGACGCCTGGTACGAAAGGGGGCAACACAAACGGTCTGGCGGGACCTGGGGGCACTCAAGGAAGACTGGGTCCGAAAAGAGTTCATGACCCTGACCAGTTTGATGGGGCTGAAAGAGGTTACCGCACCCAAGACGCTGCGGCATACCTTCGCCACGGTTCTCCAGGACGGTAACGTCGACCCTCTGATCCGCAACGAACTCATGGGACATGCCCCCATGGCACAGACCTCCGGCGGCGGCTTGGGAATGACAACTGTTTACACCCACACCCGCCCCGAGACCAAACGGGGACAGCTGGATCAGGCGCTGAGCCAACTGCCGGCGGTCAAGTTTTTAGACCAATGGCTGTCGGCCCGCGGTCGAGCCGACTCGTCGGAGAGGTGTGAACTAGACGAAGTGTGGGTTACTCGCTCTGCCGGCTCCTATCACGGGATTCTTGACGGAAGTACTGGCAGCCAGAAAGGTTAACTCATGCTCGTCGATGCCAGAATCGTTCTGGTGCGCGGATGCCTACCGTGTAGCCGAAATGTTTTCGGCTTGGCGTCATCCTCACCTTCTCGGTGAGGGCTATGAATGACTAGCCAGCTCCGAAACTGATCAGCAACCCTTCACTCTCCGCGGACAACTGTCATCTCAGCCGACTGACGGCCCTGCTTCTCGACTTGGTGAGTCGAGTGGGTGCCGGAGCCGGCCTGGCAGGGCAGAATTGAGTTCGCACAGAAACGGGGGCAAGCCGATCAATAGTTGATACTTCTCCAATCGCGGTGAGCATGGCCCGCGAGGCGAGGGGCAGAAAGCTACATTGCTATGGATAGTTCAAAGTCCGAAGGACCGAAGCGGTATGTCCGCTACGGTCGCACGTCTACCGAGCACGATCCGTGCTCGGAGGACCAACTGGAGAGCGTCAAGCTCCCCAGCAAAATGGAGAGCAAAGGTGACTGGACTCACGTCGGTGACTTTTGCGATGGTGGTCTTACTGGTCGCGACCCACAAGAGCGGCGGGCCTTGCGGCAGCTGCTGGACCAAGTCCGTCGCGGCCAGCTGAAGATCGATGCGATCCTTGTCGAGTCGCTGGAGCGCCTGGCCCGCCAGGACTTCCAGGCGATTTGCGATGAGCTCAAGAAGCATGGCATCATGCTTTTGATCGACGATGTCCGGCGGAGCTAAACCGCTGGATCCCCAGCGTGGGCTCCTGTGAAGGAGGCCCACGCTGTCGGCGGGCGACAGCCGCGGAAAGATGAGTCTCGCACGGGAGACGAAACCCCTCACCGGGCTTCAATGTGGCCGCGGCTGTTCAGCCGCGGAAAGGCGTACTGCCGCCCGCTACCACGCTGGCACAGTCGATGCTTCAATGTGGCCGCGGCTGTTCAGCCGCGGAAAGCCAGCGGATCGGTGAACGGATCAAGGAGGCGAAAGCCATTCTCCGCAGCCGGGGCCGAACAACCAACGGCCGGCCGCTCATCGGGACCAAGATCCGCCGCAAGCTTGTAATCCCTGACCCCGCACAGCGGAAGGTGATGCGGTTAGTTGCCCGTCTGCGGGAGAAAGAAAGACTTTCATGGCCCGAAATCGCTGCTGAACTGAAACGGCAAAAGTTGCGTACCGGTGAAGGTCGGCCGTGGAGCAAACAGGCCGCATGGCGGGCCTACCGGCGAGACCGAGACCTTCGGGGTAAACATCGGATTAGGAAGCAAGGAGCACGACGATAATCGGCATCAGGTTTTGCTGCGTTGAGTGAGTTAGCCACGAGGCCACGATATGTCACAAACTGCTAAATAACTCAAGAAAACGTGGCATATTAAGGTGTGCGGACTAATTAGCTCTGACGAGTTGGTCAAACGGCGGGCTTTGGGTGTTGACCTTCACGCCGAGTTCCCCAGCCCGTCCCTCAATGGCCGCGACGAGAGGTGCTAGTTCGGTTACCAGCGCCCGTTGATAGTGTTCGCGAACCTTCTCTTCGGTCAGATGGGTATACGTGATAATAGGCGCGTTGCCAAAGGCGTGGCCCATCAGGTACCGCCGGTAGAACTCGGGCATACCGGTGTTTTGCAGACAGCTGGCGAACAAATGCCGGAAGTCCTTGAGCGTGGCGGCCGCTGGCCCGCGGAGCCGGCGGGCGAGCTGCTGAAACTCGTCCTCGACGTGGTCGTAACTGAGTTGGCTCGCGTCTTTCATCAGCCGGTCGCGAACTTGCCGCCGCTGGGCGGCTCCTCCGGAATCGACGGCAACGTAGCGATTACGCAGCTCGCTCGTCAGCTCGCTCAGCGATCGACCCGCCAGCGGCGGCTTTCGTTGTCCATCGGCGGCAGCTCGGTAGGTGTAGATCATTCCCGTTCCCGCTCGGCTCTCCAAGTTCCACAGGTTTGCCAGACACCGTACCAAGGGAAAACGTTTGTCTCGCCGCCCTTTGGTGGTGTAGTCGAGTTCCAAAATGTTCGGAACGCTTAGCCAGCCGGCTTGGACGTGTTCAGCGAAGAGCCAGCCCAGTTCCCCAGACCGAAGGCCATAGAGCAGCAAGGGGGCAAAAATCGTGAGCTGGAACCGGTCCGCCGCTTGCACCAGCTCGACCGCCATCTTGGTGGTAATGTCCGGGGGCTTGAGCGGATCGCGGACCACACGCTGAGTGCTTCTGGCACGCTTGCTAAACGGATTGCGAAAGCCCTCTGGCAGTAGGTTGCCCTCCTCGGGGTCCGCGGCCCATTCGAGCATCGACCGCACCACATCCAGCACAAATGCCTGCCCCTTCATAGGGCGAATCGTCGTGCTGGCTCGGCCGTTAGGCGCGATGCGGAGATTGTTCAAATAGCTGGCCAACTGGAGCTGAAACTCGCGGTCGATTCCAGCGGCGTAGCGCTGAGCGGCGGTCAATCCAGGCTGCTGGGCAAAGTCCAGATAGTGCCGCAGTGCCGATTCATAGCGGTACGTGGTGGCCACGTCAATTTCGCCAGCATTGGCTCGCTGCCGCAGGTGGCCGACAAAGCCGTCGACCAGTTGCTCGTGGCGGACGTGGCGTGGTGTGGTATTGGCGACGTTGAAGTGCGTGAGCCGATCGTCGATCCCCCGAGCCTGCGAGATCGCTGTAACGAGGTCCCCTTCAACTCGGAGATTCTGCGTCCGTTTTTCCCCAGGATCCCACCACTGCAATAGAAGGTGGTCTCGCCGACGATAGATTCGCACCTTCCTTGGCGGTAAAATACCTTCGGGAAACTCGCGAATCCGGCGGAGCCGATGTTCGACGCCGTACCGCTGGTTCCAGGAGCGACCCGTGCTAGATAGTCCCTCTTTTGGAAGGTTCTCGGTGGATTGGTGACGTTCCAAACTGCGACTCCGGTAGTAGGTTTACTACCGGGTAGGCATGTGCGCACCATCAAACCAAATGGCTGCGAGTCGTTGGCCTAAGGCAGGTTTCCCAACCACCCAATCAGTAACCGAAGTAACAGCCAATGAAAGAGCCGCGGACCGTTACTTTGGACGTGGAGGGCCGAACCTTCGACTTCCAATTACATCAGCGACATCTCAACTTTGGCCAGGCCGGCACCGGCGAGTATTACTGGATGGACAGCCGGCAGTTCAGGAGCGGTAAAGGCGGCCCCAATTTTCAAGCATGCGTCGATCTCTGGTGGCATGTTGTTGAATGGTACGGCGATACCAGTGACCCCCATACGGAGATGGCACTAGTCTTTGCCGAGTGTTATCCCTTGATCAACGCCTCGAGGGCAATGCAGAACATCTATGTCGATGCGCATTTACATCCTAAGGCGGAACGCATTTTGCTAGCGGACGAAGACGTTAAACGGCTCCTCTTGATCGCCCATTCCGGAGACCCGAACCTAGCCCGCCTTGAACTGGACAGGCTTTTTCGCGGGCCATATCCTCCGCCCGGGGAAATGCCAGCTTTTGACGAAGCGGCGGAAAAATGGATTCGCGACGGCATCAGTGCACTGCAACTCGAGGGCCGCAATGGACTGAAACACTATACGAAGACGCTGCTCGGATTGATAAAAAAATACCGGCGGCGAGGGAACAGCGACTGGAAGCGAATGTTTCTCAATAAGTTCTCCTACGAGTGCAAAGTCGCCTTTTACTATTGCTACGCCAATGCGTGGATCGGCATTCTGCCACGACTCCAGCAAAGGGGGGAGCTTGATTCGCTGGGAGAGCGTTTCATGCGCCTGTGGCACCATCAGAATCAGGCACCTGAGGGTGCCACCGAGCACCGGGGTGTCTTTAGTGGGCAAATTCCGGCGTTGCATCCAATTTCGGCCGTTATCCTAACTTCGCCGCAGCACCTGGAGGTAATTGGCCGTTACATTGGCCGGCCAGATTTCAGCGAGCTCCAGGCCAGCGGAATGTATTTGGAAAACAAGGAGTATCGGGACATGGTGACCACAATCCTGGTCGCGGCCCATGAATACGACCGGTCCCGCCGGAGCTGGGAAGATCAGCGGGGTCAAAGTACTCAGAAGAGCAAAAAGGACGTGAAAGAGAGGCCCCGTGACGATGGCACTGCGTCTGTGCAAATACTCTTTGAAAATTATACGAACAGGCGAAGAGTTTCATGCTCGGATTGCTCAGGGACGCTTTCCTACGTCCGCCACGAGCCGGTGGCCACAACCGATCCACCCGCGGTTGTCGCGTACTTTCGTTGTCAGGCATGTGCTCACGAGCAATCCTTAAAAATCAGCCAAGACGAGCTGGTGCTGACTCAGCGGTTTTAGCCAGGATCACGTCCTTCTCTCGGGCTTCCACCCAAATGTAGCGCGGGGATCTGGCCGTAGAGCACCACGTGGAGCATTGTCGCGTCAGTCTTAGCGTACCGATGGTTCAAGTCGTCGGCCCTGATCGAGATGACCCCCAACCAGGGGGCGGATAGACTTCTCGGCCGGGTATTCCGCGCGGTCTGCCCGGCGATGCACGAGGTCCACGGTCCTTCGCGGATGCCCGAGAGCTACGGGCGTGACGTCCGCCGCCGCGGTGGACTCCTTCATCTGCCGCAAGAACAGAGCTTCTGCGGCCGCGATTGGTCATTTTGCTTGCAAATGACCCTCGCCCCTTTCTATGCCGAAATTCTTCCTTCTAACCGGCGTGCGCGGATGCCTACCTAACGTCGCGACAACGTAGTCGCGGCGGCTAGTCATTCCCGCGCACGCTATGAGGCGTCTGATATGACCAGCCATAACGACCATCAAAACGATCAATCTGCGCACCCAGCAAAAGCCCTGGAGATCTCGCGGGAAACGTTGCTTCGCTGTGCCCAGCTGCTCGCCAACGGCGAGTTGGATTGGCCAAGCGGGCTTTCCCACGATCAGGAACTGACTCTAACCGCTGAAGTTCGACAGTTCCGCCGGGCCGGGCTGGTGAGATTTATCGCCGCCCAGATTGCGGCTGACATCGCGCACGAGACCAAAGCAAAAGCTCACGAGGCATGCACATGATCAACTCAACTTTCAATCCTGATTTGCCCCTGCGTTACGTCATGTACGGTCGGATGTCCGACGAAGAACAAAATCCCCGCTCTCCTGACCAACAATTTGACGACATCAATCGCACCAAGAATCGGCAGCGGCGAGACAACTGGGTGCATGCCAAAACCTATCGTGACGACGCAATCTCTGGTAGATACCATCGGAAGCGACCGGGATTTCGGGAGATGCTCGACGATATTCGAAGCGGCTTGGTGAAGACGGATCTGATACTTGTTGACACTCTGGAAAGATTTGCGCGATTGGAAGACCTCCCGGCAATCCGGGAAGAGCTCCGCAAAAACCATGGTGTGTTGGTTTTGACCTCGGACACTGGATTTGTGGATCCGACCACTAACGTGGGACGCATGTATGGCGCCATGGAGGCAATGCGGGCGTCCAGCGCCGCCCACCAAAAGGCCCACGATGTGCTTCGCGGCAAGATTGACGTCGTGGAGATGAAGCGTTGGCCCGGTGGTCCGCCACCGTGTGGATATCGGCTGGTTGCGCGCACCGAGACCATCACCCGCCGCAACGGCAAGACGCTGGAGAATGTCTACCACGTTCTCGACCCTGATCCGGCAACCACGGAAATCCCTCGCAAGGTCTATCAGATTGCATACGACCACGGCTGGGGACGCTGCCGAATTACCAAGCTCCTGAATTCGGACGCCGACTTTGTGGGCACTTTTGGAAAAATCAGCGACTCGCTGGTTGGCTCCATCATGACGAGCACTACCTACATGGGATTGTTCCGGTTCAATTATCGCGCCACGGATATCCAGGATGACTGTAAGATTAGCAAGAAGAAGGATCCGGACGAAGTTATCTATATCGCCGATTTCTGCACGGGTATCGTGAATGCGGACATTGTTAAGAAGGTGCATGCTGATTGCAAAAAGCGGAGCGAACAATCCCTTAAGAAGCGCGCTGTCAACAAGGTCAACGACGGCAAGCAGATCCAGCCGACCAGCAATGGGCTCATTTTGGTCTACCCGCTGTCAGGACTCGCGCGATGCGGGAAATGCGGCGCAGCCATGCAGCCGACGAAGTCCGGCACCAGCGGCAAGGACGGCAAGAGGTACCACTACTACCGGTGCCCGATTGCCA
>SXGT01642064.1_pt1 | contig 50102 bp, 45 predicted proteins | sample 3176221 | NCBI WGS metagenome assembly SXGT01 (sample SAMN11356862, study PRJNA531348) | freshwater metagenome | isolation source: freshwater sample F1-120 | place: China: Fuxian Lake, Yuxi | collected 2017-12-25
CCGCCGGCACCACCGCCGCGGCCGCCAAAGCCGGCCGGCATCGCGCCGCCCGCGCCAGGCGCACCGCCTGGACGCGCCGCGCCCTCTTCGCCGGCGGCACCTTCGCGCGCCGGCGTCTCGCTCGCGGGCTTGGTGCCCTCCTTCGCCTTCTTGCGCAGGTCGTCGATCTTCTTGTTGCGCTCTTCGACCTTGCTCTTCCCCTGCGTGAACACGACGAAGCGGCCGTCGGCGGTGAAACGCGGGCCGCTGGCGAAGTCATGGCGCCACACCTTGCTGCCGGTCGTTTCCTTGATCTCGAGCACGCCGTCGCCTTGCTGCGGTTCGATCTGGAACGCGACCCAGCGGCCGTCCTGGGTGTAGGTCGGCGCGCGCAGCGACTTCCACTGGTCGTAGTCGTCGTGGGTTATCGGGCGACGGTCCTGCGCCGCGATGGCGGCAGCAAAGGCGAGGATGGCGGCGACGAACGGAGTGGCGCGGAGCAGTCGGGACATTGCGAACCTCGGGAAGGGCCGCGGATCGTAGACAGGCAGGCGGCGTTCGTGCTCGCGTGCGGGGCGGGCGACCGTGTCGCGTCTCTGTCACGTTCGCGGTCGGTGGCGGTGGGATCGACGGCATCGGTGGCCCGGCAATCACTACGGGCCCGATCCGTGCAGCGAGAACCCCGTTTCCGGCGCCCAAACCAGCAGGTCCGGACCGCCGCCCTCCCATCGCACCACCACGCGTCGCTGTAGCAGCTGGCCGAGCCGCTCCAGGAACGTACGCAGGGCGACAAACTCGGATTCGCCCGGCACCTCGGCCGGGTCGAGGTCGAACTCCATTTCATCGACGCCGAAGAACCACAGATGCACGCGCAGGCAACCAACCTGGATGCGCATCGGCCCGCTCTGGGCATGGTCGAACGTCGCGGCAGCAGACTTCGGCAGCGCGGCGGCAGGGCCGTCTTTACACCACTCGGTTGCGTAGCCCCATTCCGGCAACGCGGCGAGTACCCGTTCCCAGTCGGCCAGGTTGGTGTCGGCGACGATGATGTCGAGCAGCGCGCCATCGGGCTCGAACGCGGACTGCACCTGGGCCCAATCGACCATGCTCACTTCCGCGGCGAGAGGCTGTGCGGATCGGAAGATGCGACGCCGCGTTCCAGCAGTTCGCCGTCGAGCACACGGTACACGTGTGCGAATGGAAGCTGCGGGACCAAGCGGTCAATCGATGAAGCAACGGTAGGCAACGAGTACGCGATCGTCGGCATCGACGAACACGATGTCGCACCAGCATCCGATGCCTCCGGGGATGGACGCGCCCGCGAACCGGTCCACAAGACCATGCCAGCAGTGGCTCGGCGCCTGCGGCAACTTCACCCGCGCCGCGGCGAGGGCGAGCTCGGCGAAGCCACTCGGAGCTGGCTCCGACAACGACCACCGCTCCCACGCGCCGAGACTGCCTTCCGGCAGCGCCCACAGTTGCCCGGCGGGGTAACGCGCGGCGAGCTCGGCGCGGTTGTCGATCTCACTGCGGCGGAACCGCTCGGCCGAAGTCGTGCAGGCCGCGGCAACGACCAGGAACCACACCGCGATTCGCCGGCACAGTACTTCCGCAAGTCCGATCCGCATCGCTCAGCCTGACGTTCAGGCCCGCGCCCAGATCCCCGGCGCGCGCACCAGACACCGCCGTTCCTCGTCCCACAACCGCAGCGACAAGCACTGCGCGATGGCCCGCGGCCACAACGACGTCGTGCCCGGCTTCTGCAGACCGGGGATCGCCGCCATCGCTTCCGGCAGGCGATAGAACGGGATCTTCGGGTTCACGTGGTGCACGTGGTGGTAGCCGATGTTGCCGGTGAACCAGTGCCCCAGCGGCCCCATCATGATGTAACTCGACGACTCGAGCGCCGACCCGACGAAGCTCCAGCTCTCGCCCGTCGACAGCTGCACGCCGGGGTAGTTGTGCTGCGCGTAGAACAGGTAGGCGCCGAGAGCGCACGCCACCGTCATCGGCACCAGCACCAGGAACAGCAAAAGGTCGGGTGCGAACACCGCGAGCAGGGTCACCAGCGCCGCGTGCACCGCGAGAGCGAGCCCCGAATCCGCGTGCCGCTTCGGATCGACGCGCAGCGACCGCACGCACATTCCATAGAGGAACACCGTCAGGTAGCCGGTCGCGATCGTCAGCGGGTGGCGCTGGAACACGTAGGCGAGGCGCGTGCCGGTGCCGGCCCGGGCCCAGGCCGCGCAGGTCATCACCGGGAACGAACCGATGCTGGCGCCGAGAATGCGGCCGACGTTGCGGTGATGGTGGTCGTGTGAGCGCCGCCAGATGCTGGGCGGGCTCAGCATCAGGACGCCGAACACGTTGGTGAACCAGCGCCACCGCCGCGCCCCGCGCAGGATCGTGCCGTGTTGCACGTCGTGGTAGACGATGAAGGCGCGCACCAACGTCAGGCCGAACACGATCGAGGCGGCAAGCCGCGCCGGCCACCACGGCATCTGCACGATGGCCGTGGCCAGGGCGACCAGCACCAGCAGCGTGCTGAGGACGTGCCATCGGGTCCGCCAGGGTTGCTCCTGCGCATAGACCTGGCTGTGGCGGAGAAGCTGTTCTGGGCTCTGCATCGGCGTCCGTTCGAGGCCTCCAACCGCCAAGCCGAACGGCCCAGCCTGGGCCAAGTCCGCCCAGCCTACCGGTTCGTCGGCTGCAGTCCCACCAGTTGCTAGCCGGAGTTTGCCGGGGCGGCTGCTGGACTGGCTGCGCAAGAAACGCCGGGGCCGCACGTAGGGAGCACGGAACCTGACCCACACCGGCATCGGAAACGCCGTTCGTGGTCTCTTACTTCCTCACCGATGGCACCCGAATCGACCGCGGAATTGCTCGCCGAGCTCGGCTGGTTGCGCACCCTGGCGCGCCGGCTGGTGCGCGACCCCGAGCACGCCGACGACCTCGTCCAGGACGCCTGTGGCCTCGCCCTGCGCCAGCCGGTGCCACCGCGCAGCTGGCGGGCCTGGCTCGCCACGGTCGTGCCGAACCTGGTGCACGGCCGCCGTCGACTCGACGGGGCGCGACGCCGACGGGAAGCCGCCGTCGCCAGCGCGGGCGGCGCCAGCGCCGACACCGCCCACCTGGTCCAGCGCGCCGAACTGCAGCACACCCTCGCCGCCGCCGTGCTGCAGCTCGACGAGCCGTACCGCGCCACGTTGCTGCTGCGGTTCTTCGACGGCCTGCCGCCGCGTCGCATCGCGCAACGGCTGCAGGTTCCGGTCGCCACCGTGCACAGCCGCCTGCAGCGCGCGCTGCAGCAATTGCGCCAACGACTCGATCGCGACTGCGACGGCCGCGAACGCTGGCTCGCCGCGTTCGCCCCCGGGCTCTGGCCCATCCCCACCGTGCCCACAACCCTCGGAATCCTCGCCATGCAAACGAAGTTGAAGATCCTCGCCGCGGCCGCCGTGGTGGCTTGTTCCGCCCCCTTGTGGTGGCCGGCTTCGTCGCCAGCCGACGATCTGCAGCCGATCAGCAAGTCGAACGAACCGGCGCCAGCGGCGGCGCGCGGTGGCGCGGACGAATCGGACTCCGCGGGCATCGCCTCCGCCAACGCCGCGCGCACCGACCGCACCGGCACGGCTGCCACGCCACCACCGGCGAAGGACGACCTGGCGCTGCGCACCGTCACCGGACGCGTCTGCGACTGCCGCGGCACCCCGGTTGCCGACGTTCCGATCGGGACCGCGGCGGCCAACGACAGCGCCGTGCGCAGCGATGCGGGTGGCAACTTCACGTTGGCCACGGCGGCCGACCACATCGACCTCGTTGCCCTCGGCGATCGCTTCGTCACCGTGCTCAGCGGCAACTGGACCACGACGGCCTCGATCCCACCGGTCGTCGTCGTCGCCGAAGCGATCGCCGTGGGCGGGCGCGTCGTCGATGCAAACGGCGCCCCGGTGCCCGGCGCGGGCGTGCTGATGCAATTGCCCGAGGACTTCGAGACCCTGTTCCCGCTGCCGCTCGATCGGTCCGGCCGGGAACGCCAGGCGACGCGGGCCGGCAGCGATGGCACCTTCGCGTTCGCCCGCCTGCCGCGCATCGAGGGCGCTTCGTTGTTGGCGACGGCGGATGCGTTCGCCCCCACCACGATCGCGCTGCCGATGGCGAACGATAGGAACCTCGCGATCGTGCTGCGCCGCTTCCACTTCGTCGATGGCGAACTGCGCGGCCGTGTCATCGATCCCGGCGGCGCCCCCGTGGCAGGAGCCCGCGTCGCGATGGGCGTCACTTCGGTTGCGAGCGCCAGTGACGGTACCTTTGCGATCAGCCTGGTGCGCGCCGGCTGGCCGACGGCGATCACGGCGGCCAAGGCCGGGCATCGGCCGGGGCGTCTCGAGATACCGGGCAATGGCGGCACTGCGCGCGAACACTGGCCGGCCGAGATCGTGCTGCGGCTCGGACCGGCACCACGTTCGGTGCGTGGCCGCGTCAGCGACCAGAACGGGCGCGGCATCGCCAAGGCGGAGGTGTGGATCAGCGATCCGACGCCGCTCGGCATCGCCGCAGTGCTGCCGCTGCACACGGAGTACCTGATCGCCGGTGGCGAAGTGCCCCCGCAAGCGGCGCGCATGCGGGTGCCGGACGCGGACGAGCCGACGCGCGACGGCAACTTCATGGACCAGGCGAGCAGCAAGGTGACGCCGAGTGCGTGCTGGTTCTTCGTGACCACCGACGACCAGGGCGCCTTCGAGCTCGGCGGCCTGCTCGACCGCAGCTACACGCTGAAGGCTCTCGATCCCAGCAGCGGCCTGTTCGGCGAAGTGACGAACGTCGTCGGCGACACGTTCCGCGACATCACGATCGTGCGCGACGTGTGGCCGGTGCTGCGCGGCCGCATCGTGTCGCTGCGCGGTGAGCCGCTGGCCGGCGTGCGCGTGCAACAGCATGTGGTCGCGTTCAAGAACCGGGCCCGGGTGCCGGGCGGCGAGTTCGAAGGCACGGCGCTGCGCGAAGGAGCGACGGCGACCACCGGCGCCGACGGCACGTTCGAGCTGCGCGACATCGGGCGCCAGCACGTTGCGTTCGCACTGTCTGGCGACACGATCCTGCCCACCAGCAAGCTGGGCAAGGACATCGCCGATCCCCTGCAGAGCACGTGGGTGGCGGAGGCGCGCTGCCACGTCGATGTCACGCTGGCCAATCCCGACGAAGGCGACGAAGTCGCCTGCTTCGATGCCGAGGGCAAGCAGCTCGACATCGCGGTGCTGCGGCGCAACAGCAACTCGTTCTTGACTGAACTCAAACTGCACGCCGGGCGCAGCGGCCTGTTCGTCGTCGGCGAACGCGCCGCGAAGCTGGTGCTGCTGCGCGGCGGGCAACCGGTGCGCACGATCCCGTTCACGCCGGATCCGAAGCAGGCGACGACGCTGCAGTGACGCAGCGCCAGCCGCGGCTCATTTCGTCACGGCTTCGGCGCGTCCACCGCCCGCAACAACTCCGCGTGCGAAGGCAGCCCCCACTTCGCGCGTTCGCTGTCCGTCGTCGCGGCTTCGCATTCCCACAGGACGCGGCGCCCTTCGCGCACGACGACCTGCGTGCCGAACTTCTGCGGGCGACCCGCCAGCATGCGCAACCGGTCGAACGCGCACGCTGCCAGCGGCCGCGCGGCCGGAGTGGTTGCCATCGCTGCCAACGCCAGCGTCTGCGCCCGCTCGACGTCGACCACCGACTCGCTCGCGAGCAACGCCCGGATCGCCGCGAGACCGTCCGCGTTCGCATCGCCGTTCGCGCTCATGGCAGCGGCAGCAGCGTCTGCGCCAGTTTGGCGGCGACTGCGGCGGGCACGTCGCCTTCCGCGGCTGTGACCAGGGCGACGCCGGCCGTGGCAGCGGCCTGCACTTCGGCCAGCAACGGCGCCGCGAGCCCCTGCGCGCGGCCATACCGCGAATGCCTCGCGTCGACGAACAGCACGAGCTTCGTGCCGGCCTGCGCGCAGTGGGCCTTCGCCGCAGCCAGCGTCTCCCGCAGTCTCGCCGGCGTCGTCTGCTGCCGGTTTCCCGTGGCTGCACCGCCTTCGTCGGCAGCAATGCCGAGCACGATCGCTTCCGGCCGCCACGCGGTGTAGCAGGTCGAGAACAGCCGCCACTGCTGCACCACATCCGCGTCTTCCGTTTGCGGACACGGCACGCTCACCGGCCCTTTCGTCGCGGTGCGCAACTTCGATTCGAGCAACGGTTCTAGATGCGGCTCGCCCCACGCCGAGTTGTCGTAGAGGAACTTGCCGCCGAGCAGGAACACGCGCTTGCCGGCGGCGCCGATGTCGTGCAGCCCGCGCGGTCCACCGACCAGTTGGCCGTACGCCTCGCTGATCTGCTTGCCGGCCTTGGTTCCGAACAAGGCATCGACGACCGGGTCGTCGCGTTGGAGCGTTCGTTGGGCGGGACTGACCAGCAAGGCGACACCGAACAGGAGGAGCAGCAGCCGCCACGACGTGCAGTAGGAAAAGCCCAGTGCGACCAGGGCGGCGAGCAGGGCCGCCAACGCCGCCGGATCCGGAAAGCCGAGTTCGCCGTCGTACTCGCGCACGATCAGCCACGTCATCAGCGGCACCACGAACCCACGTGGCCAATGCCCGAAGGCGCGGGCCGCAGCCAGCACCACCAGCGCGAACACGACGCCGAGCGAACTCCAGAAAGCGCGCGACCAGCGCCACGCCTGCGCCAGTCCACGATGCTTCACATCCAACGAGTAGACGACCGCCTTGCCGCCCTTCACGACCAGCGTCGTCGAGCCGTAGACATCGTCAGTGCGGAACCACTGCGTCGTGCGGCCGGCCACGTTGGCGCGCACCAGGTTGCCGCGCGCTTCGATCCAGACCGTCGCGCGCAACCCCGGCGCCAACGACAACCCGCCGCCGCGCGGGGCGACCAACGCCTCGTCGCGCGAACGCCACGCCGGCCCGTCGTGGGCGGTGGTCATGCGCAACACGCTGAAGCGCCCCTGGAACTGCAGCAACTGCTGGTCCACCAGCCGCGGCTCGACCTGGCGCACCAGCACGTCGAGATCGGTGCCTTCGCCGAGTTCGACTTCCATCGACAGATCGAAGTCGCCGTAGAGCTCGAGCAGCTTGCACCACTTCGCCTCGCGCACTTCGAGCGGCTTGTCGACGGGGCGCGCCAGATGGAAGTCGCCCTGGTGCAGCGCCAGCGACCGCAACCCGGGTGGCACCATGCCACCGACAAGCCAGCCGGCAACGGCACCGCAGAACAAGAACCAGGCGATCGCAAGCGTGGACAGTCGCATCGGCAGCGGGATCCTATGCCTTCGCATCGCCGCGGTCACCGTGACGCTGGCGCGCGCGCCGCCAGGAACCTACCGTTCGCAACGTGACTGCCCGTGAGTGGATCGTCGATCGTGCCGTCGTGCCGGACACCGTTCTGGCCGGAACGCGCATCGCTGCGAGCGACGGCCGCATCACCGCGATCGATCGCCAGGCCGCGGCGCCGGCTGCCGTGCGGCTGCGCGGCACCTTGCTGCCGGGTTTCGTCGACCTGCAGGTGAACGGCGCGGGCGGTCGCAGCGTCGATGAAGGCACCGACGACGCGCTCGACACCGTGGCGGCGGCGGTCGCGAAGGGTGGCGCGGTCGCGTTCCTGCCGACGCTGATCACCGCACCGTGGGATCGGCTGCTGGCCCAGGTCGAAACGGTTGCGAAGTGGATCGAACGTTGGCGCGGGCAGGGCGCCGAGCCGCTGGGCCTGCATCTCGAGGGCCCGTTCCTGCAGGCGCCAGGCGCGCACGACGCGAACTGCTTCGTCGATGCGACGCCGGCCCGACTCGAGGCCCTGCTGGCCGCGGCGCGCGGCAAGCTGAAGCTCGTCACGCTGGCCCATGCCCGCCCCGGCGCTGCCGCGGCTACCGTGAAACTGGTGGCGGCCGGCGTCACCGTCGCCCTCGGGCACTGCGATCGCAGCGAAGGCTTCTCCGCGTGCGTCGATGCCGGCGCGCGCGCCGTGACGCACCTGTTCAACGTGATGGGCCCGCTGCACCACCGCGACGTCGGCACGGCGGGATTGGCGCTCGACGACGCACGCGTGGCGTGCCCGCTGATCGTCGATGGCGTGCACGTCGCTCCGGCGATGGTGCGCAACGCGTTCCGCATCCTCGGTCCGGATCGCTGCGTGCTCGTCAGCGACGCCGTCGGTGCCGCCGGCATGCCGGACGGCGACTACACGTTGAGCGGCATCCGTGTGGCGGCGAAGGACGGCGTCGTGCGCGACAGCAAGGGCTCGCTGGCGGGCTCGGCGCTGACGATGGCGCTGGCCGCGCGCAACTTCCTGCAGTTCGTGCCGCAGGCGGGGCCGTGGACGCTGGCGCGCGCGGCCGCGACCAATCCGGCGGGCCTGGTCGGGGCGGCGCACCTGGGGACCCTGGCCATCGGCAAGCGCGCGGCGTTCACGCTGCTCGGCGACGACGGTTCGATCACGGCGATCCTGCCCTGATCCCGCCGCAGAGCACATCGACTTCGGCAACGAGCGCAGCGATCGTCGCCTCCACGTCGTCGTCGACCGGCCAGCGGCGGGCGCGCAGGAAGTGGGCGTGGGCGGCGCGCAGGCACGCCGGCTGCAGGCACGGGCCGCGCACATCACACAGCCGGCGCAGCATCACGTCGGCGAACGTGCACGCCGCTTCGTGTTCGATCGCCGTGTGCACCTCGGCCGCCAGGAACGGCCGGTGCGGGCACAACGGCGCCGCCAGTTCAGGGTGGGCGCGGATCACCTCGCGCACGAGCCCGATGCGACCGCCGTGCCGCCACCACAACGGTTCGGTGACTTCGCGCGGCCCATCGCCGCCGGGCAACGCCAGCGTGCGCGACGGTGACGGCGACGTGTGGCGGAACAGCGCGTTGACGACGCGTTCGCCGAGCGCGCGATGCGTCGTCAGCTTGCCGCCGACCACCGTGTGCAGCGACATGCCATCGATCGCGAGCCGTTCCTCGACCACGAACGCTTCGCGGTTCGCCTTGCCGGGCGGCCCCTGCCCAGCCGGAAGCGCCCGCCAGCCCGTGTAGCCGAACTGCACGTCGTCGCGCGTCGGCGCCGGATCGAGCAGATGGCGCAGCGCGCCGAGCAGGTAATCGACATCGGCCGCCGGCGGCCCCGTCTCGGTGCCAGCGAGCGCATCGTCGACGTCGGTGGTGCCGCACAGGGTTCCGCCGTCGTGCGGAATCACGAACTGGATGCGCTGGTCGGGCAGGAACGCCGCCAGGGCGAGTTCGCCGCGGCGCGCCCGCAACACGAGGTGACTGCCGCGCGTCGTGCGCACGAGCGGAACCGCCGCGATGCCGAGCGCCGTGCGCACGGCATCGACGGCCGGACCGGCCGCGTTGACGACCTTCGCCGCCTGCACGACCACGTCGACGCCGGTGAGAGCATCGACGAGCCGCACGCCGCCGCCGGCGATGCCCGCGACGCGACAGTGCGTGACCACCATCGCCCCGGCCGCGAGCGCGCCGAGCACGTTGGCCACCGTGAGCCGCGCATCCTGCGTCGCCGCATCGAAGAACAGCAGCCCCGACTGCAGGCCCGCGGCACGCAGCCCCGGGAATGCCCGCAACGACGCGTCGGCGGACAACGCCCGCGGCCGCGGCAACGTGCTGCGGCCGGCGAGCCACGAATACAGCCAGGTCCCCAGCCGCATCGCCCAGGGCCCCGGCGTGCCGCCGCGGAAGAACGGCATCAGCATCGGCAACGGTCGCACCAGGTGCGGCACCGTGCGCAGCAGCCGTTCGCGTTCGTGCAACGCTTCGCGCACCAGGTGGAAGTGGCGATTCTGCAGATAGCGCAAGCCGCCGTGCACCAGCTGCGAACTGCGCGAGCTGGTGCCCGCGGCGATGTCGCGCGCCTCGACGAGCAACACCGCATGGCCGCGCAGGGCCGCTTCGCGAGCGATCGCCGCCCCCTGGATGCCGGCCCCGACCACGACGAGGTCGAAGCGAGCTCCCTGCAGCGTCGTTGGATCCGTTCGCACCGGCCACGATCATGACAAGCAGCCCGAACCGGCGGAAGCGACACGCTACGCTTCCGGCCATGTCGGCCACCGGTCCGAGTCCCTGGGTGCACGCTGCGATCGGCTTGCTCGACGTGCGCCGCAACGACCGCCTGTGCGTGTGCGACGTCGATCTCGGCACTGTACGCGACCTCGCGACCCGCGTCGGCCGCGACGGCGAACTGCTCGCGGTGCTGCGCAGCGCCGAGCAGGCCCGCGAGTTGGCGGCGCTCGACCTGCCCCAGGTCACGGTGCTGGCCCATCCGGTGCTCGGCGGCGAGCGCTTCGGCACCTTCGACGCGCTGTTGTTCGCGCCGCGCTGCGGACCGCTGCCGACGGTCGGCGCGCTGGTCGATCTCGCCCGCGCCAACCTGCGCCCAGGCGGCCGCATCGTCTTCGACGTTCCTGGTTCGCGCATGGTGCCGGATCTCCTGGCCGCGCTGCCGGAAGCGGGGCTCGACCCCGAACGCGGCGCACCGTGGTGCGGCATCGCCGACGACACGCTGGCGGAAGCGCTGCGCAACGGTGGCCTGCGCAACGTGAACTCGGTGTTGGGTGCGCACCTGGTCCACGCGGCGTGTGCCGCCGATCTGGTCGCGCAATTTGCGGTGGAACTCGCGCTCGGCGACGACGAACTGCGCCAGATGGCCCATGCCCTGGTGCGCCAGAAGGGCACCACCGAAGCCATCGATGCGCTGGTGCATCGGACCCGCGTGCTGGCGCTGCGCTGACTTTTCCCGGAATTGCCGCCGGGAGTGGGCGCCGCGATGCCACTGAGGATGGCGACGGTCCGCGCGAGAGTGGTCATCGACGAGCGACCGGAACACGCGTGGCAGCCGGGGAACGTGGACCGTCGCCGATTCTCCTCGCCTGCTGCAGCGATAGGCTGCCGGAATGCTGCCGCGCACCCTGACGTCGACCCTCGTGCTGGCGGCGATCGGCATCGCCCAGGACTCCCGCCTGCACGGCGCCGAGCACGCACGGCGTGGACTGCCCAACGACCCCGCCGCGTTCGCCCCCTACCACGCCGACAGCGACCACCCGGCCAACCGCCTGTTCCGGCTGACGTGGTTGCGCCGCCTGCAACCTGCCGAAGTCGCTGCCCCCGCCTTCGGCACCGCGATGGAATGGACGAGCGGTTGGGTGCATCGCAAACGCGTCGGCACGGCAACCGACACGCACTGGTTTGGCGGGGATGGTCGCCTGCTGCCGCTCGAGTTCCTGGACGCGAGCGAGACGAAGGAACTGCGAGCGCTGCTCACCGCCCTGCGCGACAGCAAGTTCGACAGTCCAACGCTGCAGGTGTTGCTGCAGCACGACCTGCTGCGCATCGCGGAGCGGGTGCACGACGTCGGCCGCGACGGGGACCTGCTGCCCGAACTGCTGGCCACGGTGCGCGCGCTCGCGCTGCCTGCCCACGAACTCGACCGCCTGCCCGATCCGCTGGCGACGGCGACCACCGCCGAGCCGAAGCTGGCAGCGGCGCTGCCAAAGGCCCTCGGCGGCACGGACACGCAACTGCGCGAAGTGCTGCGCAAGTCGACGCGCTTGTTCGACGCCGGGAAATCACTGCTGTGGTCCCGCGTGTTCCTCGCCCACCCGAACGGCGAACCGGCGCTGGCGGCCCTGCTGCCCGCGGCGCGTCCCGACCAGAAGGAAGGCCCCGAAGTGCCGATCGGCATGCGGGCCGTGCTGGTGCAAGGCATCGTCGCCCTCGACCGCGACGGCAAGCCGCGCTCGACGCCACTGGTGTTCGACGTGCGCACGCAGCGCCTCGCCAACCGCGATGGCCTGTCCGCCGACAACGCGACCTTCACGCACGACGGCATCGACTTCGGCATCTGGCAGCTGCAGCGCGAGGGCGTTCGCCGCGGCGAGTCCGGCGCCCTGTTCCGTCGCATCGAGGCCGACGACCACGACCTGTTTCGCGACTACGGCACCGCCAAGCACACGACCTACCGCGGCCAGTGCGCGTTGTGCCACCGGGTGACCGACACCCCCGAACCCCACCTCGGCGGTTTCCCGGTGCTGCGTCCGCACGCGCTGGCGACGTTCGCGACGACGGGCGCCGAACGGTTTCGCCTCGCTGAGGAACAGGTGCAGAAGCTGCTCGACAAGTTCGCCACGCCCGCACCGGCGTCGCGCTGACGCCGCGCCACCGCGAACCGGCTCAGAGGTTCGTGTAGTTCGGCCCGCCGCCGCCTTCCGGCGTGACCCAGTTGATGACCTGGTACGGGTCCATGATGTCGCACGTCTTGCAGTGCACGCAGTTGCTGGCGTTGATCTTCAACTCGACGCCGTGCCTGGTGCCGGCCTTCTCTTCCATCTCGTAGACGGCGGCGGGGCAGAAGTGCTGGCACGGGTTGCCGAACTCTTCGACGCAGCGCGTCGAGCAGAGATCCGGCTGCGTAACCACCAGGTGGCACGGCTGGTCCTCTTCGTGCAGCGTGCCCGACGAGTAGACCGACGTCAGCTTGTCGAACGTCAGCACGCCGTCCTCGGCCAGCTTGTCGACCTTCGGCTTGCCCTTGCCGCCGAAGTACGGACCGACCTTCTGCATGTAGGTGTGGCCGGCGTTGCTCTTCAACTCGTCCGACCAGAACGTGCCCTTGCCGCCGAACATCGTCGCGAAGCCGGCGTTGACCAATCCCGCGAGCCGGCCCTTGTGGAAGCCCTGGTGGAAGTTGCGGCACTTCCACAGTTCGTCGTGGATCCAGTCAGCCTTGATCTTCTGGTCGTAGGCGACCGTCGTCGCCATCGAACTGTCGCCCTTCTGCAAGCACGCGAGTGCGGTCTCGGCCGCGAGCATGCCGCTGCGCAGCGCCAGGTGGATGCCCTTCAGCCGCATGCTGTTCATCAGGCCGGCAGCGTCACCGACGAGCAGGAAGCCGTCGCCGTAGACGCGCGGCATCGAGTAGAGGCCGCCTTCGGGCAGCGACTTGGCGCCGTAGTGCAGCAGCTTGCCGCCCTTCAGGAAGGGAGCGACCTTGGGATGCAGCTTCATGCGCTGCAGCTGGCGATGCACGTCCATCGTCGGGTCGCGGTAGTCGAGACCGACCACGAGACCGATCGACACGAGGTTCTTGTCGCCCTCGCTCTTGCCCATGCCGTAGACCCAGCCGCCGCCGAAGGTGTGGCTGTCGAGCGGGTAACCCATCGTGTGCACGACGAGACCCGGCGCGCACTGGCCGGCCGGCACTTCCCACACTTCCTTGGCGCCAACGCCGTAGACCTGCGGGTTCTTGCCCTCGAGATTGAGGTCGGCGACCAGTTGCTTGGTCAACGAACCGCGGCTGCCTTCGGCGAGCACCACGAGCTTGCCGGCGAGGATGCCACCCGCCTGGTAGTTGCCCTTCTGCTGGCCGTGCTTGTCGATGCCCGAATCGCCGAGCTGCACGCCGGTGACGCGGTTGCCGTCCCGCACCAGCTGCGCGGCTGGGAAGCCCGGGAAGATCTGGATGCCCTTCTGCTCGGCGATCGCGCCCAGCCACTTCACCATCTTGTTGAGGCTGACGACGAAGTTGCCGTGGTTCTTCAGCGGCGGCGGCGTAATCGGGAACTTGAAGCCCCCCTTCGCCGTCAGCCACAGCGCATAGTCATCGTGCACTTCGGCTTCGACCGGTGCCTTGGGCTCCATCGTGCGCCAACCGGGCAGCAGCTGGTCCAGGCCCTTGGGATCCATGACCCCGCCCGAAATCGAGTGGTTGCCGATTTCGGCGGCCTTCTCGATCAAGCAGATCTGCGGCTCCAGCTTGTCGCCCTTGCCTGCCTTCTCGACGTCCTGGTTGTGCCGTTCGACCAGGTTGGCCAGATGGATTGCGGTGGCCAGACCCGCCGGTCCAGCCCCGACAACCACCACGTCGAAGTCCATCACATCGCGTTCGGTCATGTTTCGTTCATGCGCAGCTTGGTAACCGCGGCGCTTCGTCACACTACAGAGCAGCGAGGTCGGGCTGCAACGACGACTCGGACTCACCGTTGGGCAGGACCTCGCCGATGACCGGTGCCCCCACACCGGAAAGGAACACCCCCCATGAAACGCTCCTACACCCTGCCCGAGGCCAACCAGGTCTTGAAGCTGGTGCGGGCCATTGCCGCCGAATTGCTCGAACGCCGCACCGCGCGGCGCACGCTGGCAAAGCAGCGCGAGCAGTTGGAGGCAGCGGAGACCCCCGAAGGCCTGCGCGGTGAGCTGGCCGAGCTCGATGCCCGCATTTTCGAGCACGACGAAGGGCTGAGCCGCTGCCGGCTGGAGTTGGAGGACCTGGGCATGACGGTCCTGCGCACGAACCCCCTGACCGTGCACATTCCGGGCACGAGCCGCTCCGGTCCGGTCGTGTTCTGTTGGCAGGAAGGGGAATCGTCGGTGTGCTTCGGGCACCCGCCCGGCCAGGAAGAACACCAGCGACGGCCGCTGCGCGTCGCCAAGGGCGCCTGACGGAAACCGCGCAATCCGTTCCGCTTCCACGTCGATCCCGTGACCGGCGCCAACCGCACGCCGGCCAACCCGACGTGGCCCTTCGGCAGCACCTACGAAGGCGATTACTTCTACACCGACCACTTCACCGGCCGCATTGGGCGACTGCGCAACCAAGGTGCGACGTGGGGTGAAGCGCCGCCGGTGCCCGGCCAGTATTCGAGCACGCTGTGCGGCGCGGGCGTGTTCTGGATCGTCGACGCGAAGTTCGGCCCTGACGGCGCGCTCTACTTCTGCGAACGCGTCGCCAGCACCGGAGGCAGCGTGCGGCGCATTCGCCCCAACGCGGCGACGGCGGTTCCGTACGGCCAAGGTTGTGGTGGCAGCTTCGGCACGGCGACGTTCGCTCCGGCCGCGGGCGTGCTCGATCTGGGCTGGAACGCGTTCGGCGGCGGCGTCAGCAACGGCGTCGAATGCGTCATCCGCTGAGACCCTGAGGCACTGAGGCAAGCTGGCACATGACAGGACCGGGGGCAGGAAGGACAATCGCGCCCGATGCCTAGCCACCTCGCCGCGCTGTTCGCCGTGCCGTTCTTTGGCGCAGTTCTCGCCGCCCAAACCACCTGGGTTGTTACCGGTGGCCTCTCCGGCCTTCAGACTGCGATCAACAACGCAGCGCCGGGCGACATCCTCGACGTGATGCCAGGCTTCTACTGGAGTGTCACGTGCACCAAGGGCATCCGCATCGCGCTGCGTCCTGGCGCGGAAGTCGGGTCGCTATCCAGTCCTACCGTGTCGATGCAGATCGCATCGGTCCCTGCCCAGGCAACGTGTGTGGTCACAGGCGGCAAAGTCTTCGGCATATCCATCAGCCAATGTGCCGGCACCGTCGTCGTCGATGGCGTGATCGTGGAGTACTTCACCGCGAACACACCGATGGCGATCCAAGGGTGTTCGGGCCCTGTCGTGTTCGACGGAGTGAATCACCACTCCGGCGGCGGAGCCTTGGCCCGAGGCCACATCCAGATTGCGAACTGCGCGCAGGTGTCGTTCACGACCTGCCAGCCGGCGTACATGACGGTGGCCAACTCCTCCGTCAGTTTGACGGACTCGTTTCTGTCGCCGTTCGGTGTTGGCATGGGCCTTCATCAGCAGTCCGGCAATGTGACGGTGAACGGCGGCAGAATCACCGGTGCTCCGGTCCCTTGGTTCGTACCGATGGCTCCCGGCATTCGACTGGACCAGGGAACGTTGACGCTTGCCGGCGGTGCAATCATCGAACCATCGCCAGTCCCGGGAGGCCCCATCGCTCAGGCGCCGGGCATCCTGACGACCGGCGGAGCGATCCGCCGCGACCCTTCCGTTGTCGTCCTGAGCCTCGGAATTACCGGACCGGCATCAATCAACACGACCCCGGTGCCGAGCCTCGCGGTCACGCACGCAGCAACGACCATGAACGTCACGGTGCGCGGCGAACCCGGCAGTGCGGTGGTCACGTTCGCGGGCCTGCCCATCCCCGCCTACGCGACGCCGTGGGGTGAAGCGTGGCTGTTGCCGACCGATCCGATCCTCAACGTGACGCTGATGCCCCTGACCTGGACCTCGACCTTCACGCACAGTTTCGCTGCGGTGCCACCGTTCTTCGCTCTCGTTCTGCAGCCGGTTGCGCTGCGGCCGAACGGGAACCTCGTGGTCGGCGCGCCGGTCCGCTTCGCCTGGAACTGACGGCAACCGAGACGGAACGCGGGGCGTGTGCGACAATCGCGCCCCATGCGAAGCCACCTCGCCGCGCTGTTCGCAGTGCCTTGCCTCGCGACGACTCTCGCCGCCCAGGCCACCTTCGTGGTCGCCGGTGGCGGCACCTCTCTGCAGACCGCGATCAACACCGCGGCACCCGGTGACATCCTCGACGTCATGCCCGGCAGCTACGTCGCGGCGACGTGCAGCAAGGGCATCCACATCGCGCTGCGCCCCGGCGCCGAAGTCGGCCCAGCGCTCAGCACGACGATTTCGCTTCTCGTCTCGGCACTGCCGGCGAACGAAACCTGCATCGTCTCCGGCGGCAAGGTCGCCGGCCTGTCCATCAGCCAGTGTGCCGGCACCGTCGTCGTCGATGGCGTCGCCATCTACTTCGTCAACCAGACCACGCCGCAGCTGGTCGCCAATTGCACCGGCCCCGTGGTCTTCGACAGCGTCGACCACACTGGCTACCCGAACCTCTCCTATGGACTGCTGCAGATCACGAACTGCCCGCAGGTGACGTTCACGAACTGCAAGCCCGCAGCGATGACGGTGCTGAACTCAGCGGTCTGCCTCGCCCACTCGACCCTCACGCCGTACGGCTTTGGCACCGGCGTGCATCTGCAGTCCGGCAGCGTGACCGTGCACGGTGGACGCATCACCGGCGCGTTGACGGCGTCGTGGCCGGTCGCGCAACCGGGAATCCGCTTGGACCAGGGCACCCTGACCCTGACCGGGAACGCGAGCATCGAGCCGTCGCCGGCCGGACTCGTAGCGATTCCGACGCCGGGCATCGCAACCACCGGCGGCGCGATCCGCCGCGATCCTGGCGTCGTCGTGCTCGGGCTGCCGATCTCGGGCCCCGCCTCGATCGATCCGACGCCGATTCCGAGCCTCGCGATCACGGCGACGGCGAGCACGATGAACGTCAGCCTGCGCGGCGAACCCGGCAGTGCCGTGTTCACGTTCGCGGGCCTGCCTTTCCCCGCCTACGCGACACCGTGGGGCGAAGCGTGGCTATTGCCGACCGACCCGATCCTGGATGTTGCGATCCTGCCCGCGACCGGCACCGCGGCGTTCACCCACAGCTTCGCGGTCGTGCCGCCCTGGTTCGTGCTCGTGGTGCAATCGGTGGCGCTGCGGCCAAACGGCGACCTCGTCGTCGGCGCCCCGTTCCGCTTCGCCTGGAACTGACCGCGCCGTTGCCCTACCCCCGGTCCCGCGCGACGATCCGGCGGCCGATGTTCCACTGCACCATCCTGTTCGCCTTGAAGCCCGGCATCGCCCTTGACCGCGTCCGGGAAGCTCGCGAAGCGCTGCAGGAACTCATCGAGCGCATGCCCGGGGTCGCCTATCTGAGCGTGCTGCACAACCTCGCGCCCGACCGCCAGGGCTTCAACCTGGCCCTGTATTCCGCGTTCGAGTCCCGCACCGCCAGCGAGATCTTCTTCCGCCATCCCGACTACCAACACGCCTGGAACGAACTGCTGGCGCCGCTGGTCGACCGCCACGTCGTCGCCCAGGGCGACGACCAGGCGCCGTGACGCCGATCGACGCGAACGCGCTGCGCGTGCTTGAAAGCGGCAGCCGTCCCGATGGAATGGCCGGATGAGCAATGTGAAGCGTGTGGCGGTCACTGGCGCCGCCGGTCAGATCGGTTACTCCCTGCTGCCGCTGATCGCCAACGGCAGCATCTTCGGCCCCGGCCAAAAGGTCGCCCTGCAGCTCCTCGAAGTGACGCCGGTCCTCGGCGCGCTCAACGGCGTGCGCATGGAACTCGAGGACTGTGCCTTCCCGCTGCTGACCGAGATCGTCTGCAGCGACGACCCGAAGGTCGCGTTCAAGAACGCCGACCTGTGCCTGCTCGTCGGCAGCAAGCCGCGTGGGCCGGGCCAGGAGCGCAAGGACCTGCTGCAGGACAACGGCAAGATCTTCATCGGCCAGGGCCGCGCCATCGCCGAGGTCGCCGGGCCGGACGTGCGCGTCGTCGTGGTCGGCAACCCGTGCAACACGAACTGCCTGATCGCGATGAAGAACGCCAAGGGCGTGCCGGCGAATCGCTTCTCGGCGATGACCCGTCTCGACCAGAACCGCGCCAAGTCGCAGCTCGCGCTGAAGGCGAAGAAGCACTGGAGCGAGGTCAAGAACGTCATCATCTGGGGCAACCACAGCAACACGCAGTACCCCGACTGGCACCACGCGACGATCGGCGGCCAGCCGGCGGCGAAGGTGATCGCCGACGATCCGTGGCTGCAGGGCGCCTTCATGAAGACGGTGCAGGAGCGCGGCAAGGCGATCATCGAGGCGCGCGGCAAGTCGTCGGCGCTGTCGGCGGCGCAGGCGGCGTGCGACCACGCGCGCAGCCTCTACACGGTGAACACCAAGGACGACAGCGTCGCCCTGTGCGTGATCAGCGACGGCAGCTACGGCACGCCCGAGGGCATCATCAGCGGCTTCCCGTGCACGACCGACGGCAAGGGCAACTGGCAGATCGTGCCGGGCCTCGCGATGAACGACTTCAGCAAGCAGAAGGCCGCGATCACCTGGAAGGAACTGACCGACGAGCGCGAGATGGTGAAGGACCTGCTCGGCTGATCGGCCGATCGACGTGGACACAGCCGCCATCCTGATCACGTTCGTCGCCGGCCTCGGCATGGGCGCGATCAACAACGTCGCCGGCGGCGCCGGGATCTTCGCGCTGTGGGCGTTCCAGTACGCCTGCGGCCTGCCGCTCGCGGTCGCCAACCCGTCGTCGCGACTCGGCGCCATCGGCGTCGGCCTGTTCGCGTGGCTCGGCTTCCTGCGCAACGGCGTGCGCCCACCGGCCCGCGTCTGGCGCCTCGCGCTGTACGCGATCCCCGGCGCGCTGGTCGGCAACCTGCTCGCCCTCAAAGCCAACGACCTGATGTTCCGCAGCTACCTGGCCGCCGTGCTGCTGCTGCTGCTCGCGCAGCAGTGGCGCCACGCAGCGAACGGTGGTGCCCGCCCGCCGCGCACGTCGCCGTGGCTCGGCCCGATCGGCTGCGCGCTGATCGGCCTGCACATGGGGTTCGCGCAGATCGGCACCGGCTTCGTGGCGACCCTGGTGTTGGTGACGACCTACGAACGCGACCTGCTCGCCGTCAACGCCGCGAAGGGCGTCGTAGTGATCACGTCGTCGGTGGCGAGCCTCATCGGCTTCGTGCTGGCGCCGCACGTGCTCGAGGGGCAGGCGCCGGTCCTGGCCTGGGGCCCGGCCGCATGCCTCCTGGCCGGCACCGCGATCGGCAGCTATTCCGCCAGCAAGTGGACGGTGGCGAAGGGTTCGGCGTCGGTGCGCCGCGTGGTCGTCGTCATCGCGATGCTGTCGCTGTTGGAGCAAGTGGCGCAGATCGGGCTGCTGTTGCGCCACTGACGACCGGCGTCCGGCTCGGCAACACGATCGGCGACTCGACCCGCTGCCAGATGCGCAACACGCGGCGTGGATCGTAAGGACACGGCAACGCCAACAGCGGCCCGCCGGTCGTCTGCGCGCGGCGGAACGATCCTTCCATCTGCCGGTCCCACCACGACAGCGGTCGCAGCGTGATGTGGCCATGGTGTTCGATCTCGGAGTGCACGACGTGCACGGCGAGGTGGCGCACGCCGAGGCGCGCGAACTCGGCGACCATCGCCTGCACGCGATCTTCGGGCACGTGTTCGAACACGTCGATGCAGACCAGCGTGTCGAAGCCGTCCTCGCGCGCGAACGGAATCGCATTCATGCCACCGCGGCGCAGGAACGGCGCCACCTCCGGCAGCGCGATGCGCAGAAGGTCCGGGCAATGGTCGAACCCGTGGGCATCGACGCCGCGCCGCCGCAGTTCCCGCACCAGGATGCCGGCGGCACAACCGGCATCGAGGACCTTCTTCGGCTGCAGGGTGCGCAACACCATGTCGGCGATCGCAGCCTTGAACTCGAGTTCCATCGCGTTCGGCTCGGTCGCGGTGTAGCCAGAGCCTTCGTGGTAGGTCCCGGGATACAGCGCCGCCAACTGCTCGTCGGTCCAGTGCGCATAGCTGCCGGTGAAGAACGGCCGCAGGATCTCGCTGACCGCGCGCAGCGCCGCTTGCACCAACGGCGAGTTCGCGTCGCCCTGGTCGAGCGTGAAGCGCGGGCCGGTGCGGCGCCAATCGCATTCGATGCGTCCCGACAGCCCGAAGTGCGGGAAGCTGAAGTCGTAGAGGAACGTGTCGCCGTGCCACAGCCCGCCGGACAGGTACATCGGGTGCACAGCCCCGGACGCTCCATCGCGAATGTCACAGACAAGCCGATAGCTCATGGCCATGCCATCGACGGTTCCGATCCAAAGGCTGTAACAGGAGCCGCATCGCACGGTGGCCTGCTGCCCTCTATGGTGGCGCCATGAACCGCCACGTCGTGATCACCGGCGCGAGTTCGGGCATCGGCGCCGCCTGTGCCCACGCCTTCGCCAAAGCCGGCGACCGCCTTTCCCTAGGCGCCCGCCGCGAAGAGCGCCTGGCCGGCGTCGTCGCCACAGCGTTCCACCATCCGCTCGACGTCACCGCAGCGCGCAGCGTCGAACGCTTCCTCGCCGCCGCGATCGAACGGCACGGCCCGATCGACATCCTGGTCAACAATGCGGGGCTCGCGCGCGGCGTCGAGAAGATCGCCGAGGGCACCGGCGAGGCGTGGCGCGAGATGATCGAAACCAACGTGCTCGGCCTGCTCGAAGTGACGCGGCGCGTGCTGCCGCACATGGTGCAGAACAAGAACGGGCACGTCGTCGTGATCGGCTCGATCGCCGGCCACAAGGCCTACGTCGGCGGCGGCGTCTACTGCGCCAGCAAACGCGCGCTGCAACCGATCTGCGAAGCGATCCGGATGGAGACGCTCGGCACCGGCATCCGCGTCACCAGCGTCGATCCGGGCCTGTGCGAGACCGAGTTCTCGGTGGTGCGTTTTCGCGGTGACGAGGAACGCGCCACGAAGGTCTACCAGGACACGCGCGCGCTGCGCGCCGAGGACGTCGCCGACTGCGTGCTGTTCGCCGTGGACCGCCCGGCCCACGTCAACCTCGACACGATCGTGGTGATGCCGACCGACCAGGCCAGCCCGCAGATGGTGCACCGCGGCGGACGCTGATCGGCACGGCGCGCGGCGATCACTTCTTCGCGGCGGTGGCCGTCCACGCCGACGGCTTCGGCAACTGCGGCATGTGCATCGCCAACAACGCCAGCGCCGTGCCATAGCCGCCCGAGCAGTCGAACTGCCGATCGTTCCACGCACCATCGGCCTCGCGGCACTTCGCCAGCATGGCCCGCATCTTGCCGCGCAGCTTGTCGCGTTTGGCCGCGTCGGGAATCTGCTCGATCGCCTGCGCCGCGTAGACGTGACCGAACAGGAAGTAGTACGGCGCGATGCCGTACGGCTCGATGTGCGTCCCGGTCTGGCTCTTGCGCACGGCGAGGTCGTCCCAGTGCGCGAAGAACAGATCGACGGACCGCTCCAGCCGGCCCATGTCGCCGCGCCCCGCCAGCAGCAGCGTGGTCTCGCAAACGGCCGCGCGCGCCGCCGAGCTCGGCGTCTTGTCCATCATCGTCAGCTTGTCTTCGTCGACGTCGGCCTGGCTCGTTCCCGACGCGCCGTAGGCGTAGCCGCCCGGCTTCGCGCGCGAGCGTTCGAGCGCGTCGAGGGCCAGCGTCACGACCTCGTCGGGAACGGCATGGCCACGCGCCTTCGCGTGGAACAGGGCCTGCAACGCGGGCGCCGTCATGAACGTCGAGGCGCGGTTCTTCGGGCTGCGGTAGCCCTGCGGTCGCGAGTAGTTCCAACCGCCGCGCTCGGGGATCGCCGAAGCGACCAGCGTCTGCACCAGCCAGTTCACTTTGGTGTCGATCGTGGCGCCCTGGTCCTTCGGCGCCACGTTCGCGTCCTGCACGGCGAGCAGGAACTCCAGCGCGTAGATGTGGCCCCAGCCGCGCACATCGTAGTTCTTGATGAAGTCCTCCTGCATGCGCGGCGCTTCCAGCGTCGCCAGCACGAACGCGAGTCCACGCTGCAGTGCTTCCTGCCGTTGGGTGTCCGTGCGAAAGCCCGGCGCCGCGAGCAGGCCGAGGCATGCGATCGAGGTGCCGCCGACGCGATACCCGACCGGCGACGGGTTCTGGTCCTCGCGGTAGACGCCGCGGTAGGGCCACTGGTCGTTGCCTTCCCCTTCCTGCAGCAGCAGCATCGCGTCGATCGCTGCGCGGCTGGCCGCGGTGAGGTCGAGCGGCGCTGCATCGGGCACCGGGAACTCGGTGAACTTGCGCGGGGCCGGCTTCTTGGCCGGTTCGGCAGGCGCCTTCTTCGACGGTGTATCCTGAGCAGCCAACGCACACGCACAAGCCAGCGACACGAGCCACGAGATCCGCATGAGTCCTCCGGGGAAGGCCGGCATCGGACGCGACCGCGCTGGCAGGCGCAAGCAGCACGCTGGTCGCAGGCATGTCTCCTCACCCTCGACCCACGCCTGCATCGCGCGTAGCTTCTGCGCATGAACGTGCGACTCGTGCTCGTTCCCGCCATCGCCCTGATCGCCGCGGGCATCGTCTGGTACTCGCAAACTGACGCCGTGCCGGCGGCGACGTGGCGCACCGGCACCGGCGCCGACGTCAAACAGGGCCGCAACTGGGACGAACTCCCGGCCGAAACGAAGGTCCGCCTGTCGTTCCGCTGCGACTCCAGCCGCTACGTCTATGTGTTCAGCCACAGCCAGACCGACGGCACGCTGCTGCTGTTCCCGTCCCCCGAAGTGATGAGCGACCTGACGCAGCCGCTCGCCGCTGGCCACTCGGTGCTGCCCGGTGCCAGGGACGGCAACGAACTGGCGTGGACGACGCGCGCCGAAGTACTGCCGTCGACGACGTTCCTCGTGGTCGCTGCCAAGGAACGGGTGCCCGAACTCGAAGCGTTGCTGCCGAAGCTGCGGCGCTGGTCGAATCGCGCGCTGACTTCGGGGCTGATGGCGGTGACGGCCATCAAGGACGCCGAGGTCGTCTCCGGTCCGGGCCAACCGCTGCCCGACGCGCTGCTGCAGCGCGCCGCCGAGTTGTCGCTGCGCACCGACCTGGTCAACGGGCCGTTGACGCCCGACACCGCACGCCCCGACACCTGGCTCGGCAGCTGGCGCATCAAGGAACTCGCGACGCCGAAGTGAGCGACCGCGTCAGGCGAGTGCTTCTTCGACCGCGGCGCAGACGATGTGCACGCAGACGAGGTGGCTCTCCTGGATGCGCGCCGTGTTGCCCGACGGCACCATCACCGCGACGTCGGCGAGATCGACGGCCGCCCCGCGCTTCTCGCCGCACAACACCGCCGTGCGCAAGCCCATCGCCCGCGCCTTCTGCAGCGCCGCGACGACGTTCTTGCTGCCGCCCGACGTCGTGATGCCGACCAGCAGGTCACCGCTGCGGCCCAGCGCTTCGACTTCGCGCGCGAACACGTGCTCGTAGCCGGCGTCGTTGCCGATCGCGGTCAGCGACGGCACCGAGTGGCCGAGCGCGATCGCCGCGTACCCCGGCCGCTGCTTCTGTTCGAACCAACCGACCAATTCGCCAGCGGCATGGGCCGCGTCGCACGAACTGCCGCCGTTGCCACACAGCAGGATCTTGCCACCACCCCGCAGGGCCGTGATCGCCAGGTCGCAGAGCTTCTGGATCGAGGGGATGCAGCTTTGCAGCAGCCGCTGCTTCGTCGCGATGCTGGCTTCAACCGTGGCGCGGATCTTCGCTTCGTTCATGGTGGCGCGGCCACGATACGGCGGCGGCGACGTCGACGCGAGCAGCTCAGTCGTTGCCGGCTGCGGCGAGCGCCGCGCTGACGTCGGGCCGTTGCCCGGCCGCGCGCAAGGCGTCGCCGAACGCGGCCAACGCCCGCAGCACATTCTCGCGGCGCGCACCGTGGCCCATCAAACCGACGCGGAACACCTTGCCGGCCAGCGGGCCGAGGCCGCCGCCGACCTCGATGCCGTGGCGCTGGCGCAGGAAGGCGCGGAAGGCCTTGTCGTCGACGCCGTGCGCGTGCCGGATCGCCGTCAGCATCGGCGTCGCATCTTCGGCCTTGACCAGCGGCTCGAGGCCGAGCGGCTGCAGCCCCCGGCGCAGCGCCGCCGCCGCTTCGCGATGCCGCGCCGCGCGCGCCGGCATGCCTTCGGCAACAACTTCGTCGAGCGCCGCCGCGATCGCATAGAGCATCGTGATCGGCGCCGTGTAGTGGTAGGCGCGGTCGGGGCCGAAGTAGCCGGTCAGCAGCCTGGTGTCGAAGTAGAACGGCACCGGCTCGGGGTTGCTGTGCGCCTTCGCCAGCGCACGCGGCGAGAACGTGACCGGCGACAAGCCCGGCGGCGCCGACAGGCATTTCTGGGTGCCGCTGAACGCCGCATCGACGCCGATGCGATCGAACTCGAGTTCGATCCCACCGAGGCTCGTCACGCAATCCACGACGAACAGGGCGCCGGCCGCGCGCGCGCTGGCAGCGATCGGTTCGAGCCGGGTCAGCACGCCGGTGCTGGTCTCGGCATGGACGACGCAACACAGGCGCGTGGGTCCCGCAGCAATCGCCGCCGTCATCGCCTCGAGCGCGAGCGGCTGGCCGAACTCGGCCGCCACCACCACCACGTCGCCGCCGCGCCGCCGCACCGCTTCCGCGAAGCGTTGGCCGAACACGCCGTGCACGCCGACGACGACACGATCGCCGCGCGCGACGAGGTTGGCGACGACCGCTTCCATGCCTGCCGTGCCGGTGCCGGCAATCGGCAACGTCAGTGCGTTCGTGGTTCCGAACAGCGAACGGAGCCGCGCCTGCACTTCGTCGAGCAGCGGCAGGAACGCCGGGTCGAGATGGCCGAGCTGCGGCATCGCCTGCGCCCGCTGCACTGCCGTGCTGGTCGGCGAGGGGCCGGGGCCGAGCAGCAGGACTTCGGGTGGGACGAACGGCATGGACGAGCCGCGGTCAGAAGGGCTTCGGGTTCGCGAGCCCGAGGTAGGCAGCGCCAGTCGCCAACGCAAGCGCCAGCATCAGGGCGAGGAAGCGCGTCAGTACGCCGCGCTTCACCAACACCGGCAACGCCCCGAGCAACACCCAGCCGCCGATCTTGGCGAACACCCACGGCTGCCATTCCATCGCCGGCACGCTCTTGTGCATCAAGCCCACACCGCAGACGAGCATGCCCAACAGGCCGATGCCGTGCATGGCCCCGAACAGCTTGGGCGCCTTGCCGACTTCGTGTGCGAGCATGCCGCCAAGACCCAGGAACGTCACCAACAGCGAGACCACGTGCAGCAGTCGATAGAGCTCGGGCGTCATGCCGACGATCATGGCATGCTGCCAGCGCCGACGCACTTCCTCTCCGAGCCCGATGCCCACCGACCACGCCGTCTTCGCCCGCCTGTCGAAGGACCTCGACCATGGCCCGCTCGTCGTCGCGCATCGCGGCGACAGCAGGAACCACCCCGAGAACACGCTCGCGGCGTTCCGGGCCGCAGCGGCGCTCGGCGTGCCGATGCAGGAGTTCGACGTGCAGGCCACGCGCGACGGTGCACTGGTGTGCCTGCACGATGCGGCGTTCGACCGCACCACCGACAGCGCTGCACGCATCGGCCCAGGTGCGCTGGTCGCCCACTGCACGCTGGCGGAGGCACAGGCGTTGGACGCCGGCAGCTGGTTCGACGCGGCGCACCGCGGCGAACGCGTGCCCACGCTTGCGAACGCCCTCCGCGTCATGCTGCCTGGCGGCGTGCCACTGATCGAACACAAGGGTGGCGATCCGGCCGCCTACGTCGAGTGCCTGCGGGGGCTCGGAGTCGCCACGGACTGCATCCTGCAGTCGTTCGACTGGGCCTTCGTGCGCCGCGCCCACGAACTCGCGCCCGAACTCGGTCTCGCGGTACTGGGCCCGACGCCGGCCTTCCCGCACCCGGTTGCCGCCGCACTCGCCAAGGCGATCGAATGCGGCGCTCGCATGCTGCACTGGCACGCCAAGGCGCTCGGGCGCGCCGATGTCGCTCGCATCCACGCCGCCGGCCTGCTCGTGTGCAGCTACACGACCGACGACGAACTGGGTTGGACCGGCGGCGCCGGGCTCGGCATCGATGCGATGTGCACCAACGATCCAGCCGGGATGTTGCGCGTGCGCGCCAGTGGCGTCTGGCGCCACCTGCGACCTGGCAATCCCTGATCGGCTCGCCGCGAGCAGCGGCCGAGCGATCAGGAGACGGCGATCAGAAGACCTGGATCGTCGCGGTGCCGGCGATCGGATCGACGCTGATGCGGATCAGGTAGCCCAGCTGCGTCGCATCGGCGATCGTGATGTAAGCAGTCTTCGTCGACATCGTGCCGAGCATCTGCAACAGGCTCGCCGACACCCGAACCACTCGACCCTGCACCTGCAGAGCGACCGGCGATCCAGACACCTGGTCGACGAACGTCGCACTGACGCTGCCGAGGTCGGTGTGGACCTCCATCAGGACGTCCTGCGACAGTCCCACCGTGCGCACATCGCGCGGCGCCGCGGCGCCGCCGTTCATGGTGAGGAAGTTGGCGCGCGGCAGAATCCAGATGCCGGTGCCGCCACCGTTCTCACCACCCTCGCCACCCAACACCGGCAACGCCATGCAGATCGCCAAGGCGAACGCGACGAGCCAACGAAGGGTGTTCTTCATGGGATGGGATGGAGAGAGGACCGCGGGAGTCTACTTCACAGCCGCCAAAACGCCAGGGGAGAGGCCCCGGCGACTGCACGTGTATCTCGGCAACCGGGCGAGGCAACCATCAGCCGACTTCGGCCAATTGGGGAAAAAGGGAGGTCAGGGCCTGCGACAGGGGCCGGGCGTCCGGGTGGTTGCGGACCAGGTGCAGGAAGTGGCTGCGGCGGGCGAGCTCGCGCCCGACCAGATTGCGTTTGTGCGGAAGCTCCGAATGGAGCCGGGTGAACCAGTGCAAACTGTCCTGGAACTGGCCCTTGAGACCGTAGGCGATGGCCAGGTTGAAGAAGGCCGTGCTCATGCGTGGCTGCTCCCCCATGACCCCCGACTCGACCAGTTGCTGGAGCAGGCGAACGGCGCCGTCCCAGTCCCCTTCGTCGAGGTGGATGTTACCGAGGTTCGACAACGCATAGCCCCGCATCAGGCGGTCGTCGCTGTTTTCGAGCACGTGCAGGAACTGCTTCCGGGCGAGGGCGCGCTGGCCGCGCACGTGATGCACGAGACCCAGGTAGATCCGGGATTCGTGCAGGGTGGGCTCGAGACTCACGCATTCCGACAGCAGCCGTTGGCCGCGCGCGAGGCTCTCTTCGGGGGTGCGCAATTTGCCGTCGAACAGTTCCTTGGCGACGACCCAGGCCGCTTCAGGCCCTGGATTGCCCGAGCGCGCCACTTCGTCGAGCAGGTTGCGCCCCTTCATCGCCATGTCGGGCACCGGCACCGGCTCCTTGGCGACTTCGCGTGAGAAGTCGGCGGACAGGCCCATCAGGACAAAGCCGCGCCCCAACTCGTAGAGCACACGCGCCAGCTTCTTCCGATTCGCCGTCAACTGGCCGCGCAGCTGGGCGAGCACCGTCGGCTCGGGGGCGGTCGAATCCGCGTCCGCCGTGCCCATCGCCACGGCGAGCTGCTTGTGCATTCGCACCTGCGAACGAATGCCGTCGAGAAACTCGCGGCAGTGTCCGCACAGGTCCGAGTGGACCATCACGCGCCGAACGCCGGCCGGATCGAGTTCCCCATCGAGCATCGCCGACAGATCCACCTGGATCTGCAAGCATGGGTCGTAACCGCGATCCGCAGAGGCCGGGGGCAACATGACGGCCACCACTAGACGGTAGTGGTTCCCTGGTCACGCACTTGCCGCCGCGAACCGACACATCCGCCCAAAATGCGACGATCGCCCCGGGCCCTTGTGGCCGGCCCCGAAATGCCGCGGGCGCATTTCGCCGGCCCGAGTCCGGCCTTGGCTTCGGCAGCCAGCGAGCTCGGCTGGTCAAACAGGGCGAGCGACGTTTCCATGCCGCGGAAGATCTTTCGGCGACCCCGGAAGATGACCATCTTCAGGTTCTCCAGGCGGATCTCGAGCGCTGCCGCGGCATCGCGGTACGAGACGCCCTCGACTTCAACCATCGTCAGCGCGCGCTGCTCCTTCGGCGACAAGCGGCCGAAGTGCAGCAGGTACAGCTGCAGCCACATCAAGTACGCGTGGTTGACGGCGGTGGCACTCTCTGCCTCCGAGGCCGCGCGGTCGGGCGACCGCACGTGGGTGTCCACCGGCTGCAGTACCTCTTCGTCCATTTCGAGGAAGCGCGCGAGGCGCGACTGCCCCTTCAGGAACTTCAGCAGCGTGTTGCGGGCGATGCGGTGCCCCCAGCCGCGAAACGCATCCGCCTTGTCGGCATGGAACCGGTGCGGGTAGCGATAGATGTTGAGGAACACCTCTTGCACGACGTCTTGCGCATCGACGTGGTGGTACGAACGGCGCAGTCCACTCTGGATCGCCTGCAGGAACGAACCGCGGTTGAGTTCGAACAGCAGCGCGAACACTGCGGAATCGCCGGTGTCCTTGAAGACATCCATCAGGCTGGTGCTGACCCAGTCCTGGTAGTCCTGCTCCGATCCGAACTCGACGCCATCGCGCGGCGGCTTGTGGTCGGCGAGCCGTTGCAGCGACGCCGCGCCCGTGCCTTCCCACAGTTCGAGCAGCCGGCGCCGGAGCGTCGGGGCATCGAGGTACATGTGAGCTGCGTGCAACATGGCAAGACGGCGGGGGGACCAGTCGCTCCACGGACCGGTGGTTCACCGGTCATCTTGCCATAGCCGAGTGTGTCTTGGAAGTAACAGAGAAGGATCGGTGGTAACCGAAATTTCTCCCCTCTGCGCCCCCCGGCCCCTACGCCCGAGGCACTACGACGCGGTCGGCAGCAAAATCACCATGCCGAGCCCGCCCGGACCCATCGCATCGGGCCGCACGATCGCTCCGATCTCCTGGACCGCACGGCGGAAGCGCTCGATCGACTGACCATCCACCTGGTCGGCAGGCTCGCCCACCCCACGCAGCCAGATCTGCACGCCGCCTTCGGTGGCAGCGATTTCGACGTGGCGCGCACCGATGCCTTGGGCGCGCTCCGCGAGCAGGTCGAGGCCGTGCCGGATGGCTTCCGCGAGGTTTGGAGCCGAACCCCACCAGGCGGGCGCCGAGCCCTGCACGAACACCGGCTGTTCCTGTGTCTGCCGCTGCCGGGCCACCATCGTGACCACGTCGGCGACGTCGACCGGCTCGGCGCCGGATGCAGCGAGGCGACCCTCGCGCACGGCGTCCTGCTGGACGGTGTCGCACCAGTCGAGCACGGCGAGCACTTCGCGCACCGAGCCCTTGAGCTGGGCGCGCGAATCCTCGGCGATGGCCTGGTCCAGCTTGTGCAGCCGTTGCCGCAGTTCTTCGGCGAACATCTGCTGGCTCTCGGCCAAGGCCAGGAAGCGGTCACCGAGCACGCGCGCCACATCGCTGCCGCGGCGCAAGTTGCTGCCGACATCGCGCTGGCTCGCGACGACGACCACTTCCCCCACCTTCGGTGGCGGCACCGGTAGCACATACTCGGACGACTCGGGAACGGCAACGCCGGGTTGGTTCAGGGACATCGTAGACCTCGCCGTCATCAGCCAACGGGCGATCCCGCTGCCAACGGCACCTCCCGCATCGGTCACCCCGAACGGCGTTCTTGAGCCCGGACGCCTGGCGCGAAGCGGTCGTCGCGTAGATTGCGGCGATGCCATTGTCGGCAAATGCGACAGTGGACCCAGGCGAAGGCCGGCTTGCCCCCGGTGGACCTCGACGACCGTGACGTGACCCACCTCGCTCCCGACACCATCCGCTCCATCGCCCACGAAGTCGGCTTCGACCTCGTGCGCTTCGGCCCCGCCGAACCCGGCGAGCACGGCGAGCACTTCCTGCGTTGGCTGGAACAAGGCCGCCACGGCGAGATGCAGTACCTCGCCGACAACCGCGACCGCATTCTCGCGCCGGATCGTTGGCGTCCCGGCGTGCGGTCGGCCATCACACTCGCCGCCGACTACGGCGGCCCAGCCGGCGAGTTGCCCGGCGGCGGCCGCATCGCGCGCTACGCGGTCGGCCGCGACTACCACCGCTGGCTGCGCGATCGGGTGTTCGGCCTGCGCAAACGGCTCGAACGCGCCGGTCTGCCGTTCGGCTCGATGAACGGTGGCGCCGACGCGGTGCCGGTGCTCGAACGCGCGCTGGCGGTGCGTTCGGGCATCGGCTTCCTGGCGAAGAGTGCGATGGTGATCTCGCCGGTGCAGGGGCCCTACCTGCAGCTCGCCGAACTGCTCACCGCCGAAGAACTGCCGTTCGACGCACCGGCGAGCGGCACCTGCGGCAGTTGCACCGCGTGCCTGCAGGCCTGCCCGACCGGCGCGATCACGGCCCCGTTCGAAGTCGATGCCCGGCGTTGCCTGAGCTACACGACGATCGAGCAGCGCGGCTTCATCGCCCCCGAATTGCGCGCCGCGCAGGGCGAGTGGCTGTTCGGCTGCGATGTGTGCCTCGAGGTGTGTCCGTTCACCAGGAAGAGCCCGTTGCTCGGCGTCGCCGGCAGCGCACGCCCGAAGGACCTGCAGCCGCACCGCATCGTGCAGACGTGGACGCTGGTCGACGTGCTGACGATGGACGCCGCGCGCTACGACAACGAGTTCGTCGGCACCGCGATGCGGCGCGCGACCCGTTCGGGGCTGCGGCGCAATGCCGCCATCGTGCTCGGCAACCGCGGCGACGAAGCGGCGCTGCCGACGCTGGTCGAGGCGCTGCGCGACGAGGACCCGGTGGTGCGTGGCCACGCCGCGTGGGCGATCGGCGCGATCGATGCGCACCGTCCCGAACTCGAAGCGGCGCGCGCGCGCGAACCGCACGCGCAAGCCTTGGCCGAGATCGAAGCCGCGCTGTCGCGGCGTTGACCGCCTACTTGCCGAGCAGACCCTTCACCTGTTCGAGCACGGGCCCGATCGCCTTCTGCACGTCCGGGTTCGACGACAGCTTGGTCACCTGATCGAGCAGCGCCTTGGTCAGGCCGTCGCCGGTGCTGCCGAGGGTCGACGTCCACTTCGCGAGCGTGCCACCGGCACCGAGCTGGGTCTGCAACTGCGCCACGCATTCGGCGAGCTTGGCCTTTGCCTGCGTCGCGGTGGCGCCGTCCGTCACGCCCTGCAGCGACTGCGTCAGGTTCGTGAACGTCGCCTTCACCTGGTTCAAGTCGGTGACCTGCTTCAGCGCATCGCCAGCCTTGCCCATCAGGTCGGCGGCCGTCTTCAGCGCACCGGGAGCTTCGGCAGTGCCGGCGTTGGCATTACCACCGCAGGCGGCGACCAGGAACAACAACGGAACGACGGCGAGAACAGTGAGCGTACGCATGCCGCGATGGTGGCGCCAAGCGGCCCCGCCTGCAACCGTCGCGTCCACACGACCGTCGCCGACTCGCGACGCCCGGGTGGATCCGCCACGCCATCGACGCTGCGCGCAACGCCTGCGCACCGCGGCGTCGCCACCGTCGCAGGATCGCGACTTCGCGCCCGCGACGACCGCAACGAGCCGGAGGGCAGCAGCACGGCGGCAACAGCCATAGCATCGAAGCTGCGCACTTCCTGGCGCGTGGATACGGCGCTTGGCAAGCCGATTGCTTCTAGACGTTCGTGACCAACGCACGCAACACGACGAACCTCTCCACGATGGGCAACACCGAGTTCTACAACGAGTCGAAGTGGTGCGATGGCTGCAAGGGCTACGTGCGCTTCCTGATGAGTGTGAACCACAGCTTCTGCGTGCAGTGCGGTGGCCGCGTCCGCCTCTTCAACCGCGACGACAGCTCGCGCTTCACCGAGACGGTGCAGCGCCACAAGTGGCAGGCCTCCTGATCCTGATCCTCCCCCTCCCCTGAAACGCCGCCTGCCCGACTCCCCGACTGCGACTGCGACAACTCTCTCCTCTCCCTGAAACGCGACCGAATCCCTGATCCCGCAAGCGGCCTGCCGGTCACCCCCGGCAGGTCGCTTGCGTATTTTCCGGCCCCTCCGCATCCTCTGGGCCTTCTCCGCTTCCCCGATCCCATCGCGAGGATGGCCCGTGCAGTTGCCTGAATTCACGAACGAACCCTTCACCGATTTCACCGACCCGAAGAACCAGCAGGCCTTCCAGCAGGCGCTGCAGAAGATCCAGAAGGAAGTGCTCGGCCGCACCTGGAACTGCTGGATCGGTGGCGAAGAAGTCCGCGGCAAGGAGACCTTCGAGGTCTTCGATCCGGCGGACACGACGCGGCGCATCGGCAAGTACCAGAAGCTGACCTCGGTCGAAGGCAACCTCGCCGTCGAGAAGGCGCACGCTGCGTTCCCGGCCTGGGCGGCGACCCCGGTCGAACAGCGCGTCGGCATCTTCTTCAAGGCCGCCCAGCGCATGCGCGAGCGCAAGCACGAGTTCTCGGCGCTGCTGTGCCATGAAGTCGGCAAGTCGTGGGCCGAAGCCGATGCCGACACCGCCGAAGCGATCGACTTCCTCGAGTACTACGCCGGCCAGATGCTGCGCATGGCGCAGCCGCAGCCGATCGTGCCGGTGAAGGGCGAGCGCAACCAGATGATCTACATCCCGCTCGGCGTGGGCGCGATCATCCCGCCGTGGAACTTCCCGCTGGCGATCATGGCGGGCATGGCATCGGCGGCCATGGTCGCGGGCAACACCGTGGTGGTGAAGCCGGCGAGCCAGTCGCCGGCGGTCGCCGCCATGTGGGTCGAGCTGATGTACGAATGCGGGCTGCCCAAGGGCGTGCTCAACTTCCTGACCGGCCCCGGCAGCGACGTCGGCGGCGCGCTGGTGCAGCACAAGCTGACGCGTTTCATCTCGTTCACCGGCAGCCGCGACGTCGGCCTGTGGATCTTCGAGAAGTCGAGCAAGACGCAGACCGGCCAGATCTGGATGAAGCGCCTCGTCGCGGAAATGGGCGGCAAGGACAGCATCCTGGTCGACAAGGACTGCGACCTCGACAAGGCGGTCGACGCCGTCGTCGCGTCGGCGTTCGGCTACCAGGGCCAGAAGTGTTCGGCGTGCAGCCGCGCGATCGTGCACCAGAACGTCTACGACGAGTTCTGCAAGCGCATCGTGCCGAAGGTCGAGGCGATCAAGATGGGCCACCCGAGCGATCGCACGATCGGCTTTGGCCCGATGGTCGATGCCGCGGCCAAGAAGAAGACGCTCGAGTACATCGCGACCGGCAAGAAGGAGAGCAAACTGCTGGTCGGCGGCGGCGAAGGCCCGAAGGGCGGCCACTTCGTGCAGCCGACCGTGTTCGCCGACGTCAAGCCGACGGCGAAGATCGCGCTGGAAGAGATCTTCGGGCCGGTGCTCGCGATCATCCGCGTGAAGGACTTCGACGAAGGCCTCGCCGTCGCCAACAACACCGAGTACGGCCTCACCGGCTCCGTGTTCACCAAGAACGAGCAGCACAAGGAACGCTGCCGTCGCGACTTCCACGTCGGCAACTTCTACATCAACCGCAAGTGCACGGGGGCCCTGGTCGGCGCCCATCCGTTCGGCGGCTTCAACATGTCGGGCACCGACAGCAAGGCCGGCGGCCCGGACTACCTGCTGCAGTTCCTGCAGGCGAAGACGATCAGCGAGAAGATCGGCTAGAGCCGACCCCGTGGACCGACGCCACTTCGCGCAGCAGCACGCGCGCCTGCTGCAGCTCGAGCGCGACGCCGAGATCCATGAGGCCGAGCGGTTGCTGCACGCGCGCAGCGATGCCGAACTGCAGGCGCGCGGCACCACGCTGCTGCGCCTCGAAGTCGTCGATCTCGAGCCCGGCTTTGGCGGCCGCCTGCACGTCGTGCTGCGGCCGAGCCGGCTCGACAGCCTGCCAGCGCACCGCTTCGGGCCCGGCGACGTCGTCGCGATCCGCGCCAACCGCGACGACAAGCCCGTGTGCACCGGCGTGTTCGTGCGCGCGCGCAGCGACCAGGTGACCGTCGCGATCGACGACGACGAAGTGGACCTGCCGTCGCTGGTGCGGCTCGACCAGATCGCCACCGACGTGACGTTCCGCCGGCTCGACGCGGCGTTGCGCGAACTGCAGCGCGATCGCAAGGGCGACGAAGCCCGCTTCTACGACGCGATGTTCGGCGAACGCGATCCCGAGTTCGCGCCGCGTCCCGAAACGGCGGCGATCCGCTGGTTCGACGCCACGCTCGACGCCTCGCAGCGCGACGCCATCGCCAACGCGCTGCGCGCCGAACACGTGGCGCTGATCCACGGCCCGCCCGGCACCGGCAAGACGACCGCCGTGGTCGAGCTGATCCGCCAGTGCGTCGCCAACGGCGAACGCATCCTGGCCTGCGCTGCGTCGAACGTCGCCGTCGACAACCTCGCCGAGCGGCTGCTGCGCGCGGGTTTGCGCATCGTGCGGCTGGGTCACCCGGCCCGCGTGCAGGCGAACGTGCGCGACGTGTCGTTGGCGTCGCTGGTCGCCGACGCACCGGAGCAGAAACTCCTGCGCGACTGCCGCCGCGAAGTCGATGCCGGCCTGCGCCTGGTGCACAAGGCGAAGTCGCGGCAGGATCGCTGGGCTGCGCGCAACGCCGTGCGCGCGCTGCGCGCCGAACTGCGCCAGCTCGAGAGCGCCGTGACCAAGGGCATCGTCGACGGCGCCGAAGTCGTGCTCGCCACCAACGTCGGTGCGGCCAGCGACCTGCTGACGACACGCCCGTTCCACCGCGTCGTGATCGACGAAGCGGCCCAGGCGCTCGAAGCGGCGTGCTGGATCCCGCTGCCGCTCGGCAAGCGCGTGGTGCTGGCCGGCGACCACCGCCAACTGCCGCCGACGATCCACTCGCAGGAAGCGGCGGCGGGCGGCCTTTCGTGCACGCTGTTCGAACGCCTGATGGACGGCGCGTACGGCCCGACGATCGGTCGCATGCTGAACGTGCAGTACCGCATGCACGAACGCATCATGGGCTGGTCGTCGCAGCGCCTCTACGGCGGCAAGCTGCACGCCGCCGAGTCGGTGCGCACGCACCTGCTCACCGGACTGGCCGACGTCGCCACCACCGAATGGACGAGCGAGCCGCTGTGCTTCATCGACACCGCCGGGTGCGGCCACGACGAAAGCCAGGGCGACGACGAAGGCAGCAAGAGCAATCCCGGCGAAGCGGAACTGGTCGTGCGCATCGTCACCGCGTTGCGCGATGCCGGCGTTCCTGCCGCCGCGATCGCGGTGATCACGCCGTACAACGCGCAGGTGCAACTGCTGCGCACGCGGCTCGGCGGCGAGGCCGACCTCGAGATCGGCACCGTCGACGGCCTGCAGGGCCGCGAGAAGGAAGCGGTCGTCGTGTCGCTGGTGCGCAGCAACGAGCAGGGCGAAGTCGGCTTCCTCGCCGAACTGCGCCGACTCAACGTCGCGTTGACGCGCGCGCGGCGGCATCTGACCGTGGTCGGCGACAGCGCGACCCTGGCGCACGACCGCGATCTCTGCCAGTTGGTCGAGCACCTGCAACAGCACGCGTGCTACCGCAGTGCGTTCGAACTCGGCGACGCCTGATCAGTAGGGCGCCGCAAACACGGCTTCGAACTTCGCGCGCAACTCGGTAACCGCGTAGTCGAGCGGCACTTTGCCTTCGCGGTCCTTCTTGGTGCGGTCGGCGCCGGCGCGCAGCATGCGCGCCGCCTGGTCTGGATGGCTGCAGCGAACGGCCTCGTGCAGGGGAGTGAGCCCGTTCTTCGCCGACGGTGACACCGGCGCCCCGCGCGCGAGCAGCAACTCCACGCACTCCGGAGCGTTCCAGAACACGGCCCAGTGCAACGCGGTGTAGCCATCGTCCCCGGTCACGGCGATATCGGCACCGGCATCGAGCAGGAGTCGCAACGCGACAACGTCGGTGCACATCGCCGCCCGCACCAACAGTGGCTCCTTGCGCGGCGCCTTCGCCAACTGGGGATCGGCAGTGAGAAAGCGCGCGAGCTCCTCGTGCATGCCGAGCGTCAGCGCCGCGAACGCATCCAACGGCACGCCGTGCTGCAGCAGCAGTTTCGCGGCGCGCTGCCGCTGCCGGCGCACCAGCTCCTCCGTTCCTCGCGCCAGATACTCACAGGTGAATTGCAGCAATGTGGGTCCCTTGGCGAGAGACGCCCCTTTGCCGAGCAGCGTCGCCATCGCCTGCACACTCGCGCCCGCCGCCGCCGCCTGCAGGGCGGTGCCCCCATGTTGGTCGGGCTCGTCGACGTTCATGCCGCGCGCCAACAACACGTCGATGCTGGCACCCGCATCGCGCTGCGCCGCCGCGTGCAGCAGCGTCGAACCGGTGAAACCCCATTTGCCCTCGAACCGCTGGTCGATCGGTTCGCCGGCGTCGAGCAGCATCGCCAACGTTGCGGGGTGAGCCACCGCGAAGAAGGCCAGGCTCGGCATCGCGCCACCTAGCTCGACCTGGGGACGCGGCGCCGCGCGCGGCAGCGCGAGACGCAACGTCGCCGTGGCCCCAGCTTGCGCCGCGCGCATCTGGGTCGGCCACGGCACTTCGTCGGTGTTGTCGGCGAGCCAGCGCCGCACCCAGGTCTCGTCGTCGGCAACCATCGCCGTCAGGAGGTCGAGCGGCGCGCCGTAGTCGCGCAACAAGCGAACGACCGCACCGTGGCCCCCGTCGGCTGCGCGCTGGATCGCAGTGCGCGCGTTCGCATCCGTTGCATCGATCGGCGCCTTCGCTGCGAGCAACTCACGAACGCAAGCGATCGAGCCACGCGCCGCTGCGACATTCAACGGCGGCCAGCCACCTTCGATCTTGCCGTCGCGCATCGCCGGCCGTTCACGCAGCAACGTCGCCAGCGCCACGCCGTCGTCGCGCACGAGGATCGTGGTCAACTCGGCTTCCTGAGCCCGCAATGCAACGAGCGCGAGCGACCACACCACCGCCGACACGGCCAGGCGAGCGTTCACTTGCCCGTCCCAGCCGGCGCGGGTGCAACCGCCTTCACCGGCACACCGAACAACGCCACTTCGCACTGCGGATGCGCGAACATCTTCTCGTGGTCGTGCTCGACCCCCACCGCTTCGACGAGCCGCCAATTGCACTTCCAGCCGCGCGCCGCGGCCAAGGCCTGCGCGTGCCACCACAACGCCAGCCCACGCTGGTGCCGTCCGCTGCCCTGCCGCATCGCATCGGGGCTCTTGTCGAACCACTCGTCGTCGTGGTCGTCGCCGGTGCCCAGATACAGCGTCAGCGGAGCTTCGAGGTAGGCCCGCAACCGGTCGTCGTTCGCCAACGTCGCCGGCAACCCGCCAAAGCCGTAGCCAAACGGCACTGCCAGCGTCGGCAGCAGCACGCTGCCAGGGTTCGCCGCCACCAACCGTTCCGCACCGACGTCCTGGAACGCACTCATGCGCACGACGAACTGGCCGCCGGCCGAGTGGCCGATCACCCAGAGCTTGCTGTCCTTGCCGGTGCGCGCGCGGATCGCCGCGGCGAGCTCCGGAATGCGCGCGTAGGTCCACTCCGCCGCGGGCGCCGCACTGCCGTCCTCGCGCAGGAGCCCGCCACGCTGGTAGGCGCGGCTCGGGAACCGCTCGGCGTCGAACTTCGGCGCCACCACCAGCATGCCGAAGCGCTCGCCCATCGAAACCGCGTGGTCGCGATACTCGTCGGCGTTGCGCAACACCCCGTGCATCACGAACAGCATGCGCTCACCGTTCCACTGCGGCGGGCGGAACGTGAACACCGGCAACTCCACCGGGCCTGCCTGCACCTTGAGTTCAGCCTTGCCCTCGGGCACGTCGGCCAGCGCCGTCTTCGCTTGCGCAACCAAACCAGCGGCAGCCAGCCCGCACAGCGACAACGTCCGGAGGAATCTCAGCATCGTTCGTACTTCCAGTTGCGGCGTTTGCCTTCGGCGATCCATACGACGGCCTGCTCGATGCGGCGGGCTCGGGTGTCGTCTTTCCTGGCGTCGACGATCCACTCGTGGTACTCGCGCTGCGCCCCTGGCGGGAACGCCTCGAAACACCGCAGGGCCTTAGGGTTCGCGGCCAACGCGCGCAAGAAGTCGGGGTTCCTGGCGAGCGGCGGCTTCGTTCCCGACCGTCGACGCGGCACGGCGACACCGGCCTCGTTCAACGCCATCGCCTTCGCCAGCACCTGCGCGAAGGCCCGCTTCGTCGGCAGGTCCGCACGTGTGGTCATGCGCCCGACAGCGTCGATCGCCGCCGCCAGGCCGGGCTCCTTCTTCAGCAGGGTCTCCTTCCAGAAACCGAAGGTGCAGTAGGCCTTGAACGCCGCCATGCCGCCCAGCAAGCCGTGGTGCTCGAAGGACGGCGTACGCCACTTGAGGGTCTCTTTGACCTCAGGACACGCCGCGTGCACACGCGCGCGCAATTCGACGAGCACGGGTCGGGCATATTCGGGAGCCTTCTCGATGTAGGCGTCGATGCGAGGATCGCGAGTGGCCATGGGAACGGGTGGGCGCGGCCCAAAGTGCATTGGACCGCGAATCAGGGGATTGACGCAGGCGGGGAGCCCGATGACAAGGTTCCGTCGTCTCTGCCCTTCTCCACCGAGGACCATGCCCAGGATCACCGCGTCCGCGTTCCTTCCCGCGCTCGTTTTGGCAGCTCCCATTCTGGCCCAGAACGAACCGAGCCCACAGCTGCGACTGCATTACGCCAGTTTCGATCCGGTGACTGTAGCACCGCCCGTGCCGGCCGACCTGATGGCAGCAGCGACCAACCGCCTGCGCGTAGTGCAGTTCGCCAGTGCACCGACGCCGGCCGATCGCCGCGCGCTGGAAGACCACGGCGTCAGCATCCACGCCTACGCACCGACGAACGCCTTCGTCGTGCGCGCCGATGCCGCCCAGAGTGCCGCCATCGCGAAGCTGCCGCGCACGCGCTGGGTCGGCCCCTTCGAACCCGCCTGGAAGCTCGAGCCCGCGCTGTTCGCCGACCTGCAACGCGGCACCGTCGCCGCCGACCGCTACGTCGTGGTCCTGGTCGAACCTCGCACCGACGAAGCCGCAACGGTCGCGGAGATCGAACGCCTCGGCGGTTCGATGTGGCGCTACGCCGCTGGCAACCTGCTCGTCGAAGCCGACCTGACCGCAGCCCAGGTCCGCGACCTCGCCCACGCCGACACCGTGCTGTGGATCCAGCGCGCCACGCCGATCGAACTCGACATGGACCAGGCGCGCATCCAAGGCGGCGGCAACTACGTCGAGGCGATGGGCGGCCACACTGGCAAGGGTGTGCGCGGCCACATCATGGAAGGCATCTACCCGACGCATCCGGAGTTCGCCGCGAACGCCTGGCGCACCGCTCCGCTGCAGGTGTTCAGCGGTGTGGGCACCACGCACGGCAACTCGACCTTCGGCGAGGTGTTCTCCGCCGGCGTCGATCCGCTGGCGCGTGGCATGTGCCCGGATGGCCAGGGCTACTTCACCGACTACAACTTCATCATCAACACCCCGGCGATGAGCACGGGGCAGAACAGTCGCTACGGCGTCATCCAGGAGATCACGAACCCGGCCAACCCGTGGAAGGTGATGTTCCAGACGGCATCGTGGGGCAACACGCAGATCATGCTCTACGACGCGCGCTCGGCGGAGATGGACTGGATCATCCACCAGTTCGACATCCCGATCTGCCAGAGCCAGTCGAACACCAGCAACATGAACTCGCGCCCGCAAGCCTGGGCGAAGAACATCATTTCCGTCGGCGCGATCCGTCACAACAACACCGCGAACCCCAACGACGACACGCAGAGCGGCACCAGCATGGGCCCGGCCGCCGACGGCCGCATCAAGCCCGAGATGTGCGGCTACTACGACTCGATCTACACCACCAACGGGGCGACGACCTACACCACCGGCTTCGGCGGCACGTCCGGTGCCACGCCGATGGTCGCCGGACACCTCGGTCTCGTGATCGAGATGTTCACCGATGGTTACTTCGGACACGCCGCCGCGCCGACCTGGCAGGATCGCTTCGCCTACAAGCCGCACTTCTCGACGGCGAAGGCGCTGCTCATCAACACCGCGCGCCAGTACGACCCCGCGATCGTCGGCACCGGCACCGCGAACCGGTTCCGCCAGGGCTGGGGCTTCCCGGCCCTGCACGACCTGTTCGACCTGCGCCGCAACATGCTGGTCATCGACGAACTCGAAGTGCTGCAGCAGGGCGGCGCGCGCACCTACTGGGTGCACGTGAAGCCGGGCACGCCGCAGTTCCGCTCGACGATGGTCTACGCCGATCTGCCGGCCGCGGCACCGTTCGGCAACCCGCACCGCGTGAACGACGTGAACCTGCAGGTCACGGCGCCGGATGGCACGATCTACCACGGCAACACGGGCATGGCCACTGCGACGACGGCGCTCTACACGGCCCCGGGCGGCACGCCCAATGCGGTCGACACCGTCGAAAACGTCTACGTGCAGAACCCGGCGACGGGCCTGTGGCGCGTCGACGTCTCGGCGCCGCTGGTGGCACTCGACCAGCACGTGGAGACGGCCGCGGTCGACACTGACTTCGCGCTGGTGTCGAGTGGGATCGGCGGTGGCCGTGACGTCTCGGGTCCGGTGCTCGACCTGGCCTCGAACGCACCCGGCAACCTGACGTTGAGCATCACCAACCTGCCCGCCGGCTACGTCGAAGGCCACGTGCTGTTCTCGTTCGCCACGTCGCGGCCGCTGGCGATGGGCAACTTCCTCGGCCTCGAACTCGACTCGCTGTCGTTCCTCAGCCTGACGGCGCCGCTGACGCTGGGCGACCCGCTGCACTTCCCGGCCACGCCGAGCCTGTCGGCCTTCCCGAACGCCCCGTTCGTGTTCCCGGCCTGGATCCCGGCAGCACTGCAGGGCTGGTCGCTGGACGCCGTCGCGTTCTTCTTCGATGCGTCGGGCGCAATCCACGCCGCCTCGAACGTCGATCGCGTCATCGTGCAATGACCCGCGGCGCTGGAGCGCCGCCCGCAGGGCCCGCGGCGAGGACTTGCTGAAGTCCTCGCCCTAGGCGGGCCGAGGTCAGGACCGCGGCGTCGCGCCTTCGACGCGAGGCAAGGACTTGGTCGAGTCCTCGCCCCGGCGAGGCCGAGGTCAGGACCGCCGCGTCGCGCCTTCGGCGCGAGGCAAGGACTTGGTCGAGTCCTCGCCCCGGCGAGGCCGAGGTCAGGACCGCGGCGTCGCGCCTTCGGCGCGAGGCAAGGACTTGGTCGAGTCCTCGCCGAAGGCGAGGCCTCGATCAAAACATCCGGATCTCGCCGCCGCGGCTGGTGGCCAGTCCCGCCGGCACACCGGCGTCGTAGACGAACCACTGGCCGTAGAGCGTGAGGCCGGCGAGACCAGGCTCGGTCGGCATCGGCACCTTGATCGTTCCGTAGCCCGCACCGGCGACGCCCGCGTTGCCGCTCAGCACCGTCGGCACCAGCACGTGGCTGCCGCCGAAGCCGACGTTCACGTTGACGCCGCCGAGCATCGTGGCCGCCGGCGCCAGCGCCAGCACGAACGTCGCCGCCGCCCCACCGCGCGCATTGCTGACGCCGAGCTTGAAGTCGACGTTGCCGAGGTTCGCGGGCACTTCCGCCATCATCAGCGGAATGCGCGCCCCGGTGCCGGCCGAGCCCGCGCCGTAGAGTGCACCACCTTCCGGCAGCAGCTGGCTGCGCAAGGTCGGACGGGTGAACGGCGCCACACCCGCCGCGAGGCGCGGATCGGTGAGACCGTTCTGCAGGAAGTTGATCAGGTCGTTCGCATTCTGCGGCGGCACCCCGTTCGGCGGCGGTCCGCCCAACGGCTGCAGCAGCGGGTCCTTGTTCTGCAGGTTCGGACCACCACCGTTCAGGTAGAAGGTGAACACCTGCGCCAGGGTGGTGAACTGGCCGTTGTGCATGAAGCTCGTGCGCAGCCCGACGTTGCGCAGACTCGGCACCTTGAACTTGCCGCCATCCTGAACGAGCCCGGTGACCGATTGGCGGCCGTTGTCGAACGCGATCGGTTGCAGACCGAGGTTGCGGAACTGGCGATCGCTGAACAGACCCGGAGTGTGGCAGAGGTTGCAGCGGGCCGCCCCGATGAACGTGTTGAGGCCGTTCACCTGCTGCGGGGTGAGCGCAGCGTTGTTGCCGGCGATGAACAGGTCGTACGGCGTCTGGTTCGGCACCAGCGTACGTTGGTAGGTCGCGAGCGCGTACGCGATGCGGGTCGCGGTGATCTCCGGCGACCCGAACGCCGCCTGGAACAGTTGCGGGTAGGTCACCCCGCCCGCGATCGCCGCTGCCATGTCCACCGGCAGGTTGGTGGCCAGCGCCATCGGCTTCGCCGAGAGCAGCTTCTGGGTGACGTTGGCGAAGGTGCGCGCGTCGTGCGCCATCTCGTCCGCGGCGAGCAACGGAGCGAGCGCCTGGTTCTCGAGCGCGCCACCGACGGGGATCAGCGTGGCATTGGTGACGGGATCGACGAAGTTGCCGCGAGCGCGACCGTCCCAGAACAACTCGGGGAACCAGGCGGCGGTCAAGAAGCTCGGCGAGGCGCGCTTGGTGACCTGGCGCGCGAGACCGAACCTGGCGTCCGGCAGGTAGAGGTTGCCGGTATCACTGCGGATCAGGCCGGGCGAACCGAAGCTGTCGTCGGCCGACGGCGTCACGCCATCGTTGCCGGGGTGCACGGTGCGACGCAGGTCGCCGCCGCCGTTGCCAAAGGTGTGGCAGGTGCCACACGCAACCCGGTTGTTGGTCGACATCTGCTCTTCCCAGAACAGCAGCTTGCCGAGGATCGTCTTCTGCGGGGTGATCGGATTCTGGGGCGGGACGGGCTGCGGCGGCAGCGCTTGGGCTACCAAAGAAGTGGCAAAGCCCAGGAAGGCGAGGGTTCGCATGAGCGTCGGTGGAAGGTACGGGTTCAAGTCGCAGGCACCCGCCGTGTGGCAGGTGTGTCCCAGCAACGTCACCCGCGCTTCCCGCCACACCGCTACGCCGAGAAAACGCCGTGCTAGCATCCCGCCCCATGCTCCGGATCGCGTCGGCCCTCGTGATCGTCGCAGTTCTCGCCGTCGCATGGGCCGTGTGGAACCCGGCCGACCCCGAACTAGGATCAGATCCAGCGACCGTCGCCGGTCCCAACCCGGCCACGCCGACGACGACGCCGAGCGTCGCCGAGCCCGCGCCGACCGTCCCGAAAGAAGAACGAACCAGCAGCCAGGAACGGCAATGGTGGGCCGATGCGCTCACCGCCGACGAACCGGTCCCGGCCACCGACGAGACGGACCCCAGCCGGGCCGTCGTCCTGCGCGGCCGGCTGACCGTGCGGCAGCAACCGTGGCTGCATCCCGCCAACGTCGAAGTCCGGGTCACGCGCAGCTGGCTCGACAGCGTGGTGCCGATCGAGACCGACGCTGGCAATCGCACGCCGCAGCGCGACGAGCCGCGCACCCGCACCGACAAGGATGGCCGGTTCGCGTTCCGGTTCGTGCCCGGCGGCGCCGAGTTGTTCTTCCTGATCGGCCACGACACCGAGTGGCTCGACTTCCAGAAGATCGCGAAGTTGCCGCGCGCCGGCCAGGAACTCGATCTCGGCGACGTTTTCCTCGACCAACGCGGCAGCATCGTCGGGCGCGTCGATGCCTACCACGGGAACGAGCTGGTCGCGCGCGCGGTCGACGATCCGCTGCTCGACGGCAAGGCCGGCTTTGCCGACGTGTCCACCTCGCGCCTCGAAGGCGCCGAGTTCTTTCGCACTCCCGGTACGATGCGCGGCGGGCCGGTGCCCGATTGGGTCGTCTACCGCGACCGCTTCCTGCCGTTCCCCAAGGGTGCGGTCGACAAGACCGGCCGGTTCCGCATCGACGGCGTGCGGCCCGGCAACCACGACGTGTTCCTCGGCGACAGCCAAAGCAGCGGGCGCAGTTCGGGCGTGCTCGTGGCCGCGGGGCGCACGACCGACATCGGCACCGTGTCGATGCGACAGTCCGACTTCGTCCATCTGCGCTTCGTCGACGACGAGAAGAAGCCCTGGGCCTTCGCCAACGTCGCGTTCGTGCACAGCAGCGGTGGCTTTGGCAGCGCCCCGGTGCGCACCGACCGCGACGGCTGGATCCGGGACTACGTGCCGGACCTCGACTCGCGTTCCATGATGATGTCGCTGCCCGGTGGCGGCCCCTGGTTCGAACTGCGACTGCCGCCGAAGGCCGAGCGAGATGGCAACCAGATCGTGGTGGCGCGCCCCAAGGAACTGATCATCGTCCTGGAAGACGAACGCGGCCACGCGCTGTCGAAGGGCACGGTGCGCACCTACGCAGATGCGCAGCTGTTCCGCGCCACCGACCGCCGGCTGCCGCTGACCTGGCAACCGCACGAGGAACGTCCCGGGCGCTACGTCGGCAAGACCCAGTTTCCGGTGGTCGTCGTCGCCAGCGTGCCTGGCCATGCACCCGCGCTCGCCGAGGTGAAGCCCGGCACCTCAACGGTGCTGAAGCTGCTGTCTCTGCAACGCATGACGGTGCGCACGATCGGGCTCGATCGGCAACCGATCGCCGGTGCCATGGTGCGCGTGCAGGTGCACGAGAATCCCGACCTGGTGTTTCCCGGCTCGACCTGGAACGCGCTCGCCAACGACCGCGTCACGTTGGGGCTCACCGACGAACGCGGCGAACTGTTGGTGCCGGTTTGGCCCACGTTCTTCTCGTTCCGCGCGTCGCATCGCGACTACGCGCCGAGCACCGGCGGCAAGGTGTTCGGCAACGCGGGCAGCACCCACGAGATCGTGCTGCGCGGCGGCGGCGACATCCACGGCACGCTGACGGTGGAGATGCGGCCGGCCCCGCGTGGGCTGCGCGTGCGCGCGCGGCAGCGGCCGCCCGATGGCCATACCGAAGCGGGCAGCGGCTTTCTCGACGAACGCCTGGCGGTCACCGGCGACGGCGGCACGTTTGCACTGCGCGACCTGATCGCCGGCAACTGGGAACTCGAGCCGGAGCTGCCGATGTTGCCGTCGGCGAACGGCGCGCGCCGCAACCCGATGGGCGCCCCCATCCTGCCGGTGCAGATCGACGCGGGACAGGAACTGCACGTGACGTTGGCGCTGCAGCCGGGCCACTTCGCCGCCGCCAGCATCACCGGCGTGCTGAAACAGAACGGTGGCGCGGTCGCTGGCGCCTTGGTGCGGCTGCGCGAACTCGAGTCGCCGGCGATGCGGCAACGCAACGCGCAGCGCGCCGACATGCAACGCATCACCGGCGACGACTCGTCGCACGGGCTCGGCCCGATGGAGACGACGGGGTGGCTCGCGCGCTGCGAGACCGACGCCTACGGCGACTTCCGCTTCCGCGATCTGCGCGAAGGGTCCGAGTATGAACTGCGCTTCGACCTGCCGGTGCTCGGTCGCTTGCAGTTCCTCGAACGACGCATCGTGCGCGCCGGCTCGACCCTGAGCCCGTTGCGCATCGACACCGCGTTCGTCACGGCACCCATCCAGCTGACGTGTTCGACCCCCACCGGGGCCTACGCCAACCGCATGGTGCGGCTGCGGCAGATCGTCGAGGGCGACCAGGAAGGCACCTGCTTCGAGTTGCTGCTCGACAGCAACGGCATCCTGCTGCTCGAAGCGCTGCCGGTCGGCAAGTGGACGATCGAACCGATGCACGGTGGCCGCTGCGAACCGGGCGAGTTCGAACTGCTGGCGGGTCAGGCGCCGGGCTTCGCGTTCCAGGTCAAGGGCACCGCCATGCGCTCGCCGACTAAGACGCGCGACGATCGCGGCAGTGCTGCAAAACGTCGCTGAACGCCCGTTGCGTGTCGACGGCGCGCGCCCGGCGATAGCAACCGCGCGCGCGCTTGCCCTGGCCGGAATGGCCGAGCACGTCGCCGAGCGCGATCCAGGCCGCCGTGTCCCACGGATCGGTGCGCACGAGCCGGGTGAAGGTCGCGCGCGCCGCCGGATAGTCGCCGCGCAGGTACTGCGCCATGCCCACAGCGAAGCGCTCCGTGCGTTGGCCGGCGGCGGCAGACCAGCGCCGCCGCCACAGCGCGAACGCCAAGGCGCCGACGATCAGGGCCGACACCAGCTGCAGTGACGCGGCGAGCAAACGCAACTCCTCGGGAGACGCCGCGTAGACGAACCGCGCGACGAGCCAGGCATCGAGCAGCAGCCAGGTCGCCACGACACCGGCGAGACCCAACCCGGTGCGGCCGCTGCGCAGATAGAACAGTGCCGCACCTTGGCCGACGAGGAAGGCGAGCAGGTTCAGGAGCAACGAGGCCGCGAACACCCGGGCAGCCTACGGCGACGGTGCATCGACGACCACATGGCGCTGTCCGCCCCTTCATCGGGTAGCGTGTTCGCCCCGATGCCCTCCCTCGGCCGCCTCTACCTGCTGTTCACCCCGACAGCCTGCCGGCAGGACCCGTTCACCACCTTGACGGCCGCCCTCGATGGCGGCGTCGATCTCGTGCAATGGCGCAGCAAGGTCGAGGACCTCGACGGATTCCGGCGTTGCCGCGAACTCTGCCGCAGCCGCAACGTGCCGCTGGTCGTCAACGACGACGTGATGCTGGCCAAGCGCAGCCACGTCGCGGGCGTCCATGTCGGCCAGACCGACATGCCGGCCGAGGTCGCGCGCAAACTGGTGGTCAACGAGTGGATCGGGGTCAGCACCCACACGCCGGAGCAGATCACCGCGGCGGCCGCGGCCGGCGCCGACTACGTCGGCTTCGGACCGTGCTTCCCGACGGCGACGAAGGGCTACACGACCGGCAAGACCGCGGCCGAAGTCGAAGCGGCGGTCGAGCGGGCCGCCAAGGTGCGGTTGCCGCTGTTCGCCATCGGCGGCATCACGACGGCGAACCTGGTGCCGCTGCGCGTGCTGGGCGTCGACCGCATCGCGGTCAGCAGTGCGATCCTGCAGGCGGACGATCCGCGCGCGGCGGCGGTGGCGTTGCGGCGCATGCTGTGAACGGCGGACCCGGCCTCACGTGATCAGCATCGCGTCGCCGAACGAATAGAACCGGTAGCCGCGCTCGATCGCATCGCGGTAGACGGCGAGGATCGGTTCGCGGCCCGCGAACGCAGCGACCAGCATCAGCAACGTCGACTGCGGCAGATGGAAGTTGGTCAGCAGCGCATCGACCACGCGAAAGCGGCGACCCGGATACAGGAACAGGTCCGACGCGCCGCTGCCGGCCCGGATCGTGCCGTCGTCGGCGGCGCAGGTCTCCAGCGTGCGGCAACTGGTCGTGCCGACCGCCACCACCCGCCCGCCGCGTGCCTTGGTCGACGCGACCGCCGCAGCCGTCGCCGCCGGCAGTTCGTAGCGTTCGGCATGCATGCGATGCTCTTCGACCACGGTTGCCCGCAGCGGGGCGAACGTTCCCTCGCCGACGTGCAGCGTGACCCACGCCAACTCGACGCCGCCTGCCTGCAGTGCCGCGAGCAACTCCGGCGTGAAGTGCAGCCCCGCCGTGGGTGCCGCGATCGCCCCGGGCGTGCGCGCGAACACCGTCTGGTAGCGGGCGCGGTCCTTGTGGACGTCTTCGTCGCCGTCGCGGTCGATGTACGGCGGCAGCGGCGCGCGCCCGCACCGTTCCAGCGCCTGCGCCACCGTCCCTTCGCGGGCCAGAAGCGCCACCGACCACCGGCCGCCGCCGAGCGATTCGCGCAGCGCGAGTCCGATCGCGCCACCTTCCATCGGCACCACGTCGCCCACGCGCAGCTTCTTGCTCGGCTTCACGAACGCTTCGCCGACGTCGCCATCGAGCCGCACCAGCAAGCACTCGACGCCACCGCCGGTCGCGCGCCGCCCGCGCAACCGCCACGGCAGCACGCGCGTGTCGTTGAGCACGAGCAGATCGCCGGCGCGCAGGAACCGGCCGAGGTCCTTCACCTGCACGTGTTCCTGCGTCCCATGGCGCCGGTCGTGCACCAGCAAGCGGGCGTGGTCGCGCGGCTCCGCCGCGGCAGTGGCGATGCGCTCGGGCGGCAGCACGAAGTCGAACTCGGAGACGAGCACCGTCGCGTCATACCCGGCGATTCGCCTTGCACCAATGCGCGAAATGCCGCCGCGCGCACGAACGTGGAACGCAGCAACGCCAGGGATTGCCGCCATCGCACCGCGCCGCCACCATGCGTACATGCGCGGCCGCCCGTTCCTCACCCTCCCGATCGCCGGCCTCGTCGCGGCCTGTGGTGGCGGCACCGGCAGCAACCCGATCGGTGGCGCCGAAGTGCCGCCGCAGCTGCTCGCCTGCCGCGCCCGCGTCGACCAACCGTTCCAGTTCGCCGAGATCGCGCTGCGCGACGAACGCAACCTCGGCACGCGCCGGGTCGGCGAGCGCAGCGGCCAGGAACGCCACGCGCGGCTGCACCCCGACGGCAACACCGTGGTGTTCGCGCGCGAACGCGACCCGGACGACCCGGGCAGCCGCGAGATCTTCGTGTCGACGCTCGATGGCTCGCGCGGCGAAGTGCGGCTGACGCAGAACACCGGGCTCGACGACGAGCCGTGCTGGTCGCCGGACGGCAGCCTGATCCTGTTCACCAGCGACCGCTCGGGAACGGCAGCGTTGTGGCAGATGGCCGCGGATGGCGGCACTCCGGTCGCGTTCGCGGCGCCGTTGACCGGCGGCGCCGACGGCGAAGCGGACTGGCACCGCGGCAGCGACCGCATCGTGTGGAGTCGCGCCGATGCGAGCGGTCGCCGCACACTGTGGCAGACGACGGGCAACGCGGCGGCACTCCTGCCGCTGACCGACGGCGGTGCCGCGATCGGCGCCGGCTTTGGCGATCGCTCGCCCGCCTTCACTCCGGACGGGGCTGCGGTGGTGTTCGTGCGGCGCCTCGCGCCCGGCACCTCGGTGCTGGCACGCGCCGAACTCAGCACCGGCGCTGTGACCGTGCTGCTGGCACCGGCCGGCGAAGTCGACACCCCGCGCGTCGCCCCCGCTGCCGACCAGGTCTGGTTCGGCTTGTCCGAACCCGGCGCCGGCCGTTCCGCCTTCCGCCTCGCGTCGATGCCGATCGCCGGCGGCACGCCCACGGCAGCGTGGCCCGACGAACGCTGGACGCTCAACGGACTGGATCTGTTGCCCACGATGCCGGCGGCCCCGACTGCCGCCGCACCGACGCAGCTCGACGTCGGACAAGCCCAGGTGCAGATCGCGTCCGCGAGCAGCGTGTTCGGCGCGCGCAGCCAGCTCACCGCCGAGGACGGCCAGGAATACGCGCTGACGACGACGACGATCGACGGCCGCGAGATCGCGGCGATCAACGTGCGCTTCGACCTGCCGGTCACCGCCGCCACCGACGTGCTCGAACTGCGCGTGCGCTTGCTGGCGCGCGCCAGCCGCATCGACGGCGACAGCGTGCTGCGTTCGTCGATCTACAACCCGGTCGACGAACGCTTCGACACCGCGGTCGAACTCGAACCGAGCGGGATCAACCTGCAGACGCTGGCGTTCCGCACCAGCAGCCTGCGGCACGTGACGAAGGAAAAACAGCTGCGCCTCACCGTCGTCGCCGACCTGGCGCCCGGCGCGCGCGCCAACCTGCTCATCGACCTGGTCGAAGTCGTGCTGGTGGCGAAGGCCGCGAACTGATCGCGGGGCTCAGCGCCACAGACGATTGAGATCGAGCAGGAGCCCGATGCCGCCACCGAGCCAGGCGCCGCGATGGTGATGGTGCCGGCGATGGCCGTGGTGGTGGTGATGGTCGAACGCGGCCCCGATGCCGACGCCGACCAGCGTGTTGATCGGAAACAGCACTTCGCGGTCGCGGTAGCGGCGGTAGCGCGGTTCGTAGCCGTACAGCTCGGGCGACTCGTACGAGTACGCATGCGGCGGCGGCGACGCCTCGACGGCCACCGGCGCACTCGGCACCTCGACCGTCTCCGTCACGGTGCGATAC
>SXGT01755700.1_pt1 | contig 50057 bp, 39 predicted proteins | sample 3176221 | NCBI WGS metagenome assembly SXGT01 (sample SAMN11356862, study PRJNA531348) | freshwater metagenome | isolation source: freshwater sample F1-120 | place: China: Fuxian Lake, Yuxi | collected 2017-12-25
CCATCTGGTGTTCTCGACGCTGCACACCAACGATGCCGCCGGTGCCGTCGCTCGCCTGCTCGAGATGGGTGTGGAGGATTATCTGCTGGCGTCCTCGTTACTGGGCGTGCTCGCGCAGCGTCTCGTGCGCAAGATCTGCGTCGACTGCCGGCGCCCGGCGACCGGGATCGCGGCCAGCGAGATCGCGGCGTTTGCCCGCGGCGAGGCCCACGATACGACTGCTTCCGGATCCCTTTGGGAAGGTGCGGGCTGTGAGACGTGCGGTCACAGTGGGTTCCGTGGCCGCTCGGGCATCTACGAACTGCTCATGGTGGACGACGTGATCCGCGAGCGCATCCTCGAGCGTGCCTCGGCCGACGCGATCCGAGCGGCCGCGGTTTCGCACGGCATGCGCATCCTGCGCGAGGACGGCTGGGCCAAGGCGCGCTCGGGCGTGACGACGCTCGGCGAGCTGATCCGCGTGACCCGGGACTGATCTTCCGTCACGCGACCGCGACACTGCAGCAAGCTTGGGCAGCGGTGCGGCGGCGACGGAGCGACAGCGCGACAAGCACTGGCCGCGCCCGGGCAGTTTCTGGAGGCCGACGTTCCCGCTGTCGTTGCCGGGCGCGAAAGACTTCCAGATCGAGCGGGCAGGGTCAGCGCGGCGACGTCCCTGCGCTCCTCATCGCGCGCGGAAGAGGAGGCCGCTGCTCGCGCCGAGGTTCTCGTGCCGCCAGTTGACGTCGAGATGGTCGCGCAGCGGATCGCCGGGCGGCAGGAGCTCGGGGAAGGGCAGGAGGACGGCGTCCACACTGCCCAGCAGGCGGTTCATGCTCGCGGCGGGCACGGCGTGGGCTCGTGTAGCGAAACTTTGGTGGACCGCGCCGGCGGGCACGAGAGCGGTGCCGCGCCGGTCGCATTCGTAGAGGACGGTGCCCGCCCGGTCGGCCAGCACGAGCAACTCGAGATGGGCCGGCAAGCGCTTGCGGACCTCGGCACAGAGTTCGGTGAGTCGCGCATAGCGGGCTTGTGGGGTGCGGGCGGCGATCGTCGCGGCGACGGTGGCGCCAGCGAACGCCACCAGCACGAGGCCTGCGACGAGACCGCGCACCACGACTCGATGCGGGGCCAGCACGGTCCGCAGGTGCAGCCAGCCGAGGGCGACGAAGGGTGCCAGTCCGGGGACGAGGGCAAGCTGGTAGTACTCGGTGCCGCGTGCCAGCTCGTCGAACGCCCGGGTTGCGAACAGGAAGCTCTGGCCGAGGACGCCCGCGGACCAGACCAGAAACGCCCCCAGCACCCTGCCGTCGCCGCCGGCGCCGTGCCGCCGAGCCTCGGCCAAGTCGGATGACGACGGCAACGCGGCCGGCTCCCGCCAGTCGCCGGGCCGGCGAGCCCCGACCATGCCAAACCCGCAGAGAAGGGCACCGGCCGGGGTGAGCACCATCCAGAACGTCTGCCGGGCAAGCTCCAGGTAGAGTTCTGGTCGCAGCCAGAGGCCGGGCTCGACCCAGCCCGCGGCGACCATGGCCCCGGCGACCGGGAAGCGGGCGTGGATCTGGAAGGCGTGCGCGTACCAAGCCAGCGCCGGCAACGTGGCCAGACCGAGGAAAGCTGCCAGTCCAAGCGACTGTCGTCGGGACGGTCCGCCCTCGGTCGGCCCGTCGGACGGCCACCCCAGCAGGATCAGCGCGGGGCCGAGCCAGAGCACGACATGCGGCTTGAGGAGAAGCGCCAGTCCCGCAGCAAGCCCAGCCGCTGCGGCGGCGCCCGGCGCGGGTCGGCGCGCCCACGCGCCCGCGAGCCCCAGCGCCACCAGCGAGGCGAGTACGGCCGCAGCATCGTTCTGAAAGCTCACCGAGTAGGCCAGCGCGAGCGGCGAGAAGAGATAAAAACCGGTCGCCACCGGGACCAGGGCCGCGAGACCCGCCCCGTTGAGCAGGCCCGCGAGCACCGGAGCCCCGGCGAGCCAGAGCAGGGCCGAAAGGGCTCTGCCACAGGCCGCCAGCGGGACCCCTGTCAGGTCATGAATTAACGCACTGGCCGCGGGGACAAGGGGCGCTTCCTTGACGAAATAGCCCGGTCGGCCGACGTCATCGACCACGGGAAGCAGGAAGCTGCCCCGGCCACGGAGCAGGTTACGGGCAACCATCGCGGTGTGGGCCTGCTTGCCGGCCGCGCCATCGAGCAGCGGGGCGTCGAGCCCCGGGACCCGGGCGAGGGCCGCCAGCAGAACAAGCCCCACGAGCAGAGCGCGGCGGGACGGTCCCTTGTGACCGGCCGGGGGGGGAGGACTTGCGCGGTGCATCCGCCCCCGCGGATACCGCCCCGGTGAGCCGAAGACGAACCCAGGCCCCCCGGTCGCTGCTGCGAGACGTAGAAAATCAGCGATGAAATCTCTTGCACAACTACTGTTCTGCCGCTATACGCGAGGGGTTCCAGTAGCCCGCGCTAGGTCCATCAGGCCCGGGGCTGGAGCCGGAAGGTATTGAGCCGTGTCGACCAGAGCGAGACGATTCGCTGGCCCAGGGGCGCTGCTGCTCGTGATCGGGCTGGGCTCGGCGTGGGCTTGGCGTGAAGCGATTCCGCCGCTGAACCAGCATTCCGAGAAAGCCTTGGCGCGGCGGGTACAGTCGTTTTGGGATCTCAAGATCGCTGGCGACGTGGATACGGCCTATGGCTTCATGGCCGAAGCGTACCGGCGGCGGGTGACCCCAGCTGGCTTTGCGCGGCAGGGACAGGGCGTGGTGGTCCACACCGGGGCTGCGGTGGACGGGGCGCAGGTCGATGGCGATGTGGCCCAGGTCGACCTCCAGCTTCGCCACTATTTTGATCGCCCGAACTTTCGTGAGATGGAAGCCACCTCGAAGGTGCAGGATCGCTGGATCTTCGAGAATGGAAGGTGGTACCGTTGGCCCGCGGGGATGAGGGGTTGAAATCCCCGGAGGATTCGTAGTACGGGCATAACGGCGAGGGGGTCCCGGTCTGGGACGGGGGGAGGCAGCTTCGCTTTCCACCCGCTTGGCCGAGGCGGAACATGGCTCCGGTCGGGCAGGCGACGGCCGGTCGGCCCGCGGTTGGCGCGGGAACGGCGGGAATACTGAGCCGGAAGGAACGTGAGGCTCCGAGTGGAGACGACAGGGATGAAAGAGGAGGTTGGAAAGATGCATAGGGGACCAACGAGGGCGTTGGTGGGGTTGGCCGCGGCGGGGCTCATCGCCTCGTTTGGTCAGACCGCACAGGCGCAGGAGAATCTGTACGAGAGCGCGGTAGGCCTGAGTTACGGGGCTGAGGCTGCCAACACGACGCTGAACCCGAATGGCGTCGGTCAGCTGCTCTACGGCGGCTACTACGACGTCCGCGCCGTCGATGGCGATGCGCAGCACGTCAATATCCAGATCCTGAACAACAACACCAACGTGGCGACGCTGCCGGAGTGCGGTGGCGACGACTTCATCGCCGGCAACGACGGCTCCACCTGCTACAACCCGGACGGCGGTATTCTCGCGAAGGTTCGCTTCCGTGACTTCCGCAAGAGCAAGGAGCTGCTCGACTTCAACATCGCGCTCTCCTGTGGCGAAGTGTGGGCGGGCCGCGTCTCGCTGGGTTCTTCGGTGCCTGAGGTCGCATCCATCTACCCGATCGTGACCGCTGTCACGGGGACCACCGTGACGACCGACGACGTCCTCGTGGGCGGCCAGTCGTTCAGCACTTCGAATGCGCCGGCGTCCGATCAGGATCGCGGCTACTTCGAAGTCATCGCGATGGAGGCTCTCCCCTGCGAGCCGCAGGACGGCTCGGTCGAGCTGAGCGGTAACGTCTGGGATCGTCTCGAGTGTGCTGACTGCAACCCGACCAATGCCCTGTCGGCCGAGGTCTTCATCGTTCGCGCGGCGTCGGGAATCTCCCACGAATACAACGCTGACGCGCTCTCGCGCTTCGTCGTTCTCGGTGGCGGCCCGATCACCCCGATCGATCCGTTCTCGAACGATGATCCCGATGCCTCGGATTGCGTGAACTTGGGCACGACCACCGGCGGGACGATTCCCCCTGCGGAATGTCTGGCGCAGGTCAATCTCGCGCTCTCGAAGAGCCGCCTGAATGCGCAGTACGATGTCGAGCAGGCCACTGCTGGCTCGGTCAATGTGGTCGTGACCCTGCCCACCAAGGGCTTGGTCTGCGGCAACGTGTACAACGGCGTCCCGTCTGCGGATCCGTTCCAGTGCATCACCGACACGACCGGCACGCCGGACGTCGGTGAAGAGGTCACCTGCACGGTCTACGATCGCCTCGAGAACTTCGCCGAGGAAGATCAGCCGATCTTCTCGCCGAGCCCGTCGCCCGATACGTGCATCCTGCCGTACGAGCTCACGGTCATCGGTGTGGCCGAGGACGCGGATTCGGTCGATTCACGCGCCGACGTGGCGCTGCTGACCGGCTCGCTGCCCTACGGGGACTCGGGCTGGGTTGACCTCGGGCTCGTGACGAACCCGCAGGGCGCGGTTCTGCACCGCGAGACCGTCGACGACATGGATCTCAATATCCAGGGCATCCCGGTGCTCGGCTACCAGGGCCTGCCGGCGATCGCGCTGGTTCTCCAGGAGTTCCAGAACGGCAACGTCGGTGGCACCTACGGCAACTTGGTCCCGGCGATCGCCGAGACCACGGTTCTCTTCCCCGGCCAGAGCTGAGCTCAGGCCGCCGGAAACCGGCGGAAGGGGGGCGTCCCGCAAGGGGCGCCCCCTTTTCATTTCGAGCGGACCGATACGCGAAGCCCGCCCCGGGCGGCCGGCATCTGCGCGATTTCGTCAGGGATCGCGATCTTCTTCTAGGCGGCGCTCTTCGAGTGGGCTAGGATTCTCCCCAAATGAGCACTCGATCGCTCCCCATTCGTCTGGCGCTGAATCTTGCAATGGCTCTCCTGGGGGTGCTGCTGGTGGGACCCTCGGACGCCCAGGAGAACCTCTACGAGAACGCCTACGGTCTCACGGTCGGCGCCCCGGCTCCGGTCAACGCGAACGCCGGCATCAATCCAAATGGATCGGGACAGGTGCTCTACGGCGCCTACTATGACGTCCGGCCCTTCGATGGGGACGCCCAGCACGTCAATATCCAGATCAGAAATGGCAATACCAATGAGTCTGATCTGCCGCCCTGCACCCCACTTGACTTCGAGCAGGGGAATGATGGCTCGACTTGCTACAACCCGCTGGGGGGGGTCCTGGCCAAAATCCGCTTCCGTGACTTCCGCCGGAGCAAGGAACTCCTCGACTTCAACATCGCCCTCTCGTGCGGTGAGGTCTGGGCAGGGCGCGTAGCGGTCAAAGACGGCCGTCCCGCGATCTTCTCGGTGTTTCCGGTGGTAACCCTGGTCACCGAGGACGAGATCGAAACCGACGATGTCGTGGGTAACGGGCAGGTCTTCAGCATCCTGAACGCCCCTCTGGAAGATATCGGTCGCGGCTATTTCGAAGTGATCGGCATGGAAAGCCTGCCCTGCGAGCCGGCCGAGGGTCAGGTCTTTCTCACCGGCAATACCTGGGAGAGACTCGATTGCGAGGCGCGCAGCATCGATTGCACGCCAACCAATGCGCTCTCGGCCGAGGTCTTCGTGGTGCGTCCCGCGGCCGGAGTCTCGCACGAGTACAACACCACGGCGATCTCCCGCTTTGTCTACGGCCCCTTCGCCGACAACGCCGGCGGGGGATCGATCACGCCCATCGATCCGACCGGAACAGATGATCCGACGGTGGCGGATTGCGTGAACATCGGCACGTCGAGCCAGTCGGTGTTCAATTCGGCGCAGTGCCTTTCTCAAGTCAACCTCGGGCTGGCGCGCAGCCGCCTTCTTGCGCAGTACGACATCGAAAGCGTGACCGCGGGCACGACAGATCTGGTGGTGACGCTGCCGACCAAGGGCTTGGTGTGTGGCAACGACGTGGAGGGCCCGGCGGCGCCCCCCTTCCAGTGTCAGACCCGCGTCGGGCTTACGGTTGCGGGTGAGGAGATCGGTTGCCGGGTCTGGGACCGCCTCGAGCACGATGTACAGCCTGACCAGCCGATTTTCTCGCCGGCGACCGACGAGGATTGCTTGCTGCCTTTCGAACTCACGATTCTGGGAATCGCGCAGACCGCCGATGCCGTGACACCGCGTGCGGATGCCGCCCTGCTGACCGGCAGTCTACCCGCGCCGGAGTCGGGGTGGGTCGAGCTCGACCTCGCAAGCAACAGTGACGGCACCGTGTCGCATGGAGAGGTCGTCGAGGACGGTCTCGGTGGTGCCGAGCTGAACGTGCAGGGGGTTGGCGTCTACGGCTACGAGGGGTTGCCGGCCGTGGCGCTGGTGCTCCAGGAATTCCAGAACGGCAACGTCGGCGGGACCTACGGTGACACGGTTGCGGCGCTGGGCGAGAGCCGCACTCTCACCGCACTGCCCTGAACCAGAAGTCGGATCAGCGTAGAACCCGGCGCTGGCTCAGGCCGCTACGCGTCCCCATCGAGAAGAGGCGAGGGCGCGGGTAGCGCGCCGGAGCCAGTGGTGTGCCGGGCCGCAGCCCGGCACACCGTCGCTGGTCCGCCCTTTGGTCAGAACGCCTTCCAGGCGATGTCGAAGCGGGTGCAACCCGCGGCGGAGTTGCCGCCGATCGCCGTGATCTCGTAGGTGCCGGGGGCGGTGCGCTGCGGGTCGAGCAGGGCGAGGGCGGTCACCCCGGGGCTTGAGAGCATGCCCGAGCGCGCGGTCCAGCCGAGGTTGCCGATCTGGCGGACCACCAGCTCGAGCTTGCCACACTGCGCGTCGGTCACGTCGTAGGCCGAGAAGGCGAGTTTCTTCACCCCGGTGCGTGTCACGCGGGCACAGTAGGTGACGCTCTGCCCACGCTCGACCAGCTGCTTGCGCAGGCCGAGCCAGTTGTCGCCGATGACCTGGTCGAGCGGGATGCCATTGCAGCCGTCATTGGTCGCCGGGGTTGGCGTGGGTCGCACAGGCGTCGGTGTGGCATTGGGGTTCGGCGTCGGGGTCGGTCCGCTCGGCAGGCACTCGACAGAGGAAAGGTCCTCATTCATCAGCCCGTTGTTGAACACCATGTGGATCTCGTAGTCGTCGCACTCGAGATTGTTCAGAACGAGCGGTGAAGCGCCCGCTGGCGTCGCCAAGCCGACGGCCGAGAACGCGCCTACGGCTACGATGGTTCCTCGCAATATCCTCATCATCCCTGCACTCTCCTCCTCGACGCGAGAACCGATTCCCGGCGATGGTGCGCGCCGCGTCGAACTTACCCGCCTTTCGGCGAGGCTGTCAAATTACCGCGCTGCCCTGACGCGAGGCCGGAGTTCTGTCGCGGCTCGCCATGGGCGGCGTTCTGGTCCGTTGCGAAGCAAAACTCGTGCTCCGCGCCAGGCCAAGCCTGCGGGGATTCGTAGCCCGATTCAGACGCCCGACCGTCAGCGCGGCGTCGCTGGTGGCGAGAAGCTATTGCCCCGGAGCGGCAAGGGCTGGCACGTTTGCCCGCCCGTCGATATCCGCACGGGGAGTCGAGCTGTGGAGGAGGGGATTCGCATGGTCATCGGGGTTGGAGAGGTGGGAGTGGGGCGCGTGTGTGCGCTTGCGCTGGCGGCTGCCATGCTGCTGGCCGGCAGCACCAGTGCCGTGGCTGTTTCGGGCGACGCTGTCCCGCCGCCGGCAGCGGCCGAGATCATCGTCGAGGTCGGTCCCTTCAAGGCAACGGCCGCCGACATCACTGCCGAGTTCAACAACGCGCCGCCGCCGCTCGTGGCCGATGTCCAGCGCAGCCCAAATTCCGGCCGCATCCAGGCCGTCGAGTGGTATGCCCGACTGCTCTACGACGCCGTGGCGAAAGCGGACGGGCTCTACGAGCGCCGCCCCGGCCTCGCGGCCTTCGCCGAGCAGCGTCGGCGCTCCGTCGTCGGCAAGGCCTACATCGACGATTTCATCACGACCAACTACCAGCCGAGCCCGGTCGAGATGGAATCCCTCTACAAGCTCGAGGGCAAGACGATTTGCGCCGTGCCGGCGACCTACCACCTGGCGCGGATCGGGGTCGTGACCGGGAAGCATGCCAGCGAGGTCGAGAAAGCCGAAGCGAAGCAGCGTCTTGCCGCGATCCAGAAGCGGCTCGCCGGCGGCGAGGACTTTGCCACGGTGGCCGACGAGGACTCCGACGTCGCCGGTCGCGCGCGCGGTGGATCGCTCGGCTGGGTTCCGGCCGCCGATCTCGAGAAAGCGCCGGAGGCCGAGCCGATCCGGGCGCTCGCCGTCGGGCAGACCAGTGCGCCGATCGAGACCCGGCACGGCACGATGATCTTTCGCCTGGTCGAGCGTGACGACGCGCGGGTGCTCTCCTACGAGGACTGCCGCGCCCGGCTGGAGGGAGATCTCAAGAAGAGCTTCCGGCGCGAGATCGCGCGCCAGCGCATCGACGACCTCGCTGCGCGCCTGGGAGCCAAGATGAATATCGACGCCGTGATCGGGGCCATCCGTGCGGTCAAGTTGCCAGACAACTGGCAGGACACCTGGAAGCCAGAGAAGGAATGAACGGTGCCGGCGCGGCGGGCGAGGGCGTCTCTCGCGTCGTGACCGACGCGACCGAGTCCACCGTGCCGCAGCACCATGCCGCTGGTGCGACCGAGCCGGCTCTCGCTGCAGAGGGTCTCGGCAAGTTCTACGGCTCGGCCGTGCGGCGGGTCCGGCCCCTTCTCCGCGCGCTTTGCTTGCCCGGCGAGGTCGAACGGAGCGGCGGGCACTGGGCCTTGCGTGGGGTGGACTTCGCGCTGGCCCGTGGCCAGTCGCTCGGCGTGATCGGGCGCAACGGCGCGGGCAAGTCGACCTTGCTGCGGCTGCTCGCCGGTACCGCTCGCCCCACGGAAGGGCGGGTGCGGCGCGGTTCCCCTCCCGGCTGCCTGCTCGATCTCGGGGTCGGTTTCGATCTGCTCGAATCGGGCCGCCAGAACGCCCTCTCGATGTTGGCCCTCACCTGCCCGGGCGGACGTCGCGAGGCGCTGGCGCGGCTTGCCGAGGTTGCCGAGTTCGCCGGTCTTGGCGCGGATCTCGATCGTCCCGTCCGGGCCTATTCGGACGGCATGCGCTTGCGGCTCGCCTTTGCCACCGCGATCGCCCATCGTCCTGCGGTGCTGGTGACCGACGAGGTGCTGGTCGTGGGTGACGGCGCTTTCCAGCGCCGGTGCGAGCGCTGGCTTGAGGATTTTCTAGGTGGCGGTGGCACGCTGGTCCTGTGCTCACACGATCTGGTGCAGATCCGCCGTCTCTGCGCCGCGGGGATCTGGATCGACGGAGGTCAGGTGCGCGCCGCCGGGCCGGTCGCCGGTGTGATCGGCGCCTATCGCGAGTCGATCGCCTCGGGCCGGGACACTGCCGGAGCCGTGCACGTTGGCGGCGTCTCGGTCGGCTTCGCCTTCGAAGTGGTAAGCCTCGCCTTGACCGATGACGACGGTCGCGAGGTGTCGGAGATCCCGGCGGGAGGCAGCTTCGTCGCCGAAATCGAGTTGGCTGCCGAGGCGGGCGAACCGAACGTCTTCGTCGGCATCACCACCGCCGATCTGACCCCGGTCTATGGTGTCGCCAGCGACATGGATGCCGCCCGCGCGCGGAATATCGGGCCGGGGCGCTGGCGCTTCCGCCTGCGCTTCGACGAACTTGCTCTCGAAGCGGGGACGTATCGATTGCGCGCCCACGCCCTCGACGAGACCGGGACGCGGCTCTATGACACCGTCGAGCGTAGGTTCGATGTGACGGCCCGCGGCGGCATGACGGCGGCTACGGGCGGCGCTTTCAGCGAGCTGCGCGGGCGCTGGATCGCCGAACCTGCCATGGCGATGCCCGAGTCGTGAGCCTCGCGGAAGGCATGATCGCCGTGGTGGTCGCTCTGGGCGCGGCGCTCGGGCGCTACCGGCCGGGTGCTGCCCTGGCAGTGGTGGTGGTGGCAGCACCGCTCCGGTTGCCGGTGTTCGCCTCGGCCGAGCTTGCGACGCTGCTGCTGCTTGGTGTCGCCGCGGCCCGCTGCGGCGACCTCTGGCGCGTGCTTCGCAGTGAGCCCGCGACCGCACTCGCCATGGTGGCCTTCCTTGGCTGGATCGCGGCGTCGGCGCTGTGGGCGCGGCAGAGTCTCTTCGTGCCGGCACTGCTCGGCAAGTGGGGCGCGGTGGCGCTTCTGTGTTGGTTGGTCGCGTCGCTTGACGAGGCCGATGGCTGGACGCCGAGCTTTGTCGTGCTGATCGCTGTCGTCGCTATCGCACCGTCCTCGCTCTGGGCTCTGGGCGAGCGGCTCGGCGTGGTCGTGCCGCTCGGCGATCCGGTCGTGCTGGGCAACCGCCTGATCACGCTCGAAGGTGTGACCCGCGGCCGGGCGCTGTTTTGGCATCCGAACCGGCTCGCGGAGTTCGTCGAAGGGTTCGGCCTGCTCCTTGTCGTCACGGCCACACTTGGCGTGCGGCGGGGCCTGTCCAGCGCAGGCTTCTTGTTGGCCGCGCTGGGGGTCTGGGCAACGGGCTCGACGGCGGGGATGGCGGTGCTCTACGGTGGAGCGATCCTCGGCGCGGCGTTCTGCCTTCTGCCACGGCGGGCGCGGCGACTTGCCCTCGATGGCGATGCGGCACGATCGACAGCTCCTCGCCTTGCCACGCCAGGTCCCCGGGCGTGGCGATCCGCCCTCGTCGGCGCTGCGGTGGCGGCCGCTGCCGCAGCCGCGATCGCGATCTACTTCTTCCGCGCTCACGGGGGCGTTGGCAGTCGCTGGATCGTGTTTGCGTTCGCCTGGAATCTCATCCGCGACAATCCCTGGCTGGGCATCGGGGCGGGCAACTGGGCGCTCGCGGTTGGCGGTGCCGCGGCGGGCGTGAGCCGTTTCTGGTTCCGCAGCCACGCGCACTCGCTCCCCCTTCATGTGCTTGCCGAACTCGGTGGGCCGGGGCTGGTGCTCTGCGGGGCGTTCTTTGCCACGCCCCTCTGGCGCGCGGCCCGCAGCGTGCGACTAGCGCCCAAAGCCTGGGCGGCGATCGGCAAGGGCGCGATGCTCGGCGTGAGCGGTCTCCTGGCGCATGACCTGGTGCATTATTTCCTGCGCGATGCGGTCGATGCCATCGCTCCCGGAACACTGCTCGGCCTCTGCCTGTTGGCGAGCCGCACGGCGCACGTCGGCAGCTCGCCGGCGCCCGAGAGGGGATGATGACGGGAACCGTGCCGGGCGTCCCGGCGGCGACGACGATGGCACTGGCGCCGGACAGGGGGTTCCTCGCGCGGCCCGCGGCGCCGCGGACCGCGCTGCGGAGAGCAGTTGCGAAGAACAGAGGGCTCTCTGCGGGGACTGCGGTGACGAGGACCGCACCAGCGATGGCGCTCGCGTCTGACGTTTGGTTCGACGCGCGGACCACGCCGGGAGCGGCGGTGGCGTCGGGGAGCTGTGCTTGAGGATCCTCGTCCTGGTACATGGGTTTCCGCCGCAGGAGCAGGGTGGCGTCGAGAGGGTTGCCTTCGAGCAAGCCCGCGAGCTCGTCGCCCGGGGCCATGCGGTGCAGGTCTTCGCGCGCGCGAGCCGACCGGGCGGGCCGGGCGAGGGTGGAGCGACCTCTGACGACGAGATTGACGGCGTGCCGGTGCGCCGCGTGGTTCACGATCCGCCCGCTGTCGCGTGCTTCACCGACACCTGGCGCTCTCCAGTGCTTGACGTCGCATTCGCTGCTGCACTTGATGAGTTCCGGCCGGACGTGGTCCATGTCCAGCACCTGGTTGCGCTCTCGACACGCCTGCTCGACGCTTGCCGCAGGCGCGGCCTGCCGTGGGTCATCTCGCTGCACGATTTCTTCTTTCTCTGTCACCGGACATTCCTGATCGACGACACGGGTCGCCGCTGCGCGGGGCCCGAGGCCGGCTTGCGCTGCGGGCCGTGCCTCAAGGAGCTCGGCGCCACGCCCGACGAGGCTCGCCTTCGCTTCGAAGAGATGGCGCAGCTCCTCGCCGAGGCAGCCCGGGTGACCGCGCCCTCGCATGCCCACGCGCGTCATTTCGAGTCCGAGCTGCCTTTCCTCGCGGGCCGGATCGAGATCGTGCCGCCGGGCCTCAGCCCGCCCGGCCGGCGGGTGAAGCCGCAGCAACCATCGGAAACACCGCTCGAACTCCTCTACGCGGGGCCGATTCTCCCGCACAAGGGCATCGATGTCCTGATCGAGGCCCTCGGGCGGGTCGCGCCCGGGCGCGTTGCCCTCGAGGTGCGCGGCGGCGCGGTGGCGCAATTTGAGAAGTTTGCAGCTCATCTGCGTCAGGCAGCGGCCGGGCTCGAGGTGCGCTGGCGGCCGGGCTTCGTGCCCGGCGAAATCGACGAGGTATTTGCTCGGGCTGACGCGCTTGTGCTGCCCTCGCGCTGCGACGAGTCGTGGTCGCGCATCGCGCGCGAGGCGCGACATGCCGGACTTGCGGTCGTTGCCCCGGCGACGGGTGGCCCCGCCGAGGGCTTGTGCGACGGGGTCGATGCCCTGCTGGTCGCGCCAGACGACGCCGTAGCTCTGGCGACGGCGATCGAGCGCCTGGCCACTGACCGTGGTCTCCTCACGCGCCTCCAGGACGCAGCGCCACCCAAGGTCACGAGCCTGGCCGAGGCGGCTGCTGCTGTAGAGGCGATCCTCGAGCGCGCGCTGGTGCGACCGAATCGGCGCGCGCGAGTCACCGTGGCTTATGTTGTAAAGAATGGGTTACCCGAGCTCGCCGATTCGTTGGCGGCGGTCCGTGCGCAGCAGGGAGATTTTGACCTGGTCGAGATCCTGGCCATCGACTCGGGATCGAGCGACGGCTCGCGCGCGGTACTCGAGCGCGCCGGCGTGCGCGTCATCGACATCCCTCCGGAGAGCTTCGGCCACGGTGCGACCCGCAATCTCGCGGCGCGGACCGCTACCGGCGAGCTGATCGCTTTCCTGACCCAGGACGCGACGCCGCTCGGCGTGCGCTGGCTCGAGCCGCTGGTGGCGGCACTGGCCGAGGATCCGCTGCTCGCCGGGGTCTGGAGTCGGCACGTGCCGCGGCAAGGCTGTCATCCGATGGAGAGGCGTGCGCTCGCGACCTTCCCGCCGTTTGCGAGCGAGGGGCCGTGGATCGCCCAGGCGCGCGGCAACCCGGCCTACGCCGAGCACCCCGAGCAGCATTGGTGGTTCTCGAATAATGCCTGCTTGATTCGGCGCCAGGTCCTCGAGCAAAAGCCTTTCCCCGAGGTTTGGTTCGGTGAAGACCAGGCCTGGGCTCGGGCCGTGCTCGAAGTGGGCTGGCGCACTCGGCTCGTCGCGGCCTCGGTGGTCGAGCACTCGCATGGCTATCGGGCGGGCGAGAACCTGCGGCGGCATTTCGATCACGCGCGCGCGATGCGGGACATCTTCGGCTGGCGCGACACGGCCGGGCTGGGCGAGTGCATCCGCGGGGCGCTGCGCGAGACCGGCGCGGACTGTCGCTGGATCCGTGCGCACGAGGGGCGGGCGGCAGTCCTCCGCTGGGCCCCGCGTGCGCTGAGCTATCAGGCAGCAGCCTGGGCCGGGCGCTGGCTCGCGGCCCAGGAACGCCGGCTGCCGGCGCGACTGCGGCGCGGCCTCTCGCTGCACGAGAGCCGTCTGGTCGCGCGCTGATGGATCGCGTCCGGCAGCCCGGTTTCGTTTCGCAGAGGGGCCGGGGCGCGCTAGGTGGCGAGCCATGAGACGGGGATGGCTCGGGCGAGCGATCGCTCTCGTGCGGCGGCGGCGAATCACCGCCGCTCCCGTGCAGGCCTCGACCGAGCTCCAGCCCACGGCCGGCCCGCGGCCCATCGGCTGGTGGTTCGTCGGCTCGACGATGGGGATCGCTCCCCTGCGCGCTGCGCTCGAGGGGCCGGGGGCAGCCGCGCGCGTGATCGCGATCGATGGGGCCGACCCGGAGCCGCCGACCCCTCCCGCCGACTTGCGGCGACTCAAGCGCGAGATCGAGGGGTTCAGCGGCCGGGTCGTGCTCGTTGCGAACCGACCTGCATCGCTCGCCGTCGCGCTGGCGACGCACGCCCGAGCCCGCGGCGCGCGTCTTGTCTACCAAAAGACCGAAGCGTGGGAGACCCGTGGCAGCGCCCGTCTCGAACTCGAGGAGGACACGCTGGCGGGGCTTGCCGACCATCTGATCGCCGATGACGTCGCGCTCGGCCGTCTCTTGCGCAGTCGTGCGCGTGGGACCGGGCTGGTTCACGTCGCCACGGCCGATGCCGAGCGGGCGACGTTGCTGGCGAGCCTCGCCGCGCGACCGTCGTTGACGCTGCTGCTCGCGCCGGTCGAGCCGGGAGCGCAGCTCGATGCCGCGATCGCAGCACTGCTGAAGCACCGGGGTGAGCTGGCGTATGGCCTCGCCATCGTGCTGCCCGGAGCGGCCGGCGAGGACGTCGAGCAACACCTCGAGGAGCAGGGTGGTGCTGCCCTGCGCGTGCTGCGCAGCGGGGCCACGAGCCGAGCCGCGGCCCAGGCCCTGGCGCAGCGGGCGACGGGGGGCGAGATCGTTGGCGTCCTCTCGCCCGAGCAACGCCCGTGTCGTGACGACTGGTGTGCTGCGGCGGTGGCGCTCCTGCTCGAGCGGGGCGAGGTGGGCGCGGTTGCCTTGATTGACGAGTCGCCCAACGCGACTGAGTGCGACCTGGAGGTTCTGCCGGCCAGCGGCTTCCTGGTGCGGCGAGATGTGCTCGCCGCGGCTCAGGGGTTCGCCGAGGATCTGCCCGAACATGCCGAGGTCGCCCTTTCGCTGCGCATCCGTCAGCTCGGTTTTGGATTGATCGGGCTGCCGGCTCGCGGTCTTCTCGACGGGGCTCTGGGTAAGCCAGTCTGCGCGCCGGCGCTCTTGCAGCGCATCGCGCGCCGCGCGGGGGTGGCGCTCGGCCAGCGGCCCGCGACCGGCCCCCAGAGCCGCGGGATGCAGCCCCAGCCGTGAAGTCCCCCGAGCGCAGCCACGGTACGCCTTCCCCAGCCGGCGTGCCGACGACATCACCGGGCGAGGTCGCGCTCGCGGGTCGTGCGAGCCCTCTGGGTGCTCCCGTCGGCGCAGCCAGGACCTCGCACGGCGCTGCGCGATCACGTCCGAGACCGGGGCCATGCCGGTTACGAACGTCGTCGCGCCGACGATCCCAGGGGGCGCTGCGCTGGCAACGGATGCCATGACGCCCGCCCTTCCCGCTCCCGCCCCAGCGCACCCGACAGGTGCCAAGACGATCCCGCCACGGGGCGCAGCGCTGGCGCGTCTGACGGCGGCCGTGCTCGTGGCGTTGGGGGTCGGCCTGGTGCTGCCCACGCCTCTCCATGTTCGCCGGGAAGCAATCCTCGTCGATGCGTTCCTCGTGCCAACCCGCGAGGTGGAGATCGCCGACGAGAGCCGTCCCGTGGCCCGTGCGGACGTGGTCGAGGCGACGCGGGGGAGCGCCCGCGTCCGGACCGGCTCGTTCATCGTGCCGGCGCGGGCGAGGCTCGAAGCCTGGGCCGGTCTGGCCCGGGCGGCTGCCGGCGAGGTCCTTGCAGAATTGACGGTCTGGGCCGAGGGTCGGCGGCTCGCCGGCCGGCGGGTTCGCCTTGCCCCGGGCGTTGCATCCGCGCCGCGCTGGATCGACCTTGAACTAGACCTTGACGGGCTCGCTGGCCGGCGAGTCGAGATCGAGGTGGTCCTCGCGGCACCCGGACTCGCGGCCGAAGCCATCGCGCCGGGTGCCCCTCGATTCATTGAGCGACGGCCGCTGCCGGCGCGGGCGCGCAACGTGATCCTGGTGTCACTCGACACCCTGCGGGCCGACCGCCTCGGCAGCTACGGCCACACCCGCGCGACCAGCCCGCGTCTGGACGCGCTGGCGCGTGCTGGCGGGCGCGCCGCGGTGGCGCTGGCCCATGCGACCTCGACCCCGCCCTCGCACATGAGCATGCTCACCGGCACCTTGCCCTGCCGCCACGGCGTGTTCGGCATTCACGTCGACGATGATCTGCCCGCGGACATCGACACCTTGGCCGGCCTTCTGTCGCGCCACGGCTGGACGACTGCCGCGGTAACCGAGGACGCTTTCGTCGGCGCGCCCTTCGGCTTCGCGCGCGGCTTCGACCGCTATCGCGAATTCAAGCAGCCGGTGGCGGCCGGCAACGCGGTCTCGCCGGGCATCAACACGCCCACCGGCTACGGGCCGCGCACGTTTCACGCCGCGCGGCACTGGCTCGAGGACAATGGCGAACGCCTCTTCTTCCTCTTCGTCCACACCTACCAGATGCATGGGCCGCGCCGGCCGGAGGCGCCGTGGCGGGATCTTTTCCCTTCTTCGCTCGCGCCGGGGCAGACGGACCGTTCGCCCGAGTTCCACGATCTCGGCCGTTACGACGGGCTGGTGCGCCAGGTCGACAGCCTCGTCGGTGGCCTGCTTGACACCCTCGACGACCAAGAGCTTGCTCGCGAGACGATTGTGGTCGTGACCTCGGACCATGGCGAGTCCTTCTTCGAGCACGGCACCGCCGGGCACGGTCATTTCGTCTGGGAGGAGGAGACACGCGTGCCGCTGCTGCTCTACGCGCCGGGGCTGGTGTCGCCGCGTGTGGTGGCGGAACCGGTGGGGCTCGCCGATCTCGTGCCCACCTTGCTCGATCTGGTCGGCCTGCCAATCCCTGCGGGCCTGGATGGGCAGAGCTTTGCCGGGGCGCTCGAGCGCGGCACGCCGTTGCCGCTGGATCGTGCGATTTACTCTGAGCCCACGCCCGGTGCTGTCCGCGCGGTACGCGACGCGCGCTGGAAAATTATGCGCGACGCGAAGTCGGGGGTGGACACGGTCTTCGACCTGGTGGCCGACCCGGGCGAGCAGCGCGGCGCGACGTTTGCCGCCGTGCCCGATGCCGCTCGCGCCGAGCGGGCGCGTCTCGACCGATTGCGCCTGGCGCTCGATACGCACGAGGCCGCTTGCCTCGAGCGGCGGGCGCGTTCCGAGCGGGAGCGGCGCGGCGACCGACAACTCGACACGGCGCGCACGGAGAAGCTGCGCGCTCTAGGCTATGTGCCTTGAGGCCGAGCGGCCCTGAGGGGGATAGAATCTTTCTTTGATTCGTGGTTCAAAAAAAGGAGGTGATGGGCATCTCGGTGCCGTCCCTCCTCCGCCGCGATTTCCTCACGGGCGCTGAGCCACGCCCGGGCGATTGCCGCCGCGGCGTTCCCGCATTGGTCGGGGAGACCCCGGCTCGGCACGCGCAGGCTGGTGGCGCGCGGGGATCGCTCGCGGGAGCTGACCCCCTGCCGGGACCATGACAGATTCGCATGTCATCCCAGACCGGGAACGGCGCGAGGCTGCGGGAGCTGTCCGGCTGCCGGGACTATGGCAGATTCGCTGGGGTGGGCCGTCGGCGGAGCGAGGCCTGGGACACGAACTTCTCGCCACGGGGCGCGCTCCTGCACCAGCAGCGACCGTCGCTGCGCTACCTTGGCCTGCTTCGGTTGTTCGAGGGGCAGGCCTCCGCTAGCTAGGCCGCTCGGCGTCCGCGGTCGTGAGCCCAGAGGGGTGAACGACCGGGCCCGTGACTCTGGCGCGGGCCGGGGGCGGAATCGCAGCGGGGCCGAGAGGATCGATGGCCCAGTTCCAGTACCGCGCGGCGGACGGCGATGGCCGGATCGTCGAGGGCATGATCGACGCCCCGGCGCGTGCTCAGGCGGCCTCGCGGCTGCAGGAGCGCGGGCTGATCCCGTTGCAGGTGGACGTGCCCGGCGAGCGGGGCCGCAGCAGTCTGCTGAACCTGAGCCTGCCACAGCTCAGTTCGTGGCGGAACCGGATCGGCAAGGGCGATCTGCTCATTTTCACGCACGAGCTGAGTACGCTGCTCACCGCCGGCCTGCCGCTCGACCGCAGCCTGCAGATTCTCGGCGAACTCAGCGAGAACCCCGAGATGGAGCGCGTGGTCGGAGACGTGCTGCAATCGGTGCAGCGCGGCAAGTCGCTGGCCGAATCGCTGGGGCAGCACCCGCGCGTGTTCGAACCGCTCTACGTCAATATGGTCCGTGCCGGCGAGATCGGCGGTGTGCTCGAGACGGTGCTCGGCCGACTGACCGAGTACCTCGAGCGTGCCACCGAGCTGCGCGACGAGGTGCGCTCGGCCATGGTCTACCCGGTGATCCTGCTGACGACGTCGATGGCGTCGGTGATGGTGTTGCTGATCTACGTCCTGCCCAAATTCACGGCCATCTTCACGCAGGGTGGGGCCGTGTTGCCGCTCTCGGCGCGGGTGCTGGTCGCCGCCTCGGAGGCGATGCGCGGCTGGTGGTGGCTCGGCGTGCTGCTCGTTGGTTTCGGCGCTGCCGGTTTCGTCCGCTGGGTGCGGACGGCCGCCGGTCGTTTGCGCTGGGATCGCTTCCGTCTCGAGGTGCCGCTCTTCGGCGACCTGACCCGCAAGGTGGCGGTGGCGCGCTTCGCCCGCACCCTGGGCACGCTGCTCAACAGTGGCGTGCCCATGCTGCAGTCGCTCGACATCGTGCGCGAGGTCACTGGCAACATCGTTCTCGAGGCGGCCATCGACGAAGTAAAGACTGGAGTACGGGGAGGGGCGGGCGTGGCCGGCCCGCTCTCGCACACCGGGGTCTTCCCCGCGCTGGCCTTGCAGATGATCTCGGTCGGCGAGGAAACCGGGCGACTCGACCAGATGCTGGTTTCGGTGGCCGATTACTTCGACAAGGAAGTCCGGGGGCGTCTCAAGCGTCTGACCGGGATGTTGGAGCCGATTCTGCTGGTCTTTGGCGGCCTGGTGGTGGGTTTCGTGGTGCTCTCGATGTTCTCGGCGATCTTCAGCATGAACAACATGCCGCTTTAGGCAATGGAGGATGACGACGGTGACGATACAGGACAGCAGGAAGCGCAGCGGCGGCCGCGGGCCTACGGCGGGAGACGAGAGGGGTTTCACCCTGATCGAACTCCTCGTCGTGCTGGTCATCATCGGTCTGCTCGCGACGCTGGTGGCGCCGAACTTCATCGGGCAGAGCGAGAAAGCGAAGCCCAAGGCGGCGCGCGTGCAGCTCGAGAACCTGCGCAACGCGCTCGACATGTTCCAACTCGACACGGGCCGCTACCCGACCAGCCAGGAGGGGCTCGAGGCGTTGCGCAGTCGGCCCGGAGCGGCCGCGCACTGGTCGGGCCCCTACGTCAGAGATCAGATTCCAGTCGATCCCTGGGGTAATGCTTATATCTACCGCAGTCCGGGACAGGGCGGCGCGCCCTACGAGGTCGGTAGCCAGGGGGCCGACGGTCAGTCGGGCGGTTCGGATACTGCGGCCGACATCTCGGTGTCCGGCTAGGCCGGCGACGCTGTTCGCGACGATGGCCGGGCAGGGCGGCGCAAGGGGGCCACGCCGGTCGCTGGTGGCGAGGGCGATGTCGGCGATGAGCGCGTGGCCAACCACACGCCGGTCGCTGGTGGCGAGGCCAATGTCGGCGATGAGCGCGTGGCCAACCGCACGCCGGTCGCTGGTGGCGAGGGCGATGTCGGCGATGAGCGCGTGGCCAACCACACGCCGGTCGCTGGTGGCGAGGGCGCCATCCGGGGCTCGGCGCCGCGGAGAAGCCGGCTTCACGCTCATCGAGTTGCTCATCGTGCTGGTGATCCTGGCGATGGCGGCGACTCTGGTCGCGCCCTCGGTCGAGGCCGGACTGCGTGCCCGCGAAGTGCGCAGCGCGGTACGCACGATCGTCGCGACGATGCGCAGCGCCGGCAGCGCGGCGATCATGCAGGGCACGCCCCAGGAGATGTTGATCGATCCCGTGGAGCAGCGGATCGCCGTGTCGGACGGCGAGCCTCTCGCGCTCGGCGAATTCGCCGCTATTCGCGAGGTCGTGGGCGGCGAGGTCGCCGAGGCCGGCGGCGTGCGGGTCCGCTTCTATCCCAACGGCAGCACGACGGGCATCGCCTTGTTGGTGGGCGATCGCACCAGACTCGATGAGCCCGGCTGGGCCGTGCGTCTCGATCCGCTGATCGGTCAGATCTCGGTGGAGGAGACCCCTTGAGGCGCGATGCTCGCGAGCGTGGCTTCACGCTGATCGAGATCGCCATCGCCATGGCGGTTCTCGGCATCGGGGTGGTTTCGGCGCTGCAGGTCTTCGGCAGCAGCACCAAGCTTGTGCGCGTCGCCGGGCGTCGCAGCGAGGCGGTGATGCACGCCAAAGCGCTGATGGACGCGGCCCTCTGGGCGCCCGAGATGGTCCACGCCGAATCGCACGGGGAGATCGGCGGGGGCTTCCGTTGGCAGCGGCTGATCCGGCCGGCCGGTGCGGAGGACGGCGTCGATCTGGAACGGTTCCGCACCGACGTTCGACTCTCCGTGGTGAGCGTGCTGGTCGAATGGAACGAGCCGAACGGGGCCAAGTCCTACCGGCTCGGCACGATGCGGCTCGAGCCGGATTATGGCGACCAGGAGCAGGTCCAGTCCCAGCCCGGAACGGGAGGTCCGCGATGAGGGGGCGCGCGGCGTGGTCGCGCTGCTCCACCCCGGCGGCAAGTCGTGCCCGGGCCAGCGGGCGACCGCAGCGGCACGCGTTGCGGTCGAACGTCTCCACCCGCGACCGCCCCGGCGCGCGACAGGCACGGCGCAGCCGCTGGGGCGCGGCGGATGGCTTGAGCAAGCAGGGCGTCGGTGCGCGTCGGGGCGGTCGCCGATGATTGGCAAGGAACGAAGTGGCGGGCGGCCGGAACGTAGTCTCCTCTCTGCGGCAGGCTTCACGCTGCTCGAGTTGATGATCGCGCTCTCCCTCCTCGCGATGATGCTCGCGATGGCGTATTCTGCATTTGCTACCGCGACGCAGGCGATCCCGCGCGGCGAGGACGCCGCCGCGCTCTCCGGTCGGCTGCGGATGGCGACGGCGCTGATCACACGCCAGGTGCGTTCGCTGGTGGATTATCCCGCGGAGACCGACGAACAGGTCCATCCATTTTTCGTGGGGGGGCCCGACTCCTTCAGTTTCATCACCTCGTCCCCACAGCTTGCGGGAGGAGGCGACGGGCTCGGCTGGGTCACCTACGCGAGCGACGGCAAAAGCCTGCGCATGGCCGAGCGACTGATCTTCTCCCGTGGCAATTTGACGGGCGGCACGGGCGATCCCGAGGCCCAGGCCGAGTTGCTCTCGGGTCTCGAGGGGGTCCGCTTCCAGTATCTCCGGCTCGACGGTGTCGACAACGAATGGCTCCCGGAGTGGAACGCGCTCGAGGAGCAGTCCCTGCCGGGCGCGATCAAGATCGAGTTGATGGGCATCGGCCAGAGCCGTTCGTACTGGGTGCAGGAGATTCCGGTGATGACCGTCGTCTACGGCCTGGGCTCGTACGACTCCGACGCCATTTTTCGCGAGGGCTTCGGGACTTTCGGGACCGAGGACCGGGGAGGAGGCTTCGATGGCTGAGGCGGGCCGGCACGGGGGCCGCCGCGTGCTGCCGGCGTCCGACCAGCGGGGGTTCGCCCTGCTGGTCGTGCTCTGGATCTTCATCGTCCTCTTCGTGCTCGGCGCCGAGTTTGCGACCGAAATGCGTCAGGACGCTCAGGCGACCGTCAATTTCGCCGACGAGACACAGAGCTACTATCTCGCGACCGCTGCCCTGAACCAGACTTTTCTCGGGGCCTTGATCGAGAACGATCAGGCGACGCTCGGGGCCTCACCCGAGGAACTCGGCCCGGAGTACATCCCGCTGGTCCGGGTGGATGGCGCTTGGCACGCGCAGACGCTCTGGGGCGCGCCGGTCCATGTGCGCGTGTTCGACGAGAGCGGCAAGGTGCCACTCAACCTGGTCGATCAGGCCATCCTGCAGCAGATTCTCGTCAATCTAGGCGTGTCGGCCGACGAGGCGTCGCAGATCGCGGATTCGATCCTCGACTGGCGGGACGAGGACGACGAGCACCGGGTCGGTGGTGCCGAGAGTGACTACTACCTCGACTTGCCGCGGCCCTACCTGGCCAAGAATGCGCCCTTCGATTCGCTCGATGAGCTTCGGCTGGTCAAGGGAGTCCGCGACGAGCTCTTCTTCGGCGGCGAGGCGCATCCTCTCGGTCTGGTAAACCTCTTCTCGGTCTACAACCGCGAGCCGACCCTGAACGTGCGGAGCGCTTCCCCGGAGGTGATGCGGGCGGTGCTGGGCATGGACGAGAAGCAACTCCAGCAGTTCCTGACCACCCGGATGGCCGGAGGCGGCGCGCTCCTCGCCGAGGCCACGGCCCTGCTCGGAAACCCGGCGATGGCCGATTTGCTCACCGACGAGCCGCCGAGCATTCTCTTGGTCGAGGCGCAGGCGCGACTGCCTTCGGCCAGGGTGGGGGCGCACGTGGGAGCGGTGGTGGACCTGGGCGAGTCGAACGAGGGAGTGTACATCCTGCGCTGGATGGATCAGTTGCCCCTGACGGAGGTCTCGTGACCGACTTGCGTGCGGTCGCCCGCACGGTGGCGCGGCTCGACTTCATTGATGGTCTTGGCGTGGCCATCGGCGACTCGAGCGTGGCGATGGCGCATCTCCGCAAACGCTTCGCCCGGGTCACGTTGAACGACACCCGGGTCGTTGCTCTGCCGCCCGTGGCGGAGGTCGATGCGCGGCGTCGCGCGCTGGTCGATGCGCTGGCGGCGTTTGGTCGCAGCCACGCGGGCGCGGCCGAGCGGGTCGCGGTCTCCTTGCCGCGCGGTGCGGCCATGGCCGCCCGGCTGAGTCTGCCGGCGGCGGCCAAGGGCGATCTGCACGGTGTCGTGGACTTCGAGGTGGCGCGGCTCTTTCCGGTCCCGGTCGAGGAGATCGGCTGGGATATGCTGGTGCACGCGGCTGCCGAGCGGATCGACGTCGACGTGTTCGCCCTGCGGCGGTCGGTTCTGGCCGACACGCTGGCCCTGCTCGGTGAGGCCGGCCTACGTCCGCACATGCTGACGCTCCGCCCGCTCGCGCTGCTCGACCTCGTGGGATTTTTGGAGGAGCCAGCGCCGATCACCTTCCTCGTGCGCGATGGGGGTAACCTCGAGGTCGACGTGATGGCCGCGTCCCGGCTCCGGCGCTCACACGCGCTGGGGGCAGCGTCGGAGATGCCGGGACCGCTGCTCGGTGCCGTCGCGGGCGAACTCGGTCTCGCACGCGAGGCGCTCCCGGTGATCGATTTCGGGACCCTCGACGGCGCCGGCCTCCCCGGCGAGGGCGCGGCGCAGGATGCCGGACGCGACCTGCTGGGGCGGCTCGGTGAGCGCCTGGGCCGGCCGGCACTCGTCACCGAAGTGACGGCGGCGGTGCTGCCGGCCATCGGCACCGCTCTCTCGGCCGTGCGCGAGGGCACCACAGATTTCGATCTGCTGCCCGAGGAAGATCGGCGTTCGCTCGAGGAGGGCGCCCCGCTGCTGACGTTCTTCCTCGCCTCGGTGCTGGTCCTGATCACGGCGGTGTGGCTCGTGGCCGGCGTCGTTCGGGATCTCTCGATCCGCAGCGATCTGGCGGCAGCCCTCGAAGAGATCGACCCACAGGTGCGGCAGGTCCATCGGGACGAGACGGACATCGCCGAACGCGAGCGGCGTCTTGCCATCATGGACGGGTCCGCGGATCGGCGCGTTGCGGCCTATCTCGTCGAGCTGACCGAGATCGTCCCGAAGGACGCCTACCTGACCGCGTTCCGGTTGCGCGAGGGACAACTCGAACTCGAAGGTTTTGCTAAATCCGCCTCCGACCTGATCCCGCTGATCGAGAAGTCGCCCAACTTTGGCAATCCGCAATTCACCTCGCCCGTCACCAAGGTCCAGGACAACCAGGAGCGCTTCGCGCTCTCCGTGGAGTTGCCCAAATGAGAGATTGGCTGGAAGGGCTGATCACCCGGTTCCGGGAAACGGACCGACAGCAGCAGCTCTACCTGATTCTGGGTGTTCTGGCCGTGATCGTGGTGCTGCGTTACGGCGCGAGCTGGTTCAGTGAGCATCGCGAGGCGGTGCGCGAGGACATTCAGCAGCAGGCGCAACGACTCGCCAATGCCCGCCAGTTGTTGGAACGTGCTCCGGCCGCGGCGGCCGAGGCAAAGCGGCTGCGCCAGCGCTACACCGAGCTGACCACGCGACTCTTGCCGGGCGACTCGCCGGCGTTGGCGGCCGCAGCGTTGCAGGATCGCCTCTCGAGCGTCGCGACCGAACGTGGCGTGGCCATCCAATCGACGCAGGTCCTGCGCGAGGAGGCGCAGGGGGACTTCCAGAAGGCCGCCTTGCGCGTGACGGCGACGGGTGAGCTGGGTCAGCTGGCGCACTTCCTCGCTGAACTCGAGCAGGGCACGCCCCAGATCGAGGTGACCTTCATCGAACTCAACCGACGCGCGAGTCCCGTCCGCCGCGTCGGTATGCCGACCGGGGGCATGGCGCGGAATGTATCGGCGACGCTGCAGGTCACCGGCTTCCTGCGGGAATCGGCGCGGATGGAGGGTGACTCGGACGCAGCGGATGAGGACGCGGCGAACCCGTCCGCAGACCCGTCCGCGGGGAAGGCGAGCGGGGACGAGGCTCGTTCCGCGGGTCGACTGGTCAAGCCGGCGCCGCTCGCAGGGGGCCGCGCGGATCTCCCGCCGGGACGGATGCCGCCAGCAGCGCCACCTCCCGTCGGAAAAACGATGCGCGACGAGAAGCGGGTGCTACCGCCCGGGCCCCCGGCCTTTCTTGCGGGCCGTGCGCCCGCCAGCGGGCTGCCGCTGGCACCAGGGTCGCGGCCACCGCCGGGGCCGCCTCCCACCGGCGGGGGTGTGGCCGCACCAGCGCGGGGCGCACCTCCCGGCATCCCCCTGGATGCGCTCGGCGCGCCACCGCGCCCGGAAGGGGCGATGCCGTGAAGCGCTTCCAGATCCTCAACGGGCTGCTGGTGCTCCTGATCGTCTTCGCGCTCTGGCAGACGGTCGGCGTCATCCGCCGGTCGGCGCCGGTGATCGCGGCGCGTGAAGTCACCGAGCGCCGAGTGCCGCCGGCCTCCTCCGGCCGACGGCGGCCACCGGCCGAGATGGCCAGTGCGATCGCGAACGGCGATCTCTTCGACGTCAGTCGAAGTGCGGCCCAGGAGGGGGCCCTCACCGACCAGCCCGTCGCCGCGGCGCCCCCCGCGCCGCCGCCCAATTTGAAACTTGCCGGGGTGATCGAGGTCGGCTCGATGCGCGAAGCCCTCGTGATGGATGCGGCCGCGGGCAACAAGCAGCAGCGCGTGCGCGCGGGTGAGGAGATCACCGGCTGGCGCGTCTCGGCGATCGAGCCCGAGAGCGTCGCTCTCCAGGGCGCGGCTGGCGAGCAGGTGATTCTGCAACTCGAGATCTCTAGCGCCGTCCAGGCTGGATTGGCGCTCGGGCTCGGCGGCCGCATGCCGCCGCCACCGCCGGCCAAACCGGGTGTGGCGATTGGCCAGCGGCCGCCGCCACCGGGTGGAGTCGAGGATGTGGTGGCCCGCGTGGCGATCGAGAAGCGTCGCGAGGACGCGCGCCAGCGGGCTCAGCGGGCCCGCGAGCGCCTCAAGCAGTTGCGCGACGAAGCCGCGCGCCGGCAGCAACAATGAAGAGACGAAGCCTCTTGGATTCGCCGACGTGGACGTGGGGGGAGGGGGGCGTGCTTGGGCGCGCGCCTTGCGCCACTCCGGGCGTTGGTGCGGGTTGTCGCTGCGGGACGGAGCAGCGGGAGAATCTTGGCCGCATGGCGGCTTTTGGGCTACGGAGAGGCCGATCGGAGTCCCGGGGGCCGGCGTGCCGGGCTCATTGATGGTGGCGACATCCGCTGGGCGCCGCAGAGGTCCAGATCCGGGAGGCGAGGGAGGGGGAATGGTTCGGCGGGGCGAAAAATGTGCGCGCAGCGGGCGTAAGATCGGCGTTGGGCTGGTCGTCCTGCTCGGCGCGATCGCCGGGCTGCTCGCTGGCACGGCCCCGAAGGCAGCGGCCCAGGGAGATGCCGTCGCGCCCACCGCCCCGGCCGTGCCGTCGTCGGCGCCCAGCGCGGTTGCGCCGGCCGCGGCGGGCGAGAGTTCAGATGCGATCGTGCTCAACTTCGAGCGCGCCGACGTGCGCGAGGTCATCCACAGTCTCGCTGGCGCGCTCGGCATCAATTACCTGATCGACCCTCGCGTCGAGGGTCAGGTGACCATCCGCACAACCGGGCGGATCCCGCGCGCCGAACTCTTTCCGCTCTTCAACCAGATCCTGCGCTCGATCGGCATCGCTGCGGTCAAGGTGGGTGAGGTCTACAACATCGTGCCGATCTCCGACGCGAAGACCCGCGTGGTGGTCTCGCGCGATGACATCCCGGCGATGGCGCGCGACGACCTGTTCATCGTCGAGCTTGTCAAGATCCAGAACCTGGCCGCGCAGGAGATGGCCACGCTGCTCCAGCCCTTCATCACGCCGGGCGGCGAGGTCTTCCCCTACCCACGGGCGAACGTGCTCATCCTGACCGATCTGGCGAGCAACGTGGATCGCCTGCGTGAGATGATCCAGCTCCTTGACCGCGACAGCTTCAAGGAACTCAAGGCGCGGGTCTACAAGGTCGAGAACGCGAACCTCGAAGAGCTCGGTCAGGAGCTGATCGCGGTCCTCGACACCTACGGGCTCACCGGCGAGGCCGGCAACGAGCGTGGCGTCTACGCGATCCCGCTCGTGCGGCTCAATTCCGTGGCGGTGCTGGCCTTCAGCGACGACGTATTCACTGCAGTCGAGCACTGGCTTGGCTTGCTCGATGTCCCCGAGGACTCCGACTTGAGCCGGACGGTGCGCGTTTACAACGTGCAGAACGCGAAAGCGGTCGATCTCGCCGCGGTGCTCAACGAACTCTACGGCGGCGGCACGAGCAGTGCGCCGACGACGGGTCCGCAGGCGGGACAGCCCGGCGCGGGCGGCGGCATGTTCTCGCGGGCGGGTCGTGGCGGCTTCGGCGGCGGGGCCGGGCCGGGTGCCGGTGGTGGACTCGGCCGCCAGGCGGCGGCGTCCTCCAGTGGTCTGGGCGGCGTGGCGCAGGTCGGCGGCGGTCAGGGATTTGGTGGGGGACAGGGATTTGGTGGCGGTGGGGGTGGTGGCTTTGGCGGCGGCAGAATGGGGGGCGGCGGCGGGGCGCAGCCGGCCGGCGTGCTCGGCGGTGCGCCGGGCCTGGGCGGCGGTGGTCAAGGTGCCTCCAGCGTCGTGATTGGCGGCGGCGAACCCGGATCGTTCTTCGAGAAAGAAGTCCGGATCGTGGCCGACGCGATCTCCAATTCGCTCGTGATCCTCGCCACGCGCAAGGACTACGAAGAGATTCTTGACGTGCTGCACGACCTCGACGTCGTGCCGCGGCAGGTGGTGATCGAGGTTCTGATCGCCGAGGTGAGTCTCAACAAGGATCTCCAGATGGGGATCCAGAGCGTGCTGACCAACAAGGGAGCGCTCGGACCCGTGCCGACGGTGAGTCCGGTGCCCACGGCGACCGCGAGCTCGGACGATATTCTCGGGCCGCTCGGCCGCGTCCTCGGCACCGGGCCTGCCGGCACCAGCGACGACCTGCTCAAGCGCCTGCTCTACGTCGATCCGACCGGGATGCTGACGGCGATCATCACCGATCAGCAGAGCTTCCGCTTCCAACTCGATGCCCTGGCCTCGGCCGGGCGGCTCAAGGTGCTGGCGAGCCCGCACGTGCTCACCTCGGACAACCGCGAGGCGCTGATCAATATCGGCCAGTCGATCCCGATCCTGACCTCGCAGGCCAATCTGGCCGGCATTCAGACCGAGGGCGGTCAGACCGCGCTGGTCAACAGCGTCCAGTACCGCGACACCGGCGTGATCCTGAGCATCCTTCCCCAGGTCAACGCCGACGGGCTGGTCAATCTGCAAGTACGCCAGGAGGTCAGCGAGGTCGACGAGGGGTTCAAGAGTTCGACCGGCTCGCCCGCCTTCATCGTGCGCGAGGCCGAGACGGCGGCGGTGGTGCAGGATGGCGACTCGCTGCTGATCGGCGGCATCATCCAGGAGGTCACGACCCGCGGCCGCTCTGGCGTGCCATACCTGATGGACCTGCCGGCGATCGGGCAGCTCTTCCGCACCGAGAGCGACACCGTGCGCCGGGTCGAGCTCATCATTCTGCTGACGCCGCATGTGATTCGCGGCCGTGCCGAGGCGCTGCAAGTGACGCAGGAATACAAGGACCGCCTCTGGGATGTGGTCGACGAGATCGATCGCACCAGCGGACTGCGCGCGCCGACCTCGCGCGAATACTACCAGCGCCAGCGCCTGCGCAGCCGAACCACGACTGCACAGCGTCCGCAGGCTGGACTCCTCCCGAACCGCGATTGGGAGGATTGACAAATCGCGCCGAGGCCATGGCGAAGCGCGACCGAGGAGGACGGCCCCTGAAGCTGCTTCTGCTGCTGTGGCGGCAACGGGAACTGCTGGGCCTGCTCGTGGCGCGGGATCTCCGCGGTCGCTGGGCCGGCTCGTGGCTCGGCCCAGGCTGGGCGCTGCTCACGCCGCTCGTGCAGCTCGCGGTTCTGACGCTTGTCTTCTCGGCCGTGCTCCACGTTCGCTTCGCGCCGAGCGGTGCCATGGCCCAGGGGCCCTTCGCCCTGGCACTGGCCTGGGGTCTCTTCCCCTGGATCGCGGCGCAGGACGGGCTTACGCGCGCGGCGTCGAGCCTGGTCGATGGAGCGGTGCTGGTCCGGCGGCTCTCGATCGAGCCGGCGCTCCTGCCTGCCGTGCCGGTCCTCTCGGCACTGGTGCAGGTCACGGCGACGCTCGTTGTCGTCGGCGGGTTGTCGGCGTTTGCGGGCTGGCCGGTGGCGCCCAGTGTCGTGCTCTGCCTGCCGGTGCTTGTCGTGCAGGGCGCATTGGTGCTCGGGTTGGGTGGACTCGCCAGCGTCGGGCACGCGTATCTGCGCGACATCGCGGCACTGGTTTCGACACTGCTGCAAATCGGTTTCTATCTCTCGCCGATCGTCTACTCCGTATCGGTCGCTCCTGAATCGCTGCGCGACATTCTCTGGCTCAATCCGATGGCGGGCCTGATCGAAGCGATGCGTGCGTTTGCCTTCGGGGAGGCGCCGCCGTGGCGCGCGCTGGCCTGGAGTACCCTCTGTGCTGCGGGGGCGATCTCGGCTGCGGGATGGGCCTTTGCCCGTGCCGCAGCCGAGCTGCCCGATCTCGTATGAACGAGGGCCTTGCTGTGCGCGCGGCCGATCTCGGCAAGGGCTACCGGCGGGCCCGACGCCTGTCTCTGCGCTTGCGGGACTGGGTCCATGGGCGCGAAGCCGGTCCGGCGAGCTGGGCCTTGCGCGCGGTTTCGTTCGAGCTCCGGCGTGGGCAATCTCTCGGGGTGATCGGCGACAACGGCGCCGGCAAGACGACCTTGCTGGCGCTGATCGCGGGAGCTGCGGCGCCGACGACAGGAACCATCACGACCCACGGCAGCCGTACCGCACTCCTCGAACTCGGTGCGGGCTTCCATCGCGACTTCACGGGCCGCGAAAATTTGATGCTTGCCGGGCTCGCCGCCGGTCTGGACCGCGCGACGCTGCGCCGGCGCGAGGCCGACATCATCGAGTTCGCGGGCGTTGGCGCCGCCATCGATACGCCGCTGCGTACATGGTCGTCGGGCATGGTGCTCCGGCTCGCTTTCGCTGCCGCGACCGCATCCTTGCCCGACATTCTGGTCATCGACGAGGCGCTGGCGGTGGGCGATCAACGCTTTCAGGCGCGCTGTCTCGACCGGATCGAGATCTTCCGGCGCGGCGGTGGCACGCTGATCTTCTGTTCGCACAATCTCTACCAGGTCAAGAAGCTCTGCGACCTGGCCCTCTGGCTCGAGGCAGGGCGCCCGCGACTGCTGGGCCCGGCAGCAGCGGTCGTGGATGCCTACGCGGATGCCTCGCGCGAGAGGCGGCTCGATGGAGAACTCGGCCGGGAGCCCGGAGCGGCTGCGGACCAGGGGCGGGCACTGGCGCGCGTGGCGCACGTTGAGGTGGCTCTTGCCGACGGCCGGGCGGCGTCGCTGGTCGAAACGGGCGACACCGTGGTGCTGCGGGTGTCGGTCGAGCTGGCCCCGGATGCCGACATCGAGCCGGGTGTGGCCGTCGGCGTGGTGCGCGCGGACGGCCTCGTCTGCCACTGCATCTCGACCGAAATCGACGGGGCACGCATGACGCCCGGGCCGGGCCGGTCCTTCGCTGTTGAATTGCGGCTGGACGGGCTGCCCTTGCTCGGCGGGCGCTATCATTTCAACGTCGCCGCGATCGACCAGCGCAGGCCCTTGGTGCTGCTCGATGTGCGCGAGGCCGAGGCGCCATTTTTCGTCGTTAATTCCATGGCGGACTGGGGCGTGAGTCGGCTGCCCCACGTGTGGACAGCACCCGGCGGGAGATCGGGGTCGGAGTGAGGCGGGGGCGCCATGCCGTCGCGCTGGCGGCGATTCTCGCCCTGGCCGCAGCGCTGCGGCTGGTGGACATCGGCACAGGCTGGTTCGGGGCCGATCAGGCGCGCGATCTGACGATCGCCGCTGATGTCATTGCCGGTCGCGGTTGGCCGCTCGCGGGTCCGGTGATGCGCAACCAAATCCGTCTTGGCGGGGTCTACTACGGCTTCTGGGTGCCGCCGTTTGCACTCGGTGGCGGGGCGCGCGCGGCCTACCTCTGGGCGGGACTGCTCGGAACCGCCGGCGTGATGCTGGCCGCGCGCCTCGGGCTGCGGGCGGGCGGCCCGGCGTGTGGTCTCGCCGGCGCCCTGCTACTCGCGACGGCACCAATTGCTGTGATCGACGAGCGCGTGGCATGGCCTCCGGCCCTGGTGCCGCTGGTCACGGGGCTGATCCTGCTTCTTGCGCTCGACCAGCGCGAGCGTCCAAGCCCCCTTCGCGCGCTGCTGCTCGGTGGCCTCTGCGGTCTCGCGACACAAGTCCATCTTTCGCTCGTGCCGATCGCGGCTCTCGGACTGGGGAGCATTGTGCTCGCCCGGCAGGCCCGGACCGTCCGCAATTTTGGACTGGCCGTGCTTGCCTTCCTGCTGCCGATCGTGCCGATGCTTTTGGTCGCGGGCGAGCCCCTTGCCACAGCACCGCAGACCCAGGTCGTGCTGCCCTCGCTGGCGAACCGGATTGCGGCCGTGCTGGTGGCCCCGATGCGTGCGGTTGGGGCTGTCGCCGGGGACGCGCCCGCGCTCATTGCCACTCTGCTCGGGCTCGAGGCCGTCTGGCTGCCGCTCGCGCTGGGATGTGCGGTGGTGGTGGCGTGGCGCGGTGAGCTGCCCCTCCGGCTGGTCGGACTCGCACTGCTGGTCAGCGTGGCCGCGGTGGTGGCGTTGCCGGCCGAAGCTTGGGCATATTATCTTGATGCAGCACTGCTCCCGGCGTCGGTCGTGCTGGGCTGGGCTGTGACACGCTGGCGCAGCGCGGCGGTCCCGTGGGTGCTGGTCGGGTTGGCTCTCGCCCGAGTTACCGTCCTGAGCTGGTGGATCGGCGACGTCGCGCAGCGCGGTTTCATCTTCGCCGATTTCGAGCAACTGGCACTCGCCGAGCCCGCGCTCGGTCAGGGGAGGCGCGTCCGTTTGCTCACGCTGGCGACCAAAGAGCAGGTATGGCCCCGGCTGCTCGATCGCGCCGGCGGCGATCCCGCCCGAGTCGCGGCGCGCTTGCACGGCCCGGGATTCGCCGATCTCGCCACCGACAATGCCTATTTCGAGGGACGGGCGGTGGCCCGCGCTCTCGCCGCGGCGGCGCGCGCGCCGGCTGGGCTGGGCTCTCGGCTGCTGAGTGCCGGGTCGGGCGGGCATGGGGGCAGGCGCCCTGGCTCCGCGCGGCCCGGCCCTGCCTTGGAGTGGCCGGCGGCCGAGCGTGATGTGGCTCTTTTCTACCCGGACGGACTTGACCCCGGCTTCCTTGGCGGCGCCGACGTCGAGACCATCGGCCCCTTCGTGAGCGTGACGCTGCCGCTCCGCCTGCGACCGGAACGCGGCCGTATCGTTGTTTGTGATGGTCGGACCGTGTCGTTGCCCTGGCCGCGTGTTCCGGCGCTCGACCCGCGCAACTACGGTCGCGGTGAGATCGCGCGACCGCGCTGGCCCTGCGCCCGCGTGCGGGTCGAGATCCCGATCGAGGGGGCGGGCCCTTGGCGCTTGCTTGCCGCGCTGCGCGGCGCGGGACAGATCGTCGCCGGGAACTTGCGTGCCGAGGGACGCGACGGCGACCCGGAGCGCCCGCAACTCGAACCGCTCGGAGCGATGCCGCCGGGCTTCGATCGAGGCTGGGCGGTGCCGGCGAGGGCGGTGGCCCTGCTGCTCGAGATCGACATCGACGGGCCAGCCACGCTCGACTTCGTCGCGCTCCCGGCTCTCCGGGGAGTCTCCCGCGTGAAGGCGTCGTCGGTCAGGCGATCTGGTGGGCCGGAACGCCCTCCTGGCCTCGGGATACCGCTCTCGTGATAAGGACAAGCGAGAGCCCCGACATGACCTACAACGCACAACGCGCGCTGGAGTTGCTCCGGTTCGGTTCGGGACGCGCCGACGCCACCTTCCGTGAAGACCAGGAAGAGGCGATCCGTCACCTTGTCGATGGTCGTGGCCGTCTGCTGGTTGTTCAGAAGACTGGATGGGGCAAGAGCTTCGTCTACTTCATCGCGACGAAACTGCTGCGCGACGGCGGCAGTGGCCCCGTGCTGCTGATCTCCCCGCTGCTGGCGTTGATGCGAAATCAGATCGCCGCAGCGGAACGCATGGGCCTTCACGCCGTCACAATCAACTCCGATAATACCGCCTACTGGGCACAGGTCGAGGCCAGACTTGCGCGTGGGGAAGTCGACATCCTCCTGATCTCGCCCGAGCGCCTGGCGAACGAACGTTTCCGCACGCAGGTCCTCGCCGGGATCGCTGCGGATATCTCAATGCTTGTCATCGACGAGGCGCATTGCATCTCGGACTGGGGCCACGACTTCCGCCCTCACTATCGATTGCTGGAGCGGATCGTCAGAACGCTGCCGCCCAACCTGCGTCTCCTGGCCACCACGGCGACGGCGAACAACCGCGTGATGGAGGATCTCGCTGTCGTGCTCGGTCCGAACCTGGACGTCTCGCGCGGCGATTTGAATCGATCCTCGCTCGCCCTGCAAACCATCCGCCTGCCCAGCCAGGCCGAGCGCCTCGCCTGGCTGGCAGAGCAACTGGCCGCGCTGCAGGGGCACGGCATTATTTATACGCTGACGGTGCGTGACTCCGACCAGGTCGCCGACTGGCTCAAGACCCGAGGCTTCAATGTCGAGGCCTACACGGGCAAGACAGGTGATCGTCGAGAAGTGCTGGAGCGGGCACTTCTCGATAACGAGGTCAAGGCGCTGGTCGCGACGACGGCGTTGGGCATGGGCTACGACAAGCCTGATCTTGAATTTGTCATCCATTACCAGATGCCGGGTTCCGCCGTCGCGTACTACCAGCAAGTTGGACGCGCGGGCCGTGCGGTGGACTCCGCCTACGGTGTGCTGCTCAGCGGCGAGGAAGACTCGGACATCACCGGTTGGTTCATCCGCAGCGCCTTTCCGACTCGTCAGGAAGTTGCCGATGTCCTTGGTGCACTCGAGGAAGAAGAGAACGGCCTGTCCGTCTCCGAGCTGCTCGGTCGTGTCAACCTGAGCAAGCAGCGCGTCGACAAGACGATCGGGCTGCTCTCCCTCGAGGCCCCAGCGCCGATCGCCAGGCAAGGCACAAGGTGGCAGCTCACGGCAGCCGCGCTGAGCGATGGGTTCTGGGAGCGCGTCAAGCGACTGACGGCCCTGCGGGATCGCGAGCATGAGCAGATGCGTGAGTACGTCAGTCTACCATTTGGTGATCATATGGGCTTCCTGATCCGTGCGCTGGACGGCGATCCCCGTGGTGTCACGCCGCCAGTGCTTCCCCCACTGCCGATCACGGTGAACGGTGCGTTGGTTCGGGACGCCGTTGCCTTTCTTCGGCGCACCAGCCTGCCCATCGAGCCCCGCAAGAAGTGGCCGGATGGGGGGATGCCACAGTATGACATCAGGGGAGTCATTCCCGCCGACCATCAGGCACGGCGCGGGAAGGTCTTGTCTGTATGGGGTGACGCTGGTTGGGGTGAACTGGTCCGGCAAGGCAAATATCACGCTGGTAGGTTCGCCGACGACCTGGTTGCGGCGTGCGTGAAGATGGTTCGCGAGTGGAACCCCGAGCCCAAACCGACGTGGGTGACGTGCGTTCCATCGCTGCGTCATCCCGATCTCGTCCCCGACTTCGCGATGCGCCTGGCTGCGGCCCTGGGTCTGCCCTTTCTTCTGGTTCTTGCGAAGGTAGACGTCAGGCCCGAACAGAAGACGATGAGAAACAGTACACAGCAGGCGCGCAATATCGACGGCTCGTTGGCGCTCAACGGGCCGCCAGTTCCGGATGGCCCGGTGATCCTGGTGGACGACATGGTGGATTCACGCTGGACACTGACCGTGGCCGCGTGGTTGCTCTGCGTTGGCGGAAGCGGTGTGGTTTGGCCGATGGCGCTCTCTCAAACGGGGCACGATGAATGACCCCCCCCCTGTCCCCAAGCACCCAGACGATCCTCCTGCTGACGGCGCCATTGATCGCTGGACGCGGAACCTCCTCATCCGAGGTCCTGTCTCCGGGTGAATACAAGCGTCTCGCTCGCCACCTGCAGGAGAAACAGCGCCAGCTCGGGGATCTCGTGTCGCCCGATGCGGCGGATCTCCGGCGGGAGTGCCGGAGTGTGGTGGACGAGGCCCGGTTGCAACGTTTGCTGGGACGCGGCTTCCTCCTGAGCCAGGTCATCGAGCACTGGCAGGCGCGCGCCATCTGGGTAGTCAGCCGCGCTGACGCCGAGTATCCCTGCCGCTTGAAGACGCGCCTGCGGGAAGACGCCCCAGCAGTGCTCTACGGCTGCGGTGAGATGAGTTTGCTGGGCTCGGGTGGCCTCGCCGTGGTTGGATCTCGTCACGTTGGGGAATCATTGATCGACTACGCGATGGCAGTGGGCCGCTTGGCGGCTCGGGCCGGAAGGACACTCGTATCGGGTGGCGCCAAGGGCATCGATCAGGCCGCCATGCGTGGTGCGCTCGAAGCTGGTGGCAGGGTCACCGGCGTCCTCGCGGACAGTCTGGAACGGACGAGCATGAATCGCGAGCACCGCAACCTGCTGCTTGAGGGCAAGCTCGTTCTGGTTTCGCCCTACGACCCGAGCGCCGGGTTCAACGTCGGCAACGCCATGCAGCGCAACAAGCTGATCTATGCGCTGGCCGATGCATCCCTGGTCGTCAGCTCCGATCTCGGGAAAGGCGGCACCTGGGCGGGGGCCATCGAGCAGCTCGGTAAGCTAAAATTGGTGCCCGTGTACGCCCGATCGACGGGCGAGGACTCTGCCGGTCTCGATGCCCTGCGCAACAAGGGTGCGATCCCCTGGCCGAATCCGCAGGACGCGGAAGCATTTGAAGGTGTGTTCGATGCCGTCACGCCAGACTTAATTCCACTGCCCAAGGCAGGACTTGCGCTGTTTCCCGGCGCCGGTTCGTCCGACATCGCCCCGAGGCCGCCAGCGGTGCCGGAGACACCACCGGCGATCGGATCGCCCATCGAGCGAGTGGTGACTTCCGCTGCTCCACCGGGGGATGCCCCCGTAGGTCCGGTGCCCAGCTTGGTGCCCAGGGCGGCGCGGGCTCGCGGGGCCCAGTCCGACCCGGCCAGCCCGGTGGTGGAGAAGGCATCGAGACCTGCAGACACCCTGTTGGCGACGGTCCGAGAGGTGATCCCGCAGCTTCTGAAGGCGCCGATGAAGGACGGGGAGGTTGCTGCTGCGCTGGGCGTCTCCAAGGCGCAGGCGAGAGCGTGGTTGGGGCTTCTCGTCGATGAGGGTGTGATCGAGAAACAGGAGAGGCCAGCGCGGTACATCGTCAAGAGGCCCAGCCTGTTCGAATGATCCAGGACGATGCATCCGCTCCAACCTGCATCGATGCGGGCTGAATCGCCCCCGCTTTCATGCTGAGAGGGGTACGGTCGTGGCGGAGGGGCCGCCCAGGGCCCGGCCGGATGCGTGGCCCCGTTTGCCGCCCCGCTTGGATGCATCGCGCGCCGCAGGTGGCTAAGCGGGGTCGTGCGACGGGCGCGGATCGCGGGGGTCGGGGGGGGCCTGCCTCCGACCGTGCTTGAGAACGCCGACCTCGAGACGGAACTCGGGGTCGAACCGGGCTGGATCGAGGCACGTACGGGCATCCGCTCACGCCGCATCCTGCGCGCCGACGAATCGATCGTGGATCTGGCGGAGGCCGCCGCACGCGAAGCGCTCGAAACCGCTGGCCTGAGGCCCACGGATCTCGACGCGGTGGTTTGCGCCACGACGTCTGCGCCCTGGCAGTTTCCTTCGCTTGCCTGCCTGCTGCACGACCGGCTCGGCGTTGCCGACGCACCGGCCTTCGACGTGGCGGCCGCCTGCACCGGTTTCATCTACGCACTCTCGGTCGCCGAACAGGGCATCCGCGTCGCCGACTACCAGCGCGTGCTCGTGGTCGGTGCCGATGCGCTGAGCCAGGTTTGCGATCCGGCCGACCGCACGACCCGAGCCCTCTTCGGCGACGGCGCGGGTGCGGTGGTTCTGGTGGCCGAGCCTGGGGACAGCGGTCGCGGCGTTCTCTCGGTTAGGCTGCGCGCGGCCGGCAGTGCCTGGGCGCTGCTCACACTGCCCGCCGGGCTACGCCGGCCGGAGTCCTTCGTGGCGGGCGTCGATCCATGGATGCGCATGAAGGGACAGGAAGTCTTCCGCTTCGCGGTCGACCAGCTCGTCGCGCTGACCCACGATGTCCTCTCGCAGGCGGGATCCACGCCGGGTGACGTCGATCTCTTCGTGCCGCACCAGGCAAACCTGCGCATCATCCGCATGGTGGCGCTCCAGCTCGGGATCGAGCAAGACCGATTTGTGCAGAACCTCGAGAGCTGCGGCAACACCTCGGCCGCATCGATTCCGCTCGCGCTGGCGGCGGCGCTGGCCGCGGGAAGGATCGCGCCGGGTCAGCTTGTCGTGCTGGGCGCCGTGGGCGGCGGCATGACGGCCGGGGCCGCGGCTTTGTTGTGGTGACGGTTGCGTGAGGGCGATGGCGGACGAGCCTGTCACGGCCGGCGGGTTCCAGCAGCGCTACGGCCCGGGCTACTTCCGGGGCGAGGGCAGCGGCTTCTCGAGCGCGGGTTACGAGACGGTCCACGCGAGCTTCCGCGAGTGGATGGATTTCGTGCGCGACGAAGTCGGTCCGGGCGCGCTCTGGCTCGACGTCGGCTGCGCCTATGGGTTTCTGGTGAGCGAGGCGTGCCAAGCGGGCTTCCGCTGCGTTGGCATTGACGCGAGTCGCTGGGCGACCCGCCAGGGGCGGCAAGTCCAGCGGGCAGCGGCTGCGGCGGAGAGGAGTGCAGCCAACGGCGTGTCCGCAGGCGGGCCGGCGCAGCACCTCCCCCAGGGCCCGACCGCGCGGCAGGGCGGTGCTCTGGCGTGCGCTTGGGCCGAGGAGTTGCCGTTCGGAGCCGCGCGCTTCGCCGTCGTCAGTGCCTTCGATGTCCTCGAGCATCTTCCGGATCCGCAACGCGCGCTCGACGAGATCGCCCGGGTGCTGCGTACGGGCGGGCTGCTCCTCGCAGCCACGCCCGATCCGCTTCGCTTCGACCGGCACGAGCCGAGCCATCTCGCCGAGGCGCCGCCCGCGGTGTGGGTCCGCCGGCTGGAGGAACGCGGCTTCGTTGTCGCGCACCGGTTTCGCCAGGCGCCCTTCAATCTCGAGCTGATCGCCCGCCGGGGCGGTACGCGACCGCGTGTGGCCTGGGATGCGCTCGGCGTCGCCGAAGGATTGTTCGAGTTGCGGGGCGATCCGGCACTACGGGCGTCCCTGCGCCAGGGTTTCGAGACCCCAGCGGCAGCTGACAACTCGCGCCTCGCGGGGGATGGCGCGGAAGTGCACCTGCTCAACGCGGGCCGCGAACCGCTCGAGGTCGGGCTCGTCATCGAGGGGGAGGGGCTCGCCGTCGGCGAGATCCACCTCGGCGGACGCTGCCTTGGGCGGGCGGACGAGGAGATCCGTTTCTTGCTGCCCTCGGGTGGCCACGGTCTCGTGTTGCGCAGCCGCGGTACCTGGATCCGCCTGCGGAAGGTGCGCTTCGAGTCGCGCGCCGTGACCTGCGCCGAGGCCTGTCGAACGCTGCCCTTCGATCTCTTCGAACGCTACGGCTTGATGGCCGCTCTGGTCGAGCGGTGGGCGCCCGAGGCAGTTGCGTTGCTCGATGTCGGCGGAGCAATGTCGGCCGAGGCGGGCCACCTCGGTCACGTCGAGGACTTCGTGCCTCAAGTCGATGTGCAGAGCATCGACACGCGCTGGATCGACCATGCCCGGCACGGCCGGATGGAGCCGGGGGAGGGGTTGCCCTTTGCCGATCAGGCCTTTGACGTGGTGTGCTCGCTCGACGTGCTCGAGCACGTGCCGCCGCAGCTACGGGACGATTGGCTCGGCGAGCTCTGGCGGGTGACGCGCGGCCTGCTCGTCGTCGGCGCGCCCTTCGATACCGAAGGCGTCGCGGCAGCCGATGCGTGGCTCCACCGCCTGATTCTCGAGCGTTATGGCTATGGCGCGCCCTTCCTCGAGGAGCATTTGAATCTGGGATTGCCAGGGATCGAGACGGCACGGGCGGCGCTCGAGCGAAAGGGGGCCGCGCCCGCCGTGGTGGCCTCAGGATGGCTGCCGCTGTGGCGGCTCGGACAGGAGCTGAGCGCCACCCTCTCGCACCCCGTGCAGGACCGACGCTGGGTCGGGGCCATGCAGCGCTTCAATGGCCTGCTGCCGCTGGCGCCCGGCGGCGAGCCGGCCTATCGACACATTCTGGTGGCGCATCGAACCCGACCGATCGCGCAGGCCGCCCTTCGCGCCAGCTTCGATCCCTGGCGGGCGCCGGATCTGGCGGAGTTCCGCGCGATTCTCGAGGCCTCGCCGGGCGGCGCGGACGATCGATGTGGCGCGACCGGTCCAGGGACGGAAGCGGGCTCGTGAGCGGATCGCTGCCCGCGCTCGCCGCCGTCGGCCCGGACGCCGGCTCGCCGGCGGGACCGCCCGACGCCCGCGTCGGCGCATCTCTGCCCGAGGTCACCATCGCGATCGTGACCTGGAATGCCCGGACTCTGCTCGAAACGTGTTTGACCTCGCTCGCGGCGGTCGATTACCCGGCCGATCGGCTCGAAGTCCTCGTGCATGACAACGGTTCCCGCGACGGCACCAGCGACTGGCTTGCGCTCGCATGGCCCCGCGCGCGGGGCACGGCCTCTCCGGGGAATCTTGGCTTTGCGGCGCCCTGCAATGCTCTGGTGCGCACGGCGGCCGCGCCACTGGTCTGTCTGGTCAATAACGACATGACATTTGCGCCCGACTTCCTGCGCCGCATGGTCGAGGCCTGGCACGAAAGTGGTGCGACCTGCGTCGGGGCGCGTATCTGCGATGCCACGGGCGAGCGTCTGGAGTACGAGGGCGGCAGCGTGAATCTGCACGGCCACGGTGCGCCGCTGGGCTTCGGTAAAGTGGTGACGCACGGTGTGGGCTGGCGGGACACGCTCTTCGCGAGCGGAGGTGCCATGCTGGTCGAGCGCGAGCGCTTCCTCGCCGCCGGAGGGTTCGCGGCCGACTATTTTGCTTATTTCGAGGACGTCGATCTGGGTTGGCGGCTCGGCGCGCTGGGCCAACGCTGTGTCGTGGCGCGCGGCGCCCGGGTCTTCCACCGCGAGCACGGCAGCGAGGCTGCGCTCGGGCAGGGCGGTCGGCTCGTCCTGCTCGAGCGCAATGGTCTCCTCAACATCGTGCGCAACTACGGTTCGGATTGGGCAGAGCCGGTGTTCGCCTGGGCACTGGCCCTTCTCGCGGAACGCATGCGGCTCGTGCCGGAGCAGGCTCGCGATCGCCGCCGGGCGCTCGCTTCCGCCATGGCCGCGTTGCCGGCCGCCCGCCGCGCCGGTCGGGCGCTGGCGGAGCGCCGCCGGGTGCGCGACGAAGAGGTGGTGGCACGTTTCGTCGAACCCCTGCGGCCCGTTCTGGGAGGAGAGGAATACGCCGAGATCCAATCGCGACTCGCGCGTGAGTTTGGCATTGACCGGCTGCTCGAGAGAGTCGGATCGCGAGGGGTGGCGGCATCTCCGGACGCGGCCTCATGAGCGTCGCACGGGGAAAGTCGCGGCGCGGCGATACCGAGGGTCGCGCGGGTGCCTTTGCGCTGCGCTGGCGCGACGAGCGCGTGGTCGTCCCCGTCCTGCTCGGCGCGGACGCCTTCGGTGGCCTGGCCGCCCTCTTCGGGGCGTTTCTCGTGCGGATCTCGATCCCCGTGCCGCTCACGACGCATCTGCTGCCCACCGATCGCGTGGCCGTGCTCAACGAAGCGATCGCGCTGGTCCTCACGACGCAGTTCTCCCTCCTGTATTTCTTTGGGCTCTACGACCTCCGCCTGCTGCGCAGCGGTCGCCATCCGCTGGTCTCGACCGTGCTCGCCCTGGGCACGCAATTGCTTGCCATCTCGGCCTGGTACTTCTTTCGCGGGGACCTCGCCTTCCCGCGTTCGGTCCTCACCCTCTTCACGTTGCTCGACATCCTCTTCATCTCTGGAATCCGGCTCGCGACACGTGCGGCACTGCTGCGCGGTCATCGCGCGTTGCGCGTCGTCCTGGTCGGGCCGGCGGCGGGCGTCGCCGATCTCGCGGGGATGCTGCGCGCGACGTCATCGGGGCCGCATGCCGTGGAGGTCATCGGCGGGATCCGCAGTGACAGTCCGGCCCGACCCAGCGAGGCTTCGACGGCGGGTGATCTGCACTGGCTCGGTACGACCGCCGACCTCGAGCGCGCGGCCCGGGCGGGGGGAGTCGATCATGTCATTCTGCTGCCCGCCGAATCCTGGCAGGATGATCTCCTCGACCGGGTGCTGCGCGCCACGGATGTGCCCGATGCGCCGCGCGTCTCGGTCGTCCCCTCGGTGCACGAGCTGCTCGTCGGCCGGTTGGCATCCCTCTCGATCGAGGATGTGCCACTGATCGAGGTGGCGCGGGATCCACGCGGCTCGCCCGGCTTCGTCGCCAAGACGGTTTTCGAGTACGTGCTGGCCACGGCACTCCTGATTCCGGCCCTGCCGATCGTGGCGGTCGCGGCGCTCGCCATCGGGCTGACCTCGACCGGGCCCGTGATCTATCGCCAGCGGCGTGTTGGTCAGGGCGGGCGCGAGTTCACGATGTACAAGCTGCGCACCATGCGTACCGGCGCCGAGGATGACACCGGTCCGGTCCTGGCGCAGCCCGACGATGCGCGCGTGACTCCGGCGGGACGCATTCTCCGCGCGCTGCGCATCGACGAGATTCCGCAGTTGCTCAACGTGCTCAACGGCACCATGAGCCTGGTCGGTCCCCGGCCCGAACGTCCGGAGTTCGCCGAGCGCCTCGTGCGCGAGATCCCGGGCTACGCCGAGCGCTGGCTGGTCAAGCCCGGTGTCTCGGGCCTCGCCCAGGTACGGGGCGAGTACCATACCTCGCCCGCCTTCAAGCTAAAATACGATCTGGCCTACGTCCACAACCACTCCCTGCTGCTCGATCTCCGGATCATGGCCGAGACCGTCAAGTCACTCCTCACCCGTCGCGGCGTGTGACCGGGGCCCGCGGCAGGGGTGCGGGCGGGGGGATCGCTGCGGCGCGGGCTGTCGTCTGCGGTGCTGCGGCTGTGCGGGCCTCGGGCGGACAGGACGAGACCCTCAAGCAAGGCCTCGCGCGTCGCACCGCGGTGCCGCGGACGCGCGGACCTCAGGAGGCGGCTTTGGCGGCCGCCGAGAGCGCCTGCAGCGTGTCCTCGTCGAGTGCGCCGTCGGGGGTGAACCCGGCCGTGCGCTGGAATGCCTCGAGGCCGTTGATCGTCACTCTGTCGAGCTTGCCCGTGATCGGGCCCTGGTACTCGTGCAGGGCGGTCAACTCGCGCTGGATGCGCTCGATGGTGGACTGTGGCGCGTCCTGATCGAGGGCGGCATGGTCGAGGGGCTTGATCGCATCCTTGATCGCGTCTGCCGCGGCGCGGGCCTTCTCCTCTGTGATCTGTCCGCTGCACGCGGCGAGCGAGCCCAGTGCCAGAGCCGCGACGTTGAGAGCGAAGGGACGATGTCTGCGCATGGAAACCGCTACCGCTTGCCGCCGTATGGATGCAAGGGCGGCCGGCTCTGGATCGACGCGCCCGCCTGGGCGATGTACAAGCGCGCCGCGGAAGCTTGGATCGGTCGGCGCATGGGGGTCGGCGGGGATCGGTGGATCTGGAGGCGGTGCGGGGCGGCATGGCGAGGATCTCGGGGCAGACGGAAGCGTTGCGGACCGCCGCGAGGTGGAGCCTGCTCCTGCTGGCGGCGGGATGCGCGGAGGCTCGGCGCCTTGACGTTGCGGCGGGTCTGTCGGTGGCGCGGACCCTGCCCCCCGGCGCGGACCTCTCCGCGGAACCGGCCGGCCTCGTCGCTATCAAGGGCCGAGTCGTGGCTCTGACCTCGACCTCGCGTTGGGTCAAGTTCGAGCTGGTCGAGCCGGGCCCGGCCGAACCCCGGGGGGCGGCGACTCCGGTCCGGGTCGCGATTCCCCTGATCGGGCCCGAGGCGGCAGTGCTTGGCGCGCGCTGGAGCGATCGCGAGGTGCGGGTGGTGGGAACGGTCGATGGCCTGGCGTCGCCGCCAGCTCTCCTGGTCGATGGACCGCCGCGCGTTTTGGTCCTCGACGATCCGCAAGCGGCGACTGCCGTCGAGACCGTGGCGGGCGTGGCTCCGAGGCAGGAGCGAGCGGCCGAGTCCGCACGAAGCGTCGCGCCGCTGGCTCCCTCTCCGGGCTCGGGGCTGCGCGTGCCCGGCGCTCCTACCGGATCAGGCCGACCGGTCGAGCCACCGGGTTCCCCCGGACCGCGGCCTGGTGCTGCGAGCGCGCTCACGAGTCCGCCCCCGGCCACGCCCGGAGAGCTGCGGCCGGCGCCCACCGCGATGGTGGCCGGCGAGGGGGTGCGTGCCGTCGAGCATGGCGTAGAACCGCGTCCGGTAGCCACCGCGAAGGCGGCCGGTGGGCGAGCGCGTGCCGTCGAGCACGGCATAGAAGCGCGCCCTGCACCCACCGCGATGGCCGGACCCTCGGCGGAATGTCGGGCTGCACGTGCGACTCGTGCCACCGCCGCCGCGACGGCCCGAGACGTCAGCGACCGCCTGGCGACGTGTCTCGCGACACGGGCCTCGTGTCGCGACCAAATTGCCGCGGCACGTGATCCCCTGGCGGAGGTGGCCGCCGCGGAAGAGCGGGTCGCCTGGCTCTGTGCGGGGGTGCGGTGAGTCTGCCCACCTGGCTCCTGAAGCGCCGCCCGAGTCCGCGAGCGCTTGACGTGGTGGTGATCGGCGCCGGTGTGGCCGGCCTCGCTTGCGGCGCAGCACTGGCCCGCGCCGGGCTTCAGACCGCGGTGATCGAACGCGCGCGGCGCCCGGGTGGTCGGCTCCAGAGCTTCGGCGTCCAGGGCTGGTCAGTCGATACCGGTCCCCTGCTCTGGTCCGGTCCCGAACTGCGCAGTGTCCTGGCCTTTGCCGGTGTCGAGACGGCACCGCTCGTCACGGTCGATCTTCGCCACCAGCTTCGCCTTGCCCTGCTCACCGAGAAGGGTGCTGCGGGCCCGTGGCCTCTGCCCGTGCCCGGAGGGGTTCCGAGTCCGGCCGTGCTGGCGGCAATCAAGCAGCTCCACGACATCCCCCGCCGCGCCTTTGCTGATCTGGGCACCCTCTGTGATGCGCTGCGCACCGAGCCGGCGCCGGAGGGAACGACGCTCACGCGCTGGCTCGAGGGCCGTGATGTGGATGGCGCGGTGCTGCGTGGCCTGACGCGCACGGCCGAGATCCTCGGCGCGCCACGCGGGCGCGGTCTCGAGATCGACGCACACGAGCTGGCCCTGCGCCTGGCATCCCTGCATGGAGACGAGGGCCTTGACTTTGTAGTTGCCGGTGACGGACCGATTCCCGGTGCACGTGGTGTGATCCAGTGCCTCGTCGATGCCTTGCTTGCCAGCGGCGGCGAACTCCGGCTTGGCATGCAGGCCCGGACGGTTCTGGTCGAGGACGGTGCGGCCAGCGGAGTGCTCGTGAGTCGCAGCGACGAGCCTTTCGTGGAGACGATCGAGGCGGGCGCGTGCGTGCTGGCCGTGGGGCCGCGTCATCTCGCAGACCTCCTCCCGGAGCGCACCCTGCAGGAACTCCCGGTACCCCGCACACGGATCACCTGGGCCTGCGCCGCGTGGGGACTCGACCGGGACGAGCAGACGCGGGAGATTGTCGAACCCGCGCCAGGCAAGATGCCGGCTCCGTTGCTGCGGGCGTTGCCTGTCGGTGATTCCGCGATTGATGGCTTGGTGGTCGATGCCGGGAGCTTCGCGCCGCGCGTCGCGCCGCCCGGGCATGGGCTTCTGCTCGGGCGTCTGCGCATCGGTGCCGGGCGGCCTGCGGAACTGCAACAGAGTGGTCCCGGCGCGGCGGGCCTCGCCGCCCTGCTTGACGTCGCCTGCCCCGGGGCAGCCGAGCGCCTCTCCTGGGACCGGTTCTGGTTCGAGTCCGGGGCCGAGGTGCCGCTGGCCGGGGATCCCGACGAGATGCCACTCGCTGTTCCCGGTCTGCCGCGGGTGCTCCTCGCGTCGGCTCACGTCGCCGCGGCCGGCGGTGAACCGGTGGCGCGGGCCGCGAGTGCGGGGGCGGCTGCGGCACGACGCCTGCTCGGCAGCGGTTGACGGGCACGGAGGGGGCACGCTCGCGGCCTCCCGGCGGGAGGGCGCTCTCGTTCGGTCAGGATCTCGGTCCGCACGAGATCCTGAGCGTCCCGTAGCGCGGAGGCCTGCGCAGTCGTCTCGGGCACCACGCCGAGCAGCAGCCAGCCCGGAGTGAGGTCCGAGCCTCCTGCAGCGCGGGCTCCAGGGACGGGCGGGGGGAGCGAGGGGGGCAGGTGCGCCACCTCGCTTCACAGCACACGGGCGAGGAACCTTGGCAGCGGAGTGAGCGCCTGGGCGTTGGCGGGTGCTCCACCGCTCTGGCAAGCGCGCACGCTTCGGTTCCGTGTGACGGCTCTGCACGGGCTATCCGGTGCGTCGGGGGGCGAATTTCGTCCAGTTTGCGACCTCGCGCTGGCACCCGAGTTGCCACTAGGGAATCACGAGCCCTTTCCGGCTCCCCCAGCGGAGAACCACGTGATCATCGATCGCCAGACCTTCATTGACCTCGCAACCCATCTCGAAGGGGCATCGGAAGCCGTCCTCGACGTCACCCGGCGCTGCGTCTCGCTGTGCGAGGACAACACCGACGAGCGCCCGCAGCCGAAGACCTGGGTCGGCCTGGTCGAGTCCCTGGCCGCCATCAATTCGGAATTGACGGGACTCGAGCAGACCCTGCGGGCCGTGCTCGAGGCGAACCGGCAGGAGAACGATTTTGCCCGCGCGGCCCTGCGCCGAGACGGCCTGATGGACGCCTGAAATCAGGGGAGTCCGCGGCGGCCTCGCGTCGCCTCGGGCAAGGGCGTGGCGATCGCAGGGCGCGTTGATCCTGAAGCCCCGCCCGCTCTACCTGCATGTCTCGCCACGAGCCTCGGCGTCGCCATCGCTGTGCGGCGCCGGGGTACCTCGTTCCGCCGATGCACTCAGGCACACCTCGCCGCAGGCTCCACCGTCGCGATCGCGGCGCGGAGACGTGCGCACGCTGATCCGCAGCGCGCGGGCAGAACGGGCCGGAGCCTCTGCCACCAAGCGCCCCGCGGCGCCTGCCGTGCGGCGCGTCAGGCGCGGTTCAGCGCCAGCTGAACGACCGAACTCGCCGCGGCCACGATCACTGCCGCAATCCAGACGAGTGGCCACAAGGTGGGGGCGGATGGCGTGCGTGCCCGCGTCAAGATGGGCCGCGCGATCATCGGCAAGGAGGGCAGGAGTCCCGCCGGCGCGAGCGCGAGGCTCTGGTGGAGCCCGTTGTCGATGACGAGCCTGAGGTGCGCCGGGTGTGGTCGAGGCGTGGTCGCGACGAGCCGCAGATTGCCCGTGGGACGGCCCGAGCGTCGCGACGGGCGGCGCCTGCGCTGGGGGAGCGATCTCAATGCGACGGCGGCCTCGAATTCCAGAATAGGCATCGTTGATTCCCCTTCAGTGTAATCCATGTTTGTCTAGCTTGCGGTAGAGCGTTCGGCGCGACAGCCCGAGCAGGCGGGCGGCCTCGGTGCGCTTGCCGGCCACCGAATCGAGCGCGCGCCGGATCTGGCAGCGTTCGGCCGCATCGAGCGAGAGATCGGTGCCGTCGCTGTTCGGTCCGCCGCAGGCGCGCAGGACGTCGGGCGGCAGGTGTTCGACCCCGATCGTGCCGCTGCGCGCAAGGATGGCCGCGCGCTCGAGCACGTTGCCGAGGTCGCGCACGTTGCCGGGCCAGCGGTGGGCACGCAGAGCGCCGAGCGCGGCCGGCGAGAGGGTGCTGCGCGGCAGGCCAAAGCGGCGCGAGAGGTCGGCGAGGAAGCACTCGGCCAGCAACTCGACGTCCTCGATGCGATCGCGCAGCGCCGGCAGCTCGATCGCGCCGACATTGAGGCGGTAGAAGAGGTCCTCCCGGAAGCGGCCTGCGCTCACCATCCGCTGCAGGTCGCCGTTGGTCGCGGCGATCACGCGGATGTCGACCCGTGTCGAGAGCGGCGAGCCGACGCGCCGGATCTCCCGGTTCTCGAGCACGCGCAGCAGCTTGACCTGCGCGTCGAGCGGCATCTCGCCAATTTCGTCGAGAAAGATCGTGCCGCCATCGGCGGCCTCGAAGAGACCACGGCGATCGCGGTCCGCACCGGTGAAGGCGCCGCGTACATGACCGAAAAGCTCGGCTTCGATCAGACCCGGCGAGAGTACGCTGCAGTTGCAGACCACCAGCGGTCGGTCGCGCAGTGGCGAGCGGGCGTGGATCGCACGCGCGGCGAGTTCCTTGCCGGTGCCACTTTCGCCGGTGACGAGGACGGTCGTGGGATAGGCGGCGATACGCTCGATGAAGGCGAACACCTCGCGCATCACGCGGCTGCGCGCGACCATGCCCTCGAACACCGCCGAGTCGCGGCCGCCGAGTTCGAGGATGCGGACGCGCTCGCGCAGGCGGCGGCGGTCGACCAGAACCCGCACGAGTTGCCCCAGCCGCTCCGGATCAACCGGCTTTTCGAGAGCGTCCGCCGCGCCCGCCTGGATGGCCGCGGCCGCCTCTCGCACCGACGAACGGGCGGTGACGAGGATCAGATCGGCGTCGGCCTCGTGCCGACGAAGCTCGAGCAGGAGGCTCTTGCCGTCCAGGCCGGGCAGGGCGACGTCGGCGACCGTCACGTCGATCGGGTGGAGCGTAAAGATTTCGAGGGCCTCGGTCGCCGAGGCGGCCGTGTGGACGCGGTAGCCGCGCGCCGCGAGCAGCCGAGCCAGGGCCGCGCGCTCACAGGCTCCGTCATCGACGACGAGCACCTGTCCCGGCTCGTTGCCGGCCGCACCTGTGACTTCACTCTCGGGCATCGGGGGGTCCCAGGCGGAGGGCAACGCAAGGCCAGTGCCACGGCGCTGCGCCAGCGTTGGCACAGCGATCGCGCCGGCCGTGGGCTCCTTTTCCCTTGTCCGAGCCGCGCTCCGGCACGTCGGCGCTACGTCGGCGTCGGCATTTCGACACTCCCGCGCCGAGATTGGCGGCCGTGCTCCGATCCTGATAACCGGGGGCGCGTTCGGTGCGGGCGCGTGATGCGCTGCGTTGCGCTGGTATCCCCGACCCGCCGGACTCCCTGAGTCGTGGGTGTAGCGGGCGAGGGTCGCGAAGATGGACTTCGGTTTTAGCGAGGAGCAGGAGCTGCTCCGGCAGTCGGCGCGGGACTTCCTCTCGAAGGAGTGCCCGATGCCCTTCGTCCGCCGGCTGATGGAGGACGAGACCGGGCACTCACCGGACTACTGGCGCAAGCTCGCCGATATGGGATGGCTCGGCTTGACGCTACCCGAGGATGCCGGCGGTTCCGGACTCGATTTCGTCGATCTCACCGTCGTGCTCGAGGAGATGGGCCGCGTCGTCATGCCGGGGCCCTACCTCTCGACCGTGGTGGCTGCGGGCTTCGCGCTCACCGATGCCGCCAGCCCGGCGTTGCGCGCGCGTACTCTGCCGGGGATTGCCTCGGGCGAATTGATCGCGACCGTGGCGCAGCTCGAACCCTCGGGGCGCTGGGATGCCGAGGGCATCGCGGCGACACTGCGCGACGACGGCGCGGGGCTGCGACTTGACGGGACCAAGCTCTTCGTGCCCGACGCGCAGGTGGCCGATCTGATCATCGTGGCCGCCCGCCGGCCCGGCACGAGTGCGGCCGAGGGCGTGAGCCTCGTCTGTGTCGAGAAGGGCAGCCCCGGTCTCGAGGTGCGCCCGCTGCGCACCATGGACCAGACGCGGCGGCTGGCCGAGGTACGGCTTGACGGGGTGTCGGTCGGGCGCGACGCGCTCCTCGGTGCCGAGGGTGAAGGCTGGCGGATTCTGGAGAGGATGTCCGACCGGCTCAAGGTAGCGCTCTGTGCCGAGGCCTGTGGCGGAGCGCAGCGCGTGCTCGAGATGTCGGTCGACTACGCCAAGGTGCGCGAGCAGTTCGGCAAGCCGATCGGTTCCTTCCAGGCGATCCAGCACAAATGCGCCGACATGCTGGTGCAGGTGGAGTGCGCCAAATCCGCCACCTACTACGCAGCCTGGGCGGTCGCCAACGATGTCGAGGAGGCTCCTCTCGCCGCCGCCATGGCCAAGGCGTGGTGTTCGGACGCCTACCGCAAGGTCGCGGGCGAGGGCATCCAGATCCACGGCGGCATCGGCTTCACCTGGGAGCACGACATGCACATCTACTTCAAGCGCGCCAAGAGTTCGGAAGTGACCTGTGGCGACGCTACCTGGAATCGCGAGCTGGTCGCGCAGCGGATCCTCTGACCGCCCGGTCTCGGACGCCCGTCAGATTCTGGAAGATACAAGGAGAATTGGAGATGGCCGGAGACGAGCCCGTCATTGAATCCGTGCTCCGGGAGCATCGGACCTTCGCGCCGCCCGCGGCCTTTGCGCGTGCAGCACACATCCCCTCGATGGAGGCCTACCGCGCGCTCTGTGCCGAGGCCGAGGCCGATCCGGCGGCGTTCTGGGGGCGGATCGCCCGCGAGAACCTCGATTGGTTCCAACCCTTCGAGCGCGTGCTCGAAGGCGAGGTGCCCACGACGAAGTGGTTCAGCGGCGGCCAGCTCAACGTTTCCCACAACTGTCTCGACCGCCATCTCGGTACCTGGCGTCGCAACAAGGCCGCACTGATCTGGGAGGGCGAGCCGGGCGACCAGCGGGTTCTGACCTACCACGAGCTGCATCGCGAGGTCTGTCGGGTATCGAATCTGATGAAGTCACTCGGCATCGAAAAGGGCGACCGGGTCGGCCTCTACATGCCGCTCGTGCCCGAGCTCGCGATCGCGATGCTGGCCTGCACGCGCATCGGCGCCACGCATTCGATCATCTTCGGCGGCTTCTCGGCGGATGCGATTCGCGACCGGATGAACGACGCCGGGGCGAAGCTCATCTTTACCGCGGACGGCGGCTACCGGCGTGGCGCCACGGTGGCGCTCAAGAAGACGGTGGACGCGGCGGTCGAGAACTGCCCGTCGGTGCGGCACGTCGTCGTGCTGCGCCGGACCGGCGAACCGGTCGAGATGCAGGCCGGACGCGACCTGTGGTGGCACGAGGCGCTGGCGGGGGTCTCCGCCGATTGCCCCGCCGAAGCGCTCGATGCCGAGCACCCGCTTTTTATCCTCTACACCAGTGGCACGACCGGGAAACCCAAGGGCGTGGTCCACACCACGGGTGGCTATCTGACCCACGTCACCTGGACCTCGAAGATCGTCTTCGATCTGAAGGACACCGACACCTACTGGTGCACAGCCGACATCGGCTGGGAGGTAGGAGCAGGAGCGATCTGGACCACCTGCGGGGCATGACCCCCGTGCAGTGCTACGGCTACGGCGACGGCGACGGCAGCGGCTACGGCTACGGCGACGGCGACGGCGACGGCAGCGGCAGCGGCTACGGCTAC
>SXGT01503680.1_pt1 | contig 50052 bp, 39 predicted proteins | sample 3176221 | NCBI WGS metagenome assembly SXGT01 (sample SAMN11356862, study PRJNA531348) | freshwater metagenome | isolation source: freshwater sample F1-120 | place: China: Fuxian Lake, Yuxi | collected 2017-12-25
CTGCCCCTTGGCGATCGCTTCGGGGAGGATGCGATTGGTTGCGCAGACGATGCGGACGTCGACCTGGATCTGCTTGACACTGCCGACGGGGTAGAAGCAACTGTCCTGGAGAACACGCAGGAGTTTTGCCTGGGCCTCGAGGGGCATCTCGCCTATTTCATCGAGGAAGAGCGAACCGCGATCGGCGACTTTCATTTTGCCGACGCGCGAGGCGTCCGCGCCGGTGAAGGCGCCTTTTTCATAGCCAAAGAGTTCACTTTCGACAAGCTGCGCGGGGATGGCGCAGCAGGAGAGAGGGACGAAGGGTTGATCCTTGCGCTTGCCGCCGAAATGGATGGAGCGAGCGAGGAGATCCTTGCCGGTGCCGCTTTCGCCGGTGACGAGCACGGCGCTGTCGACATTCATCGCCTGCCGGGCCTTGGCCAAGGCCTCGAGGAAGGCGGGGCTCGACCCGATGACGGATTCGAAACCTTCGGTTTCCGATTCGCGCAGGGCGGTCAGTTCACGCTTGGCGCGATCGTCCTTGAGGATGCGATCGATGTTGAAGAGGAGCGCGTGCACATCGAAAGGTTTTTGGAGATATTCGCGCGCGCCGAGCTTCATTGCTTCGACAGCGGAGTTTACGGAGTTGGAGGCGGTGATGACGATGACGGGAACGACGTTGCCGCGCTCGGCGAGGCGGCGGAGGACTTCGTCGCCCGTCATGCCGGGCATGGTGAGCTCGAGCAGGATGAGGTCGACGTGGTTCTTGTCGAGGAATTCGAGCGCTTCCTGGCCGCCCTTGGCGAGCTGGATGTTGTATTGCTGCGAGAGGATGATGCGGTACGACTGACGCACGCTCTCTTCGTCGTCGACTGCGAGAATCTTGTCCATGTTGCCCCCACGCGGGCGGATCGACTTGCCGCCTGCTCCCCCTCAACGCGCGGATTCCCCGTCCGCGATCTTGCTAGTTCTGGTCTTGCGCGGCCGCTACCGGAAGATTAAACACGAATGCGCCGGTGCCGTCCGGATTGTGGACGAGATCGAGACTGCCTTCGTGTTCCTTCATGATCCGGCTTGCGATCGTCAGGCCGAGGCCCATGCCGGTTTCCTTGGTGCTGAAGAACGGTGTGAACACGTGATCGGCGTCTTTGTCGCCGATGCCGGCGCCCGAATCGCGGACGACGACTTCGCAATGGCCGTTTTGGCGGCGCGTGGACACCCTGAGCGTTCCCCCGTCAGGCATGGCTTCGATGGAGTTTTGTATCACATTCCGGATGGCCCGTGCGAATTGTCCGGTATCGACCTCGATGGGCGTTTCGGCGGCGTCAAACTGGGTTTCCAGCTTGATACGTTTGGTTTCGAGGACCTTGTCGAACTCGTCGAGGACCGATTTCACGTCGCGATTGAGGTCGGAGCGCTTCCGGTCGAGGCGCGGCTGGGCGGCGAATTCATAGAGCGTCTCAACGACGCGATTGATGCGAGAGATTTCCTTCTGAACGAGATCGGCGAAGTCGCGGCGGAACTCCTCGGATTCGTAGCGCGTGGGGAGGAGCTGCGCGAAGGTGTTGATGGCGACCATGGGGTTCTTGATTTCCTGCGCGACCCGGCTGGAGAGGTACTGCCAGAGCGGACTGACGGCGGCGTCGGCATCGCCGGGCTGCGCGCCCGCTTCGAGCACGGAGAAGATCGCGACGGCGCCCTCAGCACCCATGGGCGTGACGCTGATGCCGAGATCGGCCCGCAGCGCGACATCGCGCACGCGCTGGCGCAGACGCGGTTTGCCATCGCGCATGGCGCGCAAGACGACGTCGGCGAAGGTGGAGCCGAGTTTCTGTACGCTGCGGCCGAGCAGATTCACGGCGGAGAGCCGCAGGATGCGCTCGGCGCTTTCGTTCATCATCGTGATGGTTTTGTCCGGGCCGATGGTGACGACGCCGGAGGTGATGTTGGAGAGGACGGCATCGAGACGGACCTGCTGGCGCGTGGCGTCGAACTGACGCTGGGCGCGTTCGAGACAGGTGGATGCGCAGCGCGCGAGCGTGGTGAAGAGGTCGATTTCCTCGCGCGAATACTCTGCGCCGGAGGCCTTGTCTCCAAGGACGATCGCGCCGGCGGGCCGGCCCAGCACGAGCAGCGGCAGCACGAGAGAGCCGCCGAGGAGGCTGAGTTCTTTCTGGCAGGCATCGGCACGCGAGAGCCGACGGCGATCGATGAGCGCGGCATGTTCTTCAAGCCGGCGCATGAGGCCCTGATCGAAACCGAACTGCATGGCCGAGGTGAGGTGCGGCGCGAGACCGTGACAAGCCGCGACGCGCACGACGCCGTTGGCCTGGAGCAGGACGGCGACGCGGACGGCGTCGAAGATGTCTACTAATGCATCGGAGAGGCTTTCGACGAGACGCGGAGTGTCGTCGGTGTAGGAAACGGAACGGCCCATCCAGCGCAAAGCCATCTGGTATTGCGGAGACGAACTACCGGCCGATTCCGGTTCGGGTAGCGCACGCGCGGCGGGGACGAATGATTCGCCGGCGGCGCATTTCTCGATAGCGGCTTCGATTTCTTCGATTTGAAATGGCTTAACGACACAGGTGCGCACGCCGGCCATGGCATAGGCGGCGACGGTTTCTGCGTGACCGGTGGAGAGCAGCGCGACGATGGGCGCGGTGGGAGCGGCGGCGACGAGCTGGCGCGCGGCTTCGAGGCCGAGGTGGCGCGCGTCGTCGAGCAGGATGACATCGGGCCGGACGCTGATGAGACGACGGAGCGCGTCGGGGATCGATTTCTCGATCAGAAGCAGATCGCTCTTGGAGAGCGAAGCGCGGAGTGATTCCGCGAGGGAGCGATCATCGGCCAGGGCAAGGATAATGTTCATGATGGGGCACCTATTCTACTACGTCGTTTACCTTTGTTGTTTCCCCCATCATTTGACGGCTACTTGCTCCACCGGTTCTGTGACCGGCGTGGAGGGCAGGGACACCGTAAAAGTGGTGCCTTCGCCCGCTACGCTGGACACGTCGATTTCGCCCCCATGTTCCTCAATGATGCTATGTACAACGGCCAGACCCAGGCCGCAGCCTTCCGGTTTCGTGGTGAAGAAGGGCGTGAAAATCTCCGGCAGGCGGTCGGCCGGGATCCCGTGGCCGGTGTCGGTCACGGAGATACGCACGCACTTTCGCTCGACGAGGCTCGAAGCGGTCTTGCGCCGTTTGAAGAAATAGCCCATGCGGAGTTTGATACGCAACGTGCCTTCGCCACGCTGCTTCATGGCGTCGACGGCGTTCAGGAAGAGGTTCAAGAAGACCTGGTGTAACTGCTGGTCGTCGCCGCTGATGAAGAAGGACTGATCAGGTGCGTCCATTTCGACCGTGACGAAGGCTTTGCGCAACTGATTTTCGAGCAGCGCGGTGACTTCCTCGATGGTGCGGCGGATGTTGACGTGGGTGTAGGCGACCGGCCGCGGGCGGGCGAAATCGAGCAGACGCGAAACGATGGTGTCGATGCGATCGACTTCGTGCGGGACGACTTCCTCGAAGGTGGCGCGGAATTCGGGATCCTTATAGCGATCGGCGAGGAGCTGCGTGAAGGTTTTGATGGACACGAGGGGATTCTTGATCTCGTGGGCCATACCGGCGGCGAGCGTGCCGATCGACGACAGGCGATCCGCGCGCTGCACGTTTCGTTCGAGTGTTTTGATGAGTGAGAGGTCGTAGAGCAGGACGACTGCGCCGCTGGTAGCGCCTTCCTCGGTCATGAGGCAGGAGCTGGACATCAGGAGCGCGACGGACTGCCCTTCGGGATTGGTGATGGCGGTTTCGAAATCGCTGACGGGCGTTTCACGCTCGAGCGTGGTGCGAAGGAGGTCGGCGATTTCGGCCGGGAGTTCATCCAGACTGCGGCCTTCCTCGACCGGGCCGAGGAGACTGCGTGCGGCCTGGTTGATGACGGTGACGAAGCCGCGCTTGTCCACGGCGATGACGCCTTCGCGCATTTTGGCGAAGACGTTGGTCTGGTGAAGGTAGACATTCGCGAGTTCGCGGTAGAGGCGAGCATTGGCGATGGCGGTGCCGAGCGGCCCCGCGAGCGCGCGGAAGGCAACGCGCTCCTGGTGCGAGTAAATGTCGTGCGTGTCCTTCGGGCCGAGCGTGAGCAGGCCGACGAGGCCGTCGCCGGTTTTGAGCGGCAGACAGAAGAAGGCTTCAAGATCGGCGAGGCAGCTTGCCACCCGGACCATGCGTTCATCGGGGCGGCCATGGAGGATCTGTTCGAGGATGAGGGGGTGCGGATGATCGCGGAGGAAATCGAGCAGTACGGCGTGCTCGCGCGTGCGCATGGGGGGTTCGTTCAGCACGGAGGTGAACTCCGTGACGAGGAGATTGGGATCATTCGGGGCGGTCAACAGGACCCGGATGGTGCGAACGCCGATGGTGCGCTGGATATCTTTGGCGATGGCGTCGAGGAAAGGTTCGAGCTCGACGACTTCGGCGGACTGCTGCGCGAGACGGGCGTAGAGCGAGTCGATGTCGTAGCGCTGACGGAGAAAGGAGACCTCGATGGCGTTCGATACGCGGTCCTTGACGGTTTGGAACACGAGCGTAACCATGAAAGCGGTGAGGATTCCCGGGACGAGATCCGCGCCGGTGGTATCGGCGCCGACGAGGGCACGGGTGATCACGGTGAAGCAGACGAAGGTCAGTACGACGAAGGTGGTAGCGAGGGCATAGACGAGCGAGCGCGAGACCATCGCGCGCGTGTCGAGGAGGTGATAGCGCACCATTGCGTAGGCGAAGAAACCCATGAGTAGCATGACGGCGGTGGGGGTGTAGGCCTGGAAAGTGGGGATGTTGAACAGCGGTTCAATGGTGGCCGTCAGGGCGGAGATGGCGGCGATTCCATAGCAGCCGCTGAGCACGAACTGGATCTGGCGGCGGCCGAAGCCCTGGGTTTCGTGGAGCTTGCGCCGCAGATTGCCGTGCATGGCGAGCAGGGTGATGAAATCGAGCGCGATCAGCGCGAGGATGCTTACATCGTGGCGGACGATGGGCGGTTTGCCCGCGGGCATGGAGACGACTTCGACGTACCAGGGCCCCAGCGAGTTTGCAGCGAGCAGCGTGCCCACGGCGTAGAGCAGGATCAGCAATCGGCGGCTGCCGTCGAAGCGGCCTTTGGGGAAGTAACCGACGAACTGATAGAGCGTGCCGGGTGCGAAGCAGACGACGAATTCGGCGACGTGGACCCAGGCGAGGACTGCGCCGTGCGTATGGCTGCTGACGGCGCCGAAGACGGCGAGGGACCAGAGCATGAGCGTGGAGGAGACGAGCGCGAAGGATTGGTGCGTGGGTTTGCGCCAGTTGCGGGCGAGCACCATCACCGCGAGCCCAAGGCAGACGACTGCCGTCAGGCCGTTAAGCAGCGATGGCACTAGTATGTCGAGCGGTCCCACGATATCCATGCCTCATGCCGCCGGACCTTCCGGCGGACGTGTCTTAGTTATTTCGCCGCAGCACGGTGGCTGCGTGTGTTCCGCCGAAGCTCAGGGCGGTGACGAGCGCCGTTTGGGCGTCGCACATGCGCGCCGCGCCCGGCACGTAGTCCAAGTCGCACTCTTCATCCGGTTCCTCGTGATTCAAGGTCGCCGGGACGATGCCTTCACAGAGAGTCATCAGCGCAGCTGTCGCGCTGAGCAGGCCGCCGCAGGAATACGCCTGGCCGATCATGGATTTGGTGGCGGCGACGGGAATGCGATAGGCGCGATCGCCGAGCGCGTTTTTATATCCGTGTGTTTCGCAGCGGTCGTAATTCATAAGGGCGACGCCGTGGCAGTGGGCGCAATCGATTTCGCCGGGTGAGATGCCGGCGTCGGCAATTGCGTTGGTGATCGCACGGCCGATTGCGAAGCCGTCGCGCTCCAGCACGACCGGATTGTTGCCTTCGGCGGAGGAGCCGTGACCAGCGACTTCGCCGAGGATGCGCGCGCCGCGCGCCCGGGCGGCGTCTTCACGCTCGAGGACGAAGACCACGGCGGCTTCGGCGAGCGCGAGTCCGTCGCGGCGGCGATCAAAAGGCTTCATGGCCTTGGCGGGGTCGGAACTTTCCTTGGAGAGAATGCCGAGCGAACACGCGCCGGCGTAGCCGAGTTCTTCGAGGGGGGCTTCGGTGGCGCCGACGAAGGCTGCGTCCGCGAGGCCGGTGCGCAACTGCGTGCAGCCCCACTGGAGGATGTCGAGCCCGGTGGCGCAGCCGCTGGCGATGGTGACTGCGGGACCCTGGAAGCCGAAGGTCGAGACTACGTTTGCGGTGGATGAGTGGCCGGAGTAAGCGCTGGTCGCGAGTTTATCGATGTGGTCCCAGCCTTTTTCCTTGTAGGTTTTCATGGACTGCTTGTAGACCTCGCCGGGATCTCCGACGCTGGTTCCGATGCCGACGGCGATGCGATCGTTTGGGTAGGGGTGTGGATCGAAGGCGGCGTCTGCGATCGCCAGTTTTGCCGCGGCGACGGACTGATGCACGGTGCGGCCCCAGCGCTTCACGTTGGCCTTGCTGATGAAATCGTGCGGATTGAAATCCCAGAGCTGGCCGCCGATGTGGCTGGGGAGATGGCTCGTGTCGAAGCGGTTGATGAACCCGATGCCGGAGCGGCCTGCGTCGAGCGCTTTCCAGAATGTTTCACGGCCGATACCGTTGCATGCGAGGACGCCTACGCCCGTGATGACCACCGGCTGCGCCGAAAACCGTAACATGGGGGACCCACTCCTCAATTCGCCACTGCGTTTCCTTCGGCAGTGAACGGACGGAACGCGCTGAGCCGCGCAGGTCTTGCCGCCGCGGCATTCACGCGCTCGATGGTTTCCGCCAGACCCGTTGCATCCCCCGAAAGTAACTGCAACCCGGCCAGCTCCGTAAACTCGACTTCACGCCCGCGGTATCCGGCGAGGCCGGAGAGCAGAGCGGTGTGTGCATCAATGTCCAGCGGGATACTGAGCTCGCGGATTTTTTCCTTGAGCGCCGTGGCGCGGCGGAGTGCGCGCGCGCGCAGATGGCGGCGGAAGGGGCCGAATTCCTGTGCGAGCAAACCCTTGGCTGCGGCGGGCGCGGGCGCATTGGTGTTGATGACGACCGAAGAAGGATTCGCGCGGCGGATGAGGCGCAGCGTTTCATCTTCCGTGTGGTAGTCGTCCTCGACGCAGGGATAGGTCACGTGGGCCACGGTGAAAATTCCGGCGAAGCGAGATGCGCGCATGAGACGCTCCGCATCAGTGATAGTGAAGTCACGGCGATAGAACGTATCGAGGAGACGCTGACTACCCGAGGCGAGATCGACATCCACCGCAACGCATCCGGCGGAAGACATGAGACCCATGCGTGCCTTTGATGTGCGCGCGGGATCCAGGGCGCAGGCGAATGTCGCGCCGAGTCCCGACGAGAGCAATCGGCGTTCTAGAGAAGCATCACGCGTGTGCTCGACTCCGCGAAAATGAAACGCGCGACTGCCGAATTGCTCGGTAATGGAACGTAAACTAGACACCGTGGCGACGGATTCAGCAGATCGATCGTCTATGCCGAGTTCCACTTCGGTTGACCCTTCCGCCGACGCAAGAGCAAAGACGTCGAAGATGCTCATTTTATCGTATTCAGCGGGTGAAGTGTAAAGAAATTTTTCTGGATCTACGAGGGATGCGGGGCCTGCTGGCTTATTGCGCGACGAACCGGTGAGCGTCAGGCGGGCACCGTTGAAATACGCCAAATTCTGGATTTGCTGCCAGCCGCTGGAATCGGAGGATTTCAAGACCTCGCCGATGGGGAAGGTATCCTCCAAGCTTATGGCATCAAATACCTTAATAGCTTTGGAGAGAAGGGATTCAGCTTCGAAAAGACGGCCGCAGGCGAAGATCCGGGTGCGCGGACGCATAGCGCGCACCCGGGTGGCGGCGAGCATCGAGGGGGTGAGGTCTTTCTGAGCGTTCACGTGAAACACGACTGCTTCGGGTTCCGTGCGCGCTACGAGGCGTTCGCCGAGCAGCTCATAGACGGCGGCGTGGGAGCGTCTAAGCCCCTGTGGAATTGCTACTTCCGCGTCATCGCCGAGGCCCGAGGCGACCTGCCTCAGGGCGGCGCCTGGAACGGAGGAGGACCATGCGCTGGCGAGTTCGCGATCGCGATCGGAATAGAGCATGTCGAAGACTTGCAGACTGCCGAGATCCTGAATATTGGCCAATCGACCGGCTTCGATGGCGCTGGAGGCCGTCGTAATCAGGCGATGATCGTGGCATAAGTCTCTGAGCGTAAAAGATGTACCGGGCACACGCGCGACAATAACTGGACCTGCCATTCGCTGGATCCCCCTCCCGAATACCTACCAGATGTGGTATCTAGGCCCCCTCAGACCCAAGATATTGGCCGTAATCCTATCAGGATCCCCATATGTATGCAAGTCAGGCTTCTTTGCCACATTTTAGTAGCGCTATAAGTGTGGAAATCCCGCGAAGCACGGGCTGGCACGCGCGGATTCGGTTTTTCGGTAGTTTGCAGGTGAACGGCGATGGCGGCTAGTCTTTACGCGTCGGCGATGGGCGCTGGGGAGCGCCGCTTCGACAAGATTTTTAAGGGGCACGATGGGGGCACCGCGGGTATCGATCATTATTCCCTCGCGCGACGGGCATCGCGGGGGATTTGTGCCTCGGCTGCTGGCGAGTATCGAAGAACAGACCTATCTCGATCGCGAAGTGGTGATCGTGCGCGGTGTGGAGCCGCAGGGCCGCGCGATCAACCAGGGGGTGCGTGAGTCGCGCGGGGAGATCGTCGTTGTTGTTGACGACGACAGCCGGCTTGCCGACTCGGACACGATCGCGTCGCTCATTGCGTGCCTCGATTCCGATCCGCGCATCGGCATGGCGGGCGCGAGTCTGGTGATCGATCCCGAGTCGACGGCGTTTCAACGCCGCGCGGCGCGGCAGTTTCCGAGACTGTGCACGCCCGAGGTTGCCGAAATCACTGAGAGCGATTTGGCGTGCCACGGATGCTGCGCGATGCCACGGCGCGTGTTCGATCAAGTAGGCGGCGAGCGCGAAGACATTTTGCGCGGACTCGATCCGGATTTGCGCGTTCGGCTGCGGAATGCGGGCTATCGCGTGGTGCTGGCGCCGGGCGCGCGGATTCATCATCCGCTGCCGGATGGATGGCGCGCGACGCTGCGGACCTTTTTCCGGAACGGATTTGGGTCGGCATACACGCAGAAGTTTGAACCGAAGAGCGTTTACGAAACACACGAAGTAGTGGACTCGCGCAGCTTCACGCCGCAGCGGCCGTGGGTGTATCGCGCGCTGCGGTTTCCGCTGCGAATGGGAGCTGCGGCCGCGCGGGGGCATTTGATTCGCGTGGTTGCGGACTGCGCGTATGCCGCGGGATATGTGTATGGATTGGCGCGGGCGCAGCGGATTGCACCGCGGGCTGCGACGAAGGACGGGGCCGAATGCACGCCGGGGAACGATTCAAGAGCGGCCTGAAGCGCGCGGCGCGGGGGGCGATGTCGGGCCCGGCGCGATCGCGGGAGGGCTGCAGCGTGATTCTCACGTATCACAGCGTGGGCGCGCGCGACCATGAGATGAACGTGACGCCGGCGGCTTTCAAGGAACAGATGAAGTGGCTGGCGGACAATGCGCGGGTCGTTTCGCTGCGCGACGCGGTCGAGCAGTCGGCGGGCGTTGCGATCACGTTTGATGATGGGTATCGCGACAATTTCACCGAGGCGGCGCCGGTGTTGTCGGCGTTCGATTTGCCGGCGACGATTTTTGCTGTCGCCGGGCGCATGGGTGACTGGCTCGATCACGACGTGCGCGGCGAAGAGTCGCAACTTATGTCGTGGAACGAATTGAGCGCGCTGGCGCGCGCGGGGTGGACGATTGGGACGCACACGATGACGCATCCCCGCCTCGCGGGGCTGAGTGAAGCCGAGCAGCGGCACGAGATTGCGCAATGCAAGACAACGATCGAGGCGGAGATCGGAATTCCGGTCGAGTGTTTCGCATATCCGTTTGGATCAGCGCTCGATTTTAATCAGACCTCGAAGAGCATTGTTCGAGAATCGGGATATACATTTGCCGTTTCGAACCGGTACGGCGTGAATCGGCAGGGTGTAGATCGCTGGACGCTGCGGCGGATCTGGATTGATCGCAGCGATACGCTGGAAAGTTTTCGTGCGAAAGTGGAAGGGCGGCTGGATCGGCTGGCGTGGCTGGATAGTGGGGTGGGGATTCGCGCACGGCGGTTTGCGAATCGGCTGCTGCGGGCGGTGTAAGCGATTCGGTCTTTTTATGGGAAGGCATGAAAAAGCAGAAGGAAAATAGGCGACTATCCCTATTTATCAAATACGTCTATGACTCAGAGATTCGCTACAGATTGCCCCAAATGCAAATGGGCAGTTGGATTCGATTCAGATCAGATAGGGCGTCTCGTCAAGTGTCCATCGTGTAGTGCTGAATTCTTTTTGCCCGAAATCAGCAAACCCACGCTGAAGGATTTCGGGATTTCGCAAGTGCAAGTTGATAACTACGAAGGGCAGTTGTCGCAATGGCAACAAAACGTATTCCAAGATGGAAGTGAGAATTTCGCCGGCTTCGGATTACTTCTCGGCGGTGGTTTTGGTTTGTACTTGTTTTTCTGGCGCGATTCAACGGCGGCAGGTATTGCGGATTTTCTTGCGCTTGTGGGTTTCTCCGCGTTATTCGGTGCGATGTTTGGAGGGTTTCTTGGCAAACTTTTGGGCGCGACGATCCAAAAACCCTCTAAGCCAAGCGAGCCAGCAGGACTACAGCGTTATCAAGTCGCAGAGGGATCGTATCGTGTGGCCCTAGCGAATGCTGCGAAAAAATTGGAGGCGCACGAAAAGGAGATCGCGGAGCGAGTTTATCTGCAACGCCGGAAGGTGGCGGACTTTTGGTTGAGTCTGTCGGGCTACGAATTTGAAGTGGAAATGATGAAATTGTTTGAAGGGGATGGATATCGCGTGACGCTTACGAAACAGTCAGGAGATGGTGGCGTTGACCTGCGGCTCGAATTGAACGGGAAGAAATATATCGTTCAATGCAAGGCGCAGAAGAACCCTGTCGGCCCGCACGTAGTGCGCGATTTATTCGGTGTTATGAATCACGAGAATAGTGATGGCGGGATCGTTGTCACGACGGCAACATTTACCAAAGGCGCGCAAGATTTCGCACACGACAAGGATATCGAGTTAGTTGATCTTGAGTTCATTATTGGCAGAGCAATTGCGCAATCTAAGTGAGTTTATGCAATTTTGATTTGAACGAATTCGCGCATAGGGTACGAATCGGGGTGGCTGAATCTTGGATAAAACAACTTTCTTTTTAACTCCGCAAGGCGGAATTATTTTCTCACACGTTGATTGGGGTCAGGTCGTCATTGAATTGATCGGCTCATTTATGGTGGCGCTCGTCGCGGGAACGATTGCGGGATATCTCGCCGGGGTGATTTCTGGTAGACACGTTGTTGGCTACACGATGCGACGACAATTGCTTTTCCGTGATCTCCCGCACCTCTCCGCAGTGCTTGAAATACTTACACAGGAACAGGTTAGACCGGATGTTAACAAACGGTACACAAATCGTGCGGAACGCGAAAAGTTCGTAAGAGATAATCCCGGGAGCGAAGTTTCGGTGTGGGAAGATTCTCACGGTTGGACGCAAGCGCGAGGAGCCTACGGATTCTGGCGAAGGGAATTTATCGACCAGGTAAATTCATTACTAGCTCCTGAATCCGTGAAAGTGGCGAAAGGTATTCGAGAGTTCAAGACAACTCACTTTAGCGATCTCGCGCTCTATGATTCGATAATTTCCGATATTCGAAAAATTCTGGAGAAAGAGCGGGGCGAAATTGAATCGTGAATCCCCGTGGTGCGAATCGCACGAAAATAAGGGCGTTGCGGCAATCAGGCAGGTCCAAACTAGTCCTGGAGGGACGGCTGACGGAATTGGCGTCGGAATCAGCCGTCCCGCCGGGACTTCTAAATATGTGGAGGTCTCAACCCGGCACTGAAGTGCCGGGCTACTTTCGGCTCGTCCCTCCGGGACGAGTTGGCATCGCATGCGATCGCATTATTGGAAGGAACGAACGATGTAGTAGGACCTATAGGAAGTACAGGACCGATAGGATTTGGGTAATGGTGGGTGCGATGAAATGGCGTGGGGATTCGTGCGCGGCGATTGGTGAATCGGGCGTTGCGCGCGGGTTAAACCAAAAGCTCACCGTTTTAGTGGGCCCCTTCCGGTTTCGGCGAGTGCTTTGTTGAGAATGCGAATTACCTTTGGGCCGATTGCGTGCAGCTCCAGGAGTTCGGTCTCGGTTCGTTTGGCGACTTGGGCGAGACTTTTGATGCCTTCCATGACTAGCGCTTGAGTCGCTGGTCTTCCGATGGCTTTGGGAAGATCGCCGACTTCGCCGGCGGTGACGTTGTCGGCTGCGGATATCTTCTCTGCGAGTTGCTTTGGTGCGCGCAGGAGCCAGGCGCGACGCACCCAGTGGTTGAGCTGCATGCCGTTTATATCCGGGAACGGGACGCGCACTCCGATCAGCGTGGAGTTGCGGGTCAGTTTTTTAGCGGTCGGGTGCTGCGAAAGGACCCGGTCCACGTCGCCCTTGACGAGGTGTAGCTGCACGCAGCCGTCGTGGTTCGTCGAGGCGAATTGTTTTCCGCGCACGGTGAATTCGACCATGCGGTCGCCGATGTCTTGCTCTGCGGTCTCGGGGAGGGAAAGCGCGGTCTTGCGAAGCTGGGCGAGGGTCGTCATGAGTCCACCTTGAGATCGTCGCCGACAGCCGGCGTTCGGATTCGTGAGCATATCTAATTTGTAGAGCACTGCACGATAGGGGGGCGCCCCGGTGGATTTGAATCGAAGCAGTATTCCGTGATCTTTCGTCCCTACGGGACTGAATCATGAGAGAGGCTGACCCACCGCTAAAGCGGTGGGCTAATATCATTCGGCCCCTACGGGGCGTCCGCGTTGACTCCTGCGAGGCGCACGCGCTGACTCCTACGGGGCGCCGCGTTTGACTCCTGTGAGGCGCACGCGCTGACTCCTACGGGGCTCCGCGTTTGACTCCTGTGAGGCGCACGCGCTGACTCCTATGGGGGCGCCGCGTTTGACTTCTACGGGGCGTCCGCGCTGACTCCTGCAAGGCGCCAGCGGTGACCGCTGCGAGGTGCGGCATTCTGCGTGTGAATCTGCCTATACAGACGCGATGGAATCATGGCGGGACTCTGCTATACTCGGCGGGCGGTAAGATTTGCAGGGGCAGACTCTTACAACGACTGCTGTCAGGGGCTGGCGGCGGGAATATTTGCGACGGATAGCCGTCCGGGGCGGGCGTCGGCATGGCCGATCTTCTAAGCCAGGAAGAAGTCGATCTGCTGCTCTCGGCCGTGAACGAGGGCGGGGGCGGCGAGCAATCGGCCACCGCCACGGCTTCGCGGCCTGAACAACCTGTACTTTCCACCTACGACTTTCGCCGGCCGGAGCGCGTCTCGAAGGACCAGCTCAAGGGCCTGCAAAGTCTCTTCGAGGCTTTCGCGCGCGAGCTCGGCATTTTGTTGCCGCCGTTTCTGCGGACGGTGGTGCGCGTCGACCTTGTTTCGATCGATCAACTTACCTACGACGAGTTTATTTTGTCCGTCGCGCGGCCGACGTCGATGTCGATCATCGACGTGGCGCCGCTGGAAGGCCGGGCGGTGATTGAGCTGAGCCCGACGATGGTGTTTCCGATTGTCGACCGCGTGCTCGGCGGGAAGGGCGCGGCGCTGGCGACGGCGCGGGAACTCACGGAGATTGAGGACCGCATTGTCTACCGCATCGTGCTGATGATTCTCGATACGTGGAAGCGGGCGTGGGAACATCTGGTCGAGTTCAAGATGAGCGTCGTGAGCCAGGAAAGCGATCCGCTGATCGTGCAGATAGTGGCCGGCAGCGAAATGATTGTGCTCGTGGGCTACGAGGTGTACATCGGCGAGTCCGTAGGCAGCATGAACATGTGCATTCCGCTGGTCGAATTGAATCCGATCCTCGAACAGCTTTCCTCGCAGGCGCACTACCAGCGCCAGCTCGCGCCGGAGGTGCTTGAGCGCAACCACCGGCATATCGAGAGCGTTGTGCGCCGGTCCAAGGTCGACGTGGAGCCGATTCTGGGCCAGGCGCGGATCATGCTGAGCGATTTGGCGCGCTTGCAGCCGGGCGACGTGATTCCGCTGGATACGACGGCGGCGGAGCCCATTCCCGTGCGCATCGGTGGCGTGACGCGGTTTCTGGCCAAGCCGGGCCGGCGTGGTGAGCAGAGCTCCGTGCAGCTCACGTCCATTGTTCGGGACCCCTGAGGGACGCGCCGGTGGATGCCGCGATAGCCGCGAAAATCGCAAACGAGTTTCTGGGCGCGGCGTTTCGTTCGCTCGACGCGCTGATTGGGTCGTCGCACACATTTTCGGCGTCCGCGGCGAAGGCGGGCGACGCTGCATTCCTCACGCGGTGGTGCGATCAGTATCCCGTGTGGATGCATGCGCAAGTTTCCGGCGGCGGCGCGGTGGCGTTGTTGTGGCCGATGGCGGAGTCCGGACGGCTGACGGCGGTAATGGGTGGCGAAGATCCCGCATTGAAAAGCACGGTGTCGGCCGCGGACCTTGGTATGCTCAAGGAACTGACCGACGCGATGATCGGCGGAGGCGTGGCGGGTCTCGCCACGCTTCTCGGAGAGTCCGCGCAGGCGACAGACGGCGCGGCGTCGATCGGCAAGGCGGCGGGCGAGCTTGGGAAGCTACTGGGGCCGGGCCCGACCGGCGTGCATGTGAAATTCGAGAATGCGGGAGTGGCGGGATCCACGATTCTCATTTTTTCGCAGGATCTGGAGAAACGCATTGCGAGACGGCAGGACGCCGGACTGACGGAAGGAGCACTCGTGAGTGACGCGGAAATGAAGGACATTTTGACCGGATTCAAGCCGGAACACGAGACCGACCGCACGGGGAATGGCGGGCACGTGGGGCCGTTGCCGGAGAACCTCGACGTCATCATGGACATCGAGCTGACGGCGACGGCGCGGATGGGGAAGGTCGAGGTACCGCTGGCGGACGTGCTCAACTATGGACCGGGATCGATTATTGAGCTGGGGCACCTGGTCGACGAGCCGGTGGAACTGTTGGTGAACGGCAAACTGATCGCGCGCGGGGACGTGGTGGTCGTGGACGAGAAATTCGGTTTACGCATCACGGAAATCGTCAGCCCGCGGGAGCGACTCGAGAGCTTGCGTTGACGCCTGCGCTGGACGAGAAGGAACTCTGGGCCCGGTTCAAGCAGCGCGGCGACGCTGCGGCGCGGGACGAACTCGTCGTCAAATACATGGGCGTGGTGCGCTTCGTGGCCGGGCGCATGGCGATGCACATTCCTTCCACCATCGATCTCGACGACCTGGTCGGTTGGGGCATGCTGGGATTGCTGGACGCGGTCGAGAAGTTCGACCCCTCGCAAGACATCAAATTTTCGACCTACTCGACGATCCGGATACGCGGCGCGATTCTGGACGAGATCCGATCGCTCGACTGGGCGCCACGATCGCTGCGGGCGATGGCGCGGAAGATTGGCGGCGCGCGAGACAAACTGCGGCATGAGCGCGGCAATGATCCTTCCACGGACGACATTGCGGACGAGATTGGTTCGACCACGGAGCAGGTCGATGAATGCCTGGCGCAGGTGCAGACGGCGCAGGTGCTCTCGCTGGACGACTACCTCCCCAACGAAGACCGCGAAGAGGCCCGCAAACTCAATCTCATTGAGGATTCCGGCGTAAAATCGCCCGAAACCGAGGCGCAGGCGCTGGAAAGACAGGCAAAACTCGTCGAGGCGATCCTGAAGTTGCCGGATCAGCAGCAGAAGGTGTTAAATTTATATTACTATGAGGAGCTGACGCTCAAGGAGATCGGGACCGTCCTTGAGGTGACCGAGTCGCGCGTGTGTCAAATCCACAGCGCGGCGCTTAAGCACTTGCGACAGGCGGTTCACAAGGACATGTAGGGCGACTGGAGGCGCGAATGCCGCAGCCGATCGACATGCAAACGGAACTCGGCCGGACGATGGCCGCGGAACGTATCCAAGACGCGTCGGCGCGCGCGGCGCTGCTGGCTCAGCAGCGCGCGCAACTGGAAGAAGACAAGGTGCGCGTCGCGCAGCAGACGCAGGTCGGGCAAGCGGAGCAGACCGACGACCGCGAAGTGCGCGAGCGGGAAGAGCATGGCGAAGGGCAGGAGCGCGGCCGGAAACGGAAACCGGCGGCGCAGGCTTCTGCGGAGAGTCCGCCGCCCGCGCCGCGCAAGGCGCTTGAGCCCGGCGCGGAGCATGGCTTCGACGTTAGCGTATAGATGAACCGGCGCGGAATGTGCGCGCGGACCTAGCAAGGGAAATCGAGAATGCCGCTGGATTTGCAATCAATCGTGCTGCTGACCGGGCTTGTGCTGCTGGTCGTGGTGTGCTTCGGGGCGATTTTTTTCATTATGGCCCGCGAATACCGGATTGGCGGGGTGCAGCCGATGCACACCAATACTGATGTCACGAACATGATGATTCTGTTCCAGACCATGCGCGACATCCTGACGCAGCAGAAAGACCTGGCGCGCGAGTTCAATATCAGCATTGACAAGAAGGTGAACGAGGTCCGCAGGCTGGTGCAGAGCAACGGGGACGTGCGGGCCGAGCTCGAGCGGACCAAGCGCGAAATGTCGGCACTGGCAGCGCGGACGCGGAACGAACTGGCGGCGCTGGAGCGGCGATTGGGCCAGGTGGACACCGAGGTTGCCGAGGCGGTGGAAGAGGCCGAGGGCCAGCCGGAGCCGGACGAGATTGACGAAGTGGACGGTGTGGAGGAAGAAATTGCCGCGCCGCTGGAGATTCTGCCCCAGGAGACGGAGTCCGAAGATCCCGTCGATTTGATCGAGCGCTGGACGCGCGGCGCGGAGCTTGAGCCGGAGCTGGTCGAAGACGAAATCGAATCGGGCAACGGCCTGAACGGATCGCACGAGGAAGAAGAAGCGGAATCGGAAGACACGCGCGCGGCGTATCGCGCGTTGCTCAATCTGCAGCCCGCGGGACGGCCGAGCGCGCCATCATCGTCGGACGTTCTCGACGCAGGGCGCGAGACCAATGGCGGGCAGTACCTGACGCCGATCCAGCAGCGCGTTTACGAATACAGCGACGCGGGGATGCGCGTGCCGGAGATTGCGCGTGAGCTTGGCGTGGGGAAGGGCGAGGTCCGCCTGATTCTGAGTCTGCGACAGGATCGCGACCGCTAGCACCGACGCACAAGGCGGGGGACGGGGGATGGGCGGGGTCGAAGGTGTTCGCTTTATCCCGTTGAACGCCACAAGCGGCGGCACGAGCAACACACTTACCAATCTGCTCATGTCCGGCGCGATTTTGCGCGGACGGATTGCGGCGGAGGGCGCGCTGCTCAATCTTGTTGTTGCCGGCCAGCGCATGCCGCTGCCGAAGAGCGTGGCGTTGCCGGCGGGCACTTCGGTTGAAGTCCAGCTTTTGCATGGACCGGGTACGCCGCAATTGCGGTTACGTATGCTGGATTCTGCTGCACAGGCAACACCAACGCTCCCGCAAGCGCCGTCATCCACTCCGCAAAACCCATCGGTTCCTGCTCGAATCCAGACTCTTCCACCGGCGCTTGCGGACTTATTAAAACCGGAGCAGGCGGCGGCGTTGTTACCCAAGATTGCGGCCTTGCCGCCCAAGACGCTTGAAGCCTTGCTCACGGTGTTCGTGGCGCGATCGGACGTGGGGCAGACGCTGGCGCGTCTTGTCGCGCTGGTGAGCGCTGAAGTGTCCGAGGGGAGGCTTCCTGCAAAGGTTGTAATGCCGGCGGAGGCCGCGATGGAAACGATGGCCGCGGAATCGCCGGAGGAATTCCGGCGGGCGATCGAGCTGGCGCGCGAGATGATTGGTGCGCGCGGCGATCGCACGGTGACTGTGCCGACGGCGCGCGAGACCCAGACGCCGCGTACGATTTTGGAAGATATTGCGCGGCTTCGCGAGGCGCTCAGTGCGCGCGGCGAAGTCCGTGGCGCGGGAGAAGCGATCAAGGCACTCAATGGATTTGTCGAGCGGCTTTCCAATTCAACACTGCAGAATATTCGCGCGCTGGACACGCCTTATCAATTTTTCGCGATTCCCCTGGCGCCGCGCACGGGCATCGAACACGCGCAGGTGCACGTAGTTGGCCGCGACGGCCGGGGATCCGGCGGTGGCGGTGGACGCGAGGCGCATGTGGTCGCGCTGGATTTACACCTGACGCATTTGGGTCCGCTGTGGATCACGATTCAATCGGCAGGCCCCGCGTGCAATTGCGTGTTCCGGGCTGGAGACGAATCCGTCCGCAATGCAATCGATGAGGGATCCCCTGCGCTGGAGGCCGGACTTCGCCGGGCGGGATTCGCAGCAGCGCAAGTACGCACGGAGGCCTGGGACGGCGATAGGGTTGAGGCTGCTGCGGCGCTGTTCGCGCGTACGGCGAGCTTTGAGGCGGAGGCATGATGGACGAGCCGACTCCGCGCAGAAAGGTCGTGGCGCTGCGGTATGACGCGACGCAGGACAGCGCGCCGAAAGTGGTGGCGAAGGGCAGTGGGCATCTGGCTGAACGGATACTCGAAGTCGCGCGCGAGCACGGGATCGTGATTCACGAAGATCCGGACATGATGAAGGCGCTGGCGGTGTTGGATGTGGATATGGAGATTCCAGAGGCGCTGTATCGCGCGGTGGCCGAGGTGTTGGCGTTTGTTTATCAGACGAACCGGGCGTTGGGGGAAGGGAAGTGAGGGACTTTGGTGACGGATGGGAAGAATGAGAAGCATGGGAATGATGTGAGCGATAGATTTTAGGTTAACGGGAGAGGGATTCCGGGAAAGATGGGGGTATCGGTTAGAATAGCGCGGGGTTGACGAACGACTGCGCCGGTATTGATTCGGTGCGCGCACGGGGGTGCCAAGATGTCGTCATTTGCATTTACGTCGACGAAGTGGGCGATGCGCCTCGCGTCGAAATTGATCAAGGCGGACGTGCGCCTGCACAACGCCGGGGTCATCCAGGACGACATGTCGATCATTTTCGCGGTGAACCACTTCACCCGACTTGAGACCTTCCTGCTGCCGTACCAGATTTACAAGCACACGGGGCGCGAGGTGTGGTCGCTGGCGGCGGGTGAGTTGTTCGTCGGGCGGCTGGGCAAGTACCTGCGCACGATGGGTACCGTGTCGACGCAAGATCCCGATCGCGACAAGATGATTGTGAGTTCGCTGTTGCGAGGTAACCATCCGTGGATCATTTTCCCCGAGGGGCAGATGATCAAGGACAAGAAGGTCGTCGATCCGAGTGGGGCGTTCACCGTGTTCAACCGCGGCGAGCGGCGTCCTCCGCACAAGGGCGTGGGGCAGCTTGCGCTGCGCGCGGAATTTTACCGGCACAAACTCGAATGCATTTATAACAATCCGAAGAAGCCGGGGCTCGCCGAGGCGATGACGATGTTCGACCTCGGCCCGCAGGACGACCTGAACGCGATCATCGGCAAGCGTACGGTCATCGTTCCCGTCAACATCACGTACTACCCGATTCGTGCGCGCGAGAATCTTATTTTGCGGATGGCGTCGGCGCTGTCCAAGGACCTGAGCGAGCGCACGATCGAGGAGTTGTCGGTCGAAGGCACGTTGGTGTCTGAAGACACGGATGTCGACGTGACGCTCGGCGATCCGATCGATGTGCGGGCGTATCTGTTCGATCCGCGCTACGCGGAGCTGATGGCCTGCGGCGACGACCTGCACAAGCTGGAAGCCGATCCGAAATCGTTGTTTCACGAGGTGTCGGGCGAGCTGATGCAGCGGTATATGGCCAATATATACAAGCTGACGCGCGTGAATTACGACCACGTGTTCGCGACGATTGTGCGATACCAGGGTGCAACGCCATTCACGGAGCGCCGCTACCGCAACCGGATTTTCATTTGCGCGGACGAACTGGTCCGGGAACAGAAACACAATCTCCATGCGCTGCTGCGATCGACGTATCGCGACGTTCTCTTCGAGGATCCGAGCCCGAAATTCGACGACTTCCTCAATCTGTGCGTGCGCGAGGGCGTATTGCAAAAAGAAGGCAACCTGTATAGACGCTCACCCGGGGTGACGCCGGGACATACGGACTTTCACACCGTGCGCGCGCTCGAGATGGCGTATGTGATTGCGAACGAAGTTGAGCCGCTCGAAGGGTTCACGAGCATGGTCGAGCGCGTGGCATCGATGCCGCGGCAGGAACTTTCCGAGACGCTGCGCCAACGCTTCATCGACGAAGACCGCCGCGAATTCGAAGACGACTACAACCGGTTCCGATCGGCGGAGAGCCATCCGATGGACATCGGGCGGCCGTTCCTGCTGGTGCCGGAGCGGTACACGGCGGGCGTGGTGCTGGTGCATGGGTATCTGGCCGCGCCGCGCGAAGTGCAGGCGCTGGCGAATTTCCTGTACGAGCGCGGATACGTGGTGTACGGCGTGCGCCTGAAGGGCCACGGGACTGCGCCCGAAGATCTCGCGCGGACCTCCTGGCGCGACTGGTACGAGTCGCTCAACCGTGGCTATGCGATCGTGAAATCCTTCACGGACGACATCATCATTGGCGGATTCTCGACCGGCGGCACGCTGGGGTTGATGGGTGCCGGCCTGAAGCGCGACAAGATCAAGGCCGTGTTTTCGATTTGCGCGCCGCTCAAGTTGCGGCAATTTGCCGCGCGACTGGTGCCGTCGGTCGTGGGTTTCAATTCGCTCTTGCAACGCATCCGCGGCGGCGAGACGGGTTGGGAATACGTGCAGACCTCACCGGAGAACGAGCACATCAACTACAAGCGGAACCCCCTGTCCGGTGTGCGCGAGTTGAACCGGGCGATGGAGGCGATGGAGAAGGCGCTGGTGGATATTGTGGTGCCAACGCTGGTTATCCAGTCCTCCAAGGACCCGATTGTGGATCCCGCGAGCGGGATGGACATCTTCGCGAAAGTCGGTACGCCGTTGAAGGAATTGACGTATTTCGAGCGTGAGAAACACGGTATTGTGAACGGGCCGCGATCCGAGGAAGTGTTTGAGCGCGTGTATCGGTTCCTGCTGTGGGCGCAGCAGCAGCGTCCGCATGCGACCTTGCGCGTTGCCGGGGACGGCGGCCACAAATCGAACCCACTGCTCGAACGCGCATCCGCCCCGAGCGTGGCGTCGTAGCCATTTCCTGCGGGACGGAGCCGCCTTTCAGATCATCCGCATGTATTCCGAGGGGACGTCTCGCAGGCCGACCGGAACATCCGGTTCGATACTGTCCGCACTGGGCATGCGCTTCATGTAGCCACCGATGAACACCATGGCGATGACGCCGATGGCGAGCAGGGTCCAGCCGAGACGGCCTTCGCGCCAATTCTCCGACCACTTCCGCGTGGACGTGAGCACGACGGCGATGGCGAAGACGGCGATACCGATCAGGAACTTCACGCCGAAGAGCGCGTGGTAGAGACCCTGGCCCTCGTGCAGCGGGCCGGTGACTTTGATGTAGTTGTAGAAGCCGCTGGCGAGGAAGAGCAGGATGGAGGGGTGGATCAGCATTTTCCAGCGCTTCATGAGCGCTTCGCGCAGGGCGCGATGCTGATCGGGGCTCAGCGTTTTGTTTACGGCGGGCCGTAGGACGAGCCAGTGGAACAGGATGCTGCCGCCGACGGCGACGGCACATAGCACGTGAATCCAGCGCATGACGAGCGCGATTGCGTCTTGCGAATCCATTGACATCCCCTCATTGGAGCAGCCCCGGCTCCGTGCATGGGAGCATAGCAAAGTTAGGCCCCCGAAAATATGCCGCAAGCTGCGCTTGCTTATGAAGGCGGTAGCTACCGCTATCGCAGTCCAAGGAGCGCTTCTTATATGTTTGGTTCTCGAAGATTTAGCGGGATTGTGCGGACTGCGGGGAACTTCGGGTGGGAAGACGGCGTTTAGTATTATGTTTCTGGAGTTTTCCTGATGGCGGCCGTCCGACCGATAACAGCGTCTACCCAGCCCGTGGCCGATCGGCTTGGCCGGCGCCTGCGCGACCTGCGCATTTCGGTCATCGACAACTGCAATCTGCGTTGCCCGTATTGCATGCCGCAGTCGAAATACGGCGAGGGCTACCGGTTTCTGCCTGAGCCGGAGCTGCTGACGTTTGCGGAGATTGAGCGCGCGGCGCGGGCATTCGTGTCGCTCGGCGCCTCCAAACTGCGGATCACGGGCGGTGAACCTTTGCTGCGGCGGGATTTGCACGAGCTGATTCGCGCGTTGCGCGCGATCGAAGGCGTTGAGGACATTGCGCTGACAACGAATGGTTTGTTGTTGCGCCGGCAGGCGAAGGCTTTGCGCGAGGCGGGCCTCGATCGCGTGACGGTGAGTCTGGATTCGCTGGACGATGCGGTCGCGGGGACGATGAACGGGCGTGGCGTGGCGGCGGGGGTCGTGCTCGACGGGATCGCGGCGGCGCAGGCGGCGGGGTTTGCGATGATCAAGGTGAACGCGGTCGTGCAGCGCGGGATCAACGATGCGACGGCGGTGGACATGGTAGAGCACTTCCGAGGATCGGGCGTGATCCTTCGGTTCATCGAATACATGGACGTGGGCACGCGAAACCACTGGCGACTGGACGAAGTGGTACCGTCGCGCGAGCTACGAGATCGCATCCATGCGAAATGGCCGATCCGTCCGGTCGAGGCGAATTACCACGGCGAGGTGGCGGAGCGGTATGCATTCGACGATGGCCGCGGCGAGGTCGGGTTTATCTCGAGCGTGACGGAGCCCTTCTGCGGCGGATGCACCCGCGCGCGGCTTTCGGCGGACGGATCGCTGTATACCTGTCTGTTCGCTTCTACGGGACTCGATTTGCGCGGACCGATGCGCGCGGGCGCGAGCGACGAAGAATTGTGCGCGCTGGTGAGCGGAGCATGGGGCGCGCGAGAAGATCGGTACTCCGAGTTGCGTGCGGCGCCGCACGCGGCGGGCGAGGCCAAGGTTGAAATGTACAAGATAGGTGGATGAATGCTTTCGCATCTGAACGACAAGAACCAGCCGGCGATGGTGGACGTGAGCGGGAAGGCCGCAACGCGGCGGACGGCGCGCGCGCGGGCGGTGGTCGAATTGCCGGAGGTGGTCGCGAAGGCGATCGCGGGCGGCGATATCGCGGGGCCGAAGGGGCCGGTATTCCAGACGGCGATTATTGCGGGCGTGATGGCGGCGAAGAAGACAAGCGAGCTGATTCCGTTGTGCCATCCGATCGGGCTGGAAGACTGCAAGATCGAGATTACGGTGCACGGGGCGAATTTATTGCACGTGGAGTGTACGACGACGGTGACGCACAAGACGGGCATCGAGATGGAAGCGATGACGGGTGCGGCGGTGGCGGCGCTGACGATCTACGACATGTGCAAGGGCCTGTCGCACGGGATTGTGATTCGCGAGGTGCGGCTGCTGGAGAAGCGCGGAGGCAAGAGTGACTACGTCGCGGGATAACGCGCCTGTGAAGGGCCTTGTGCTCGCGGGCGGGCGAAGCATGCGCATGGGTGTGGACAAGTGCGCGCTGGAGTTGCACGGCACGCCGCAGGCCCGGTATTGCTTTGATCTCCTGCAACAATTTTTACCCGAGACCTTGGTGAGCGCGCGGACGGATCAGCGCGGCTTGCCGTCGCTTGCCGGGCTGCCGCTGCTTGAGGATCGGTACGAAGGCATCGGGCCGGTGAGCGGTGTGCTCTCGGCGATGGAGTCGCAACCGGAGGCAGCCTGGCTGGTGCTTGCATGCGACTTGCCGCTGGCGGATGCGCGCGGGATGCGCGCGCTGCTCGATGGGCGCGACCCGGCGCGGCTGGGCACGGCGTACATGGCATCAGACGGATTTTTCGAGCCGCTGTTTGCGATCTATGAACCGGCGATGCAGCCCTGGCTTCGCGAGCGGCTTGGGCGCGGACGGTACGGTCTTCGCGAGGCGCTGGCCGACGCGGACGTACGGCTGTTGTGTCCGCCGGACGAGCAGACGCTGATCAATGTGAATACGCCGGAAGACCTTGAGCGTGTGCGGCGTGCGATTACGTCGACGCAGGTGCGCGCGTGACGGAGAGCTACCGGGTTCGTGTGCAATACTTCGCGATCTTGCGCGAAGAAGCGGGACGGTCTGAAGAGGAAGTGAGTACGTCGGCGCGGACCTTGGGCGATTTGTATGAAGAACTTTCTGCCCGGTATGGATTCGGACTGCCGCGCGAACGCCTGAAGGTGGTGGTCAACGAAGAGTTTGACGAGTGGACACGGCCGGTGCGCGAGGGCGACACGATTGTGTTCATCCCGCCGGTGGCCGGCGGGTGAGGAGTTATTGAGATGTTTACACTTAGCCCGGAGCCGATCGACGCTGCCGCGTGCCGCGCGCGGCTGAACGATCCGCGTGCGGGCGGATGTGTGGTATTTGAAGGCGTCGTGCGCGAGGAAAACGAGGGGCGCGGCGTGGTCCGGCTGGAATATGAAGGGTATGGAGCGGTTGCGGCGAAAGAAGGCGAACGCGTGCTTCAGGAAGCGCTCGGAAAATTTCCAGTGTTGCGCGCTGAATGCGTGCATCGTGTGGGTACGCTTGAGATCGGGGACATGGCCGTGTGGGTGGGAGTGACGGCGGCGCACCGCGGAGCGGCGTTCGACGCGTGTCGTTACATTATCGACGAGATAAAGCACCGGCTGCCGATCTGGAAGAAAGAACACTACGCGGAAGGCGATTCGGGATGGATTAACTGCCAGACGCCTGCGCGGGAATCGCGTTAAGACTAATCGTCACTCACGGCGGAGCAGCTTGATGAGTTCGAGGACTTTGCCGTCGGTGATGTAGAAGCGGACGGCGCCGGTTTTGTCGATGAGGACGGTCTGCGGCACGTAGCCGGTCCGGTATGCCTTGAAGGTTTCAGACGTTTCGACATCACAGCCGACCGGAAAGGTGATGCCGAGTTTCTGGATGTACTGGGTGATTGTTTGGAGCGGCGTAGCGCCGTCGTGAACGGAGACGACGCTGACGTCCTCGATGCCGGCGTAGAGATGTTGTATCGCATTCATCTCTGCGATGTACTGCAGGTTTCTGCTGGATTCGTCGAAGCCGGCCCACAGCATTAACACGACGACCTTCCCGCGAAGATCGGCCAGACGGATGGCCTCTTGTGCTTCGGCGAGATTGAACCACACGCGACAGGCGAGTTCGGGCGCGGGCTTATTGATGAGAATTCTGAGATCGTTCGCCCAGTAGGCGTCCTCGGCCGGGGGTTCAGGCTTGAACTCACGGAGATGGACGTCAGGCGCTTTGAGTTTTACCGGGTCGATTTCAAAGTCGCGGCGGAGAAAGCGCATGGCATGCTCGGCGCGGAACTGAAGCGGATCCCCGGGTACGGTTTCCAACTCAAGAGTGAATTCGCCTTTGTCGTTCGTGGTGACCACAAGAGGCGGTTCAAGGTTCGACGAGGCGATCATGATTTTGCCGAGCGGAACATCGTCGCGCGCGGTCACGCGCCCGGCGATCCTTGGAGCCGCGCGAAAAGCGATCATGGCGAGATCCACTTCCGGCGTGTCGTTCACCATCATATCGATGCGCGGATACTGCACGGTGGCCATGCGGCGCGGGGCGCGGATGTGCAGCGCGCCCTGGCCAGCGGGGACGAGCAGTTCGAAAAGGCCGGTTTTGTCGCTGACGGTTTCGGCGACGACATAGTTTTCGGTGCGATACGAGAAGACCGCGAGGGGGACGGGATTCTGCGTTTCATCGAGCGCGCGGCCGAAGAGCCGATGAGCGGCGGGCATGACGAGATCGGCAACGGCTTTGCCTTCGAGTTCATCGGCCAGCACCGCTTTGGGCGGGGGCATGGCGAACGAAGGATGCCGCGCCGCCACGAAATACTTTCCGGGCGGGAGCATCGCGGCGTAGAAACCCTCGGGCCCGGTGAGTGTTTCCGTCGCGAGTAACGGAGACTCAAGTTCGCGCGGCTGATAGAACGAGACTCGCGCCCGGTCGAGTCCGTTGCCGGCGGGGTCTGTGATTCGTCCGACCGCGGGAATGCCGTCGGGCAACGGAAGGTCGAGTTCGATATCGCTGGGGAGCGCGGGCAACACGCCGTCGGCGTAGGAGGCATGCCCAATCACGACCGAGACAAATGCGTTCTTGGGAAGCGGCGGAAAGGCGAGGAAGCCATCAGCATCGCTGCGTTTTACGGGGAACCCTAGCGGGACGAGGTCCTCGATATACACAGAGAAGACGCCGGGAATGTCGAGACGCCGCACCCGTGCGCCTTCGATGGGCTCGAAGCTTGTGTTGACAATGCGCAGGCGCGCGGGCGGCGTCGACGGCGGCAACGTGATTCCAATTTCGGAATCGGACACGCATTGGCCGTTCGCGCCGCCGAGTGCGAAGCCTTCCTTGTACGCGACCAATTGCGTTTGGGCCGTGGGCACCCCGGAGAATGAAAAACGGCCGGCGGAATCGGTGACGGTTGTGCTTGAAACGCGAGAGACGCTGAGCCAAACGGAGGCGCCGGCTACCGGCGTGCGATCAGCGTCTACAACAACGCCGGACAAGGTGTGTGCGGAGGCAGTGTGTGTTGTAAGCAACAGCGCCGCGATAATGGCGTGCCGCATGGACTATTCTCCGGAACTGAGGCCGATGATGGCGGAGACCGGCGGAAGTCCAGCGCATTCGAGTGTTACGATCCCCGAGGAATCGACAAGGAAGGTGTAGGCGCTGGAGGGTGCGTCTCCACGCAGGATGGGCACCGCCGCATCGCCGCAGGAGACTTCGGCGGTGGTGACCACGGCGAATACGATGTCCGGCCGCTTGAGCAAACGCTGGGCCTGGGCGAGCGCGTCCGCCATCATGGCGGCCTGGGCGGCGGGCACATGCACAATGACGGCCGGATGTTTTTCAGCGTCCGGAGACAGTGTGCCGCAGGCGACGGCATGCTTGTGCCATGCGTATTTTTTACCCAGAACGGAGCGTCCGGAATTTGCGTTCACCAGCGTGATAGGCCCGGCGTTGGCGACGGCGCCAGACTCGGGAACAATCGGCGCTGAGGCAGCGGAGGCGGGAGGGGCATCGTCTGCGGTGATGGAACTCGCGACACAGGCGAGGGGTGTTTTGGGAACCACGGCTGGCCATTGCACGGTGCCTTCTTTTGTGCTGAACGCGCGCCAGAGCGTGACGGGTTCGGCGATCCCATCGAGCGAAGTACGCGCCTCAACGAGCGCTCCGGGCATGCCAGCGCTTTTTTCATTGACTACGGTTGCAGTGAGCGACGTCAGCGGCATGAGCTGCACGATGGCATCTTCGGAACGATCGCGCGTGATGGCGAAGAGGGCGCCTTCGGGGCGCGACGGATGCTCGACCATGCCGACGACGGTACCATCGGCCGGAAGCGAACCGAAGGACAATTCGACGAGGCCGTCCTGATCGGTGGCATACCAGCCGAGCTGCTCCGGGCGGAACACGCGCACGATGGCATTCGCGACCGGTTGCTCGGCGGCATCGATCACTTCGAGCGAATAGCGCGGCAGCGGCGCGACCCAAAATGTATTCGCTTCGGTTTTCTGGCCGGCCTGAAGGGTCACGCGCTGCGCAGAATCAGCCGGGAGGAGAAAGCCCGGCGCGGCGGCCAGGCGGACAACGACTTCGCCTTCGGTGGCGGTGAGTTCATACGCGCCCGTCGGCCCGGTGGTCGCGGCGGCGGCGGGTACGCCGGAAGAGAGCAGTTCGAGGCGTGCGCCGGGCACCGGCGCTTCCGATTTCGCGTCTTTCACGATTCCGTGCAGCACCGCAGTGCCGGCGACTTGGAGCATGACGCGTTGGCTCGGAAATTCGCCACTGATTATCATGCGTTGGGAATTAGCCGATCGGAATGATGGGCCGGAGGCTTGATAGAGCCAAGGCCCCGGCTTGAGACGAACCGCGTAACTACCATCGCCTTGAGAGCGCACGATGACGGTGTCGTTTGGCGGTGCGGCATTGACGAAGAAGACGGTTGCATTCGGCACGGCCAGATCCCGGCCGCGCGCGACGACGTTACCGGAAACGAGCACACCCGGCGTCAGCGTGACACGTGCGTCGCGATCGCCCACGCGCAGTCGCGGCGCTTCCTGCGCGAACTGGGGATGAGCAATTTTCAGCGAGACCTCGGCACCTTGCGGCAAGTTGGGGACGGTGAACTGCCCGTTCGCACTGGTCACCGGCTCGGAGATGCCGTGGGCGGCGAGCTTGGACAGAGGGATTCCGACGGGGATGTCATTGTGAATCAGTGCGCGCGTGATCCGGGCGCCGGAGATGGGATTGCCTTTTTCATCCTGCACGGTGCCGGCGAGCGAACCCGATGCGGGCAATGAGATGTCTACGTGTTCTGCCGAATCGAGAGCGAGTTTCAGGCTGCGGCCATCGATCGCGCGGCCGGGTGCATAGGCGAATACACTGACGGTCCCCGGCAGGACATCGCTGAACGAGAACGCGCCCGATGCGTCCGTTTGCCGGGCGATGAGCGGACCTTCGAGACCCGCCTCGAGGAAGACATTCGCGCCTGCGATGGGAGCAGCGCCGGCATCGCGGACCGTGCCGGTGATTTTCGCGAGACCTTGAGCGGAGGCAGCAGCCATTCCGGCGAGCAGGAGAATGAGAGGAATACAGACACGCTGCGTATACATCGAGTGCGCCCCGCTCCACTACGCGACAGGGGCTCATCGTAACAGGAATGACGGGCCTGCCGCTAACCCTGACCGATGTATTCGGCGGTTGCCATTTGCAGCGTTTTATACGACTGACGAAACACGCGGCGCACGGCGGTTTCGGCGTCGGTGCCGGAGGCGATTTCCCGCAAGAACTGCGCGAGTCGGCGCGTACCGAAGCGTGCTTTCAGGTAGGCGACCGTTGCGTGCGACTGCCGGTAGGCGAGGAAGAGTTGATCTTTGTCCAGAAGACCCAGCTGGCCTTCGACGAGGTCACGCAGATCGAAGAGTGCACCTTCGTCGCGCGCTTTGCGCAGGTACAGCTTATCGGCGGCGGTCGGCTCGAGCGTGAGCGCTTCGGCGATGCCTTCGTTGAACCACCAGGGGACGCCTTCACGCGCGATGTGACGGACGACGACGTGCACATATTCGTGGTGAAGACGGCGGCGCATTTCCTCGGAGGGAAGCGGATTTCCGTCGGGGCCGATGACGGGACAACGGATCTTCGTGCCATCGTAGATGGCCCCAACGTGTTCCTGCATCTGCGTGGCTTCGATGAAGCCTTCGCTGGTATAGAGCGAGACCTGGATGGGCGTGGGAGGATAGGTCTGGCCGAGATCGCGGCCTACATCGCGATATGCGGCCTCGAGGATATCGACGACTTCGCGCACGAGTTTGCCTTCGGCTTCGCGATTGTAGGTGACTTTGAAATGCCGCGAGTTTTTGTCGTCAAAGTCGGCTTCGACTTTTTGATCGCGCCGGGCCGCTTCGAGGCGTTCGGCGAGGCCTTCGCGATGCGGATCGACATGCTCGACCCAGTTCCATTGCTCGAGTGCGGAGGTGACATCGTTGTCGCGGTAGTAGGCTTCGCCGAGAAGATAGTGGGCGTCCGTATCGTCGGGCACGAGTTCGATGGCTTCTTCGAGCCGGAAGATTGCTTCGCGGACATCGCCTTCGTGTAGCGAGTAGGCGCCCATCTGCATCAGCGGCATGGCGTTGGTGGGATCATTCTGGATGGCGCGGCGAAGTTTCGCGATGGCCTTTTGATAGTCGCCGGTTTTGGCGAGATCCGCGGCATGCGCCTGGAGCGCGTTGGTCAGGTTGCGGCGGACAGTGTCGTTTGAAGGTTCGAGGCGCAGCGCAGTGTCGAAATGCGACTCCGCGGCGCTCCAATCCTGCTGTTCGTACCGCTCAACGCCGAGTGCGTTGAGCTCGGAAGCGTCTTCCGAATCGCTGAAGGCCGAACATGCGAAGAGTACGCCCGCTAACACGGCGAGCCGGCCGATCAAAACTCCCCCGAGTTTTTTCTGCATGGCGCGTTGCCGATTATCGGCCCCCGAGATACACCGTGACGTCAATCTCGACTTTAGCATCCGCGGGAAGCCGGCCGGGCTGAATGGTGGTGCGCGCCGGCGGATTCTCCGGGAAATAGGTCTGATACACCTTGTTGAACGCGGCGAAGTTTTCGAGATCGGTAAGGAAGACGCAGGACTTGACGACGTCTTTGAGCGAAGCGCCGGAGGCTTTGAGGACGGCCTGGATATTGGCGAAGACCTGATGCGTTTCTTCCTCGATGGTGCCGCGGGCAATTCCGCTGCCATCGGGGCGAAGGGGGATCTGTCCAGAGAGGAACAGGAAGTCTCCTGCGCGGACGGCGTGAGAGTAGGGGCCGATGGCAGGTGGCGCACCCGGGGCGTTAATGCACTGCTTGGACATGGCGATCTCCGGTGGTTTTGGCCGCGATTTTCCCCCTTAAGACCGTACCATACGGGAAAGAAGGGGTCAACGAAACGCGCGGGGCGAAAAACTCTGCGGAATCTGCCGAGCGGCATTGACGCTTTGATGCCGGGCTCCTATAATGGCTTTGGCTGTGGGGGAGACACCGATTCCAATTGCGAAGGGTGTCGTACGGGGGAGATCCATTTGGCCGCGCTGGGGGAAGACCGTTACAAGCAATTGAAGTCCACTGTGGACTCGTGGGCTGCGGAAGTATCCGAGATCCGTTCCACACTGGCGGACAAGCTTCAGGTAGAGCTTAAGTCTGCTCGGCCCGCATTTCGTCTGAATCGTGAGCGCGTTGAGACCACGCGCGAGGCGCCTTCGCCGCCGAACCCGCAGGCCTTGCTGGATTCCCGTACGCGAATCGTCGAAGCGGATCGTGAAAAGGAACGGCTTGAGGCTGAACTCGCGTTTGTTCGCGAGCAACTCGATTCAGTGAATCGGGAAGCGATTGAAGCGCGCCGAATCGCGGATACGAAATCAGAACAACTTGAAGAAATGGCTCGCTCACTCGGGCGTACCCGGCTCGATCTCAATGAGGCCACGGAGCAACTGCGTGCGCGGGAGTGGGCGCTGCTCCAAACCTCGAACGAGAATTCGATGCTGCGCGGCGATGCCGATGTATCGGCGCGGCCGCGCACGGTGCCAGTCGACGACTACGACGCATTGGTTGAGTCGCACATGTCGATTCGCGCGGAGGTGGCCGCGCTGCAGGAGCGCGTCATTCAGCGCGAGCACGAGATTCTCGCGCTGCGCGAGGGGCTGTCTGCTGCACAGGCGGAACTGGCCGCATGGGAATCCGTGGGGCCGGCGAGCGGGGCGGGCATCGCGAAACTTGCCGGTGTGATTGCTGAGCGTAGCGCTGCACTCGAGAAGATCGAAAGTACAGCGCAGGGACAGGAATTGCTGATCGCGGCTCTACGCGAGGAACTGGATGTTGCACGCACCGCGCTCGATGGCCGGGAGTTCGATCACGAGCGCGTGGTGCAGGCGTTGCGTTTGGAGATGGAAAGTCTTCGCGCAGTGTCGTCCGAGCGAGATTTCGTGATTGGGCATCAGTCGCAATCGATAGAGTTGATTTCCATCCGCGAGACCGAACTGCGGACGGAATTGGCCGAGACCCGGGAGAAGTGCGAGGCATTGCGCGAGCGGGCGCGCGAGGCCGCCGATGAGCGGGAAACCCTGGGGCGGGAGCTTCAACTGCTCCGGGCGAAGATGGCCGAACGGGAGAGCGAGGTCTGGCGATTGCGGGCTGCTCCGTCGCCGCCGGCCGCGACGGAACCCGGTTTGGTCCAGCTTCAGGCGGCGCTGGCTTCGCGTGACGCAGAACTGGTCCGGGCCCGGGAACGTATCTCATTTCTCCGGGGACAGGGGCGTGCGTCGGCGGGGCTGACGGCCATGGCGCAGGTTTTCGAACTGGAGGAGGCGGCTCCGGTGGCGCAGGAACCAAAGAGCATAGTTCCGCCGGATTTGGCGCTGGGTGGTCTCCAAGTAAATTCAGAGCTTCAACGGGAAGTAGAAGAGGCCTTGGCTGCCGAGTTTCCGTGGCACCTGATCGCGATTGTTGGCGGGATCGCGGGCTTGGGCTTGCTCAGTTTGGGACTTCTTGCACTGGTTCTTGTGTAACGAGAGCGTTTCAGAATGTTTCAAGCGCCCGATTTATTGGGTGTTCGCGTATAACACGCGAAGTGGTCGTGGATCACGCTGTACCCGGTCGATCTGTTTCACGAAACACTCGCCCCTGTTGGCCTTAAAGAGAGAATGCGCTCGCTGGAGCGCCGCGGACTTAGCCAATAGCCAAGGTTAGTCGGCGGGGCGTTGTTCGCGAAGGAGGTCTTCGACCTCACGGTGGCCGTTTTTCCGTGCGAGATCGAGGGCCGATCTGCCGTTGTATAACGCGGTGGCGTCGGCCAAGTGCCTGAGCAGGATTTTGACGATACCCGCGTGCCCCTTGCCAGCGGCATAGTGCAAGGCGGTCTTGCCGTCCCGGTTGACGGAATTCACCGAGGCGCCCTTCTCAATGAGCAGTTCAACCATTTTCGGATTGCCGCCGCTGGCCGCCATGTGGAGCAGGGTCCAGTCGTGGCGGCTGGTGCGCAAGGTGATGAGGTGCGGCCGTACGAGGAGCACCTGCTCGACTCGGGTGAGATCGCCCGCGATAACGGCATCGAGGATGCCCAGGCTTTCGTCAACGTGACTGCACTTCTGGCACTTGGCGTCGCGCAGCTTGGTTTCGTGGCCGCAGCGCGTACAGGTGCGCATCTTTGGCCGCGCGGGATACTTCGGTAGATCCTCGCTGACGGACTTCGGGATCCCGTCCGAAGAGGGTTGCTTGCGGCTGACGGTTGGCGTGTCGGATTTTGGCGGCGTCAGGTTGAGCCCGGGCACGGCGTCGCGGACCGCCTGAAGGGCGGTATCGATGGTAGCGGCTTCACGCGGCGCAGCCGGTTTGGGCGTCAGTTGCTTGCGCCTTTCGATAGCGGGAGAGTCTTTATACATCCCGCGATCCACTGGAACGAACGCATCGGCAGAAGTGGGCAACGGCACCTGCTCCAGCGCGGAAGCGGATTCTGATGCGACTTCTTCAAGCACGGCCGGTGGTGCGATAACGGCCGCAGGCGGCAGCGGCTCGATCACCGCGGGAGCTTCCGCAGCTTTCGATTCGACAACGGGTTCAGGAGCCGCCGGTTGCAAGACAACCGAGGATTGACGAAGTGTCGAACGCAGGGCGTCCAGCGCGGCGACGAAAGGATCGATGGATTCGGAGGCCGCCGCGGTCGGGGCCTCTGAGACAGCCGGTGCGGCCGGCGGCGCGCTTTCTGCCACTTTCGGAGTTGCAGCGACAGATGGGTGTTCGCTTTCGAAATCGGCGAACTCGCGGTGCGAGGGTGGCGGCGTCTGGAGTTCGGTGCCTACACTTGCAGAAAGAGATTCGGAGAGTACGTCGGTAGTTTCGGCATGAGTGGATGCACCGTGGGCTTCCGCCTCGGACTGGTAGCGGCGGCTGGCAGTTTCGCGGTCGACGCGTTCGGAAGGAACGGTCCCCTCCACAGACGCCGGTTTATTGGTCAGCTTCCGCAGGCCCACGGCTTCCTCCACGGTTGGGCATGGCTAAGCTATTGTTGTTTAAGAGGTTGCAGGAGGAATACGCACGGCACTACCCCCGAAGGCGAACCTCCATGTGAACTATACCCGCAACCGGGCGATTTTGGCCACGGCGGCCATGGAAACCTCGCTATAACCCAAGGCGGCATAGCGGGTTGTGAGGGTGACTGAGCGCCTGCCGGAGCGTAAATTGTCCGCCCTTGGGGGCGTTGCTATACTTCGACCGCGGACGGATCGTGGGGGGCACGGAGTCCGGGGGTAAGGGTCGATACGACACTGGCCCGGTTCAGGGCAATTCTTGCGGGGGCAGGAACGATGAGGGACTTGGGGTCGACGCTTTTTTTCGTCGCCGCAGGTCTATCCATCCTGGCCGGTAGCGCAGTTGCTCAGCCCGGGACCGCTACCCAGATTTATTCCGGCGGCAGTGTGCGCGATGTTTCCGGTAGCCCGGCCGGCGATGCCGTGTATGTTGCGGCTTATGCTTCCGACGAAGTGATCGAAATCGATCCCGCGAATGGATCGATACGCCGACGGATCAAAGTGGACGACGGCCCTTCGGCCATTGCCGTCGATTCGACGGGAATCGCGGTGCTTTGCCGTGCGGCTTCGAGTGTATCGATTCTCACTACGGAAGACTTCACCGTTCGTGCGCGCGTGACTGTTGCGCCGGGGACGAGCGTTTTGTTCGGCGCTGGGACGGGCCGGGTTGGCGCCGTGAATCCTTTCGACGGCACAGTGTTGTTGATCGATGTCGCGACTGGGAGCGTTCTGAAACAGACGACGCTTACTGGCGGAATTCCGGTGGACGCGGCCTACGACGGAGAACGGATCGCCGTCGTTGGCCGGACAAATTCCACCGCTTGGTTGCTCGATGCGGGCTCACTCGAAGTGATAGCGACGAAGACGTTGTCCAATGCGCCACGATCGATCGTGTCTCCGGCAACGGGACATTTCGTCGCGGAGACGGAAAGTGGATTGATGCTGTTGAGCGGCGCCTCGCTCGACGTTTCCCAGACGCTCGAACTTCGCGCGAAGAATCTCGATGTATACGGAGGCGGAGTACTTTGCATCGAGGATGGAACGGTGTTGTTGTTCGGCACGACCCTCCAGGCGCAGGGATCCTCGGCATTGCCGGAGGGCGCTGACGCGGCACGATGGATTGGATCCTCGATGCTGAGCTGGTCGCCGGCGCTTGGGCGAGTTTGGCGTACGGAGACGGCCACGACGGTGGCACTCGCCGAATTACCGCCGGCAGCGATTGAGCCTTCACCAGAGCCTGTTGCCGCCACGTCGGGACCGCAAACGCCTCCGGCCATCGAGGAAGCCCCTGCGGCAGTTGTGCAGTCGCCTGCGATAGTTGAGGAGCCGGCCATTGTTGCGGCTGAGTCGCCGCCGGTTGTCCAAGATCCTGCCCCGATCATCGAGCCGGTGGCGGAACCGGTGGCTGCTTCGATTCCCCCTGTGGAAACGAAGCCTGAGCCGGAGTATCGGTTCACTGTGCAGCCGACGCGCCTGTTTCTGGGAGGATTTAAACCGTATGCGCCGCACTTCGGCGATCCGACTGGACGGACTTTCGATGAGGCGCTTGCCCGTGCACTCGATGTCGGCATGGACGAGGACAGTCTGCTATCCGCAGAATTTCCGGATCGGGTCGAGAACCTGAAATTTGGTCCCGGCGGTACGCTGCGCTCCATTGGCGCCGAGGGGCGCACTGCTGCGGCGGCGGATGGCGGTGTGGAATTCGATCTGGGTGATGTTCACGTGAGCGCGGATCGCATTACATTGAAATCGGATCCGCGGGACTTGCTGCTTGAAGGATCGCCGAAACTGACCCGCGGCGAGTCGATACTGGCGGCCGAACGCATTCATGCCTTCGACGCACCCATTCTGAAATTTCCAGGGATACGGCCGATCGTGCCGTCCCAGCAGGAGAAGCCCGTACCGCATCCTCTCGTGCCGCACGGTTACAAAGAGCCCGACCCCGAATCGCGCCCGCCGCTCGGCACGGTCGAATTCGATGCGGTGACTTGGGACGAGACGGAGCGGAGCCTGACGGCGGACCGGCTTGATGTGAACACGCTGACCCGCCGCGCTAATTTGACCAACGCTGAAGGCCAGGCCGGCCCGGTGTATTTCGGGGCGGACACACTACAGGTTTTGGGTCCGCGTGCGGCGGCGGGCGAAGACTTTTGGATGACGACCTGCGACCTGCCCGATCCGCACTACCGCATTCGATTCTCGCGCGCGGAATCGCAGACGGGAGATGAAGTGATCGTCACCCATGCGCGATTGCAGCTACGGAACATGGAGACGCCGCTTTACGTGCCGCGCTACACGGCATCGACGGAGCCGGGCGAGCAGGGCATCGGCACGGAACTCAATATCGGCGGATCGACGGACCTGGGCACGTATATGAACGTGGCGCAGTGGTTTCGCGCGAGCGATGAGGTCAGTCTGGCGCCGCGCGTGTATGCGACGACGAAAGAGGGGATCGGTGTTGGGTTCGATGCGGAATACGATTTTATGGAGAAGCCGTCGTCCTCGCTGTTTCGCAGCCAGGGCCAGTTGCGCACGCTGTATACGACGGAGAAAAACGGGTACACCGAGTGGTATCACCGGCAGGAGCTGACCCCGGACACGGTAGTGCTTGGGCAGTGGGAGCAGTGGTACGAGCAGGATGTTATCAAGGATTTTTACAACAGCGAATACGAGAACCGCACGGGACCGCGTTCGTTCCTGAGCCTGGCGCACACGCGGCCTGAATACCTGATCGCGGGCACGGTCGCGCCGTCGACCCATGATTTCACGCAAGAAACGGAGAAGTTGCCGGAGCTTACGTTCCACCTGTTTGAGCGGCAGCTTGCCGGCGGGTTCTACGGCACGTTCGATGCGGTCGGCGGATACTACGATACCGAACCCGAGACGATCAGCGCGGGACGGGGTGCGATGCTCGCGCGTTTGTCGTACGACTGGAATGTCGCGCGCGGATTCAACGTGCTGCCCTTCGTCGAACTGGACGGGACCTACTATACGGAGACCCTGGACGAATCCGGCGACGCATTTCGCGGGGGCGCGACGGCGGGCGTGACCGCGCAGGCGAGAGTGCAGCGATCGTTTCCGGGCCTGGGAAACTTTGCCGCATTCAAGCACATCATTATTCCCTCCGCGACGATCAGTTATCGGCCGGACGCGACGCTGGAGGCCGCGGAAACGCCGCAGTTTGACGCGCTCGACAAGCGCCCCGGGCGCCTGCGCGTGGAGAGCACACTCGACAATATCCTTCTTGGCAAGAACGCGATCAACGACAAGGTGTGGCCGGTGGCGCGGCTGACGTTTTACCAGGGATACGACCTCGAGAACGAGGCGATTAAGGCGAACGACTACGAGGTTGATTTGGAGGTGCGGCCGCGGCCGGCGTGGGGCGTGCGGACGGTCGCCGAGGTGCACGACGTCAGTAATTCGTCCGAGTTGCCCGGAGACGACTTCAACCGCGTGATCTCGTATGTGTTCTACGACAACCTTCTTCACAAGAACACGCTGAATGGGCGTGTGGGGTTTGCGTACACCGAGTCGGGGCCGGGCGTGCTGAACCAGGAAGTGCTCTACGGTGTGGGGTACAAGATTGCGAAGAAGTGGTCGGTCGCGTTCGAGCACCGGTACGACTTTGAACGCGCAGAATTTACGCGCCAAACGTATTCGATACGGCGCAGATTGCACGACTGGGAGATCGGGGTAACGGTCCGCGATCGGTCGGACAGTCTGGATGTTGGCATTCAGATCAACCTTGTGGATTTCCCAGAGATCGGGACGAAGATGTAAGCGCGCAACAGGTGTTTGCGTGATATCATTTGACGACGAAACGCCGGGAGTATGGTATGGCTGTGAAGACTGGAGATTTGCGCGAAACGATCGCGAGAGTGTTGCCTGGAATCGTTTCGCTCCGCCACGAACTTCATCAGCACCCGGAAATCCGATTTGAGGAACGCTGGACTTCGGATCGGATTGCGAAGTTTCTGGACGGATTGGGCGTTTCCTACAAGCGCGGGTATTGCAAAGGCACCGGCATCGTCGCGACGATTCAGGGCGACGGGCCAAAGACGGTCCTGTTGCGCAGCGACATGGATGCGCTCGAGATTCAGGAAGAGACGGGGCTGCCGTACGCGTCGCAAATCCCGAATCGTATGCATGCGTGCGGCCACGACGGGCACATGGCGAACCTGTGCGGCGTGATTCAGACGCTCCAGAAGCATCGCAGTGACCTGAAGGGGAGCGTGAGGTTCGTGTTTCAGCCGGCGGAAGAGAATGCCGCGGGCGGCCGGTTCATGGTCGAGGAGGGCGTACTCGACGGTGTCGACGCGGCTTTCGGACTTCATGGGTGGCCGTGGCTGCCGGCGGGCATGGTGGCGATCAAGGAAGGCCCGGCGATGGCGAGCGCGGACTTCTTCCGCATCACGATCGAGGGCAAAGGGACGCATGCCGCCGATCCGGCTTCGGGCGTGGATCCGATTGTGATCGCGGGTCATGTGCTCTCGGCACTGCAGAATATTGTGAGCCGAGAGGTGAATCCTTGGGATGCGGCGGTGGTCACGGTTGCGAAGATTGAGTCTGGGTTCGCCTGGAATGTGATTCCCGAGCGCGCCGTGCTTGAAGGGACATTTCGCGCGCTGAGTGATTCGGTGCGCAACCTGTTGTATAGCGCCATTGCGCGGGTCGCGGAGCACACTGCCGCGGCACACCGTGCACAGGCGCGGGTCGAGTTTCCGGGTGAGCCGTATCCCTGCCTGAACAACGATCCCGAGATGAGCCGTTTCGCGATGGGCGTCGTGCGCGAGGCCTTCGGACCGGAGTCGCTGATCGAGCCGCGCTATCCGACGATGGGCGCGGAGGATTTTTCGTTTTACTTGCAGAAGGTGCCGGGGGCGTACCTGTGGCTCGGGGTGAACCCCAATTCGAGCGGAATGCCGTATCCGCCGTTGCACAGCCCGCGCTTTGATTACACAGACGCCGCGCTGCCGGTAGGAATTGAAGTAATGAGCCGGATCGCGCTGGATTTTCTGGCGGAAGTCTAATCTAAATCAGGCGGCTTTCTTTTCTTCGGGCGTTGCGGGCGCTGTGTCTCCTCCGCCGATTTCCGACTTGATGCTATCGATGATCGATGTGCCCAAGCCTTTCAGCGTAAGGGTGTCGGTGAGTACAGTGCGCAGAAAGATGGCCGTCGACTTTGCCGCGTTCACGGGTTTTCCGGAATCGAGATTGTGAATCTCGATTTTGGACATGTTGATGGGAACGCTGGCACCGGGGATCAAACTTGTGCTCACATGCAGCTTGCCATCGGCGCAGCGCAAAGTCTCGACTTTGAAGGAGAGGCGTCCCGGTGCTTCGGCGAGTTGTTTGGAGAGCACTCCGAGATTCGTGCCTTTGCCGCGCTCGTGTTGTGAATAGATATGCGCGCCCTGCAGATCGAGCAGCTCGACCACCGGCTCTCGCGAGATCAGGGACTTCGGCGAAAGGGTCGCATACACTTGATCGCACGTGAGTGCATCGCCCTTTTCGAATCCCGGAGGATTGGCGAGGCGGAATTTTTGAAGCACGATGGCCCGGCGGCGGACGCTGATGCGCACGCCGCCGACTTCGGCGGTCGTGCCGAAGGCTTCGGACATGATGCCGCCGACGTTGTGGCTGAGGAAATCTTGCGCCTGTGTGAAGACGAGCAGCGCCGCGACGCCGATGAGGATAAGAACGAGTCCGATGCCGGTCAGGACAAATTTGAAGATTCCGGTCATCGGGCGGGACCTATTGAGTGAGGCGCGAGAGCTCGCGCAGTTTTCCATAGAGGCTGGACCAGTCGAGTCCGCCGGCGTCCTGCGGTGCAATGGGTGCGCTGGAGAGGGACGGCGCGGCGGCCCACTCGAAGGTGAAGATGGAATTAAACCCGTCGAGCGTGAGGCGGAGCCCCGTTGCGCTGGCCGGGATTGTCGGCGTACCGGAGAGTACGTCGATTTTCGGGAAGACGACGATATTGGTGCGGCCGAAGCGGCGGAGCGTGCCGTCCTGTCCTTCGCGCGCGCTGGTGCCGAGCACGCGCTGCACGGGCCAGAGGCGCGAGCCATCGGGCAGCGTGAGATAGGCGTCCACGGAGCGCAGGCCCACGACGTCATAAGCGATTGAACCGTCGGGGAAGGCCGAATCGAGATTGATTTCGATGACGTAGTAATTCTGCGCGATGAGTTGCGCGTCGGCCTGAAGCGACTCACTCATTGCTGCACCGGATTGTTGCTCGCGCTGATACTTCGCGAGTGCGACACTGTCGGTGATCCACAGGGCATAGGACGACGGCGCGAAGAGATTCGGATAGCGGCCCGATTCGTTTCGCAGGAGAGAGAGCGCGGCGACGGGTGCGAAGTCTCCGGCGACGACGGGTGCGGTGATTTCGGGATCGGGCTTGCGCGTGGACTGGCAGCCCGCGAGCGAAATAATGGCGAGCCCGGCGAGAGTGAGGCTGAGACGGCGCGCGGCGATCATGGAAATCCCCCTGCAGTTGCTCCGGCACCGGCCACCCCTGGCGATGCGGCGAGGTCATGGTAACACCGGGCCGGAAGTTCACGCACAATTTTGAACGGGAGGGCGCGAATCGTCGCTGTGTTTTGACAATTTTGGACGCGGAAGACGGGCAATTGTAACGAAAATCCCCGCGGACATTGGGTTTTCACGAGATGGCACAGCCGTTGCTTTTGTGGCCGTGGGGAAAGAATAGACACGAGATAGCTAATGGCCCGCGGACCGGCGGGCCCGGAAGGGGGAAGTCAATGAGTCAGGGAACAGTCATTCGTACGCAGTCGCCGATTCTGGCGTGGTGCCTCAGGAAGTTCTGCCGCATGCAGGTGCGCGCGGTGTATTCGACGCCGATTATGCCGCTCCTGGGCGCCGTACTGTATTCAAAGTGTTGGGTACTGGTCGCGAACGCGCCTCACACGCCGATCGCGCACCTCTAAGAAACTCCAGGGGAAGGAGCGCCGTCCGGTCCGCAGCCCGGCCGGCGAGGTCACGCTGGATCGCTTTGCGATTCGGCGTGATTTTTTATTGGCGGATGCGCGCGATCGAAGATATTGCTGCGTGTTTAGAATGTTCAGCAGTCGAACGCGATGAGGTCGTCAACTGCTCGTCGAAGCCAGTCGTAAAACGACGGGAAGTGTCCGCGCTGTTCCCAGCCAGACGAAGCAAAATCATGGATGACGAATACTTCTTCGTTAGATTCGGCCTGCCAGCATGCAATATCGTCGTTGTCCTGACGCTGGGCGAATGGAACTAATTTTCGGTTCGAATACCTCTTCGCGAGGCCCGTCATCGCATCGCGTAGTGGTTTTCCTTCGAGCACATACCATGGTTGGAGTTCGGTCAAGCCAAGCTCAACAATGTGCGTGAACTGTCGCGGATAACTGAAGCCGTCCGGCAGTTCTTTCGCTGAAAGTAGATCAAAATTCTTCATTGCGCTGAACTTGTAACCGGTTCTTCGCCGAAACGCTTGTGTGCGTCGCCGCGCCATTCGCCGGGATGGGTGGCGATGGAGACGTAGGCGAGGAGGAAGGCGAGCGCGGGGTAGAGAATGGCGAAGTAGATTGGCGCGATGACGCGGAGTGGTAGCGGGGCGGCTGGTTTTGGCGCTTGGCTGCGAATCGGGAAGCCGAACCAGACCCATATCGTTAGCACGGTGGCCATCACGAGGAATCCGCCGTGGATGACGGGGTAGTCGCCGATCCAGCCGCGCATGGACATTTTGAAGGCGGTGACGAGCACGCCGAACCACATGACGGTGGTGAAGAGGAGTTTTCCGGCGAAGTCGGGCGCGACAAGTTTTCCTGAGCGGTTGCGGAGCGCGTAGGCGACGGCGGCGATCAGCGCGAGGATGACGAGTTCGCGGATCATAAATGGCGAGAAGAAGCCAGAGGCCTCTTCGATCGCCAATGCTGCGGTTGTGGTTGCAGGGGCGGCTTGCTGCCTTAGTTCTTCCATAACTTCCGAGCGGCGTTCGAGCATGTCGTTGAAGACGAGCATGGGCACCCACCAGATGGTGACGATCACGCCGAAAACCGTGAGCGGATAGCTTGCTGGCGGAAGGTCAAGATCCCCGTGCGTTTCGCGGTTGACGGCCCAGGCGATGCCCGCTCCGAGGATGAATCCGAAACTTTGTTCCATGAGCTTCCACCAATTGTAGGTGTCCGGACTGATGAAGCTCGGCATCGTTTGCAGCGAATCGCCTACCATGAAACCGACGGAGCCGACGGCGAAACCCCAGAACACGAGCCGCGACGGCAGCGGATCGCGGCGGATGGCGGCCAGTATCATTAGGGCGAGAATGGCGCCGATCATTTCCGGCCAGGAATCTCCACGCGGCGGGTTCGCGCGCAGGTTGAGCAGATCCACGAGAAGAAAATGGAGCAGGCGTCCGGCGACGACTGCGCCGACGACGAAGGCAAGTACCTGCCACGCTTTATATTTCACGCGACTGGCGACGAGGGCGATGCAGCCAGCGCCGAGCGCGCCCCAGAGTCCGCCGACTAGGCCGATCATGGCGTAGCCATAGGCGACGTTCGGGACGTCGATGCCTGTGGTGTAGCCGACGAGGAGTCCGTAGCTCATTTGCCCGCCGGGGGCGATGCCGAGGGCGGCCGCCATGCCGAACACGGGCGCGGCGCGAACCCAGCCGGGGCGTCCGCTGACGAGCGCGATGCCGAGGCCGAGCATGGCGCCGGGGAGAGCGGCGCCGGCGGAGCCGCCGATTTCGCCGCGCATGCCCCAGCCGAGGGTGATGGCGATACCGCAAAAGAGCCAGCCCAGATTCAGACGAGAGAGTAGGGGGTATTTCATTGACAAAGCATAGCAATTCCCACGTCTGGAAAGGGCAGTCGAGAAACGATGAGGGAAATACTGGATGGTGCGGCGTTGATAGCGTAGAACTGGGTGTTGCGGGTTAACGGAGGGTGTCGCTATGCGGAAGGTATTGCTGGTGGCGGCCGTGGTGTTCATGGCTGGAGTGGTGCAAGGGCAGACGGTATTCACGGTTTCGCTGGACGGGCCGCAGGTTCCCACGGCGAGTCCCTTCGTTGGATCCGGAACGGTGACGCTGAACGCCGCGGAAACGCAGATGACGGTGGCGATTACGCACAATAGTCCTGGAGCAAACGTCACGATGGCACACATCCATCAGGGCGCATTCGGCGTGAACGGCGGGGTTATCTTTCCCTTTTCGGGCACCGGTGCGAGTCCGATCAACGACGTGATCCCGATATCGCCGGCGCAGGTCGTTACGCTGAAGGCCGGCAACTACTACGTCAACATCCACACAATCGCGTTTGGCGCGGGAGAAATCCGCGGGCAGATCAATCCGCCGGTGGACACCGACGCAGACGGGTTGATCGACGGCGTGGAAACAGACACGGGAACCTACAACAGCCCGAGCGACACAGGTACGGATCCAAATGATCCGGACTCGGACGACGACGGCGTGCCCGACGGCGTTGAGGTTTCGTTAGCGACGGACCCGAACAACGCGCTCAGCTTTCCGACCGTGCCGCTTCGCACGGCTTGGCTGTTGGCGGCGATAGCGGGTGTGGGGATTATTGGTGTGGGCATGATGGCGTGGCGGCGCAAGCGGCGTAGCGCCTAGTCAGTCCAGAAAACATCACACGCCGGGAGGGTGCGCGAGCATCCTCCCGGCGTTCCATTTTGCCAAGGGGTCTGCGGCATGGCGCGAGACCCCGCCGCTTTGTTACTTTGGTTTGCGGACGACACGAAGGGAGTTTGGCGATGACGAAGCGTTGGTGGGTAGTGCAGGTGGCGGCGTGCTGGCTGGTGTGCGCGGGTGCGTTTGCCGCGGACGCGGTGCCGCATTTCAAGGTGGGGGCGGCGTCCCGCGAGATCACGCCGTCGGCGGCGATGCCGATGTGGGGCTATGGCGACCGGCATGCGCTGCTGAGCCAGGGCGTGCTCGACCCGATGTTCGCGAAGGCGGTGGTGATCGATACCGGCGCGGACAAAATCGCGATTGTGGGCATGGACATGGGGCGGTCTCCGGTGCCGAGTTCGATGGTGAAGATCCGCAAGGCGGTGCTCGACAAGGCCGGTGTGAACTACGTGATGCTGGTCGGGTCGCACACGCACCACGGGCCGGTGCTGGAACTGAAGGATGAACCCGAGAAGGGAAAAGGGAAATTCGACGACGCGGTGAAGTATGTGCCGTGGCTCGATGAGCAGTTGATCGATTGCATCGTCGATGCGGCGAAGGACGTGCAGGAAGCGCGGATCGGCTGGGGATCGAAGAGCGTCGAGCTGAACCGGAACCGGCACACGAAGGTTGAGCCGAAGCCGCGCGAGACGGAGCTGGCGGTTGTTCGGATAGACGACATGAAGGGCAATCCGATTGCGATCCTCGTGAATTTCGCGGCGCACCCGACGAATATTCCGGGGGAGATTCTGAAATTTTCGCCGGACTATCCGGGGCCCATGCGATCGACGGTCGAAGAGGCACTGAAGACGCAGTGCCTCTTCCTGCAGGGCGCGGCGGGGGACATGTCGTGCAACAAGCCAGCGGAAGCGGACGACTATAAGTTGTTTGGCGCGTTGCTCGGGCGCGAAGTGATTGAGATTGCGAAGGGCATCGAGACGACGGCGCCCGAGAAACCATCGATCCAGTGCGTGGACGAAGACTTTTCCTTTGAGTCGCGGATCGATTTCCAGAACAAGATGATCCAGGGGCTGTTCAAGAACGCTTTCTTTCCGGAATTGGCCAATGCTTCGCTGGATGAAATGCCGGATAACAAGGTCAAGGCGCATTTGACGACGGCGATGATCAATGGCGAGCTCGCGCTGGTCGGCGGATCGGGTGAATTCTTCTGCAACCATTCGATTCGGCTGAAGGAGCGTTCGCGCGCGAAGAAGACGCTGTTCCTGGGCTACTGCAACGGCCACAACATGTATTTCCCGACCGTGGAGGCGGCGGCGGAGGGCGGGTACGGCGGCGATGCGACCGTGAGCTGGGTGTCGATCGGCGCGGGTGAACTGATGATGAACAAGGCGTTGGAGAACATATATACGTTCATGGGCGCGTACAAGATGCCGGGGCTTACGCGGTAGGAATTGGTGTTCAGCGGTGAGGATTTTTGAATGAACATTCTGCGGCCATCGCGATTGTTGCTCGCGGTGGCCGTTGTTATTTCTTTTGCCGCGCGCGCGGAGACTGTGCCGGATTTCAACGAGGAAGTCCTGCCGATCCTTGCGTCGAAATGTTTTTTGTGTCACGGGCCGGATGTGTCCACGCGCAAGGTGGACCTGCGGCTCGATATCAAGGATGGGCTGTTTGGGAAATCGCGCGAAGGTATTCCGATCGTCAAGGCGGGGGACTTAGAGAATAGCGAGCTGTGGTGGCGGGTGGCCGTGGCGGACGATCCGAAGGACCGCATGCCGCCGAAGGAATCGCCAAAGCCATTGACGGACGCTGAGCGCGACGTGTTTCGGCAGTGGATTGAGGCCGGCGCGAAGTGGGAGGGGCACTGGGCCTTTGAGCCGTTGACGACGCCCGCGGTCCCCGAGGTGCGCACAAAGGAATGGGTGCGGAATCCGGTTGATGCGTTTGTGCTCGCGAAGCTGGAGTCGATGGAGCTCGCGCCGTCAGCGGAGGCGAATCGGCGGACGCAGATTCGGCGGTTGACGTTTGATCTGCATGGGTTGCCGCCAACGCCGGAAGAAACCGCGGTGTATCTGAGCGACACTTCGGCTGATGCGTATGAGAAGCTTGTTGATCGACTGCTGGCGTCGCCACGGTATGGCGAGCGTTGGGGACGGCATTGGCTGGATGTCGCGCACTATGCGGACACGCACGGATACGACAAGGACAAGCGGCGCGAGAACGCGTGGCCGTATCGCGACTATGTAATCCGTGCGCTGAACGAGGACATACCGTACGGGCGATTTGTCGAGGAGCAGCTTGCGGGGGACGTGTTGCTTCCCGACGATCCCCAGGCGACCGTGGCGACCGGGTTCATCGCGGCGGGGCCGTGGGATTTCGTCGGGCATGTCGAACTGCGCGAGGGCACGGTCGACAAGAAGATCACGCGGCTGCTCGATCGTGACGACATGGTTTCGTCGGCGATGAATGTGTTCACGAGCCTGACCGTGCAGTGCGCGCGGTGTCACGACCACAAGTTCGACCCGATTGCGAAGACGGACTATTACGCGTTGCAGGCGAACTTTGCGGGTGTGGATCGCGCGGACCGGGCGTTTGATGCGGCCCCGACGACCTTCGCGGAGCGCAACCGGCTGACGGCGGCGCGGCGAGATCTGCGCGTAGAAATGGAGAAGTGGCGCGCACGGCTGGATGGGTTTTCGTCGCCCGAACTCGATGCGATGAAGGCCGAGATCGCGCGGTTGCGGGAGGAGCGCAAGGCGATAGATGAGCCCGAGAGTCCGGGGAATGGGTATCACAGCCAGATTTCGGCGGACGACACGGCCGTGAAATGGGTACAGGTGGATCTGGGCGCAGTGCGCGCGATCGAGTCGCTGAAACTTATTTGCGCGCGGCCGACGGATTTTCCGGATACGCCGGGTTTCGGGTTTCCCGTGCGATTCCGAATTGAGTTGTCAGATGATGCAGATTTTGCGACGAGTACCGTCCTCGTGGATCAGACTGGATCGGACAGTCCGCAACGCACCGATGAACCGGTGCGCTTTGAGGCCAACGGAGCGAAGGCGCGTTATGTGCGCGTGACGGCGACGAAACTGTGGAAGCGGCTTGAGGACTATGTGTTCGCGCTGGCCGAGTTGGAGGTGTATGCGGGGAACGAGAATGTCGCACTCGGTATGGCGGTTACGGCTGCGGACTCGATTGATGAGGGACGTTGGCACACGCGGTATCTGACGGATGGTTATGATAGCCGGCGGCGTTTGGGTTCCGCGAAGCCAAATGACGAGGAAGCCAAGTCCCGCGCGGCGCTCGATGAGCGGATTCAGGTTGCGGAGAAGACCCGCGAAGCGGCGTTACGCGCGATGCTGGACGGTGATGATCGCGCGGCGTTGGCCTCAGCCGAAGCGCGGCTTGCCGAGACCGAGCGCGCGCTGAAGGCGTTGCCGAAGCCGCAACTCACGTATGCCGCGGCGGCGGATTTCGAGCCGAGCGGATCGTTCACGCCGGCGCGGGGTCTGCGCGACGTTCACGTGCTGCGCCGGGGCGACGTGCAACAGGAAGGCGACCTTGCCGCGCCAGGGGCGGTGGGTTGTTTGCCGTGGATGCCGGCGCGATTCGACGTGTCTGAAGAGGATGGAGAAGGCGCGCGCCGCGCGGCGTTGGCGCAGTGGATTTCCGATCCCGCCAATGCACTGACCTGGCGATCGATTGTGAACCGCATCTGGCACTACCACTTTGGTCGGGGGATTGTAGACACGCCGAACGACTTCGGGCGGATGGGCTCACCGCCGACGCATCGCGATCTGCTCGACTGGCTCGCGCAGTATTTTCTCGAACATGGGCAGTCGATGAAGGCATTACATCGCTTGATAGCGACGAGCGCAACCTATCGGCAGGTTTCTACGGAGGATATGTCGAAGTCCGAGATTGATTCATCGAACCGTTTTCTATGGCGCATGAACCGGCGGCAACTGGATGCTGAATCGCTGCGGGACGCGGTGCTCTACGTGAGCGGCAAGCTCGATTTCACGATGGGCGGTCCGGGCTTTAGCGACTTCGCCTTCGAGGACGATCATTCTCCGCGCTATTTATATGACAAGTCGGACCCCGCGGATCCGCGGACGTATCGACGGTCAATTTATCGCTTCGTTGTGCGCAGCGTGCCGGATCCATTTATGACGTCGTTGGATTGCGCGGACCCATCGCAGAGCGTGCCTGTGCGCACGCAGACGCTCACGGCGATTCAGGCGCTGGCGCTGTTGAACAACCCGATGGTCGTGCGGCAGGCGGCGTATCTTGCGGAGCGGGTGGGTGCACAGTCAACGGATATCCGCGCGCAACTTGATGCGGCGTATCAACTCGTGTTGAACCGTCCGGCAGCAGAGAAAGAACTCGATGCACTGGTTCCGTATGTGGAGAAACACGGAATGCCGGCGGCGTGCCGGTTGATCCTGAATACCAACGAATTCATTTTTGTGGATTGACGCATGAGTTTATCGACGCATAAACCGATCTCGCTATCGCGCAGGGATTTCCTCTGGCGCTACGGCGGCGGGCTGGGCGGGATCGCGCTCGCGCATTTGTTGTCGGCAGACGTTGCGCTCGCGGCGCCTGTGGACGTGGCTGGCGGTCTGCATCACAAGCCCACGGCGAAGCGCGTGATCCAATTGTTCATGTCTGGGGCGGCGAGCCAGGTGGATACCTTCGACTACAAGCCGCTCTTGCACGCGAAAGCGGGACAGCCCTTTGACCCCGGCGAGAAGGTCGAGCTTTTCCAGAGCGACGCGGGCGTCGTGATGCCGTCACCGTGGGAGTGGAAGCAGCGCGGCCAGAGCGGGAAGTGGGTGAGCGATCTCGTTCCGCATCTGGCCGAATGCGTGGATGATATGGCGTTTCTGCCAGCGATGGTGGCGAAGTCGAACGTGCACGGGCCGGCAACCTTTATGCAGACGACGGGATTCGTGTTGCCCGGATTCCCGAGTATGGGGTCGTGGGTGAGTTACGGTCTCGGTAGCCTGACGGACACGCTGCCTACGTTTGTTGTGCTGCCCGACGGACGCGGATTCGGGCCGGGCGGACCGAAAAACTGGGGCGCGGGGTTTCTACCGTCGAGTCATCAGGGGACGTTGATCCGGCCCGCGGAGAAGAACCCGATCGCGGATCTGTATCCACCAGCGAATGAATACACTACACCGGCATCCGATGCGGATGGGCTCGCGGTACTGGAGCAGCTCAACCGGCAACATCTCGAGACGCGGGCGGGCGATTCGCGGTTGGATGCGCGCATCCAGAGTTACGAAATGGCGGCGAAGCTGCAGACGAGCGCGCCTGAAGTGTTGGACTTGCGCGCGGAGTCCGACGCGACGAAGAAGTTGTACGGCCTCGACAGTCCCGTGACGGAAGATTTCGGGCGCAATTGTTTGATTGCGCGGCGCTTGCTCGAACGCGGCGTGCGCTTTGTGCAGGTATGGAGTGGGGCGGACAACGCGTTTCCGCGACGCAACTGGGATTCGCACGAGGACCTGAAGAAAGACCACTGGAACATGGCCGTGAGCATGGATCAGCCGGCCGCGGCGCTACTGAAGGATTTGAAGGCGCGCGGGATGCTCGAGGACACGATCGTGATCTGGACGACGGAATTCGGCCGCATGCCGTGCAGCCAGGGCAGTGCGGGTCGCGATCACAATCCATTCACCTTCACGTCGTGGCTCGCGGGCGGCGGCATCAAGGGCGGAGTGACCTACGGCGAGAGCGACGAATGGAGTTATAAGGCGGCGGTGAACCCGACGTATTGCTATGACCTCCACGCGACCCTGCTGCATGCGCTCGGCATCGACCATAAGAAGCTGACGTTCCGGCACAACGGAATCGATCGCCGGCTTACGGACGTACACGGGGAAGTTATCCACGCGATTCTTGCGTGAGCTAGTACGGTAAATTTTGCCTTCGGGAATATTCCTAAAAAGGCCTGTTTATAGGCCTGAATAGGGATGGGTACAGATCGTCTATATCCCCAGCAGTAGAGAAACAGGCCGGCAAAGGGCCGGTGGCCGACGTAAGTTCGGCAAAGGGGAGAAAGACAATGTTTAGCAAGATGAGCAAGGCGGCGATTGTGGGTGCGGCGGTAGTTGCGGGCGTTGGATTTGGCGCGCCGAAGGCCGCGGCGGATTCGTTCAGCGTGTCGGTGCATACGCCGGGCGTCTCGGTAGGCTACAGCAATCGCCACGGCCACGATGGCGGATACGTTTCGGTGTATCAGCCTGCGCCTCGACCGGTGGTGACGTATTGCCCGCCTCCGGCGCCGGTGGTGGTGTATCAACCGGTGGTCGTGCGTGAACCGGTGCATGTGTGCCACTACGACTCGCGGCCGGTGTCGCGATACTATGTGAACGATTGCGGCCGTCGCGTGTACTACACGGAGTATGTGCGGTACCGCACGTGTGACGATTACCACCGCGGCCACCACCGTTATGCGGACTATGATCGCGGGCATCGCGGTAATCACGGTCACGGGAAGCATGACTACGACAAGCACGACCATGGCAAGCACGGACGCGGACATGATCACGATCACTATGCGCGCGATTGGGACCGCGATGACGATGACGACAGACGCGGCCGCCATGGGCGCGACGGCGACTCAGTAGCCGCGCACAGGCGGTGACGGATATAAAGTCCCGGCGATCCGAGAGGATCGCCGGGGCGA
>SXGT01293078.1_pt1 | contig 50019 bp, 38 predicted proteins | sample 3176221 | NCBI WGS metagenome assembly SXGT01 (sample SAMN11356862, study PRJNA531348) | freshwater metagenome | isolation source: freshwater sample F1-120 | place: China: Fuxian Lake, Yuxi | collected 2017-12-25
AGGTAGCCGGCGTAGAGCAGCACGCCGAGTCCGAGCCCGAAGCCGACGATGCGCAGCGCGTGCAGCAGCGGCTTCTTCACAGGGACCCCAGCATCGCCGCGAACGCCGCTTCGTCGTGGATCGGGATCCCGAGCTGGCGCGCCTTGTCGAGCTTGCTGCCGGCATCGGCGCCGGCGACGACGTCGGTGACCTTCTTGCCGATGCTGCCCGCAGTCTTGGCGCCGAGCGCTTCGACCTTCGCCTTGGCCTCGTCGCGCGACATCGTGGTGAGACCACCCGTGAACACGAAGACGCGGCCGAGCAGCGGGCCGTGGGCAATGGCGACCGCTTCTTGCGGGCGCACGCCGGCGGCGGCGAGGGCTTCGAGCGTGGCGCGGTTCTTCGCCGACGCGAAGAACTCGACGACGGCGGCGGCGACCTCGTCACCGACCCCATCGACGGTGCGCAAGGCGTTGCCGTCGGCGGCCGCGAGCCGTTCGAGCGTGCCGAAGTGCGTCGCCAGATCGCGCGCCGTCGATTCGCCGACGTGGCGGATGCCGATGCCGTGCAGGAAGCGCGCCAGCGCCGGCGTGCGCGCCCCGGCGATCTGGTCGAGCAGGTTCTGCGTGCTGCGCTCACCCCAGCGGTCGAGCGCGAGCATGGCGGGCTTTTTGTCGGTGAGGGCGAACACGTCTTCGATCGAAGCGACGAGCTTCGCTTCGACGAGCTGTTCGACTTGTTTTGGGCCGAGGCCCTCGATGTCGAAGGCGCGGCGGCCGGCGAGGTGCACGATGCGGCCGACGAGCTGGTCCTTGCAGTCGAGGTTGCCGCAGTAGACGAACTTGCCTTCCTGCTGCAGCGGGCCCTGGCAGGCGGGGCACGCGCTCGGCGGCGCCGCCGGCACGCTGTCGGCAGGGCGACGGTCGAGGTGCACCCGCACGACTTCGGGAATCACGTCGCCGGCGCGTTGGATCTCCACCCAGTCGCCGGCACGCACATCGCGTTCGGCCAGCAGCGCCCAGTTGTGCAGCGACGCGTTGCGCACGGTGACGCCGACGAGATCGACCGGCTCGAGATGGGCGACGGGAGTGACGGCGCCCGTGCGACCGACCTGCGCGCCGATGGCCAGCACGCGGGTGGTCGCGAGCCGCGGCGCGAACTTGTAGGCGAGGGCCCAGCGCGGCGTGCGCGACGTGCGGCCGAGCTGCTGCTGCCAGTCGAGGCGGTCGACCTTGGCGACGATGCCGTCGAGTTCGTACCGCAAGTCATCGCGCGCCGCTTCCTGTTCGTCGCGGAACGCGAGCACGCCGTCGATGCCGGTGACAACCCGGAATGGTGCCGCGACCTGGAAGCCCCAGTCAGCGAGTTGGCGGCGCAGCTCCGCATGCGTTGCGAACGTGGCGCCTTCGACGTGGCCGACCGCGAAGGCGATGAAGTCGAGCGGCCGGCGCTTCACCACGCGCGGGTCCTGCAGCTTGAGCGTGCCGGCGGTGGTGTTGCGCGCGTTGCGGAACTGGCCGTCGGCGCTGGTCTCTTCGCGTTCTTGCAGCGCGAGGAAACCGCGTTTGCTCATGATCACTTCGCCGCGCACTTCGATGCGTTCGGGGAACGGGCCAGGGCCCGCGAGGCGCAGCGGCAGGTTGCGGATCGTGCGCAGGTTTTGCGTCAGGTCTTCGCCGCTGGTGCCGTCGCCGCGCGACAGGCCGCGAACGAGTTCGCCCCGTTCGTAGAGCAGGTTGGCGGAGGCGCCGTCGAGTTTGGGTTCGCAGCTCCAGTGCAGTTCGGCGTCGGCGGGCAACAGGAGCAGCTTCTGGGCGCGTTCGCCGAAAGCGCGAACTTCGTCAGCGGCCATCAGCGACTCGATGCTGCCCATCGGCGCCAGGTGCGCGGCAGTGGCGAACGAACTTCCCTTCGGCAGCGGCGCACCGACCCGCTGCGTCGGCGAATCGGGCGTCACCAGTTCGGGGTGGGTCTGTTCGAGCCGGCGCAGTTGCACGAACAGCGCGTCGTACTCGGCGTCGGTGAGGTCGCTGTGGCCGCGGTTGTAGTACTGCTCGTCGGCGACGCGGATGCGGCGGCGCAGGTCGTCGATGTCGGGCGGCTCGGCGGTCACGGGGTCACGGTCCTAGTCGCCTACCCGGGTGAGCGTCAAGTCGCGGCGTATCCGGCCGCGCGCGCGGCGCACGCAGCGTCGGCGCTCAGGCGATCGCGACCGGCGGGAACCGGAAGATGCCGGCGGCGGCCTGGCTCGCGCCTTCGACGAACTCGTAGACGACATCGGAACTCTTGCAGGCGCGAGCGAAGCGTGTGCGCACCTGCTGTTGCAGCGCGTCGGCGATGTGCTCGGCGCGCGCGAAACCCATCTCGATGGCGACCTCGCCGAAGCGTTCGAAGGTGCCGGCGTCGACGCGGGCGGCCACGGCGTCGACCTGTTCTTGCGTGCAGTGGCCGATTTCGACCAGCAGTTCGCCGAGCCGCTCTTCCCGCGGGCAGCGGTCGGTGGAGGTCGCGATGATCGAGCCGTTGACCAGGTCGAACGCGATCTGCTCGTCCTTCGTCTGCACCTGCATCGTGCCCTGCTTGCGCATGCGGCCGAGGAACTGGAACACGGACAGGAGCGGCATGCTCTGCGCGTTGCCCTTCAGGCCTTCCGGGTTGGTGCGCGGCGGGAGCCGGTTGGCGGCAGCGGCGGCGGGGGGAGATGGGTTTCTGGCTGTGGCGCGGGCCGTGGTCTGGGTCGAGGGCTTGGGTGCTGCCGGTCGCGGGGCCGGGACGGGCGCCACTTTCGCCGCGGGCTTCTCGGCGGGCCTGGCCGCGGGTGCCGTCGCGGTCGGGGCCTGGCTCGGGGCCGGCGTCGCCAGCGGCGTCGCGGCGGCGGTCTTGGCTCGTGTCGTCACGGCCGGCGCCGCGGGTGCGACCGGCGCCGCGGCCTTCGCCGGCGAAGGCGTGGACGGCGTCACCGGTGGCGGCTCTTCTCCGTTGATCATCGGGCCGAGTTCGGTCGTCACCTTGCCGCGTTCGAGCAGCTCGTGGATCGCTTCGGCGAGGTTGCGCATGCCGCCCTCGATGCGGACCAACGCCGGCCGGCTGCGGTCGATGGCGATGCCGCGCATGGAAATCTGCTCCAGGGTCTGGGCGAGGATCGCTGCGAGCGACACGAAGTCGTCGCAGTAGCCCTGGATCAGCGAGTTGGCGGCGGATGCCGGAAATTGACCGACCTGCATGCGGGAGTGATCGACACCCGACCGCCCGATGGTGAGGCGGGCGGTCGGATTGTTTCGGGACGGGACGAGCTGGTGTTGGCAGGGCCGGCTGCCTGCGGTCGCTTCAGAACGGGACGTCGTCGGCGGTGGCTGTGCGTGCGCTGCGAACGGACGTTGCGCGCGGCCGCGGTTGCGGCTCGGACTCGCCTTCGGTGCCAGCCGGGACGGAGCGGAATCCGTCGTACGGCACTTCGTTGCGCCGCACCACGTCGCCGCCTGGGCTCTGGTACTCGGCCGGTCGGATCTCGACCATCGCCGTGCGCCCTTCGAGGTCGCCCGGTTCGATCTGCACCTTGCCGGTGGCGGGCAGGCCAAGCGCCTGCAGCACCATGCGGGCGCGGGTGCGACCGCGCGTGCTGAACACGAGGCTGTCCCACGCCGCCTGCTTGCCGACATGCTGGCCTTCGGCGACGACGAGGCGCAGCGCCCAGCGCTCGTCGCCGGCACGGGTGGTGCCGGGGCGAATCTCGGCAATGCGGCACACGTAGGTGCCCGCGGGAACGGTCACGTAATCGGCCACTCGGTCTTCTGCGTCGAAATCGATCTCCATCGGGCTCTCCTTGGTTCGTTCTGCTGCCATAGGGGCCCGAACCGGCCGATCGGTGGCACTCGGCGCAGAAAAATCTCGCACAGTCGCTAGCCTCACGCAGTGACGCTGCTCGCCGGCGCCTGACCTTGGCCACCACTTCGCCAGTTCCTGCCACTGCCCCGGTTGCCGCCCCCACCTCGTCGCACCTGGAACTCGCGGCCCGCCACTACGAGAACTTTCCGGTCGGTTCGTGGTTGCTGCCCAAGCGCGTGCGTCGGCACCTGCACCGCATCTATGCGTTTGCGCGCACGGCCGACGATCTCGCCGACGAAGCGCGCGACGCGGTGGCGCTGGCCGCGTTCCGGGCCGAGTTCCTGCGCCATCTCGACGGGGGCGCCACCGACGTGCCGCTGTTCGTCGATCTCGTGGCGACGATCCGCGAATGCGCCCTCGAGCGATCGCTGTTCACCGACCTGCTCGATGCGTTCGCCCAGGACTGCGTGCAGGGCCGGTACGACCACGCGCAGTTGCTCGACTATTGCCGGCGGTCGGCGGATCCGGTGGGGCGCCTCGTGCTGCGGGTGCACGGCGTGCGCGAGCCCGAACTCGACCGCCTGTCCGATCGCATCTGCACGGCGTTGCAGTTGCTCAACCACCTGCAGGATCTCGGCTGCGACCTGCACGAACGCGATCGCATCTACTTCCCGGCGGAAGATCTGGCGCGCTTCGCGGTGCGCGAAGACGACCTGAAGGCGAAGACGGCGAGCCCTGGCGTGCGTGCGCTGGTGCTGCATTGGGCCGAACGGCTCGGCCGCGACTTCGCCGCCGGCTGGCCACTGTGTGCGCGCGTGCGCGGGCGCTTGCGGTGGGAGTTGCGCGCGATCCTGCGGGGGGCGGCGGCGGTGCTCGCGCGCATCGTCGCGGTCGGCGGCGATGTGCTCGGTGGGCGCGTGCACCTGACCAAACTGGAACGCGCGCGCACGGTGTTCGCCGGGTTGCTGTCGTCGCGTTCGCCGCGTTGGCCTGGAGTCGCGCGATGAGCGCCCAGCACGCCCCGCCTGGCGCCGCATTGTCGGCGGCCGAGATCACCACTCGCTCGGGCTCGAACTTCCTCACCGGCTTTGCGTGCCTCGACGCCGCGCGCCGGGCGGGCATGACCACGATCTACGCGTTCTGTCGCGTCGCCGACGATGCGGTCGACGAAGCGAAAGACCGCGCGACGGGCGAGCGCCACCTCGAGTTCTGGCGGCACGAACTGGCGGCCGCAGTGGTCGGCACCGCAACGACGCCGGTGGGGCGCGAACTGCAAGCGACGATGCAGCGGTTCGCGGTGCCGGCGGCGCCGCTCGAGGACCTGCTCGACGGCGTGGCCACGGATCTGGCGCCAAAGCCGTTCGTCGACGAGGGCGAGCTGCACGTCTACTGCTACCGCGTTGCTGCGGCGGTGGGGCTGGCGTGCCTGCCGGTGCTCGGGGCTCCGAGTGCGGGCGCGCGCACGTTCGCCGATGCGTTGGGGCACGCGTTGCAACGCACCAACATTCTGCGCGATCTCGTCGGCGATGCCGAAGGCGGTCGTTGCTACATCCCGGCCACCTGGCTCGCCGCAGCGGGTGTCGAACGCGAGTGGCTCGCGGGCCGCGGTCCGGACGCGGCGTATGCGGCCGGTGGGCCGGTGGCGCAATTGCGGGCACGCCTGGCGGCGGCGGCGCGCACCTGGTTTGCGCGGGCGCATGCAGCGCTCGCGGAACTGCCGCGCCGCGAACGGCGAGCGCTGGTGCCGGCGCGCATCATGGGCGTCGTCTACAGCGAACTGCTGGCGCGCCTCGAACGGCAAGGCGGCGATTTGCGCGGGCCGCGCGTGCGGGTCGGTCGCGGGCGCAAGGTGTGGCTCGCGCTGCAGGTGCTCGCCGGAGTGCGCGCATGACGGCCAACGGCCGTCGCGTGTTCGTGCTCGGCGGTGGCGTGGCAGGACTCGCCGCAGCGTTCGGGCTGGCGCGGCGTTCGCTCGCCGTACACGTGCTGGAGTCGCGCGGATGGCTCGGCGGCCGCGCGTTCTCGTCGCCGGACAAGGAGCGTGGCGAGGCGCTCGACAACGGGCCGCACGTGATGCTCGGCTGCTACCGCGCGATGCGGGATCTGCTGCGCGAACTCGGCACCGAGGGGGAGTTCCAGCAAGATCGATCGCTGACGCTGGCGTACCGCACTGCCGGTGCGGTGACGATGCGGTTGTCGCTGTCGCGCTTGCCGGTGCCGCTGGCGATGCCGTGGGCGCTGCTGCGGCTGCCGGTGCCGTTCGCCGATCGGATGCGCGCCTTCCGCGGCATGCTCGCGACGCTGCGCCGCGCGCCCGCCGAATGGACGCTCGGCGATTGGCTGCGGCGGCGAGGGCAAGCCGGCATGCCCGACGAGATGCTGTGGCGACCGTTGTGCCGCGCGATCATGAACGTCGAGCCGGAGGAAGCGGCGGCGGAGGACTTCCTGTGCACGCTGCGCGAAGCGTTTGCCGGCAGCGCGGCGAAGGGCGCGTTCTGGCTGCCGCGGCGGCCGTGGCGCGAACTGGTCGGCGATCCGGCGCTGCCGGCGCTGCAGCGCGCCGGCGTCACCGTGCGCACCGGGGCGCGGGTGGCGGCGTTCGAGCCGCGCGACGGGCGCATCGCCGCGTTGGTGCTCGGCGATGGCGAACGCATCGAGCTCGGCCGCGACGATGCGGTGGTGTCGGCGTTGCCGTGGTTCGCGCTCGCGGCGTTGTGGCCCGGGGCCGCGCCGCCGTTCGCCACCTTGCGGTCGTCGCCGATCGTCACCGCCTACTGCGAGCAGTCGCCGACGGCGCGCCCGTTGCCCGACGATGGGCCGGTGGTGGCGTTGGTCGGCGGCGATCCGTTCCACTTCCTGATCCGGCGTCCTGGCGACGATCGGCGGCGCTTTGCGTTGCTCGCCGGCGGCAACCGTTCGTTCGACGGCCAGACCGTGGCGACGATCGCGCAGCGCGCGCGGCGCCAGCTCGAACTGTGGTGGCCCGGCGTCGATCTCGGCGACGTCTCGGTGCGCGTGCGCAAGGAACAGCACGCGACGTTCATCGCCGGGTGCGGCAGCGGTGCGGTGCGGCCGGCCCCGGGGCGGTTGTCCGGCGGGCCGGGCAACTTGTGGGTTTGCGGCGATTGGACCGCGACCGGTTTGCCGGCGACGCTGGAAGGGGCGGCGCGCTCGGCGGCGGCGATGCTCGCCGCGTTCACGTAGCGCGCAGCCGGGCGACGATCAGCCGATCGCTTCGTCGATCATCGTCACGATGCGCTGCAGCAGGTCGCGCAGGCGGCGGCGGTCGGCGTCGAGATCCTTCACGACGCTGACCAGCTGCTCCAGATTGCGCACGTCTTCGAGCTGCTTGCTGAAGCGCTCGGCGGCGACCGACTCGACCTGCCGCAGCACGCGCGGTGCCTCGGCAACCGGCGCCGGTGCGCTGGCGTTGCGCGCCCGCTTGCCGCCCTGGCCACGCGGGCGAACCGGCACGAGGCCGAGCACCGCCTTGGCGCGGCCATACATGATCGGCGCGATCGAGTAGCCCTTCGCGGCGGCGCGGTTCTTCAGTTCGGCGTAGAGCATCGCGGGCTGCGCGCGCAGTTCCTGCACCAGGAATTCGAACGCCGGCGAGCCCTTGCGCTTCGGCGCGACCATGTCGGCGGCGGCGGCTTCCTTGGCGTCCACGCCATCGTCGTCGCCTGCGTCACCTTCGGCCTCGTCGTCGTTGGTCACGACCTCGGCGGCGAGCGCCGGCTTTGGCGCGATCGGGCTGTCGTCGCGGCCGAACGGCAGCGGGAACGGCGTCGAGTTGCCAAGGCGCGGTTCGCTGCGCGTGCTGAGCGGCGGCAGCCCGAGTTGCTTGCGGGCGCGGCCGTACTGGATGGGTTGCATGCTGACGCCGGCCGATTCGGCTTCGCGGCGCAGGGTGGAATAGTCGAGGTCCGGGTTGTCACGCAGGCGTTCGATTGCGAACGCCTCACCCGAGATTCGTTGCGGTCCAGACATGATCATTCGTGGTGCGGTCGGAAAGAGAGGGGGCGAAGATGCAACGGTGCCAATGCGCGCCAAGCAAGGGCAAATGTCGCTGCTATTCGACGTGGATGTGCCTGCCGCCGTTCTCAGTCGCCATGCCACCGAGGAAGTCGGTGTCGTTCTTTTCGCCGAAGGTGATGCAGTGGATTGCGATCCGCCGCAGGCTGTTGGTCTCGCGCACCCTGCGCCGAATTTCATCCTTGTCGGTGATCGCACCCGCCGATGGTGCGCCGTCGCTGATCACGTAGAGCGTGTCGAAGCCGGCCCCGTAGTACTTGTCGTGCAGCCCGCGACCACCAAAGCCCAGCGCCGTGTCGAGCGCGTCGTACAGATTGGTCGGGCCAGCCGGACGCAAGCTGTCAAGGAAGGTGCCCAGCAGGTCGTCGCGTGACGAATCGTCGAGTTTGACGAGCGCTGGACGACCGCCGTCCTGGCGCCAGGTGCGCACGCCGTCGCTGAACACCACGAAGTTGATGAGCGCGCCGTCGGGCAGCGACATCACCAGCTTCTTCATCTCGGCGACGACGAGGGCGGCCTTGGTGGTCTTGTTGCCGGCCCCGGCGATGGTGGTGTGGGTCTTCAGCGTCACTTCCTCCGCCATCGAGCCGCTGAAGTCGAGCACGAACAGCACGCGGTCCGATTCGATCTCGAGGTCGAAGAACTTGCCGTACTTCTCGGAGCCCGGCGACTGCTTCTTGCCGGTGTCCTTGCCGGCGGGGCGAACGGTGAAGCCGGGGCCGTCCTTCTGCCAGAACGCCTTCCACGGGTCGATGCTGCCCCGCACGACGCTCTGGCCGGTGAGGCCTTCGAGCAGCTTGTGCAAGCGCACGTCCATCGCCCACGGGTCCTTCTTGCGGCTCAACTCGGCATCGAGGCCACGAATCAACGCCGGGATCACCGGCTTGCACAGTTGGATCGCGAGGGCAGTGGCGGCGGCGCTGCGCACCTGCCACACCTGGTCGCGGACCAGCAGGTCCTCGAGTTGTTTGTTGGCGGTGTCGCGCACCGCCACCGTCGCGCCGTCGGGTTTCTTGCCGGCCGACTCGTCGACATGCGGGCGCAGCGCCTGGCCGATCGCGGTGGCGGCGGCGATGCGCACGTTGGGTTCGGAGTCGCGCAGCATCTCGACCAGCGTCGGCACCAGTTCGAGCGTTGGATCGTTCGCCATCGCCGTCACCGCCTGCACGCGCAGTTCGACTGGCATGGTGTGGCAGGCGCGAATGAGCTCGAGCTGGGCCTCGACACTCGGATGGCCGCCGAGGATGCGCAGCACGGCACCCGCAGCCTTCGGGTCGAAGGTGGCCTTCGCGTTGCGCGCCGAGGGCGTGTTCAGCATCGCCAGCAGCCATGGCAGGATGCCTTCGCCGGTCATGCCGCGCAGATGCTTCTGCGCCATTTTGTGCACGCGCCACGGCATCAGCTCGCGCATGTGATCGACGACTGCGGTCGAAGTGGCGCCGGTCGTGGGCTTGGGGTCGACGCAGGCCGCTTCGAACAACATCTTCGCGGCGCCGAGCGTGTTCCATTGCGCGATCTTTTGCATGCGCTGGTCGAGTTCGGTGAGCGCCGCTTCGTCGGGAACGCCTTCCTTGCAGAGCCGGATCGAACCGAGTGCGTACTGCTGCAGCCAACCGCGGAAGCCCGCGATGTCGTTGGCCTGCACTTCGTCCTGCGGGTTCGCGACGGCCGGCTTGCCCGCGGGCTTCTGGGCAGGAAGGGCCGCCGTTGCAGCGAAGGCGACCAGGAGCGAAAGCACGGACGGCAGGCGCATGGTGCCCACGTCTACGGGCGCCGCGCGTCCGTGGGAAGGGGCGCGGTGTCGTAGGCTGCCTCCGGGGCGCGCGCCGCGAGCACGCGCGCGGTGAAGCGCACCGACGGGTCGGACGGCCGGGTCGCTTCGACCTGCACGATGCCGCCGCCCATGCGCAGCGGCAGCCACGGGTCGGTGGCGGTGATCTTCGCGTCGAGCGCGCGCGTGTCGTTGATCGTGAGGACCAGCGGGAAGGTCACCGCCGATCGCGTCCATTCCGGCACGTGCGCGGTGGCGGGCGTCGCTTGTTCCAGTTCGGCATGCAGCCCGATCGTCACGCCCAACGAGGCGATCACCGACAACACGCCGGGTCGATCGACGACCTGCCACAGGATGTTCGCGAGCACCGGGTCGTTCTGCAGGATGCCGAGGAACGAGATCAGCGCCGCGTGCGCGCCGGCGACCTGGTTGCGGCCGGCATCCGTGAGCGGCTTCTCCTGCAGTCGCCCGGCGGCGTCGAGGAAGCTGTAGCGCAGGAAATCGTACGGGACCTTCACGGTGCTGTCGGCCTGCGGCGCGCCGGCGGCGTCGAACACTTCGACGCGGAACGGCAGGTACGGCGACATCAGCGTCACTTCGTTACCGGCATCCATGTGCATCGTCAGCTTCGACACGCCGTCGCGCGGCACGTCGGGCTTGTCGGCGAGCAGGGTCATCCGCACGAGCCACCGCTTCACGTCGCTGCCGCGTTCGAGTCGCAGCGCGTAGAGGATCGTCTCGCCGGGGAACCACGCGCTGCGTTGCCGTTCGGGGGCGAAGCCCGTCAACAGCGAGGCAGCGCCGGGAAACTCGGCGGCGGTGATCGCCGCGGCCTCCGGCAGTGGCGTTGGCGGGGCGCTGGCGCAGGCCGCGAGCAGCAGGACGGGAAGCGCGCGCAGTCGCAGAGGGACCATCGCCGGAGAGCAGAGGCTGGCCCGACCGTCCGTGCAACGGCGCGCTGCGTGGGCAGGCGCGATCGGGCAACGATCCAGACTCAGCCGCGCGACGGCGCGGACTTCGGCGGCTTGGCCTTCATCGGCGGCACGGTGGCGGCCGTAGCGCGCGGGTCGTCGACGCGCCCGAGGAACAGCACGAGTCCGGTGCGACGGTCGCGCAGCGTGAACGCGAAGGGCCGATCGGCCGTGAAGGTGTGCACGGGCTTTGCTGCCTCCCCGCCGCGCTTCAACACCACCGCGGTGGCGCCCGCCGCTTCGGCGCCCTTCTCGTCGACCTGGATCCAGGTCTGGTGCACGACGTCACCGACCACCAGCGGTTCGTTGGTGGCGATGCCGGAGAAGTCGGCGCCGCCGAACGCACTGCGGATGCCGAGCGCCAGCAGTGCTTCGCGCAACCGGCAGGAGCCCATGGTGCGGAAGCGCGGCAGCTTCACGTGAACGCGGGCCTCGGCCAGCGTGGCGAGATGCGTTCCCTGCAACAGCACCGCTTCGGCCTCGGTGAGCGTGTGGCCGGCGCGCGGCAGGATCACTTCGCAGACCAGCGCATGGTCGTCGAACGGCAGCACCACGCATTGCCATGCGTCGTTCTCGGCGAACGCGAACTCGTTGGCGATCTGCATCGTCGGCACGTCGGCGCTGCTGCCATCGGCGAAGTGGAATGGTGCGGGCTTGGTGCCGCGTTCGGCGAACGCATGCAGCCAGGCCGCCTTCAGCCAGATTGCATTGGTCAGCACCACGCGCGTGTCGCGGCCGATCAGGTCGACGGGGACCAGTTCGGGGATGCGGCCGTTGGTGTGCGTCTTCACGTGCGCATTGATCGCGGCGCGCGCGGCCTGCGGATCGCCGGCGAAGTCGACGGAGTGGTGGCTCGCGGCGAACGATGTGCGCAGCAGTTCGGCGTAGGCGGGCACCACTTCGAAACTGCGCGCGGTCCACAGGTCGTTCGTGACCTTCAGCACGGTGCTCTCGGCATCGGGCCGCGGCGTCCGGATGCCGAGGTCGTCGAGCATGCGGGCGGCGGCTACGTGCAGCCGGTCGCCGGTGAACTCCACCGGCAGGTGCAGCGCCTTCTGCAGTTCGGCCGCGGTTTCGCCGCGAGCGCCGGGCAGCAGCATGCACAGCGCGATCGCGATGCTCCCCGGCGACGCGGTCGGCGCCCCGTTCGGCGCCATGGCGGCATGCAGGTCGGCGGCGAAGCGATTGCAGGCGGTCGCCAGCGTCTTGGCGTCGGTGGCGGCGTCCTGGGCGGTGGTGGTGGCGGCGAGCAAGGCGAGGAACGTGGTCGTGGTGGCGGTGCGCATGTCGGATTCAGGCAAAAGCGGCGCGCCGACGCTGCCGCGCAGTGCCGGTTCCCGGCCGGGCAGGAATCACAGGTCGACGACGATCGGCAATTGCACCGGGTGGTAACGCTCGGTGCAGATCGACGCGTTCACGTAGCGGGTGCCGTCGATTTCGACGGTGCCATAGGCTTCGTGGATGTGGCCGAACACGTGCAGGCGCGGGCGGATGCGTTGCAGTTCGCGGCGCAGGTCGGCGCAGCCCACGTCCTCGCCGCGGCTGGTGCGGTCGAGGATGCCGGCGGGCGGCCCGTGCGTGATCAGGACGTCGATGCCGGCCGGGATCAGTTCCCACTTCGCAGCGATCTGCGGGCCGCGTTCGAGGTTGAACGCCCAGTCGTGGAACCACGGCTGCCACGGCGAGCCCCAGATGCGCAGGCCGTCGACGGTGATCTCGTCGTCCTGCAGGTAGACCACGTCGCGCAGCAGGGATCGCGCCTGGGTGGGCGTACGTTCGAACATCCAGTCGTGGTTGCCGGCGACGACGATCTTGTGCCGATGCGGGCGCGCGGCGAACCACCGCGCGAACGCTTCGACCTGGAACGGCTTGCCGCCCATCGTCGCGTCACCGGCGTGCAGCAGCACGTCGCCGTCGGGGACGACGAGCCGGTCGTGGAAGTCGTGGGTGTCGGAGAGACAGACGATGCGCATCGCGCGGCGATCCTAGCCGGAACGCCGCGCGGGCTTCGCGCTCACTGCGGCGTGAAGCGATACGACAGCGCGAAGGTCTCGATCGACGGCGTCACCGGCGGCTCGACGTCGACGTTGTTGCTGGTCACGAAGCGCCAGTTCACGTAGCGCACGTCGCGCGGCGTGAACGGATCGTTCGGCGCCGAGAACTGGTTGGTGAACGCCGGGTCCATCAGGTCGTTCGGGTCCTCGACGTAGCGCGTGACGGTGCGGTTGTAGAGGTAGGTCCACGCGTTGCGGCCGTTGCGCGTATCCCACTTGCGGATGTGGGCGTCGCCCGCCTTGTACGGATCGAGCGCGAAGTTCGCCGCGGTCGGCTTGAGGGCGTTGCGCATCTGCTGCGTGAACAGCGGCGAGTTGCCGGCCGGGTCCGGGAACAGCAGGCTCGCGGTTCCGGTCCAGGCGGCCCAGTACCACGGCGACGGATCCACCGCCGACGCGGCGCGGAACTGCGGCACGAAGGCCGTGCCGACAGGCAGGCGCGACAGCGGAGGATCGAACTCGTGCGAGAACCGCGGCAGCATGCCGTTGGGCAGCGTCGAATTGCCGTTCTGCAGATAGAACGGGCCAAGGCGCGGATCGGCGAAGCCTTCGGGCACGCGGTGGGGATTGAGCACATCCACGAAGCCGGCGGTGATCACGCTCTGCCGCTTCACGACGTCCATCATCACCCAATAGAAGGTGTTGTCGCCGGCGGGCGTCGACACCCAGGCCGCGGTCGGGGTCGCACCCGGCCCCCAACCGCCGGACGCGAGGCTCCACGCCGGGTTCGAGGTATCCATGCAGAGACCGCCTTGCGGGGCAGCTCCCGGGCGACCCGCACTCAGCACGCGGAAGTTCGGCTGCGCGCCCGACTGCACGGTGATCGCGACCTGCCAACCGTTGGTGCCGAGCGCGAGGAACGGATCCTCGACCGGCAGTTCCGAGGAGTCGCACATCGTCCAGAAGTCGGCCAGCAACGGTGCTGCCACGACGCCGAGCAGGCCGCCGGTGAAGGGATCGAGGGAGTTGGGCTGGTTGAGATGCCAGCTCCGGTGGTCGTTCCAATACGAATTGACGAACGAGACCGAGTTGGCCGGCCCATTCGGGACGTCGAGCCAGTGGCGGCCGAGGCCATTGTTGAACGGGGACAGGATGTACGGCGCGTATGCGAGCGGCGAGTTGGCGGGCCCCACGTCGGCACCGGCCCCCGAGTTGCCGCCTTGCTCCATCACCGTTTCGTCGCGGAACACGAAGTACGGCTTCTGGAACGTCGGCAACGGCAGGTAGCGATTGACGCCGTTGGGTTCGCGAATCGTCCAGGTCGGCTCGATCGTCACCGGCTGGTCGATGTAGGCAGCGCGGCGCGGTGCCCACGATTCCGTTTCGTTGCCGGAGCCGAGCGGCTTCTGGTTGTTGAGCCGATTGCGTTCGAATTCCGGCCGCAGTCCAGAGTTCGCCATCGACGCCAGGGCGCCGACGTTGCCGACGCACGGGGCTGGCCGGAACTCGGAGTGGCTCAGGAACAGGCTGGTGGTGTCGAACTCGTCGAACTGGATCTGGGTGCCCGTGTACGGCGCCCAATACATCTGTTCAATGTCGAGGTTGAAGTCGAACGGATCGGTGCGCGACAGGCTGAGGTCGACCTCGCGCCACAGCATCTGCAGTCGGCAGCCAAACGGGTTGAGGGGGTTCTGGATGCCCTGGTTGAGGACGTTGGTGGCGCTGTTGCTGGCAACCTGCAGTTGCCCGTTCACGGTCGGTGGGCACCACCCGAACGGTTCCTGCGGTCCGTTCGCCGGCTGTTGCACCACCGGCGCCTGGTTGAGGTTGTCGGCCACCACGCGGGTGCGTGACGTCGGCCGCGCCACCAGTTGCCCGTCGAGATACACGAAGCCGCCGAACAGGTCTTCGAGCGGATAGGCCGCGGCGCGTTGGTCGCCGCCGGGCGCCCGCACTTCACTGGGAATGAAGTAGCTCGGGTTGCTGTCTTCGTCGCGCGACGCGAACGTGCGCACGACCGACACCGCGAGGTTGTCGGGGAACAGCGGGATGTTGCCGTTGCTGCGGGTGTCGAGCGTGAAGTCGATCACCACGGCGCTGGCGCGGCCGGCGGTCGTTCCCTGCAGGTCGAGCCGGTTGCCGGCGAGATCGCGGATGCCGCCGATCTGGCTGTCGGCGATCAGGTGCAGGAAGTAGCGATAGTCGGCGCCGGCGGGCGGATTGCGCATCGTGTCGTCGAGGTAGAAGCCCGACGACGGCTGCAAGCGCAGCGAGGTCTGCGAACCGTCCTCGTCGAACACGCGCGCGGTGATCAGGAACGGCGTGCGGAACTTGGCGCGATCGAAAGTCGCCGGCTCGATGCCGAGCGTGCCTTCGGCGTTGGGCAGGGTCTGCATGAACTCTTCGATCTCCGCTTCCGTCGCGAGGTCGCGCATCGCGAAGTAGAAGGTGTCGGCCCAGCGCACCGACGCCATGTCCACCGGTTTGGTGAAGCGCACGACGGCGCCCGCCATCGGCGACACGAATTGGTTGGGGGCCGGAGTCACGCCGTCGACCGTCAGTGGTTCGGGCGTGAACCGCAGGAAGTTGCGCGGATCGTCGCGGCCGTTCTCGTCACCGGCGGTGAACTCGGCGAGGCAGACGGCGATCGGCGCGTGCAGCTTCAACCACGCTTCGCGCGCGACGATCGCGGCGGGGTAGTCGGGCCGATTGCTCGGGTCGATCGCCTCGAGGCCGAGCAGGTTGCGCACGCGCACACGCACGTGCTGGGCGTCGGGGACCTCGAAGTCGTCGGTCGGGTCGAGCACGACCTCGGACGAACCGACCACGTTGCCCGACGCATCGGCCAGGAAGCGGAACACGTCGCCGCGGTCGATCTCGTGGACGAGGCCGCCCTTCCAGAGGGTGATCTCCTGCACGGCGGGCGTCACCTGGTCGACGCGTTCGAGGTACATCGGCAGCTCGCCGATCAACCGCAGCGGCAGCGGGTCGCGCACGAAGCCGCCGGCGAGGTCGAACGACGAGTCGGCAGCGTTGCCGGAGCGGAAGTCGCGCACGATCGACGGCCTGCCGGAGTTGTTCTTGCCGACCAGGGTGCTGCTCTCCTCGCGCAACCGCGGCAACGCCAGCGGACCGTCGAGGGCCAGCGCCAGGCGGATGTTGGCGGCGAGCTGGTCCTGGCTCTGTGGCATGCCCTCGGCGTTGTTGACGGTCTGGTACTGCTGCCCCTCGCTGCCGAGCAGCACGGGATCGATCAGCAGGGCCCGCTCCTTGACGATCACCCGCATCGGCAGCGGCACGAAAGCGTTCTCGCTGTCGGGCTGGCCGACGATGCGCAGCAGCTGCACCGCTTCGGTGTTGCGCAGACCGGTGACCTTGCCGCTGGCGTCGGTCTCGACGAAGAAGTCGTCGAGCACGTCGAGCCGGTCCGACAGCACGAGCCTGATCGCGGCATTGCGTGGCACGACGGAGAACGGCAGGCCGAGGCCGTTCTGGCCATGGCGCATCGGGGTGACTTCGCGCAGGTTGCGGGCCAGCCCCGCGAAGGCGTTCGCGAACTGCGTGCTGCCCAGGTCGCGCGGGATCAGCAGGCGTGGTTGCAGCGTGTCGGGATCGGTGCCGAAGAAGTCGTAGGTGACTTCGTTGTCGCCCAGGCTCGACCCCGGCGGGCGCTCGTCGCGGATGTCGCTGCCGACGATGACGTCCTTCTGGTGCAGGGTGATGTTCGTGGTGCCGGCTTCGGTGGTGAGGCCGTAGACGTCGACGAGGCGGCCGTACTCGACGCGCTCGATGCGGACCTTGCCGCCCGCTTCGGGAACGAAGTCGCCGGTGCGAGGCTTGTCGCTGCAGGCCTGGGCGAGCAGGAGTGCTGTGGCGGCGGCCACGGCGATGCGTGTGCGCGAAGTATCGGGCGGTGCGAAGTGGGGGAGGGCGCGGTTGCGGACGTTCTTCATCGCGAGTGGCTCGTCGACCGCGTGTGCGATCGGGCGAGTACCTCTTGGGGGAGGGGCCGCTGCCAGGGGCGGGCAGTGCTGCGCTGCTGACAAACTGCATGCCACTGTCGCGTGAATGTCGCGAATGGCCCCGAAATGGTTGTTTCGTGGCCGGGTGCGCCTCCCGAGCGAAAGCACCCGCGGGCTCGTGCGGTCCCTCCGATGGTTGCCGCGTGCGAGCTCGCAAAGCGACTTCGCACGCTGCGACCGCAGGGATGCGATGGAGATTTTCACCGGCGCGGTGACTTCGGCGAGGTCGCGTTCTAGTTCGTGGTGGCCGGTGTCGAAAGCGCTGGCGAGATGCGTGGTCTAGCATGGTTGCCCACGTGGCTCGCGGTGCAGACAGCAGCGGCTTCGTGTAACGGCTGACGAGCGATCGTCGGCCGTTGCGTTGTACGCCGGTCACTCGATGCAAGCTGCCGGCGAGCAGCGAGTCGCCGTTCCGGTGCCGTAACGAGAGGCTCGTCGATCGCTTGAAAGAGCACGGGCTCGCTAGCGAGGGCAGTGCCGACGTGGATCGTGCGTCGGCCCCACTTGCAGCGACCTTGATCGTCGACAAGGACCACGTCCCGGTCTGCACCCCAGCATCTTGCTTGCGTCCCGAACTCCACGAGCGTATATCTGCGCAATCAATGGCAACGGCTTCCAAGCAACCGGCTCAGGCCGGCCGAACGAAGAAGGGTCGGACGGCGCGAAGCCGAAAGCAGAGCCGCGGTTCGAAGGCCAGTCGCGCGAGCGGCAAGCGCCTCGACCCTCTGTTGCCGTTTCACCCCGGCCGCGGCGGGGCCCGTCCAGGTGCCGGTCGCAAGCCGAAGGTCCCAGGGCGGCCCGGCGTCGATCACCGTCCGCGGGCGCCGCTCGCGTCCCGCTTCCCAGTGCACGTCACGCTCAAGCTGCGGCCCGGCTTGCCCCGCCTGCGCCGCAAGACCACGTACGAGGCGCTGCGCGCTGCGTTCGCGGCCGGGTGCGCTCGCAACCTCACCGGCGCGTTTCGCCTCTGCCATTACGCGATCCTGAACGACCACCTGCATCTGATCTGCGAAGCCGAGGACCGCGCCGCACTCAGTCGCGGCCTGCAGGGCCTGCTGATCCGGATCGCCAGGGCCCTCAACAAACTGTGGTCGCGCCGCGGCAGTGTGTTCGCCGACCGCTACCACGACCACATTCTGAAGTCGCCGCGCGAGGTCCGCAACGCGCTCCGCTACGTCATCGGCAACGGCAGGATGCACGCGGCCGAAGGCCGCGAGGTCGCCGTTCCGCAGGCGATCGACACGTTCACCTCCGCGCCGTGGTTCGCTGGCTTCCGTGAACGCATCACGGTCCATGGCCTTGACGCCATCGTGCGGCCGGTGACCGACGCTCGCACGTGGCTGCTCACCGAGGGCTGGTTGCGGCACGGGCGGATCAGCGTGCACGAGGTTCCTGCCACCGCGTGACGGCATCGGCAGCCTCGAGACAATCGACGAGACGCGGACCAGGCTGGGCAGACCCACACCCGGCGCGGCCCATTCTGCAGTTGTGTGCGCACTTGGCAGGCCGGACAGTGGTGCGGTGCACCTGCTCTCGCGCCCGTTCCTGCTGCTCGCAGCGCTGGCGTTCGTCGTTTGGTGGCCGGCATTGCTCGGCGACACGGTCTACGACGATGTGATCAACCTGCAGCGCAACCCGGCCCTGCGCGAGGGCGATGTGCTGGCGCTGGTCCGCGAGCCGTTCTTTCGCGAGCACATGCACTACTGGCGGCCGCTGACCCAGCTCGTGTTCGCTGCCACGTTGCCGTGGGGGATGGTCGCGATCCACCTGGGCGCCCTGGTGTTGCACGTGACGTCCGCCTGGATCGCACTGCGCATCGTCAGCCAGCGTTTCGCGGGAACGTCGCGCGTCGCCGCCGTCGTCGGGTTGCTGTTCCTGGTGCATCCGGTGCACGCCGAAAGTGTCGCGTGGGCCTCTGCCTTGCCGGATGTGTTGGCGGGAACGTTGTCGCTGGCGGCGCTCTACTGGGCACTGGCTGGCACCGCGCGAGGTTGCTGGCTCGCGGCCGGCTTGTTCGGCTTTGCGCTGCTCGCGAAGGAAGGTGCGGTCGCGATGCTGCCGGTGCTGGTTGCCGCACCGTGGTGCGTGCGGGCGGTGGCAGCGTCGCCAGTGCGGCCATGGCTGCGGCATGCCGTGCCGATCGTTGCCGTGGTCTTGGTCTGGTGGGTCGTGCGGCATCAGGTTCTTGGCGCGTACGCGGCGACGTCGTCGACGTCGTCAGCCGCGTCGATTGCGAACGTGCTCGTCGCGAGCGCCGAGGTGTTCGTGCGCCAGGTGCTGCTGTTGCCCGTGCCGTGGCCGTTGTCGCCGTTCCGGCATGGGCCTGTGGCCGCGCTGTCCGACCCGCTGGCCGTTGCGTCCGTGCTGTATGCCGTGGGTGCGTTGGCAATCCTCGTCGCCTCCGCGGTGGTCTGGATGCGCGTTCGGCAGGCGCGCGTCGCGGTGCTGCTGGTCGTGGTCCCGGCGTTGTTGCCCGCGCTGGCCTGGCCTTCGCTCGGCGAGTTCTGCATCCAGGATCGCTACGTGTACCTGGGTGTATTCGGCCTCGGGCTGCTCAGCGGTCCGCTGCTCGCGCGATGGGCGGGCGTCGCCGTCGCCGTCCTGTGTGCCCTCGCGTCGCTGTCCCACGTGCAGGCCAGGATCTGGCGCGACCAGGAGAGTCTCGTCGAGCACGCGCTCGCCGCCGCCCCGAACCTGGCGACGCCGCATGTGATGGCGGGGGACCTGGCAATCGGCGCCGCGGGCAAAGGCGTGGCCGGGGCGCTCGATCGGGCGAGCCAGCACTACAGCTCGGCGCTGCGCGCGGAGTTGCCGCGGGAGCCGCTGTTAGGCGCCGAACGGCGTGCCGGCGCACTGCTCGGGCTTGGTTGGTGCGACTTCCTGTCGCCGGGCACCGAGTTTCCTCGCGATGCCGAACGTGTCGCCGCGAAGTTTCGCGCGGGGCTCGCCGAGTACGAACACAACGCGTCCGGTTGGGTCGGTCTCGGGACGACGCAGGCCCTGGGTCAAGATCGCGTAGCGGCCGAACGCAGCCTGCGGCGCGCGACGACGGTCGATCCACGCAGTCCCGAAGCCTGGTTCAACCTCGGCGTGCTGCAGTCCGAGCTCGGCGCCGTCGCCGACGCGCGGCGCAGTTTCACGACCGCGTTGCGCTTCAATCCGGATCTGGAGGCAGCGCGGCAGCGCTTGCTGGACTTGCAGGGCAGGTAGGCGTTGGCCTGGCGCGGGGCGGAACTCAAAATCGGAGCGCTTGTCCGATCGTCTCCTGCGCGAAGGCGAACCCTGCATCGAGCAGGCGCGTCGGGCGCACCCGCTGGCTCGCCAACAGCAACTCGTCCGCCATCGCGCCGAACACCAACCGGAGCCCGAACGCCGGCACCGGCAACACCGTCGGCCGCCGCAGCGCCTTCCCGAGCGCTTGCGTGAACACCTGGTTCGTCACCGCTCCGGGGGCCACTGCCGCCACCGGACCGCGCAGACGTTCGTCGCCGAGCGCGAACGCGATCGCTCGCACGAGATCGCGTCGCGTGATCCAGCTCGTCCATTGCCGCCCGCTGCCGAGCCGGCCGCCGACACCCATCCGGAACGGCGGCAGCATGCGTGCCAGTGCCCCGCCGGATGGGTCGAGCACCATGCCGATGCGCAGGTTCACGACGCGCAGGCCCGCGGCGACCGCCGGCGCCGTGCCCGCTTCCCAGTCGGCGGCGACGTCGGCGAGGAACCCCGACCCGCGCGCGCTGGTTTCGTCGAGCACCTCGTCGCCGCGGTTGCCGTAGATCCCGATCGCCGAGGCGCTGACCAGCACCCGCGGCGTAGTCGGCAGCGCGGCCAGCGAGCGACACAGCTGTTCGGTGGCCGGCCCGCGGCTCGCCACGATCGCCTGCCGCCGGGCGGCGGTCCAACGCTGCGCGACACTCGCCCCGGCCAGATGCACCACTGCGTCGAGGGCGGGCAGCCGCGCATCGAGCGCGCCCGTGGTGGCGTTCCACGCCAGCGAATCGCCGCTGCCGTCGGGAACGCGCACCAGCCGGACCACTTCGTGGCCGGCAGCGCGCAAGAACGGGACCATCGCCGAGCCGACGAACCCGGACGAGCCAGTGATGGCGATGCGCATGCGAGGAATCGTTCCTGCCAGCTTACCGCCGTGGGCATCGGCGGCTCGAAGCCGTCTATCATGGTCCGCTGACCGTGTTCCGCCCTCTCCGCTTCCTGGATCTCGTCGCGCCAGCCTGGTTGGCGACCGCGTGTTTCGCGCAGGACACGCTGCGCGAACGCATCAACCACGCCCTCACCGAGGCGCGCCCAGCCCTGCTGGCGCATTTGCAGGCGGCCACCGATCCGTCGAATCGGCCCGGCGAGCTCGCCCTCATCCTGCTCGCCGCCGTGCACGACGGCGTGGACCCAGCGGAGCCGCGTTTCGCCAAGGCGGTCGCGCGCATGGCGAAGGCGAATCCGAACGAGACCTACGATCTCGCGTTGCGCTTGATGGTGATGGAAGCGATGCCGGCGTTCCCCAACCGGCTCGAACTGGCGAAGGAAGACGCCAAAGAACTGCTGCGCCATCGCCACAAGTCCGGCTGCTTTGGCTACGACGACAATCCCGGCGGCTACGACCTCAGCAACACGCAGTACGCGGCGCTGGGCCTGCGCGCCGCACGCGCGATCGGCGTCAAGGTGGAGCGCATCGTGTGGAGCAAGCTCGTCGAGGAGTTGATGGAGCAGCAGGACAGCTACGGCGGCTTCAACTACGGGCGCGGCGATTCCGGCTTCAATGCGTATCCGTCGATGACGGTGGCCGGCATCGCGGTGCTCGCCATCTGCCGCCAGGAACTTGAGATCGACGGCAAGGCGCCGAAGTCGATCGATGGTCGCATCGACCGCGGCTGGGGGTGGATGGCGCGCAACGTGACGGCGATCGGGTCGCCGAAGGAGCGCTGGTCGTTCTATTTCCACTACGGGCTCGAACGCGCCGCGATCCTGTGTGACATCGAGAAGGTCGGCACGACCGATTGGTACGAAGCCGGCGCACGCATGCTGGTCGACATGCAGGACGACGGCGGTGGTTGGATGAGCACGCAGGACGGCCATCCCGGCGGCCACCTCGGCAACGGTCGCGGCGATCTCGTGCCGACCGCGTTCGCGGTGTTGTTCCTGCGGCGCAAGTTCCAGAAGGTGACCGGCGTGGTCACGCCGCATGTGGTGCGGCTGGTGAACCTGGGGCCGAACAGTCGACCGAGCGACGTCGATGCGTGCGCGGCCGAACTGGTGCGGCGCGGCAAGCCGGCGTTGGTGGAAGTGTTCCAGGCGCTGCGCAGCGAGCACGAGCCGGTGCGGCGCGCGGCGGCGGTGGCGCTCGTGGGCATTGCCGGCGAGCGGTTCGGTTACGACCCGGCGAAGGCGGCGGCCGACAACCGCGACGCGATCACGCGCGCGGAACTCTGGTACCTGAAGAATCGGTAAGCGGGGCGGCGGGCGCCGAGGCTCCAGGCACGCCAAGCCCGTGGTGGAAAATGCACTCATCACGGCCCACAATGTGGTCCTTTTCCACCATGTCCAAGACTCAGGTATTCGACACCAGGGACGTTCGCCGAGCAGGTCTCGGTTCGTTCTTCCGCCCCAAGGATGCGGAGGCCATGGGAATCAGCGAGCCGGCTTTGCGCACTCTAGTTCGGCGCGGCGTCGTCGAGAAAGTCGCGCGCGGCCTCTACCACCTGTCGGGAAGCGACAGCGGCGAGCACTACATGCTCGCCGGAGTCTGTGCCCGTGTCCCGACCGGCATCCTCTGCTTGCTGACGGCATTGCAGTACCACGGCATCGGCACGCGTCTCTCCCCCGAAATCTGGTTGGCGATCCCGCACGGCCAGCGTCCCGCGAGAGTTGGCCTCGCCAGGGTGCGGTTCGTGCGGTTCACGAAAACGCTTCTGACCGCCGGCGTCGACGAGGTCAAGATCGATGGTGTGCGCGCGCGTATCACGGATCTGGCTCGCACCGTGGTTGATTGCTTGAGGCTGACTCGGTCGATTGATCGCGAGACCGCTGGGGAAGCGCTGCGCGAGAGCCTGCGTTCACGGGCCGTTACGCCGAACTCTCTGCTGCGCATGGCCCGTGAGTGCGGCTCGTTCGAGCGGGTGCGCGCGGCGGTGGAAGCGGTCACGTGACCAAGCCGCCCACCAATCTCGCTGCGTCGGTGCACAGGCGCTTGCTCGATAGTGCGCGAGCTCGCACCGAGGACTTCCAATTCACGCTCTTGCGCTTTGGCGCCGAGCGTCTGTTGTTCCGTCTGTGCCGCTCTGAACACGCAGAGAGCTTCGTGTTGAAGGGAGCGCTGTTGTTGGTGTTCTGGCCCGACCAGCTCTATCGGCCAACGCGCGATGTCGATCTCGAGGGCTTCGGCGATACCGACCCCGACCGCCTGCGCGTCGTGTTCCAAGCCATATGTCGCGTGCAGTGTTCGGAAGACGCGCTTGCGTTCGATGCAGATTCGGTGGCTGCCCAGCCGATCCGGACGACGCAGGAATACGGTGGAGTTCGCGTCACCTTGGACGCGCGTCTCGGCAAAGCGCGGATCCCGTTGCAGATCGACATCGGCTTCGGCGACGCGATCACGCCGGCTCCGATCGTTCGTGACTTCCCGACCCTCTTGCCGTTGCCGGCGCCACGTCTCCGCACCTATCCGTTGGAAACCGTGGTGGCGGAGAAGTTCGAGGCGATTGCGCGATTGGGGCGTGCCAACAGTCGAATGAAGGACTTTCTCGATCTATGCACGTTGGCGCGCCGATGCGAGTTCGATGGTCCCTTGCTGACCAAGGCGGTCCAGGCGACTTGCCAGCGTCGAAACGCCTTGATGGCAGACATCGACGAGATTCTGGTACCCGACTTCTACGCTGACGTCGGACTTGAGCAGCGGTGGCGTGCCTACGTGCGGCAACTGCCTGCGGGAACGATTGCCCCAGACTCGCTTGCGACGGTGGGGGGCGAGCTGGTGCGGTTCCTGGTGCCACTCGTCAATGCGCTTTTGGGGCACTGCGTCCTGCGTACGTGGAGCAGCAATTCGGGCTGGCTGTTGTGGGGGATGCTCGCTGATCCTGCCAAGTCGCCGCGATGAGGATCGATGGTCACGAATCTAGGGCCTGATCCGTCCTTCGCAGGTGCGGCCCGTATCATCCGCCGCCTTCGCCGCCACGCTGCATGAACGACCTCCATCCCGCCTTCGCGCGCACCGCAGCGCGACGGCGCCATCTCGACCAGGGCAACCTGCTTCGTTCGCTGACCCTCGTCATCAACGCCGTGCCCGGCGGCATCAACCTCGGCCAGGGCGTCTGCGACCTCGACACGCCGGCCCCGCTGGTCACCGGGGCACTGGCGTCGATCGACGGCGGCGACCGCCAGCTCTACACGCCGTACGCCGGCCTGCCTGACCTGCGCACGGCGATCGCGAAGAAGCTGCAGCGGCACAACGGGCTTGCCTACGGGGCGAAGAACGTCGCCGTGTGCACCGGCAGCAGCGGCGCCTTCTTCGCGGCGGGCATGACTTTGATCGAGCCGGGTGACGAGGTCGTGCTGTTCGAGCCGTTCTACAGCTACCACTGGACGACGGTGCCGCTGTTCGGGGCCGTGCCGGTCGCCGTCGGCCTCGATCGCGAGACGCTCGCGTTCGACGAAGCGGCGCTGCGGCGTGCGTTGACGAGGAAGACGCGCGCGGTCGTGATCAACACGCCGGGCAATCCGTCCGGCAAGGTGTGGACGCGGACCGAACTCGAACGGCTCGCCGCGGTGCTCGACGGCAGCGACGTGCTGGTGCTGACCGACGAGGTCTACGAATACATGTGCTTCGACGGGCGCCGCCACGTGTCGCCGGCGACCGTGCCGGGCCTTGCCGAACGCACGCTGACGATGAACTCGTTCAGCAAGACGTACTCGGTGACCGGCTGGCGCATCGGCTTTCTGGCCGGGCCGGAGTCGATCGTCGAGAAGTGCGGCATCGTGTTCGACCAGATCGAAGTGTGTGCGGCGCGGCCGATGCAGCGCGGTGTGCAGCGCGCACTCGAGCAGTTGCCGGATTCCTACTACACGGATCTCCAGGCGGGCTACGAGAAGAAGCGCGACGCGTTCTGTGCGGCGCTGCGCGACGCCGGGTTCACGTTCCTGGTGCCGGAGGGCGCCTACTACGTGATGGCGGACTACCGGCGCGTGTTCGGCGACGTCGAGCCGCATCCGGCGGTGCTGGCGATGATCGACCGCATCGGCGTGAATGCGGTGCCGGGCCATCTGTTCTTCGCGCGCCCCGACGGCGTGCGCTGCATGCGCTTCCAGTTCGCGGTGGACTGGCCGGTGCTCGAAGAGGCAATGCGTCGTTTGCGGAGTCTGTCGGCATGAAGACGTTCCTCGTCTCGTCGTGGTTGGTCGTCGTTGCCGTCGCCGCCGCGTTGCCTGCGCAGCAGGCCGAACCCGATGCCGGCCACGTCGCGTTGCACCAGGCGCTGCTCGATGCGTCGACCGATGCCGTCGTGCTCAACGTCGCGGCGCACCCGGACGACGAGTCGTCGCGCACCAACACGATCCTGCGCCGCAAGTACGGCATGCGGATCGTGACCGCGTACACGACGTACGGCGATGGCGGCCAGAACGCGATCGGCCGCGAGATCGGGCCGCAACTGGCGGCGCTGCGCGTGCGCGAGACGCTGCGGGCGGCGGCGATGAGCGATGCCGAAGTGCTTTGGCTCGGCATGGAGGACTTCGGGTTCAGCAAGACGCTGGCCGAGACGCGGGCGAAGTGGACCGACGAGAAGCTGCTGGCGGCGATGCGCCAGGTCGTCGACGCGGTCGATCCCGACTTCGTGCTGACCAACCATTCGCTGACGCAGGGCCATGGACACCACCGCGCGACGTTCTGGGCGATCGACACCGTGTTGCGCGAACGGGCGGCGAAGAAGCTGTACGTGCCGGCGCTGCTGACGCGGGCGAAGGTCGACGAAGCGAAGTGGATCGTCGATCCGGCCGAACTCGAACCGGCGCGCGGTGAGACCTACGCGCGGCTGGCGCATCGGGCGTGGGTGCAGCACGTCACGCAGGGGCCGTGGGGGCCGCACGATCCGCTGCAGGTCGGTCGCGACTTCTGGAAGGTCGTCAACGACGACGTGCGCACGATCGGAGTGGTCGATGGGGTGCCGCGGGCGATGCCGTGGCTGTGGGTTCGGCCAGGACTCGATGAAGGCGAGCGGTTGTCGGCCCGAGCACGGCAGGCAACTCGTACCGAATTGGTGGCGATGGTGCGGGCGGCGCAGGAGCAGAGCGTCGTGATCGATCGCCACAGCACCGTCGATCAGATGCGCCGAGTGAACATGTCCGGTCGCCACAAGGAAGTGCTCGATCGGATGGTGCTGGCGCTTGCCGACGTGCGCGTGGAGATCTGGCTGCCGCGCGACGAGATCGCCGTCGGTAGCGACGGGATCGCCAACGTCGTCGTGCATGGTGTCGACAGCGTGACGGACCTGAAGGTGGTCAGCGGTGATCGCGTGGGCACGCCGGTGACCGCCGCGGTGCGCACGGTGGTGTTCGACGGTGTGCCGGTGTCGCCGGCGATGCCGTTGCCGACAGTTCCAGGTGAGCCTGCGCCTGCGGCGGCTGCGGCAGCGCCAGCGACGACGCCGCAAGCTGCGGGGCCCTCCGGCCGCTTCACGGTCGCGTTTGCGTGCGAGCCCGTTCGCGCGGGTCCGGAGCCGTGCTTCGTGCAGGTCGATGTCACCTGCAAGATCGACGGCAAGCCGTTCCGGATGAGCCGGCTACTGCCCTACACGCCCGTCGAACCGGTCACCCTGACCTGGGACCGCGAAGTGCTGCTGGTGCCGAAAGGCCGCACCGTCGAGCGCGTGCTCAGCGTTGCCGTGCGCTGCATCCGCAACGAAGAGACCAACACTCCGACCGTGCTGTCGATGGGCCCAGGCATCACTGCGAAGACGATTCCTGGCCGTCTCGCCCTGGCGGAGGGCGACACCGAGACTCGCGTGCTGGTGCGGGCGACGATCGACGCCAACGAACTGACGGCCGATGCGACGTTGACCTTCCGCTTCCAGGGGGCGATGGCGGCGCTGCCGGTGCGTGTCGCCGACGTGAGCGTTCTCGCAGAGGCGCGCATCGGGCTCGTGCGCGGCCCCGACGACACCACCGAGAAGGCGCTCTTCGACCTCGGCGTGCCGTTCACGTCGCTCGATCGCGACGCACTGCTGCTCGCGAACCTCGACGACTTCACCGCGATCCTGCTCGACATCCGCGCCTACCACCATCGGCCCGAGCTCGCCGAGATGCGCGACCGGCTGCTCGCCTACTGCCGAGCCGGCGGTCGCATCGTCGCGATGTACCACAAGTCCGGGGAATGGAACGAACGCGCCGGCCATCCGCTGCTGGCGCCGTTCCCGCTGACGATCGGCGAGGAACGCTGCACCGAGGAACACACCGCGGTGACGTTCGTGCAGGTGGAGCACCCGCTGCTGATGCAGCCGCACGTGATCACCGACGCTGACTTCGCCGGCTGGGTGCAGGAACGCGGGCTCAACTTCCCGAAGGTGTGGGATCCGGCGTGGGTGCCGCTGCTGTCGATGCAGGATCCGGGCGATGCCAAGGCGCACGAAGGGGCGCTGCTGCACACCCAGTATGGCCAAGGCGACTTCATCTATTGCTCGCTGGCGCTGTATCGCCAGTTGCGCATCGGCCACGTCGGCGCGGCCCGACTGTTGGTGAACCTGCTGGCGCGCTGACGCGGCGTCGCGTTCGATGGCGGCATGCCGAAGGCCACGGCCGCTGTGTTCCCTGCCCCGGATCGTCCGGTCGAACTGCGCGAGTTCGCCGTGCCCGAGCTGCAACCCGGCGAAGCGCTGCTGCGCGTCGATTGCAGCGAGGTGTGCGGCACCGACGTGCATCTGCACCACGGCAAGCTCGCGGGGGTGCCGTACCCGCTGATTCCGGGCCACGTCACCGCCGGCACGCTGGCGAAGGTGCGCGGCGATGTGCGCGACGTGCACGGCACGCCGCTGGTCGAAGGCGACGTGGTGACGTTCCTCGACGTGCACCGCACGTGCCATCGCTGCTGGTATTGCCTCGTCGCGAAGGCGAGCACGCGTTGTCCGGAGCGCAAGGTCTACGGCATCACCTACGGCGCCGCCGATGGGCTGCTCGGTGGTTGGGCCGACACGCTGCATCTGCTCGCCGGCACGCGCGTGATCAAACTGGCCGGCACGCCGCGCGACTTCTTGCGCGGTGGCTGCGCGCTGCCGACGGCGCTGCATGGGCTCGAACGCGCGAACGTCGGCATCGGCGACACGGTGCTGGTGCTCGGCATCGGACCGGTGGGTTTGTCGTGCATTGCGCTCGCGCGCGCGGCGGGGGCCGGCCTGGTGCTCGCGATCGGGGCGCCTGCGCTGCGGGCCGAGGCGGCGCGGGCGATGGGCGCGGACCACGTGTTCGGCCTCGACGTGGCGCCGGCGGAGCGCGAAGCGTGGGTGCGATCGCACACCGGCGGGCGCGGCGCCGACGTCGTGATCGAGGCCGCGGGCGCGCCGTCGGCCGTTGTGCAGGCGATGCGCTGCGCGCGTGATGCGGGGCGCGTCGTCGTGCTCGGCCAGTACACCGACCACGGCGAAGTGCCGTTCTCGCCGCATGCCGACCTCAACAAGAAGCACCTCGACGTGCGCGGCTGTTGGGGCAGCGACTACTCGCACTTCCATCGCGCGGTGCAAGTCGCGGGGCATGCGCGACTCGGCGCGCCGTGGCGATCTTTGCCGGTGCGCGAATACCGGCTCGCCGATGTGGGGCAGGCACTTGCCGCGGTCGAACGCGGCGAAATCGTGAAGGCGCTCGTGCTGCCGTAGCGTCAGCGCTTGGCGGCGAGACGCGCGAGCTCTTCGCGCAGGGCGGCCAGTTCGCTCTCGAGCTGGTCGACGCGAGCCTGCAGCGCCGCCAGTGGCGTCGGCGGCGTCGTGCTCGGCCGATGCTGCGCATCGAGCAGTTGCACCAGCTGGATCACCGGCACCACCTGGTCGCGAAACCCGTGCAGCACGAGCCAGCGCGTGTCGGCGGCCGAAGCGGTCGGCATGCCCGGTTGCCACATGCCGTGCAACGAGAACTGTGCCCGCAGCCCGTTCGCGATCAGGCGCGCATCGGCCCACTCCAGGGGCACCACGACCATCGCCAGTTCGCGCAGGTGCGGCCGCTGCAGCACTTCGTCCCTGGTGCGCCACGGGATGTTCGCGGCGACGGCCTGCGGATTCGCGGTCAGCGAGACGATCTGGTGCAAGCCGCGCAGTTCATCGAGTGGCAGCACGACGAAGTCGCGGGCCGCCAGCATCGCGTAGAGCAGTTCTTCACTGCCGAGCGCGTCGAGCGAGATCGTTCGTTGCAGCCGGAAGCCCTGGGCCTTGTCGACGGCCGTGAAGTCGTAGAGGTAGTTCCGGCACAGGTAGCCGGCGACTGCCTCGATCAGGTCGGTGACTGCGTACTCGCCGGCTGGGAGGGTGAGTCCGTCCTTCGTCGCGGTGATCGGACCGTGGAACTCGGTGGCCAACACCAGGGGGCGTTGCGCCACGGTGCTCGCGGCGATCGTCAACAGCACGAACGGAACGTGGAAGCCGTGCACAACCGACTCACTTCCCCGGGTTGGTCGCGGGCGCGCCCGCCAGCTTGTCCTCGAGCGCCTTCAGGCGTGCCTGCAGCGAACCGATCAGCTCCTCGATGCTGGGCGCGATCTTCGTGGGCGGCGTGTCGCATTCGCGCACGATCCGGATCGCCTGCGCGACCTGGTCCTGGAACCCGCTGATCAGCAGGGTTGAGTTGTTGCCGACGTTGCCGATCGTCAGCGAAGCGCTGCCGGTCGGGGCGCCGGTCGAGGCGAAGAACGGACGCAGCGCGTTGGTGGCGACCGTCGCGTTGATGTGCTGCAACGGCAGCGAAACGGTGACCGGGACCTTCAAGTTCGGTCGTGCCAGCACCTGATCGATGGTGCGGTGTTGGGCGCGGTTGGCCACCTCGCGGCCGCGCGGGCCGCTCAACGACACGACTTCGAACATCGTGCCATCGTCGAGTTGGATCATCGCGAAGCCGGCGCGATAGAGCAGTGACGTCAGCACCTCCTCGCAGCCGCTCCGGTCGGTCTCGATCTTCTGCTGCAGGCGCACGGTCAGCGACGCACCGCCGACATGCATGTCCGCGGTGCTCACCAGGATGTTGCGATCGAGGTAGTCGGCGCAGCGGTCGATCAGGGCCGGCAGTTGGATTTCGCCGGCCTCGATCACGAACGGAGCCTTGGGGGCGTCCTTGGCTCCCTGCTGGGCGATTACGGCGGGAGCAATGGCGAGCAGGGAGAACAGGAGTGTGGCAGTGCGCATGGGGTCCTCGTGGTCGCTCGGACGGGGGTGGCGGCCTCTTCTTCCCGCGACGGCGTGGCGGCTACGTTGCGCGGGTGTTCGCTCGTCTCGTCGTTGCCTGCGTCGCTCTCGTGTTCGCCGCCTGTTCGGCTGGTCCGACGGCGATGGCTCCGTCGGTGGGCGTCGATCCGGCGCGCTGCCTGCACGGCCACAACGACTATCTGCAGCCGGTGCCGCTGACGAAGGCGCTCGAGCTCGGATTCGGCAGCGTCGAGGCGGACGTGTTCCTGGTCGATGGCGAACTGCGCGTCGGCCACGAACGTTGGCAGCTGCGGCCAGGGCACACGCTGCGCTCGCTCTACCTCGAACCGCTGCGCCGTCACCTCGACGCCAACGGGGGGAAGGTGCACGCGGGCGAAGGGCGCCCGTTCGTGCTGTTGGTCGACATCAAGGCCGAACCTTCGCGCGTATGGCCGGTGCTGCAGCAGGAACTCGCCGCGTTCGCCCCGATGCTGACCCGATGGAACGGCGCCACGGTGCAGGCGGGAGCGGTGACGGTCGTGCTGTCCGGCGCGCGCCCGTGGCGCGAGGTCGCCGCTGCCGCCGAACGCCACTGCGCGCTCGATGGCCGCCTGCGCGATCTCGACGCGATACCGCCGACCGACGCAGCGCTCGTGCCGTGGATCAGCGATGCGTGGACGAATGTCTCCGATTGGCGCGGCAGCGACGAACTGATGCCGGCCGAATGCGAACGCATCGCGGCGCTCGTCGCGCGTGCGCACGCCCAAGGCCGCGAACTGCGGTTCTGGGGCGTGCCTGATCGCCCCGAGGCGTGGCGCGCACTGCGCGAACTCGGCGTCGATCGCATCAGCACCGATCGGCCGGCGGACGCCGCGAAGTTCGTGCGCGAGGACGAAGCACGAATGCCGCATCGCCGGTGAGCCGCGCCCGCCGCGGGCGTCGGCTCCTACGAGGCGCCCAGGCTCAGTACGAGCCGATGCGTTTGCTGCGCACGAAGTTGGTCAGCAACCGGAACGCCGACAGGTCCGGCACGTTCTGGCTCGCCTTGCCCGGCGTCTTCCAATAGGCCTCGCCGCGCGTCGCGCGCCACGTTTCCAGCGACAAGCCCATGTGGTCGATCGCGTGGATCTGGCGGTCCTTGTCGGTCTTCAGGCCGACGGTCTTTTCGAGACCTTGCAAATCGAAGTGGTTGGCGGAGTCGAACAGCACGCCATGGCCGCAGAAGAACCACGCCGCCAGGTTGCCGCAGCCCCAGCGCTCAGCGCAGTCGGGGCTGTCGATCAGCACTTCGCAACGTTCGGGGTCGAGCACCTGGATCAGGTGGGCGCCTTCGAGGTGGTAGATCGGCACCACCGAAGGCGGGAACACGCCGGTCAGCAGCGGGCTGTCGGGTCGCACCGGACGCGCGCGCACGTCGTCCATCACCTGGTCGCGCGTGCCGGCCATCTGCATGACGCCGGACTCGATGCGGGCAATCGTCTCGGACAACGCCCAGCATGAACCGAACAGCGAACCGCCGGTGCGCACGAACCACTCCAGCGGTTCGAGGTCGGGTGGAGCCAGCTCGCCGGTGCAGTTGGACACGAAGATCGCCTCGGGGTGCATGCCGACTTCGAGCACCTTGCCCTTCATCGTCGTGCGGTAGCCGATCTTCAGCTTGTCGAGCAGCAGTTCGATGTGGTCGCCGCGGCACTGGAACACCACCACGTCGAGGCCGGTGTAGATCTCCGAATCGGGCACGCCGTAGCCGTACTTCTTCAGCTTGTCGAGCGTGGCTTCGCGGTCGGTGAAGTCGTGCTTGCTCCGGTTCGTGTCCCACCAGGCACGCCACGATTTGGCGTCGGGCTTGGCGTCGTACTTGCGCGCCATCGTGCGCAGCGCCTCGTGGGCGGTGCGCGCGACCACCGGGTGCGCATCGCCGAGCATGCCGAGCACCGGATCGACCGCGGCCTCGCGACTCCAGTGCATCAGGCCGACGATCGCCGCGCCGCGCAGGCGCCAGTCGCTGTTCGTCAGCAGCTTCTGCAGCACCGGCAGCGCCGCATCGTCGTCGGTCTTGCCGAACGACACTGCGGCCACGCACGCGATCTGCCAACGCGAATCGTTCATCGCGGTCATCAATGCCTGGTTGGCGCCCTGCACGCCCGAACGACCGAGCCGCACGATGGCGCGCTCACGCACCGACTCGTCGAGCGGGCCGGTGACGATTTCGGCGAGCCACTGCACGGCTTCCGGCGAAGTCAGCGGGCGCAGCGCTGCGACCGTTTCGACCAGCTGCAGGAACACGCGCGATTCGCGCTCCTTCTGCCAGTGCCCGAGGGCAGCCGCCAGCGCTGCTTCGCCACCGATCTCGCGCAGGGCCTTCGCGGCCGCGGCGCGCGCTTCGCCACCGCCGGCTTGCAGCGCGGGCCGCAGCGCATCGACCGCGGCCTTCTGGTCGAACACCGGGCGTTCGCCGCGCGCCAGCATCGGCACGACGCGGGCGCGGCGGGTGAGGGCGAGATCGCTGCCGCCAGCCGTCTTCAGGGCCGTGAGCGCGTTCTGGGCCCGGTCGGCAGGGCTCGCTTCGATCACTGCCACGAAGGCCCGCTGCACGCGGCGGGCGACGACTTCGTGCAGGCCCGGTCCACCGAGCAACGTCGTCAGCGGCGCCAGGTCGTCCTGGCGCGGCGCTTCGGCGATCGTGTCGAGGGCACGGCAACTCACCGCCAGGAACGGCTCGGCCGCGAGCGTGCTCACGGCAGCGGCGCGATCGGCGGCGCATTCGAGCCACGCGACGGCGGCTGCTTCGCGCACCAGCGCCACCGGGTCGCGCAGCAACTTCTTGATCTTGTCGGCTTCGGCGAACGCCGGCTGGCCGCGTTGCACCAGCGCCAGCGCTTCGAGGGCAGCCACCTGCGTCTTGCCCTTCGCCTTCTTCCAGATCGAGTTCGCCGCTTCGAGCGGATCGATGGCGGCCGCAGCGAGTGCGGCGGCGCGCCGCACCCGCACGATGTCGCCGTCGATCGCGAGTTCGATCAGCGCGCGCAACGCCGTCTTGCTCTTCATCGTGCCGAACGCCATCGCGGTGCGTTCCTGGATCTCCCAGTCGCGATCGGCCAGGAACGGCATGATCTGCGTCTCCGCGTCCTTGCGGCCCGACGTGGCGATCCAGTCGATGGCGGCGAGGCGCGTGTCGATCGCCTTGGCGCGCAGTTCGGGCGTGCGATCGCCGGGCGGCGTCTGCGCCGCGAGCGGGGCCATGGCGGCGAGGGCAAATAGGAACGGTGCAGGGTGGAGACGATTCATGCGACGACGGCTCGCCGGGGTGCTTCGCGTCTAGCGTGGAGCGGGTCACTTGCCCGCGAGCGCGGACCATACCCGCATCCGCTAGCCGAGCCTCGGGTCGAGATTCCTGACGCTACTGGCTAGAGTCCGTGGGGCACCGATCCCGGCTCGATTCGCTGGCTGCCTCTCGACGCGGGCGACGTCGCCCGCATCCATGGTGCAGTGGCCGCGGCACTGGTGCCGGTCACGGCGGTGCTGGCGGCGTGGCACTACGGCTCGTCGGCGCGTGTGGGCCCGGCGCGGGACATCGACCTCGGCCTTTGGTTCGACGCGAGTCGATCGGCGTGATCGACGTCGATGCCATCGCGCAGGGGATTGCGGACCAGTGTGGCCGTCCCGTCGATCAAGTCGCGCCCTGCGCGCCGGCCCCTGAGCATCACGACCACGATGGCGGCAGCAGCAGGCGCTTGCCGTCGGCGCTGCGCGTGCGACCGGGTGGGGCCAGGAAGTCGCGGTCCCAGAGCTGGCACGTCACTTCCTTGTGCTTCTGGTCGAGCCCTTCGCAGTAGTTGGTGTACTTGCAGCGCCGCACTTCGGCGCCGCGCCCCTGCCGCATCTTCTCCCACCAGTCGGGGTCGGCGAGGCTCTGCCGCGCGGCAGCGACCAGGTCGGCTTCGCCGCGCTGCAGGATGCCTTCGGCGAGCGCGAAGTCGTGGATGCCGCCGGCGGTCACCACCGGCGTCGTGCGGCCGGCGCTGCGCACGGCGGCACGGATCGCGGCGGCGAGCGGCACGTTGCGCCCGAACGGTCCGCGCGCGTCGCTGCGCACACTGGGCATGCATTCGTGACCGGACGGGCCGGTGTACGGATACGCGGCGTCGCCGACGTTGGGCTGTTTGGCGTCGTCGAACTTGCCGCCCTTGCTGATCGACAGGAAGTCGAAGCCGGCGGTGGCGAACGCGCTGCCATGCGCGCAGGCGTCGGCGACATCGCTGCCGCCGAGGATGGCTTCATCGCCGAGGTAGCGCGTGCCGACCACGAAGTCGGAGCCGACGCGCGCCCGCACCGCTGCGAACACTTCGAGCGGCAGCCGTTGCCGCCCCGCGAGCGAGCCGCCGTAGCCGTCGGTGCGCACGTTGGTGCGCGACAGGAACGACGCCATCGTGTAGGCGTGCGCGAAGTGCAGTTCGACGCCGTCGAAGCCGGCATCGCGCGCGCGCGCGGCGGCATCGGCGAACAGCGTGGGCAGCACCTGCGGCAGCTCGCGGATGTGCGGCAAGTGCAGGTCGTTCACTTCGTCGCGCGCACCGTAGCCGAGGTCGCGGTACTCGCGCGGGGAGAGGATCGCGCGGTGCTCCTCGTCGGTGGCCGCCGCCAGGCACGCGCGCACGCTGGCCTCGTCCGCTGCCGCCGCGGCGCCGAAGCGTTCGCGCACGGCATCGACGTGGTGCTGGGTGATCGCCAGGAAGCGCGCGAAGTACTTCGCCGGCTCCGGCCGCCGTCGGATCACCAGGAAGTCGAGGATCTGCAGGAACACGCGCGTGCGCCCGCGGCTGCGGGTGCGCACGGTGGCGACGAGCTCGCGCAGGCCCGGGACGAAGCGATCGTGGCCGACGCGCAGCAACGGCCCACTCGGCACGTCGCGAATGCCGGTTGCTTCGACCACCAGCACGCCGGGCGCGCCGTCGGCGAAGCGGCCGTACCAGTCGAGCACGTTGGGGGTGACGAAGCCGTCCTCGGTTGCTCGCCACGGCACCATCGCCGGCACCCAGCTCCGGCTCGTCGTCGTCACCGTTCCGATCGTCGCCGGCGAGAACAGGAGCGACTGCGCGGCCTGTTCGGCGGTGGGCCAGTGTGCCGGTGGCACTTCGTGGCGCACGATCGGCTCGGTGGGCTCGCTCATGGCGCGCCCGCGGTCAGCCGCGGCCCTTCGGTGGCTCGCGGAACCCGTTCGGGGCGCGGCGCAACTGACCCATCGATTGCGGCGGTTGCTCGAGGCCGAGCATGAACCACTGCATGCCGAAGTTCTGCATCGTCATGCGGGTGCGGTTCTGCAGGCGCAGCAGGTTGTCCTTGGTCTCGGCGTTGCCGGGATCGCGCTTCTGGAACGTGGCCAGCAGCTTCTGCGCCTCGTCGTTCTTGTCCTGCTTGTGCAGCATCCAGGCCCACGCGTTGTGCAGCAGCGCGTGCTTCTTGTTGACGGCGCCGGCGAGTTGCAGCACCGACAGGGCGCGGTCGGTGTCGCCGGTCTTCCACAGGATGCAGGCGAGCAACAGGCGGGCGTCGGTGGCGCGGATGCTGGCGCCTTCGAGCAGCTGCAGCGCGCGTTCCTTCTTGTTCGCCATCCACGCCAGCATGCCCATGTTGCCGAGCAACTGGCCGCGCAGCATCGGCACCCATTTGCCGAGCGGCAGCATGTCTTCGAGGCTCTGCAACGCGGCGTCGAGATGGCCGGCCTGCACCTGTTGTTGCATGCGCGCCATCGCCGGATGCACCATGGCGCCGATGCGCCGCGCGATCACGATCCAGGCCGCGATGAACGCGAGCACGGTGAACACGATGCCCCAGCCCCAGCCCCACCAGCCGGGGATGGTGCCGGAGAAGCCGAGCAGGAACGCGAATGCGGACGCGAGGAGGACGGAGTACACGCCGGTCGGAATCTCTGGGGGAACGAAGGGGCGAACAGGATACGGACGCTGGCGTCCGATCGCGACCGTTCCCTGGCCGAAGGCGCCGAAGGGCTGCCGGGCCCGCGGCGGGGCCCAGGCCAGCCCGGCCGGACTCAGCTCTCGACCCAGGTGCCGACGAAGCGGTGCGCGACGAAGCTGGTGAACTTCGTCGGCGACAGCAGATTCATCTCCCAGCCGTGCAGGTTGCCGAAGTCCTGCTGCGTGTGTTCGACGAAGTGGCGCAGGTCGCCGATGGTGGTGCGGTCGTTCGAATCGTAGATCGCATCGACCGCCCAGATCGGGGCGCCGGAGTGCACCGAGATCAGCTGGGTGCGCATGCCGAGGTGGGGCGGCGTGTAGGGGCGCCAGGCCGTGACCGAGCCGACGAACACGCCGTCGAGCGAGTAGCGGTTGCACAGGCGCACCATCGAATCGGTCGACATGCGGCCGCGCGACAGCGACTCGTTGAGCTCGTCGTCCTCGCGCGCGTCGCTCGGCAGCGGCACCACTTCGAAGCGGCGCAGCTTCTGCAGTTCGGCGACGAACGCGTCGCGCACCTTGTTGCAGTCGGCTTGCACGCCGGCTTCCTGCGCGAACGGCAGCACCATGATGCGGCGCACGTTGGCGAGGTCGGCGGGTTCGGCGAGGAAGAAGTTGATGGGCTTGGGCACGTGCGGCTGGCCCCAGGTGCAGCCGGCGAACGGCGACACCGCGGCGAGCAGCGCAAGAAGACGCAGGAAGGCGCGCATCAGCGGCTCCGGGGCGGCGTGGCCGCGGCATCAGTCGGCGCTGCCGTGCTCTGGTCGAGCGTCGACCGCAACGCTTCGATCTTCGCCAACAGCGTAGTCTGTTCGAGTTTGGCCTTCTCCAGCGACAGGCTCAGGATGCGGGCTTCGAGTTCGCGCCGGCGGCCGCGCAGCATTTCGGTTTCGGCCTCCGCTTGCGCGCGCAGCGCCTTCTCGCGTTGCAGCGAACTGCCTTCGTTGGCGAGCCGCGTGTTCAGGTTCTTGTTCTCGCCGACGAGCTGTTCGAGCCGCTTCTCGAGTTGCGAGTAGGCTTCGCGCAGCGTCTTGAACTCGCTGAGCAGCAGGTTCTGCTTGGGGCCCCAGTCCATCTCGGTGTTGACCCCGGCCTCGGCGAGGTTGCCCTTGTAGCCATCGAGCGGATCGGTCGCGATCGGGTCCATCAGCCCCGACGTGCTTGAGCAACCGCACGCGAACGTGGCCAACGCGGCGAACAGTGCCGCCAATGCGAACGACGAACGGGGGAACGTGGTCATGTCAGGTCTCCTTGCCGTAGACGCACTCGATCACCGCCACCGAACCGCAACCGCAGCGCACTTCGAAGCCGGCGATGCGATCGCCGTCGAGCAATGGCACGACGGTCATCGGGGTTGCCGGATGTCCTGCCGCGGTGGTGCCGCAATCGACGAGTGCGGGTTGGCGCACCATGCGCACCGCATCGCGGCGGATCACTCCGGGCTGTTGGTTGCTGTCGGTCATGGGGGTGAAGGGGCTGCCCTTCACGCGATGACGTCGACGTGCCGGGCAGTTGTCTCGTCCTTTCGGCCAGGATCGACGGCAACCTGAAGCGTCCTTCGCATCGGCATTTGCCCGGCAGCGGAATCGCTGCGGCGTTCGCCGTCCTGGCCCGCTTCGCCCGCACTCTGCTGCAACGCGCGCCGGAACGCCTCGGCCTGCTCGCGTTTCTGCCCGCCGCCGCGTCGTTCGGTGACCGGCGAGGTGCCGAGCACGATCGAAGGCAAAGCGCGCATCGGTTCCATGGCTCAATCGCCTTCCTTCATCTTCAGGCGCAGGCGTTCGGTGGCGCGGGTGAGGATCTGGCTGATGCGCGACTCGGTCACGCCGAGCACGTCGCCGATCTCCTTCAAGAACAGCTGCTCGTGGTAGTAGAGCACGACCACGTGGCGGTCGGTCTCCGGCAGTTCGGCGATGGCCTTGGTCAGGCGTTCGAGGTTCTCGCGGTTGCCGGCGAGCAGGCGTGGATCGATCGCGTCGTCGTTGGCGATCTGGCTGCTGAGCGAGCCCCCGTCGTCCTCCGAACCGTACACCTCGTCGAGCGACAGCGTGCGGCTCGTGTGCAGCGCCTGCAGGTCTTCGTCGAGTTCCTTTTCGGTGCAGCCCAGCGTTTGCGCCAGTTCGGCCAGGGTCGGCTCGCGGTCGAGTTCGGCCCACAGCTTCGAATTGGCGCGGTCCATCTTGCGCAGGCGGTCGCGGCGGTTGCGCGGCACCGGGTCGTGCTTGCGCACTTCGTCGAGGATCGCGCCGCGGATCGCGGTGTAGGCGAACGTCTTGAACGAGGCGCCGCGCGCGGGGTCGTAGGTCGAAGCGGCGTGCATCAGGCCGATGACGCCGACCGAGTAGAAGTCGTCGCGGTCGAGCGAGCCGGGCAGCGACACCGGCAGGCGCGCCACCACGTAGCGGACGAGCGGCAGGAACTGCTCGATCAGGCGGTCGCGTTCGGCGACGGAGCGCGCGATCTTCTGCGTGCCGGACTTCACGCATCCTCCTTCGGCTGCTCGGCTTTGCGCTTGGTTTCGTCGCGCGCGATGGCGTCGAGCACGGACCCGATCAAAGGCGGAGCGAGCAGCTTGCCGGCAACGAGCGCGCAGGCGGCGACCGTCACCGATCGCCACAGCGCGGTCATGCCATCGACGCCGGCCAGGAACGCGACGAGGAAGGTCACCCCGAAGGCGATGCTGGTCAGATACGCCGTGAGCAGGCGCGTCAGTTCGTTGCTGCCGTTTCCCGACTCCATGTGCCGCGCGGATCATCGGCAACGCGGCGGTCCCAGGTTGAGGCGGCTTGGCGCCGAAGTCGCGGCGCGATCAGGGTTTCCCCGGATCAACCGAAGTGCCTACTGCGGCAGTCCGGAGGCCATGCCGTAGCGCGATCCGACCCGCACCCAGCTGCGCCACTCGGCGTCGACCTCGGCCCATTCGCGCTGCAGTGCCGTGCGGAAGGCGGTGGCGACCTCTTCTTCGGTCTGGTTGTCCGCACCGACGGAGCGCATCAGCGCCGGCCAGGTGTCGGGATGACGGGCCAGCAGGAACATGACGAAGGTCCACGCCTTGGCGCGCACGGGCTCGCGGAACCGCTCCATGCGTTCGCGCACCATGTGCACCAGCGGCGCATCAGCTTCGGTCTCGGCGAGTTGCCGGATGTGTTTGAGCCAGGCCGTCGGATCGCGGTCCAACTCGTCCTTGCCGCCGGCGGCACGCGTCGCCGGAATGAAGTACCTGGCTTTCACGGTGCCGCACAGCAGGTACGTCAGCGTGTGCACGAGGCCTTCGCTGCAGCCGGACTCGAACGCAGGATTGCAGCGTTTGGCGATCAGGCCGACGGCGCTGTCGTCCTCCGACCCGGGCGTGTGCATGATCCATTCCGCCTGCCCCGCGGCTGCCTTGAAGGCGCAGCCACCGTAGGTCTTGGCGGCCGAGAGCGTGGAGCCTCCCGTGGTCACCGGACAGGCTTCCAGCAGGCGGTCGCGTTCGGCCTCGTCGCGCACCACGACCACCCAGCGCACCTGGATCGGGAAGTAGTCGAGGCGCGACTTGCGTTCCGCGGGCCACAGGAAATCCAGCATGGCGACGGCGCGTTCGGCCCAGACGGCGTGCAGGACGGCGAGTCTGGGGTCGGCCGCCCAGAAGGTGACGTGCTTGCCGCGGGCACCGTGGAACTCGATCCCGGCCGGCTTCAGTTCGCCGGGCATGAAGTTCGGCGTCAGCGCTTCGATGGTCGGCTCCATCGCCGTGACTTCCTGCGCCTTGGCCAGGATCGCGCGCCGCCGTTGCGCGCACGCGACCTGTTCTTCGGTGCCGTAGAAGCCTTCGAAGGCGACGTGGCCGAGCGCTTCATGCGACTTCACGTCGTCGGGATCGAACCACAAGGCGCGTTCGAACTGGGTCACGCCGCGGGTTCGCTCCTCGGTGGCGAACAGCGCGATGCCCAGCTCGCGGTGCAGCGCCGCGGCGCGCTTGCGCGTCGTCACCCAGGCGGTGGTCACCGCGTTCCGTTGCGGCGTGGTGGCGGCGTCCGCCGGCAGCTTGTCCACCGGGCCTTGCTGCCATTCCCCCTTCACCTTCTTCCAGCCGAGTCCCGCCCGCGCGGCGGCGTTTTCGATGTCGTAGTGGTCGAGGATCTGCTCGTAGGCCATGCGCGCGCGCGACGGCAGTTTGGAGGTCTCGGCGGTGCGAGCGAACGTGACCAGGAGTTGCGCCACCTGGCGGTCGAGTTCCTGCTCGTTCTTCGGCGCTCCCGGTTGCTGGGTGGTGGCGACGCACGCAAACAGGAACGTGCTCAGGATGCGGAAGTGGTGCATGGCTGGGGGCGGGAGGTCTCTCCTCGCGGCGGCAGAGTGCCACCAACCCGGTCTCGCCGCCATGAATTGCTTCGCGCGCGCCATCGACGCGGGAGATCGGCGGGCGCCTCGATCACGCGCGCCGGAACAGGTTTTTGGCGATGCGAATCCCGGTGATCGCGCCACCGGCGCGTTCGATGGCGAGCGGCATCTGCTGGCGCCAGTCGAAGAACTGCGCCTGCTCCAGCTCGGCTCCGGTGACGAAGCCGCGCGTGGGCGGGTACTTGGCCCACTCGATCGATGCCCGCAGCCGGTTGTCGTGCCGTTCGATGACGAGCTTGCCGATGTCACTGTTCCAGGTGCCGACCAGCTCCGCGCCCGCCGTCGCCGGCAGTGGCTTCGGCAGTTCGCGGCGCTCGCCGAACAGCAGCGCTTCGATGCCGTTGGCGACCTCTCCCATCGGGCCGTCGTCGCGGTTGCACAGCACTGCCACGAACGCGTCGACATCGGGAAAGCGGCGCACGTCGCAGAGGAAGCCGCGCACGCTGCCACCATGCTGCTGCACGCGCCGGTCGTCGCGCGTGCGGACGAACCAGCCGAGCGCGTAGTCGTTCAGCCCCGGCGTGAACAGTTCCTTCTTCGCCGCCGCTTTCAGCACCGTCTCCGCGCGCAGCGCGCGGTCCCAGTGCCACAGATCCCACACGCTGCCGACCGCGCCACCCATGCCCTTGTACTGGAACCCATAGCTGCCGTACGGATGGGCCAGGGCCGAACGCGGTTCGCCACGACCACGACCGATCGCCACCGTGACGCCTTTGGGTTCCGGATCGCCGGTGAAGCACGCGGTGGTGGCCTTGGCCGGCGCGAACAGGTGCTTGCAGCAGAACGGCCCGAACTTCTCACCCGAAGCGCGCTCGATGATCTCGGCGAGCAGCGCGTAGCCCTGGTTCCAGTACTCCCAGTGCGTACCTGGCTTGTGCTTGGGACCGCCGGCGAAGTACGACGGCAGCACTGCCGCGAGGTCGTCGCCGCTGCCTCTCGAGTTGGTACCCGGGATGCCCGACGTGTGCTGCAGCAGATGGCGAATCGTGATCGCGCGGCAATCGTCCGGGATGCCGGGCAGGTGTTCGTGGATCGGGTCGTCGAGCTCGAGCTTGCCACGCTGCACGAGCACCATCACTGCGGCGGCGGTGAACTGCTTGGTGAAGCTCGCCAGTTCGAACACCGTGCGCGCGTCGTTCGGGATCTTGCCGGCGAGGTCGGCGGCGCCGACGCCGAGTGCGGCGACGACCTTGCCATCGCGCGCGGCGATCACCGCACCGCCGAAACCCAAGTCGGCAGCCGCTTCCGCAAACGCGGCGATGCGTTCGCCCGTGGCACCGACGACGATGCGCTTGCCGTTGTCCTGGGCCAGCGCCGCTGGCAGCAGACCAAGCGCGACAACGGCCAGACGCTGCAAGGAGGCTCGCATGGGAAGGGCTTGGTTACCCGGTCTCCTGGCCGCGGCAAAGCCCCGGCGGCTACTTGGCGGTGGGCACCGGTTCGATCGCCGGCAACAGCCCGATCCCACTCGCTTCCACCGCCTGCCGGAACGTCGCCAGCGGGCCCGCCACGAACGCATCGACGGCGGCGGCGACCGCCGGCGCTTTTGCCTTCGCGCGCGCCATCGACTCGATCTCCGTGCGGTTTGGCGCGTCGTCGGTGCCAGTCACCCGCAGCAACTGCTGCACCTCACTCATCAGTCCTTCGTCATCGCGGTTGATGCCCTGCACCGGCTTCTTGCCCCACAGCGCCTCCTCGACGCCATCGAACGCCTTCTTCACCTCGGTGACGGCCTTGCGCAGCGCTTCGTGCGGATCGGTCGCACCCTTCTTCACCTTCGGCTCGATCGCCAGCCGCTTCTCGATCACGTCGATGTCGCGTTTGGCGCGCGCCAGCCGTTGCGTCGCCAGGCGCAGCGAACCCTGCACTTCCTGCCGCTGCGCACGCAGCGCGTCCTTGGCCTGCCGGTCGGCGAGCGCGATCGTGACGCGCGGGTCGGGTTGCACGGTGACCTTGGTCTCGCGGCTCTCGCCCTGGAAGCGCACCGTCAGCGTGTAGTCGCCGGGCAGCACTTCGCGGCCGGGCGGCGGCAGATCGGGTTCGTCCTGGAACTCGCGCGACGGGCCGGGGGCGCCGTCGCGTTCGAAGCGCCACACGAGGCGATTGAGCCCGAGGTGCACTCCGTGCCGGAACGTGCGCACCAGGGCGCCGTCGGCGCCGCGCACTTCGATGGTCACCTGGTCCTTCGGTTCGTCGTCCTGCTTCTTCTCCGCGTCCTTCTTGTCCGCGTCCGGCGTCTCCGCCTTGTCTTCCTTCGCCGGCTTCACGCGGGTCTTCTCGACCTTTGCATCCGGGTGCTTCAGCTCCGGCGCGTTGGCGACCAGGTCGACGAACACGCCGCGTTGCCGCGTCTGCCCGCGGTACTCACCCTGGCCGGGAAAGCGCGAGCCGGGGCTTTGCGCCGTTTCGAAGGCGATCGCCGGCCGCGCCGCGAAAACGTGCAGCTTCTGCTGCAGCAGTTCGGGCGTGAGCGTGCGCAGCGGAGTGACGTCATCGAGCACGAAGATCGAGCGGCCGTGCGTCGCCACGACCAGGTCGTGGTCGCGCGGATGCGTGACGATCGCCATCGCCGAGCAGGGCGGCACGCCGTGCGCCCAACGCTGCCAGGTGGTGCCGCCGTCGATCGACACGTAGAGCCCGAACTCGGTGCCGAGCCACAGCAGGTTCTTCTGCACCGGGTCCTGTTCGAGCACGAGGCAGTAGCCGTCGAGCGCGGGCGTCGCCAACGACACCCACGTCGCGCCGAAGTCGCGCGTCACGTACACGTACGGCGTCCAATCGGCGTGGCGATGGTTGTCGAACACGGCGAACGCGGTGCCGGCGTCGTGCGGGCTCGCTTCGAGGTGCGGGCACCAGGTGTTCTTCGGCAGCCCGGCAATGCGATGTTCGAGCGAGCTCCAGCTCTGGCCGCCGTCGCGCGTCAACTGCACGCGGCCGTCGTCGGTGCCAACCCACACGAGTCCCTGCTGCACCGGGCTCGGCGCGATGGTGACGATCGTGCAGTGGTTCTCGGCCGCGGTGACGTCACGCGTCAGCCCGCCGCTCTCGTGCTGCTTCTGCCACTCCGCGTTGTCGCTGGTGAGGTCGGGTGAGATCACGTCCCAGCCGTCGCCGCGATCGCGCGAGCGATGCACGAACTGGCTGCCGTAGTACACGGTCCCTGGCGTGAACGGGTCGATCGCGATCGCCGCGTTCCAGTTGAAGCGCAGCGCCACGCCTTCGGGCGCCGGCGGCCGGATCGACTTGCTGATGCCGAGGCGCAGGTCGTAGCGCACGAGCGCGCCACCCTGGCTCATCGCGTAGCCCTGCCGGCTGTCCTGCGGATCGGGAACGGTGGCGAAGCCGTCGCCGAAACACACTTCCTGCCAGTGCGGGTTGCGGATGCCGCCGTTCTCCCAGACTGTCGATGGGCCGCGCCAGCTGCCGTTGTCCTGCAGGCCGCCGTAGACGTGGTAGGGCACGTCCATGTCGACGGCCACGTGATAGAACTGCGCCAGCGGCAGGTTGGCGCAGAAGCGCCACGACGCGCCGCGGTCGAGGCTCGTGTAGACGCCGCCGTCGTTGCCGAGGATCTGCCGGCGCGCATCGGTCGGATCGATCCACAGCGCGTGGTGGTCGGGGTGCGCCGCGTCCCAGCCGATCAGCCCGCCGAAGCTGCGGCCGCCATCGGTCGACACGTCGACGACGACGTGCAGGTTGTAGATGCGGTTCGCGTCGAGCGGATCGACGCGCAGGTCACAGAAGTAGAACGGGCGCGCCGCGACGTCGTCGGTGGTGTTGACGGTGCGGAAGCGGAAGCCGCCGTCGTCGCTGCGCAGCAGCGCGTTCTTCGTCGCTTCGACCAGCGCGTAGACCACGTTCGGATCGCTCGCGGCGATGCCAAGCCCGATGCGGCCGAGGTCGCCCGCCGGCAGGCCGTCGTCTTCGCCGAGTCGCGTCCACGTGGTGCCGCCGTCGAGCGTGCGGTGCAGGCCCGAGCCCTTGCCGCCCGACTTGAAGATCCACGGCCAACGCCGGTGTTCCCACATGCCCGCGAACAACTTGTCCGGATTGCGCGGATCGAGCACGAGGTCGGCGCAGCCGGTCTTGCCGTCGACGAACAGCACCTTCTCCCACGACGCGCCGCCATCGCGCGTGCGGAACACGCCGCGGTCGTCGTTCTCGCCCCACGTGGTGCCCATCGCCGCGACCCACGCGGTGTCGGGTTGCGTCGGGTGCAGGACGATGCGGTGGATGCGCTCGGTCTTGCCGAGGCCGAGATGCTGCCACGTGCGGCCGCCGTCGCGGGTCTTGTAGATGCCGCGGCCGACGCTCGCCGAGTTGCGCGGGTTGCCTTCGCCGGTGCCGATCCACACCACGTCGGGGCTGCGCGGATCGACGGCGAGCGCGCCGATCGAGGTCACGTTCTCCTTGTCGAACACGGGTTCGAAGCGAACGCCGCCGTCGGTCGACTTCCACACGCCGCCCGACGCGGCGCCGACCCAGATCGTGGTCGGGTCGCCGGGGATGCCGGCGACGGCGCTGATGCGGCCACCGACGACGGCGGGTCCGATCGCGCGCGCCTTCAGGTCAGCGAGCAGGCCGAGATCGAACGCCGGCGTCGGCGTGCTCGGCGTTGGCGGATCCTGGGCGACGACCTGCAAGGGCAGCACGCAGGGGGAGCACAGGGCGAGAATGCGGGCGAGGTTGCGCAGCATGGGGTGCGCACCATACGGACCAGAACGGGGACCTGCAGGCGGCAGCTTCGCTTGCCGCGTGTCCTATCGCGATCCCGGCGCCGCCGGATCCGCCCTAGCGCACGGCCGCGGCGACGATGCGCAGCAGCTGGTCGGCCGAGTACGGCTTCTGCAGGAACGCGATCTCGGCGCGGGCCACCCCGTCGCGCAGAAGCTCGTCGGCGGTGTAGCCGCTCATGAACACGGTGCGGCAACCCGGTCGCATCTGCTGCATGCGCTCGGCGAGTTGGCGGCCGTTGATGCCCGGCATCATAACGTCGGTCACCAGCACGTCGATGTGCGGGTGCCTGGCCGCCACGACCAGTGCGGTTTCGCCGTCGGGCGCGGTCTGCACGTGGTAGCCGGCCTGGCTGAGAATGCGCTCGGCGAGGCCGCGGTTGCTGGCATCGTCTTCGACGAGCAGCACGAACCGGGCTGGCGTCGGGGGCACGGCAAGCGTCGTCGTCGCCAGCAGCGGCGCGTCGGCGCGCGGCCAGAACACATGGAACGTGCTGCCCTGACCGGGCGCACTCTCGATTTCGATCCGGCCGCCGGCCTGCGTCACGATGCCCCACACCGTGGCGAGGCCAAGTCCGGTGCCGCGGCCAGGTTCCTTGGTGGTGAAGAACGGTTCGAACAGGTGTGCCTTCACCGAGTCGTCCATGCCGGTGCCGTTGTCGCGCACCGAGATGCGCACCGCGTCGTCGTCGGCGCCGAGGCGGCCGGGCGCGATCGTGAGCAGCAACCGGCCACCGTGCGGCATGGCGTCGCGTGCGTTCACGACGAGGTTGAGCAGCACTTGCTGGAACTGCCCCTTGTCGGCGCGCACGGTGCCGGCCGGCGTGGCTTCGATGTCGAACTGGATGTTGGCTTCGAGCAGCCGACGCAGCATCGGCGCGAACGTGTGCACTTCGTCACCCGGCTCGATCACTTCGGTGCGCACGATCTCCTTGCGGCTGAAGGAGAGCAGTTGCCGCGTCAGGTTGGCGCCGCGCTCGGCCGCGCGCTTGATCTCTTCGGCGATGGAGTAGGTCGGATCGTTCGGGTCGCCGGTGGTGCAAAGCAGGTCGCTGAACCCCATCACCGCGGTCAGCACGTTGTTGAAGTCGTGGGCGACGCCGCCGGCCAGCAACCCCACGGCTTCGAGCTTCTGTGCGTGCCGCAACTGGCCTTCGAGACGCTGCCGCGCGCGCTCGGCTTCGACCTGGTCGCTGACGTCCCACTGGAAGGCGACCACGCCGTTGACCTGCCCCGACGGTTCGCGCATCGGGAAGAACACGCAATCGAGCCAGACGCGACGACGGTGCAGTGGCCACTGCGCGTAGGTCGGCGCGGTGAAGTCGATCTCGCGCCGTTCGATGCCCGTGGTCTCGCCGGCTATGCAGCGCCGGAAGTTGTCGGCCAGGCCGGTGCGAATGGCTTCGGAATCCTGCAGCAGGTTGTAGACGCCGACGCCGACGTCGCGCGACGGCAAGCCGAGCAGCCGCTGCATCGCTGCGTTCATGCGCACCGACGTGCCTTCGGTGGTGAAGATCTGGATGGCAATCGGACTGCCGTCGATCACCGCGGTGAGGAAACGCTCGCGTTCGCGCAGCCGGGCTTCGGATTCGCGCGGGCTGGTGTCGTCGCGCACGACGCCGAGCATGCGCACCGCTTCGCCCCCAGGGCTGTAGTGGAAACGCCCCCGGCCCGAGAACCAACGCACGGAGCCGTCCGGTCGGAGCACGCGGGCCGTGTGGTGGATCTCGCCCTGGCTTTGGCGAGCGGTTTCGATGCTCGCTTGCACTCCGGGCCAGTCTTCTGGATGCACCCGGTCCTGGAAGTGGGCGAAGGTGACTTCGGCCGGATCGCCGATCGGGTAGCCGAACAGTTCGTAGTGGAACGCCGACCACACAACCCGGTTGGTGGTGACGTCCCAGTCGAACGTGCCCATGCTGCCCGCCGCGAGTGCGAGGCGCAGGCGTTCTTCGGCGGCTTCCAGTGCGTCGGCGGCGCGGCGCCGCGCGGTCAGGTCGCGATCGATGGCGAGGATCGCGGGGCGTCCCTGCCATTGGACGAGGCACGCACGCGCCTCGATCGGCATTTCGGTGCCGTCTTTGCGGCGATGCCGGCCCTCGAACGTGACGATGTCGCCTCGGCGCAAGCGAACCAGCCGGTCGGGGGCATGTTGCGCCGTGCACGGGGTGTCGAGCAGTTCGAGGATCGACTTGCCGAGCATCTCCTCGGCGGAGTAGCCGTAGGTCGAGGTGGCGGCGTGGTTGACGTAGGCGATGCGCGCCGGCGGCGTCGACTCGAGTTCGAGTACGAACACCGGATCGGGAATGTGGTCGGCCAGCTTGCCGAAGGGAGGCTGGATGCGGGCGTGGTCGGTGCCCCAGGTCACCAACACGAGGTTGCTCGCGGCGCCGGCTGAGCCGATGGGCGCCAGCCGCACGCTCACCGAGCCAGGCGCCATTCCATGCCAGGTGAAGGTCGCCTCGGCGCGCCGCGCCAGCGCTTCCTCGAACTCGGTCGCCTGGGCGGGCGAGCCGCCAAAGCCCGCCATCACCAATTGGCGCGCAGGGTTGCCCGGTATGGCGGCGACGAAAGCTCGGGCAGCGGCGTTGGCATACGCGATCGTGGAAGCTTCCGCAGCGACGGCGACCAGCACGGTCGGGTCGGGAAGTCTCTCGAATGCGAACGCGAACACGCTGCCGTCGGCCGGACTGCGGTCGGCGGGGGTCATGACCTGGGCAACCTCTCTGCACAGCATGTACTTCGGGACGCTGGCTAGCGATGGTTGGCCATGGGAAAAGCGCTAGAGATTCAGTCTCGGGGTCGGTGGCGACGGCTGCGGCGAGCCTGGGTCGGGCGAGAGCGCGGCACCGATGGGTGGTAGGACGGCACCGCCGCTCGCTTCGCCTTGCGGCCGAGCGTTCGCCGGCGGCTCGCTTCGGCCCGCACAATTTCTTGCCCGCAGACCGAACCTGGGGCGACGTCGCACCGTTGTCGCACGCCGAGGTGGGCTCGTGGCTCACCCGCGCCTTTGGTCCGCCGGACATTCCACGCGAACCCCCAACAAATCCCCGTTTGGACGCGTGACCGTTTGGACCCGAGACTGTAGAAGTCGCCCCCCCTTCTCCCCGCCCTACCCCAAGGAATCGCTCGGCTCTCCCCTCGCCGCTCGATTTCGCTGATTCGAGGCCCTCCGCCATGAGCGAGCCGCAAGATCCCAAACTCGGCAAGGCTATCACCAAGAATACGCCTTGGGTGATGATCGCCGTGATGGCCCACGTGGTCCTTATCGCGATTGCATCGATCGCGTACTACGCGCACGACACCGCGATCGAGGACAACGTCGTCACTTCGATCTCGATGAACGAAGCGGCGCCCAGGCTTGATGAAATCAAGCCGCCGGACATCAAGGACCGCGAAGATGTCCCGAAGATCAAGGACGAGGACATCCCGCCGAGCGACCTGACGGAGTTCAATCCGGACGCCGTCGAGGACCCCGAGCAGGGCGACCCGACCGACCCGAACTCGGTCAGCGAGTTGACCAACATGCCGAGTGGTGACACCACCGGCGGTTCGGCGATCGGCGTCAACGGCCCCGGCCACTTCGGTCTGGCCCCGTCCGCGACGGGTGGTCGTCGGCCCGGTGGCGGCAAGTACGGCAGTCGCTTCGGTCGCGGCAACGGCCCGGGTGGCGCCGGTGGTCGCGTCAACGAGGCGGTCACTGCCGGCCTCGAATGGCTGCGCAAGCACCAGGATGAAGATGGCCGCTGGGACTGCGCCAACTTCATGAAGCACGACAAGGAAGGCGAACCGTGCACGGGCGCTGGCAGCAGCGTCAACGACGTCGGTGTCAGCGGCCTCGCGCTGCTTGCGTTCCTTGGCGAAGGCAACACGATGAAGCATGGCACCTACCGCAAGGTGGTGCAGAAAGGCGTCAAGTGGATCCTGGAGCAGCAGGGCGAGAACGGCCTGCTCGGCACCAACTCGTCGCAGGCGTTCGTCTACAACCACGCGATCGCGACCGTGGCCCTGTGCGAGGCCTACGGCTTGTCGGAGCACCGCCCGCTGAAGAAGCCGGCCCAGAACGCGATCAACTACATCGCCAATGCCCGTAACCCTTACGGCGTATGGCGTTACCAGCCGCGAGAGAACGACGGCGATACGTCGATCACGGGCTGGATGGTGCAGGCGCTGCTGTCGGCCAAGGAGTTCCAGCTCGAGGTCGATGACGCGGCGCTGAAGACGTCGCTCGTGTTCTTCGACAGCGTCACCGATCCGGGCACCGGCGCGGCTGGCTACACCAAGGCGGGCGAGGGCTCTTCGCGCAATGCGAACATGCTCGACAAGTTCCCCGCGGCGAAGACCGAGTCGCTGACGGCCGTCGTGCTGCTCTGCCGCTTCCTGATGCACCAGGATCCAAAGGACGTGGCGATCATGAACAAGTCGGCGACGACGATCATGACGAAGCCGCCGACCTGGAACGAAGCAGACGGTTCGATCGACATGTACTACTGGTACTACGCGAGCTACGCGATGTACCAGGTCGGCGGCAAGAACTGGGACCTGTGGGCCAGGAAGCTGACCGACGCTGCGGTGAAGACGCAGATGAAGGAAGGCAACGCGAAGGGCTCGTGGAACCCGGTGGACCCATGGGGTGAGGACGGTGGTCGCGTCTACTCGACGGCGATCATGGTCCTGTGCCTCGAGGCGTACTACCGCTACGGCAAGGTTTCGTTCGCTCGCTGATTTGAGAGAGGCTTCGTGATGTCGCGCCTGATGGTTCTCCAGTCCGCGGTTCGCCGCTCTGTCCTGCTCGCCTTCTCCCTTGGCACGTTCGTGCTGGCTCCTGCGCTCACCGCGCAGACCAGCGCGGTGCTCGGCCAGAAGAACGAAGCGTTCCTGCTCGGCCTGTGGCGGGCCGGCTACGTCGACTACGCCGACCGGCTCGGCATGTTGGTGGCCCAATCGAACCTCACCGA